>Ga0210054_1000214_pt1 | contig 59432 bp, 60 predicted proteins | sample CryGeymeta201516_FD_185470 | JGI IMG/M metagenome (GOLD analysis project Ga0210054, IMG submission 185470) | Groundwater microbial communities from Crystal Geyser aquifers in Utah, USA - Crystal Geyser metaG 2015-16 (SPAdes) (version 2) | ecosystem: Environmental > Aquatic > Deep subsurface >... | reverse complement strand
TTCAGGAGTGTTAGAGATGACCTCAACTCTCTAGAATAATCTTTCATCTGGTTTTTTGACCCCAAAAGGACTATTTCAACAGCTTCCTCCAGAACCTTATCCCTTTCTGCGTAGCTTTGATAAAGGGATGTTTTTATCAGGTTGATCGCCTGCGTGAATTCCTCGTTCCCAAGCTTCCATTTTTTTATGAAGTCGTCCAAAGCAACTTCCACTGAATAATATTTTCCATTATAGACATCCCACATTAATTCAGACAAATCGCTTCCCATAGGCCCTTTCAGATTCGTTGCGGCAAAAATAACTGCATTCTCTAGATTGGACCTGACTTTCATCGAAACCGTCAAATAAAGCACAGTCAACACCATCTCAGAAGTTGCCTTTATTTTGTATTGCGTGACGTAATAGGAAGGGTATCTGAAAATGAAGTAGCCCATGCCTAAAATACCGGAGAATAGAATAAGCATTAATTTGAACGGGATTATTCCTATGGCTGTCAATAATACACTCAACAAGGAGAAGCCAGCAGTAAAAAGAATTGTGAATGAAAGAACGCCTGCAGGAGTTATATAAAGGTGGCAGAAATCTATTGGCTCTTGGAATTTTTTCTGCATCTTCTCAGGGAATGGAATCGATAAAATTCTCTCTGAAAAATTGCACAGCTTCTCGTAAACAGATGTTTTCTTTGCTTTTAATTTTGATTGAAGAAGCTCTTCTTTTGTTTTTTGAATATCAAACACCAAGTTTTTCTTTTAATTTTCCCTTAAACCAAATATCCCAATTTTTGTAGATTTCTTTTGAGTCCAAGCTCCCTAACTCCTGCCTGACATCATCTGAAATTTGGTGGAACATGTCATTCGCATCGATAACCCATTCCGCTTCTAGTATCTCTCTCCTGTTTAATTTGTTTGAATACTCAACCATTTTTTCCTTTATTTTTCCCCTCAGCAATATGTTGTCCCAGACCGCATCCCAGTTCCCATGCCACTCCTTGACTCGCTTCGCAATCTCGTTAATAATATGTGATTCCCCGTTGATTAAAGTGCTAGTCGGCTTTAATTTATCTTCCTTAGCAGAGTATTCCATCAGGTTGACAAACCCATTCTCATCCATAGGATCGTTCTTCCAATGCTTCCTTATTTCAGTAACTTCAACAACCCTCCTGTTCCTGTGAAGCCCATCAGCGCTCCTGATCATCCCACAAATCGTGATTATGTCTGTGGCTTTAAAGCTTGTTGTCGGGACTCCTAGGTCATTCACAACCCTGTCAAACACTCCGTAAGCTGACTCGCCGTGTATTGTTCCTGCAACTACATGGGCCAAAGCACCGATCCTCATAGCCTCCCAAAGGGCTTTAGCCTCGTGGCTTCTGACCTCGCCTATTATTAAGCAGGAATCCCCCAGACGCAGAGCCGTTCTTAAGGCTTCATCTGCAGGCAGCTCAGATTCCACTCTTGTGATGACTGACCTTGACTTCATCCTCTCAATATTATAGCCTAGATTTCTCATGCTTACAATTGGGAGCTCAAGCGTATCTTCAACCGAAACTATCCTAAACTTCCTCATTATCTCAACCATTGTTGCACCCAATAGGCTGCTTTTGCCGCTTGACCTTCCGCCTGCAAACAAGAGCGAGCGGGAGCCTTGAATAAGGAAATTCATCAGCCCAGAATACAAAGGATCAAACATCTTTTCATTTATGAATAAAGGGTATGTCCATGGCTTATCCCTGTGCCTCCTTAATGCATATCCTATACCTTCAGGGCTTAGTGTTCTTGTTATTGCTGCAACCCTAGCCCTCCCGCCAGGAACCATAAGCTCTGTGTCAAGGACAGGATTGGCTTCATCCAGCGGCCTGCCTGACAGCATCCTAAATCTCGTCGCCCAGCTTTCAGCATCTTCTTTAGTTGGGATAAGGTTTGTCTCGCACTCTTCAAAGTCGCTATGACCGACAAAAATAGGGGCAATGCCTATTGGCGAGTTGATGTAGATGTCCTGTAATTTAGAGTCTGCCAACAAAACTTCAAGAATGCCGAAACCAGCAGTATACCTTGCAAGTATGTTTGTCATTTCATTTAATTCTGCCGAAGAAAGATGAACCCCCCTCTCATCTGCTATTTTAAGGATTGTGTCTTTTCCCATGTTCATGAAAACTTCCCTTGCCCTTTCTGGTTGGACAAATTCTGTTTCTGTCGGCTTGTGCTCTGCAAGGTATCTTCTTGCTGTATCAAGGATAAAATATTGGCTTTCTGAGAGCCTAAATTCTGGCGGTGTTATGTAGTAGAATGGCCTTGTTTTGCCTGGCACTTTGAAAATTTCAACAATGATTTTGGTTGGCAGCTCATACCTATCGAGCATCCTTGCCCCCTTTGGTGGGATAGAAACGTATCTTGTCAGCATAAAAGTGGGCCTTATCAGGGGCGTGAAGATTTTTCTATATATTGAGCGGTCTCCTAGCCTATAGCCATGAATCTTATCCTTGACAGCCTGTATAAGCATGGTTGACTCCAATTTTTTGTTGATTTCTTCAAGAAGCCTTATGTAATCTTCGGCTGCTTTTTTAACATCTCCCCTGCTTTTCAATGCCCTTGACCTATGCTTCCTAATAAATCTTTTGATCTGAACATAAGCAGCAATAGGATCTCTCCTTAACATTTCCTTGAGGACAAGATTCAATTCATTCGATATATTTGGTATGAAGTGCTTGATCTCAGCAATAAAGGGGCTCTCTAGAATTCTGTCTTCGTTCAAAAACTTGTCATACAACAGAGCTATTTCTACTAAAAGCCTTGTTTGGTCGTAATCATATTCATGCTCCCTGCTTTCTGTTAAAATAATCCTTTCTACTTTTTTAACTTCCCTGATCTTATCGATGGTTGTAGCCATGCATACATCAAAATCCTCGACTGAGGAGCCAAAAACACAGCCTTTGCAGTTGACTTTTATTATTCCTTCTATAACTTCATAGTCGCAGACCAAAATTCCCACCAATAACTAAATTATATTTGTTCAATTTTACAATAATTATTATTGATTTCATGGTATTTGAAAGAAAACCACAAACTCAGTTCAATCAGGTGAACACCGAAGTAGTAAGGATTACAAATGATAACACAAGAAGGATTAGAATCCTTGAACAAAGCTTAGATTCAGCGAGAACCAGAATAAGCTCCCTTGAAGAAAGAATGATAGATGAAATGGGCGACATCAAAAAATGGATGGATCAATTGTCTTTAGATATAAAGGAAATTTCAAAAGAATTAAAGGAGATAAGGAGCGAGTTGCTGAGGGTGAATAAGGATCTTGAAAAAACAGCCAGAAAAACAGAGGTCAAGGAGCTTGAAAGCCTGTTAGACCTGTATGATCCGATAAAATCACATTTTATAACAAGGGGAGAAGTGATGAGGATTTTAGAAAGAGAATTGAATAAAGTTTAATACTCAGAAAAGAAAATTTAAATTATGAAATCAATTATTATTAAGGTGTAAAAATTGATAAAATTTCTTTCATCAAATAAAAAACAGCCAGAAAAAGCCCCTAGTTTAGGAAGAGGTTCGATACCATCAGAAAAGATAAAAACCCTAAGCGGGAGGGGATTTTCAGAGCCAGAAATTATTGATGTCCTTAGAAAAGAAGGCTATAGCTCTGAAGAAATAGATGCTGGACTGACGCAGGCGTTGAAATTAGGCGTGACAGGGGGAGATCAAAGCTTTGTTTCAAAGCCGCCAACTCTTCAAGAGCTTCAGATGCAGCAGGATCAATTTACTCAAGGGCAAAATGAAATGACTAACATGATGCAGGAGACCCAATTTGCTCCGCAGATACCAGAGCCTTCAATGCAATTTCAGCAGAATTATTATCAAGATGATTACAACACAGAAGAGCTTGTTGAATCAATAGTCCAGGAAAGGATGGGTGAATTGGATACTAAACTGAACGAGTTCAGGGCTAAATACAATAATATGGAAAGGAAAATGATGGACCTTCACAATCAATTGTCAGTTGTTTCTAAAGGCAGGAACGAGGCTGAAAATACCATCCTAAATAAAATAGATTCTTTTGGATCTACGCTTGGCGAGATGAATGCGAGGCTTTCCAGCCTTGAGAAAGCATTCAAGGAAGCGCTGCCAGCATTAATAGAGAGTGTACGCTCATTAACTGACCTTGTCGCAAGATTTAAAAGAGAAACTTAAACCAAGTTATTTATTGTCACTTTCTTAATTATTTTTCATGGTCAATCCTTTTCAGATAGTTGCAGAGAGGCTTAGAGATTTAGGGTTCTTTGATTTCTTTATACCTTGGGTGATGACGTCGGCCCTTTTATATGCGCTTCTTAGAAAATCTAAAATATTCGGCGACGATGCAATAGTAATAAATTCTGTGCTGTCGATATCTGTGTCTTTTTTTACATGGGGTTTTATAGTGCTTGCTGGCGGGGGCGGCATAGGGGCTGCTTTATCTAAATTTGTCACAGAAATAGTTCTTATTGGGATAGGATTTTTATTCATAGTCCTGATTGCCGGCATATTTATTCCAGATTTAAAGGATTTCTTAAGCACTCTCCCGAATAAAGGTGCGACATTCTTGATAATAGCTCTTGTGATAGGAGTGACTCTGATGATTGGAAGTGGTTTATTCAATTTGGGCTCCGCGATATATAATCTTCTTAGTGCATTTGGGAAAGTTCCTGGAGGGGATGCGGGATTGCTGATTGTGGCTATTCTTATTTTAGTTCTTTTACTCATAATTATATCGATAGTAAGGTGATTGGTTGGCTGATGATATATTTACAATAGCAATAAAAAAACTGCAGGAGATGGGTGCATTCAACTTCCTGTTTCCATTCATGCTTACTACTGCTATCTTCTATGGGCTGCTTAGAAAATCAAAAGTATTCACTGCAAAAAAAGATCTGTTCGACGCGAACCTGAAAAAAATAGGGGAGATAGAAGTATCAGAATCTGTAAATGCCGTCGTTGCTTTGATTGCTGGGTTCATGGTCTGGACCTATCCTATACTTTCTGGCGTGAATATAGAGCAGCAGCTGTCTACATTCTTTCTTCATGGATTGATTGTTACATTGGTTTTGCTTGTGGTTATGATGATAATGAGCATGTTTATGCCACCTGACTTACCAACAGAATTACAAAAACAGTTTTTGAAAGGAGGAACAGTAGGAGTGGTCTTAGTTGCTGTGGTTGTAATAGGAGTTATAATCTTTTTGACAAGCGGATTGATCAACCTGATAGCCGGACCTATATTTGCGAGTATAGATTTAGGCAATGACACTGTGATGACAATAGTTGTGTTAGGTTTATTAATATTGCCGATAATATTTATATTCAGGGGAAGTGGTACAATAACCACTGACGAAAAGGAAAATAATAAAGGTGGTAAATAAATGTCTTTGTTCAGCGGCGTTGTAGATTCACTTTTTAAATACGGAGTTTATGAATTCTATTTGCCTTTTCTGCTGACATTTGCTATATTCTATGCATTAATAAGAAGAACCAGGGTTTTCGGTGGAGATAAAGTTGCAAACAATATTAGTACTTTAGTATCATTAGTCGCCGCGCTTTATGTGATGGCTTTCAGCCCGTTTGCAGGCTCTATCAGCACGTTCTTTGCAACATTTTTTGCAGGGACTTCTGTTGTTTTAGTAGTTATACTATCACTGCTCATGATAACAATGATGTTGTTCGGGCCATTCTGGACTAAATTTGGGGATATGGAATGGTGGGGGAAACATCTGTGGGTATTTGTTATTATTGGGCTATTAATTACATTATCTTTATTTGCTGCCAGTGGGGGAGGAAAATTATTTGGCCTGATTATACCCCCAAATTTTGGAATACCTGGCTTAAATGGAGAAGATGTTGCAATAATAATACTACTATTGTTGACTGTCGGAATAGTATTCCTGGTGCAGGGAACAAGCAGTGAAGAGGAAAAAGACCCAGAATTCACGATCCAAAAACGCAAGAAAGATTCATAGAACTAATTTCCATGTTAATTGACCATTCTTCTTTTGTTTTTTCTAAATTTTTCCCAGCATTAAAAAGAAATTATTTTCAAAAGTTTAAAAAAATCCTTTTTTTCACGTCACTAAAATCAGGGACCATCAACAAAAGCGGTTTTTTCTGTGAGTATATTGTTCTAGCAATATAACTTATTATCGATTTTTATTTTCATTGTCTTATTGTTTATCATAAGAATACCTAAACAATTACCTAACTCGTCAATCTTTCAAAACTTTCAAATCTTCTCCTGCCTCAAACAATCCCCAGTCGAAGGAAATAGCTTCCCATGCCCTGATATAATCCCCTTGATCTAGAAAATGCTCTGTGTCAATGATGTATGCCTGTATATTCTTCAGGAGTTCTTCACCTTTCTTGTCAGCTGGCTTGACATTTTCCATTTTTTTCTTAAGCTTATTCAGCCATTTTTCTATCAGTTCTTTTGGTATTTTATCTTTAACCATTCAATCAGCTCTATGATACTCGAGATATTCTTTTTCTGTAAAGTGTAATTTTCCTAGAATTATTAACACGAAAGGCGGGTTTCCAAAATCCTTATCAATTAAATTTTTAATTTTCCCATAAGCTATGAGAGGTTCTTCGCTTCCAGCTCTGCCGAAAATAACTATTTCATCCTCTTGTGTGATGTCATCTGACTTTAAAAGAACTTCCATTCCTTCACTCGGAGTCATGTATTTTTCTTTTTCTGAGATCAGATCAAGCAGACATAAGGTATGTAAATCTCTTCCCTTGTTATCACGAATTATCTTAGAGAGGCTCTCTGGAAATTGGTTGTTCATTTTTTCAAGAAAAGGTATGGTCACAGTTGCGCCGAACTTGTACAGATGCAGCCCTGTCTCTCCTGCAGCCGAATAGATTGATGCGTTGTGAATAACCCGTGTTTTTATTCCTAGTTTTTTTGCTTCTATCAGCAATGCTGTGTGTGTTGTTGCAACTAATGGATCGCCAAGAATCAGGATGGAAATTGTTTGATTTTTCGCTTCCTTCAGGATTTTTTCTAGGTTTTCTTCGAGATCTGGTCTTTTTAGCTGCATTATTTTTTTGCCTGTCATCTTTTCGAGGTTTTCGATCGACCCAAACCATTTGGATGTATATAATTCTATGTAAACTTTATCCGATTTTTTTAGAGTTTCTAAACCTTCCAATGTTAACCCTTTCTCATCTGAGAGGCCTAGACCCATTAGATTCAGCATATAAAATCTATTTATTAACGAGATATTAAATTTAAATAGGGTTTTGAGTGTGGGAAAAGCTATAAAAATTATAATATCAATTGTTTGGGATTTTCTAGATATCGCAAAACTTATTCCATTCGCTGGTACAATTATAGAAATTTTTGGTAGTATATTAGCATTTATATTATGGGGTAAAGCAGGATTATGGTATTTTGTAATAGAACTTCTACCGGATTTAATTGGGATTTTTTTCCCGCCGATGTATGTTATAGGTCGCCTCTCTGCGTTCGTCCCAACAATGACATTAATAGGCATTTTTTCAAAAAGTTATTAAATCTAAGAGTGAATTATCATGGACTATCTAGTTAAAGCTCTTGTTGGAATTGTATTTCTAGCAGTTGCATTCTCCCCGTCAATCATTCCTAGCTCAAGTGCTGTTTCAATCCCAGTCTGGTTGAGGGTTATAGCTGGGTTGCTTGGCTTAAGATTCCTTTTCGGGAAACTCATCGGCATTATATCAATAATTTTAGGCATAGGGGCGTTTTTTTCATTATTAATTCCGTTTTTAGGGTTTATCGGGGTTCCTTTAGGTGTTGCCCTGATTTTATTGGGAATATTCATGCTGATATAAACTATATAACTTTCGTCTTGTTTTATAATTTATGAAATTATCATCATACGACATCCTCGGCTCAAAAGAAAAATCAATAGCAATAATTGAAGAAACAGAAAACCCGAAAGAAATAGGCGAAAAAATAATGAAAGAGCATAAGAACATAAAATCAGTCCTGATGAAGCTCTCAGAAAGAAAAGGAGTCGAAAGAAAAAGAGAGTATAAATTCATCCTAGGCGATCCGGATACAGAAGTAATTCATAAAGAGAGCTACTGCAGATTTAGGCTGGATCCACAAAAACTCTACTTCTCAGGAAGGGAAGGAACAGAAAGATTAAGAATAGCGGAAATGGTCCATCCAAAAGAAACCGTTCTAGTCATGTTTTCAGGGGTAGGTCCTTTCTCAATTCTAATAGCAAAAAAACAGAGAGAAGTCGATAAAATACCATCCATTGAAATTAATCCAGAAGCTGTAGAATACATGAAAGATAATAAAAAAATAAACAAAGTCCAAGATAAAGTCATCCCGATTCTAGGCGATGTCAAAGAAAAATGCCAAGAATGGTTTGGAAAATGCGATCGTATAGTTATGCCATTGCCGCATGATGCCACATCATATCTAGAATTAGCCTATAAATGCCTAAAGCCAAGGGGTGGGATAATTCACCTCTATATTATAGAAAAAGAAAATGAAGCCGAAAAGGCTGTCGAAGAATTAATGGAAGACTTCCAAGAAAAAATAAAAAGAAAATTAACCTACAAGACAAGAAAAGTCCTGCCTTACTCTCCAAGAACATACAAGTATTGTGTTGATATTCATATCAGTGAAGGTAAATTAAATTGAAATAAATCCAACAGCCAAGTCACAGAATAATAACCAGAATAGGAAAGGATCAAATTATAAGCTATCTTTGATAAAAGAACCGCAATAAAAAACCTTTTGAGATCAAACCGTATAATACCACAAAATACTGCAATCACACCCCCACCCAAAGGTATAAAATTGGCGATAACTATCCACCAAATGGCTTTATATTTATCAAAATTCCTCCTAGTCCTTTCTAGATATTTGCCATATTTTCTTTCTATAACATCCTTGAACCCGCGACCCAAAATATAAGCGAAAACTGATCCAATAGCCCCGCCAAAACCAGAAATAACCCCAAGCAAAAATGGGTTAACTATCTTGCCAAAACTGAACACAAAAAATGATGTAGGCAAAGGGAACAATGAGATAGTCGCAGTTTCCAAGAAGTTGAACAAAAACATCCCTAGATACCCCCATCTATAGATAAATTCATAGCCTCCTGTTAAGATTGATATCAAAAATCCTGTTAAAACCATATTATCTAGATAAAATTAGTCGGATTAATACTTAAATCACTGCTAAGGCAAATGGACCGCAACTAAAGTTAGAATGGTAAAAAACATTAGGAATACCCAAAACCAGATCGACCATGTGAAGACATGCCCCCCTTCTAAAGGCGGCATAGGCAGTAAACCAAAGAAAGCTAAAATACCATTGATCTTGCTGATAATTTGGAAGATTTCTATGTGATTTATTGTATAAGCTACACCAAAAAATGTCATCAGAAATAAGTTGACCCCGACTCCAGCCAAAGCTATATAGGCATAATCCCTCGGCGTCATTTTTATCAGTTTAATCCCCCATCTCCCAAATTTGTAAGGAATGATCTCAACATAACCTAACCCTAAAAATACAAAACCCAAAATTGATTTGAGCAGCAAAGACAGCAAGCCTATAGCAGCGCCTGGAAGCCACAATTTAAAAGTCGCCATGCAGCCAAGCCTGTCAGCCATTAATTTATGGGCTGCATATCTTAAAGAGATGGATAAAAGTATTATAACAAATATGCCGAGAAAATTTAATCCTTGAATGGGAAAAGAAAATATCAATGTTGCTAAAGCAATAACTATTGCGAGATCCCTTACTTCTGATAGTTCAATCCTTTTTCTTACTTTTTCCATATTAACACTTGATTTTTCTAAAATATATTTACTTCTATTCTAGATTTATTTCTTCTTTGTAGTCTTTTGTGTAGAATCTTATCAGAGTTATTAGTATTGTAAGAATTAAAGGGCCGACAATAATCCCGATTGGGCCAAAAACTTTCAATCCACTTACTATTCCTATAAATATCAGGAAGAAGTTTATTTGGAATTTATTCCCAACAGCTTTCATTGCAAGCATATTCTCCAGTTGATTTGTTACCATATATAAGACAAGCAATAGAGCACCTATCAAATAATCGCCGAATATAATCAGGTGTATAGCCCCCCCTAGCCAGACTGGAAAGTTGCCTATTATTGGTATAAAGGATAATATCATCATCAAAAATCCCCACAGAAAAGCATTGGGAATCCCAAAAAGATAAAAAATCAAGCCGCCTATAAGACCGCTTAAAATTGAAGAGATGAGCATGCTATAAATCATTCCCTTGGTCACAGAGCTGAATTCATTAATCAAAGCTTCTTTTTGTGTTTTTTCAATCGGAATTGTTACTTTGAATTTTTTTATAAGGTCAGGGCCATTCTTCAAAAACATATAAACTACGAATAAAAAAACCAAAACATTGAATAGCCTATTTGTAATTTCTGGGATAATTCTCGAGATTAAATTCAACAGGTTCAAGCCTATAGATTCAGATAGTTTTATCATGTAATTGTTCACAATAGGAGCCAATTCCGGCGTTATGAAAGGCATAGAATTAATATCTAAATTTCTTAAAAACCAGATAAAATTTGAAATATCGTCAATAAGGCTGTATGTTATCAAGGCTATTGGCCCTAAAACCAATAATATCCCTACAAATAAAACGAGTATTATGGATAAATTTTCATTTTTAACTTTAGAATTAACTTTCTTGTAGATTGGATAAAGGCTGTAGCTTATTATCATTGCAAATATCAAAGAGCTTAAAAAGGGCTTGAATAGAAGAAAAGAAAGGTATAGGATTATTAAAAGAAACGCCAGCGAAAATAATTCTTTCTCCTTGATCATATATAAAATTTATCTTTGCTTATTAAATTGTTATGGGATCAAATGACAACAAAAATTGGTTTGGCATTGAGTGGCGGAGGAGCAAGAGGCCTGACCCACATTGGGGTAATAAAAGTTTTAGAAGAAAATGAAATTCCAATAGACATAATAACAGGGACAAGCGCTGGGGCTTTGTTTGGCGGGGTTTATGCGAGCGGGACTAGCATTGAAAAAATAGAAAAAGTCTCTGTTTCAAGCGGATATAGAAAAATACTCTCATTGATATTTGACCCGACTAGAAATACTGGCGGGTTGGTAAAAGGCGATAAAGTAGCTAAGTTCATCTCAAAAAACCTTTCTAAAAAAAGGATTGAAAATTTTCCGATCAAGTTCGGCTGTGTTGCCACTGATATGATATCTGAGAAGAAGATTTTCTTCACAAAAGGGGATGCATCTAATGCTATAAGGGCTAGCACATCTTTTCCAGGTTTTTTTAGGCCTTTAAAATACAAAGAAATGTATTTGATAGATGGCGGGATTATAGACCCGATTCCGATAGATATTGCAAAAAAACTAGGGGCCGACATAATAATAGCAGTTGACGCCACAGGAACATTAAAAGAATTGAAAGAAAAGATAAGGGACGGAAAGAATTTATCGATAGCTGATTCTCTGAAATTTTCTATATACAGGATGGGAAAAGAGCTCATGGAAAAAAGCTTTAAAGAAGTGGATGCTATAAAAATTAAGCCGAATGTCGGGGATATAAGCGTTTTTAATTTTGGGTCTTCAAAAGTCATGAAAAGAGCGATAAAAGAAGGTGAGAAGTCTGCAAAGAAAAAAATTGAAGAAATAAAAGAAGCGATAAAAAACTGCCAGAAAAAATAGATTTTTAAGGTTTGTTATCTAAAATCTGAGTATAAATGGTGTGCCAGATGACAGGGGAATATCTTTGCAAGGTTTAAATTGATTTTTACTAGTTCTGTTTCTAATTTATTCTCAAAAATTAAGAATATTCTAGGTGTGCCGAGTTGGCAGAACGGCCATGCACCCGCCTGCAGAGCGGGGGAAGCGAGTTCGACTCTCGCACTCGGCTTTTTGTTTTTTGCCTCTATAATAAGTTATAAATATTGAGAAAATTATACATCTGAGGGATGAAAATGTCCGGTGAAAGCCTTTGCATTGCCGAAGTCGGCTCAAGAAATATTTAGGGTTTTATCTAGTTCTGCCTATACACCTCAAGAAATTCATGAAATTACTGGAATTCCTCCAAGAACAATAAGGTTCGCTCTCAATTTCCTTAAAAAGAAAGGGCTAATTATCGACAAAAAATCATTCAATGATATGAGGAGAAATTATTGCACAAGAGGTGGAGTAAATGAAAGGTGAATATTTTTGCCAAAAAAAATCTTTTAGAATTGATCGGGAATACCCCTATGACTGAAATAAAAATGGATTCGGAGACTATATATGCCAAAATGGAAAATCTAAACCCATCAGGGTCTATCAAAGACAGAATTGCAAAATACATGATTGAAGACGCTGAAAAAAGAGGGATTCTAAAGCCTGGTATGACAATAGTTGAACCGACTAGTGGAAATACAGGAATAGCGCTTTCATTCGTATCTTCAATAAAAGGTTATGAATTTATCGCAGTTATACCTGAATTTGCAAGCAAAGAAAGAATCGAAATAATGAAGCATTATGGCGCTAAAGTTGTTCTAACTCGAAAAGAAATTGGCGTAAAAGGTGCTGTTGAAAAAGCCAAAAAATTAGCTGAAAGATTAAACGGGTTCATGCCTAACCAATTTGAAAATGAAAATAATGTTCTCGCGCATAAAGAAACTACAGGAAAAGAAATATTAGAACAGGTTAAAAATGTTGATGTTTTTGTTGCAGGAGTCGGGACAGGAGGTACATTAATAGGGGTAGCTAAAGCATTGAAAGAAAAGAACCCAAATGTTAAAATAATAGGGGTCGAGCCAGCATCATCTCCTCTATTGTCTAAAGGTAAGGTGGGTCATCATAAAATAGAGGGTATAGGAGAGGATTTTATACCTAAAATAGTCGAAAATAATTTAGAATTGATAGATCAAATTATTGTAGTTACAGACAAAGAAGCAATCCAAACATCAAGAAGGCTAGCGAGGGAAGGGTTGTTCGTAGGGATATCTTCGGGAGCAAATGTATCTGCATCCTTAAAAATTGCCAAGAAACTAAAAAATAAAAAGGTAGTTACCGTATTACCTGATAGTGCTGATAGGTATTATAGCACTGAATTATTCCCTTGAGGTAATTGCCGCTAAAATAAACTATAAGATAAACATTTAACAATAAAAAAATCAGAAAAATAATAAGGTAGTGAAAAATGAGTGATTTAATAAAAAGAGTTGAGACAAAAAGGGCACCTAAAGCAATAGGTCCTTATTCTCAAGGAGTTATAGCCGGTAAATATATTTTTATTTCTGGGCAAATTGCAATAGATCCTTCAACCGGAAAATTTGTCGAAGGAGAAATTAAAGAACAAACTACTCAAGTTATAAATAACATAAAAGTGATTTTGGAGTCACAAGGAATAGGGCTTGATAAAGTCGTGAAATCTGAAGTTTATTTAACAGATATTAGAGACTTTCAATATATGAATGAAGTATACGCCTCAATGTTTTCAAGTGACCCGAAACCTGCAAGACAAGTTGCAGAGGTTAGTAAATTGCCACTGAATGCCAAGATAGAAATATCATGTATTGCATACCTAAAAAAATAGTAGGTGGAAAAAATGGAAATAAAACTTTTCAACACAATGGGTCGCCAAAAGCAAGTATTCGAACCAATTATTCCAGGAGAAGTTAAGCTTTACGCCTGTGGCCCAACTGTTTATGATTACGCCCATATAGGCCATTTCTTTGCTTACGTGTTCGTAGACACTTTAGTGAGGATGTTAAAATACAATGGATTGAAAGTAACCCATGTCATGAATATAACAGATGTTGGACACCTAACAGATGATGCTGATGAAGGGGAAGATAAAATAGAAAGAAAAGCGGAAACAGAAAAGAAAAGCGTCTGGGAGATTTCCGAATACTACACAAAAGATTTTTTTGATGCAATGGAAAAATTGAATGTTGAAAAGCCAGATATTGTATGCAAAGCAACAGACCATATTGAAGATATGATCAACCTTGTTAAGAAAATAGAAGAAAATGGGTATACTTACAAAACATCTGACGGAATATATTTTGACACTTCTAAACTTCAGGACTATGGTAAACTTGCTGGATTGAATATTGAAGGTTTAAAAGAGGGAGCGAGAGTTGAAAAAAACCCTGAAAAGAAAAACCACACTGATTTTGCCCTATGGAAATTTTCTCCAAAAGACAAGAAGAGACAGATGGAATGGAAGTCCCCTTTTGGTAAGGGCTTTCCTGGCTGGCATATTGAATGCTCTGCAATGTCAATGCGGTATTTAGGGGAAACTTTCGACATCCACACTGGCGGCATAGACCACATACCAGTCCACCATACAAACGAAATAGCGCAGTCAGAAGCCGCAACTGGAAAGAATTTTGTCAGCTACTGGGTGCATAACAACTTTATCACAACCAATGGAGAAAAAATGAGCAAATCAAAAGGCAATTTTTATGCGATGAAAGATATTGAAGAGAATAAGATAGACCCGCTGGCAATAAGATACTTGTTCTTAACTGCGAATTACAGGACGCAATTGAACTTTACTTGGGAAAGCGCAGAATCAGCCGAAAACACTTTAAACACTTTGAGGGAACATATGAGATTGCTGCAAGAGCCAGATAACAGGCAAAGCAGCTTTGAAAAAATCGAAGAATACAAGCAAAAATTCCTAGGGTTTATTAATGACGATTTAAACACACCAGAGGCTCTATCATTGATGTGGAAGTTAATAAGGGAAGAAAAGGAAATCAGCAGCAAGGACAAGTATGAGTTGATACTAGACTTTGACAGGGTTTTTGGCTTAAAGCTGAATGAAATAAGAATAGAAGAAAAAATACCAGAAAAAATCCAAAAATTAATTGTAGATAGGGAAGAAGCCAGAGAAAACAAAAATTATGAAAAAGCGGATAAGATAAGGGATAAGATAAAAGAAATGGGTTATGATCTTCAAGACGCAAAGGATAGGGTTAAGGTAAGAAAGGTATGAATTAAATGCAAGGAACATGCTCAAGGTGAGAACAACTTTACAAACAAGTTAATCCGAGTCTTTTTCTCCACCCCGAGAGCTCGCAAGCATCATTACGTTTGCCTTATAGCTGCTTCCTTCCGGACCTGACTCGTTCAACATACAAACGACCCTGGGAGACGAGGTTTCTCAGTCCAAAACCCGGGCTTGAGTGTATCGTTGAGCTGCCCTTGAACTATGATTTCACCATGAACCGGATTTGTGATAACAGGAGACCGGTAGCCTCCCAACCAGCGGTTCCTTGCAATAGATAATATTGTAATCATCCTTAAATAAGTTGATGTTTATACCTGAAAAATAGAAATCAAGGCTTCCCCTAACTTCCAGAAATAGAATATATTTATACCAAAAGTTATTAGATTTACAAACAATTCTTGGCCAAAATCTGATTCTGTGATTGATCTGATAATAACAACTAAACCTCCATACAAAAAGGATAAAATTATAGATTCAGTGATAAAATTCAAGTTGAGTGGGATTGAGGCTAAATTCACAAGAAGATTAATAATAAGATAAACAAAAACACTTGGTTTAAAATCTCCAGAAAATATTCCTGGAATGAAACCTGCCAAAATAACAAACAAAAATGTATAACCAAATCCTAGAGTAGATGTAATTATTATACTTAGAAAAAATACTGGAGTAAAATCTACAGGTATTTGAAGAAAATAGTTCAAAAAAACAATTAGTCCTGTTAATAATGTTAATCCTATGAAAATTAGTATACTAGGTATTTTTTTAATGAGTAGAAATAACAGTAAGGTTACAGCAAAAAACAATAATAAATATTTTATGTCTGATTTTTCTAATTTCATAAATAATGACATGAATTTAATTGTGAAAAAATAAATATAATCTATGTTTCTTGAAACTTTTTTCAACCCTAAATCCGTAGCAATAATAGGGGCTTCGCATAAGCCAGGGAAGATCGGGTATGTTGTTTTTACCAATTTCTTAAGCGGCTTGTTCAACGGAAAAGTCTATCCTATCAACCAAGACACATCTCCTATTCTAGGGCACAAAGTGTATGATTCTATTTCTAACATTCCAGGAAGCATTGATTTGGCGGTGATAGTTGTGCCTACAAAATTTGTTCAAGGAGTTTTATCAGAGTGTGCAAAAAAAGGTGTAAAGTCTGTTATTATCATAAGCAGCGGATTCTCGGAAATGGGCGAAGACGGCAAAAGACTGGAAGAAGATCTGAAAAAAAATATCCGTGCAACCAAGACTAGAGTTATAGGCCCGAACTGTTTGGGTGTGTATGATTCATCCTCACAAATAGACACGCTATTTCTGTCCAGGAAAAGATGCGGCAGGCCTGACCAAGGCAACATCGCTTTCATTTCCCAGTCCGGGGCAGTTGGATCGACTATACTTGATTGGCTGTCAGAAGAGAATATTGGAATGAGCAAATTCATCTCTTATGGAAACGGTATGGATGTTGATGAGAGCGACTTGATAGAGTATCTTGGAAATGACAGCAAAACAAAAGTCATTACTGCTTATATTGAAGGGTTGAAGGGTGATGGAAAAAAATTCATGAACATATGCAAGAATGTGTCAAGAAAAAAGCCTGTGATTATTCTAAAGGCAGGAAAAACCAAGAAGGGAACAGAAGCGGTCTCCTCGCATACAGGATCTCTTGCAGGATCTGGAAGGATTTATTCCGCAGCTTTCAAACAATCTGGCGTGATCGAAGCAGAGACCTGGCAGGAGCTATTTGATTATGCACGAGCTTTTTCCAGCCAGCCAATTCCTGAAGGTGAAAAAATCCTTATTGTAACAGATGGCGGCGGCTTCGGAGTTTTAGCCACGGATGAAAGTGAACGCTCCAGTCTTGAATTGCCTAAACCATCAGAAAAACTAAAAAATAGAATAAAACATGTGATGCCGCCTTATGCTATCCTTAAAAATCCGATCGACTTGACAGGGGACGCTGATGCTAAAAGGTATAAAGTAACAATAGAAGAAGCGCTTAAGTCAGGTGAATATGATGGAATAATTGCTATAACACTGTTCCAAGTCCCAACATTAGAAGAAGATGTTGTCGATCAGCTCATTGAATTGAAGAAGTATAAGAAGCCCATTATTGCATGCGCTGCTGGGGGAAATTATTCCAACAAACTTAGCGAAAAATTAACTAAAGGCGGAGTCCCTGTTTATCCTACCCCAGAAAGGGCTGTTAAAGCTATGAAAGCTTTAGCTGAATATGGAAAAAAATAGGATTGTTTTTATTTTCGAAAAATTATAATAGAATGTGCAAAGAAAATATATTTTTATTTCGGGGGGAGTAATGTCCAGTGTTGGCAAAGGAATAGTAGTTTCTTCTATCTGCCTGCTCCTAAAAAAACATGGTTATAGAGTTGTCCCGATTAAATGCGAGAACAACCTAAATATCGACTTTGGAACCATTAATCCAATTGAGCATGGGGATCCGTTCTTATGCGAGGATGGGTTAGAGGCAGATGTTGATTTGGGAAATTACGAGAGATTCCTAAACGAGAACATGGGAAAAGAAAATTTCATAACAATGGGGCAAATATACAAATCTGTAATAGACAGGGAGAGGTCTATGGGGTACAATGGGGAGGATGTTGAAGCTATACCTCATGTATGCGATGAGATAATCAAAAGAATAAAAGATTCAAGCAAGAAGAAAAATGCTGAAATAGTTGTGATAGAGCTTGGCGGGACAGCAGGAGAGTATCAGAATGCCCTTTACTATGAAGCCAGCAGGATAATGGCGCTGAAGGAAGATGTACTGCATATCCATGTAAGCTATGTTCCTATACCCCCTCATATAGGCGAACCGAAGACTAAACCCACTCAACTATCCTTCAGGCATCTTATGTCTATGGGAATTCAGCCGCATATCATAGTGACTAGGAGCGAGAGCGATATAGATGACCGAAGAAAATACAAGCTTGCTTTGACCTGCAATATTGACCCGAAAGATGTATTTTCAAATCCTAATGTGGAAACTATCTACAAAGTCCCTCTCATACTTCACAAACAAGGCTTAGACAAAAGAATACTCGAAAAGCTAGGGCTGCCAAAAAAGAAAATAAACCTAAGGGATTGGGATAACTTAGTGAAGAAAATAACCAGCAAAAAAAGCAAGAAAGTAAAAATATCAATAGTCGGCAAGTATTTTGGGACTGGAAATTATTCTATGGCAGATTCGTATTTTGCATTGATCGAAGCAATAAAACACTCTTGCTGGAAGCTTGGCGTCGACTCAATGCTCAACTTTGTCAATTCCGATAAGGATGAAGGAAATATTGAGGAATTAATAGAAGGTTCAGACGGCGTGATAGTGCCGATAGGCTGGGGATCAAGGGGAGTTGAAGGAAAAATAAAAGCTGTGAAATTTTGCAGGGAAAATAAAATCCCATATTTAGGGCTGTGCTATGGGATGCAATTAGCATGCGTGGAATTCGCTAGAGATGTTATCGGCTGGAAAAACTCGAATACAGTAGAAGTTGATCCTAACACCAATTATCCCGTCATTCATGCAATACCTTTCAATAAAAAATATCAAGTAATAAAAGGGAATGGTGCGTCAATGAGGCTTGGGGGCTGCGACTGCATTTTAAAAAAGAATTCCCTCTTGTATGAAATTTATAATAGGCATAACTCATTCAAAGACAAGGAGAAAAGCATAGTCTCTGAAAGGCATAGGCACAGGTTTGAATTCAACAATAAATATAGGCAGGATTTTGAAAGGCATGGCTTGGTATTTTCTGGCATGTCTCCAGATGGCTTCTTTGTAGAGATGATAGAACTGCCGAAATCCAAGCACCCATTCTTTATAGGAACGCAGGGGCATCCGGAATATAAATCCACTCCATTAAAGCCGCATCCTATATTTTTAGAATTTATTGAAATTTGCGAAAAAAACCAAAAGAAAACTAACAATTAATATTCTTGATCTTTTCATCGCTGCTTGGAGTTTTGACGCAAGTATCTTCATTCAGGCAGCAAACAACCTTCTCATTATTATCTAAATAATAGTAATTCATGCCGGCTGACCCGCAAGCGCTCTTGGCATAATTGCAAGCTAAATTATCAATGTCGCTTTTAAGGCTGTTGTAGTTGTCCTTCAAGGAATTATACTCGGATTCCTTTTTCTTTAAGTCTTCATTTGCTAGCTGTATGTCAGAAGCCAAACCTAATTTATCCTCATTGCAAATACCTAGATTATTCTTTGTGCTCTCATAACTGAGCGTTATTTTTGAAAGCTCTCCTTTTGTTTCTTCCAGAGTTGATTCGGTGGTCTGAAGGTCAGAGCTGCATTTTGTTAACTTTCCCGCGGAATCATCCAGTTCAGTTTTCAAGCTGTCAATCTCTTTTGTTTTAATCAGGTTGTCGCTCTGCAGGGTGTTGATCTTGCCGGTATATGCTATGTAGCCGGATATAGTTCCAGTGACTAGAAGAAAGCCAAGAGCAACAGCTGTAATTGTGACTTTATTGAGTTTAATGTTTTTAAGGCTGGAGCTGCCGAGCTTTTCTTGGATCTTTTGTTTTATCTGGTTGAATTTTTCCTTGAGATTTAAGCCTTTATTTTCTTCGCCATATGGTTCATACATATTATCTAATTGATTTTAGAAATCCAGTTATAAATAAATTACTTTAAAGCCCTGAGAAACTCTTTTTCTAGATCCTTGACCTTGACTTCTATTCTTTTTCCTGCATCTGCTAAAGCTTTTTCAGGCTTGCTCTTGCCTTTCATCTTCATGAATAATTTAGGCTGCTCCATGTATGGGTGCTCTTTTATAGGGGCGGCCTCAGAAATATTGGCATCATTCCAGAGCTCTTCTGAAAGAAGGTTGGCAAATGTCTTGCTTTCCCCTTCCAATTCTAGCATGAGTATCCCGCTTTCATCCTTGATTTTTTTGACTTCCATTCAACCACCAGGCTCTAAATTATGTTAACCTATAAGTTTTTAAATATAACAGAGAACCAAATAATTAATATAAGAGGAGATAAAATGAGAAAATATGTGTTAATCTGTGTTTTAGCCGTTCTATTTAGCTTGGGGGTTGTTTTAGGAGGAAATTATAATATGATGGTTGGTAATACTGCTGAAATTAACGGAAACACTATAAGTCTCGAAAATGTGGGTAGTTCTGGTGTTGTTAGATTAAATATCAACGGTGTTTCATATTCAGTTGAAGGGACGGAAAAACATGCTGGCTTTGAAATTACTGTTGTTAATTATACTTATGATGAAATTTTGGTGAATAGAAAAGCTACATTAAACATTTCCATTTATGTGGCTCCAGGAAAAGTTTTAATGGTTGGGCAAAGCGATACAACACATGATAAAACTGTCACTTTGAATAATGTTGGTAGTACAGGTTCAGTAAGAGTTTTTGTAATTGACAATAGTGAAACTGAAATATGCACTATTACTGGAACCGAAATATGTAGTGGGATAAAAATAACAGTTGTGGATTTTTATTATGACGAATATCTTAAAAATAGATGGGCTAAGTTAAGTTTTGAAGAAGAATGTTTTGACAGCGATGGAGAGAATTACTATGAAAAAGGCTATTGTAAAACAACAAGACCAAATGAACTATATTATGATTTCTGCATAGATAATTCAAAACTAGCTGAGTATCATTGTATTGGTGAAGGGGTTAGTTCAACCTGTGCTTATTTAACTTCTGGTGTTTATTGCAAAAACGGATGCAGAGACGGAGCCTGCCTTGATTATAACAAAAAAATCTCAATATCTGATTTGACATGTAATAATGGCAAAATAACTATGAAATTAAAGAACGAAGGCGGTTTAGATATAACTCATGCTGATCTAAAGGTACTCATAGATAATGTGGATGTTTCTGAAGAAATGTATTTTGGAGTAATCTATGTTGGGTCAACTTTCACATCTTTTATAGATAAAGGGTATACAGGCAAACATATTATACTTGCAGTTGCACCAAGTAATTCTGTCAGGCAAACAGTCTATTGTCAAGGTGCGGTAACTACTACAACTGTAGCTTCTTCTATATGCACCGACTCTGATGGCGGAAAAGATTATTATACGAAAGGAACAACTCTGATTAAGGGGAGTCAATATGCAACTGATTTTTGTTGGAATTATGATGAGGGAAAATATGGATCTTGTGAAGGTAATGAAGAAGGCTGTGTTCTTGTGGAACATTCTTGTAAAGACTATTGGGATGGCACTTATGGTTATGGGTGGAAAGAAAAATATAAATGTCCTAATGGGTGCAAAGATGGAGCTTGTATAAAAGAAACTACTGAATGTAGAATAGATGAAGACTGTCCAAAATTAGTGTGTATAAAAGCACCTTGCCCACAATACAAATGTTTAGATGGAAAGTGTGTTCTAGAATATTCTACTACAACAACTCTGCCAAAAACTGATGAGAAGATGTGCAAAGAAGGTGGCGGTGAATGGAAGCAATTCGGCAGCGGATGCCATGATGAATGCTGGATTGTAAGATCAAAAGAGCCTGTTAAATGCACTATGGCGCTTTCTTATGGATGTGACTGTGGGGATGATAAATGCTGGAATGGGAGGTCATGTGAAGACAATTACCCGACCTCAAGTACAACCATTCCAATTAACAGATGCCCAAATGGCTGTTTAATGAATGATATTTGCCTGCCTTTTGGAAACAGAGTTAAAGTCGAAAGTACTCCATCTTACTGTGACATTGACAAAACAATTAAGCCGCAAAAAGAGATGGAAGACTCTTGCATGAACGATTATGAATGCCTAAGTAATGATTGTTCAGACAGTAAATGTGTAAGTACTTACAGTCTTCTCCAGAAGATATGGGAATTTCTTAAGAACATTTTTAGTTTCAGGAGTTAGCAACATATCGAAAATAATAAGATGAGACAAAAATCTTTTAAATATGACAGAAACCCAAATTATGGGTAGTGATATTGTGAAAAAATATATTATTTTTGGTCTTTTAGCGATTTTTCTGGTTTTAGGGGTGTTCTATATCAAAGCTTCTCAATCCAAGACAGGAAAAGCTTCAGCAGTAGATGGGAACGACTATACCCTAGGGATAGGTGAAAGTGTTATTATAAATGGGAATAATATACAACTGCAAGATGTTGACAGTCAAGGTAATGTAAAACTTTATATCAACAGCATCCGTTACACAGTGAAAGATTATGGGGAATTTGCTGGGTTTGCAATCAGCATTGTTGATTATAATTATGATGATTCTAAAGTTGGAAGAAAAGTTACATTTCATATTTCTCCGTATAAGCCTGATGGGGCTTTAATGATTGGTGGGAGTACTGTGACCAAAGGAAAAACAATTATTATAGATGATGTATCTTCATCCGGGATCATAAAGATTCAAGTTGGGGGGAAAGCTTATGAGATCAGTGAATCTGGCGTCTATGATGGTGTTGATATTATATTAGATGATTTTTACTACACTTATAACCAAGAAGAAAGGTGGGTCAAATTAAGCTTTAGGGAAGATATTATTACTACGACCACCACCGAAAAAGTCGAGATCCAAAAAACAACAACTACTTCCTTCAAACCTCCAGAGCAGGATTATAACTTCTTTCAAATAATACTTAACTGGGTTTCCGGTCTATTTTCTCGTTGATTGTTTTCTGATGACATACAAATCTACATCAAAGCTGACAGCGGGTTTTTTGTGGAACTTAAACATGCAAGGGACTCGAAAACTGAATTTCTTTATACTATCCACTTTCCCGCCATACTTCTCAACATATCTTGTCAGGAACATCCTTGACTTTGAGTAGGACCGATGCAATGAATAAATAATACTACCGCACTCCAAAGCTTTCTCAAGGAATATTCTGTCTGCGTGTTCTTTCTGTATTCCAAAAGGCGGGTTCTGAATTACTGTATCTGCATGACCTTTGAACTCTTCTATATCTGAATGAACGAATTGTATTTTTCTCTTGATTTTTTGGGTAGAAAGTTCTTCTGCTGTTTCGATGTTTTCTTCGGCAACTTGAATTACTTTTTTATCAATGTCAATTCCGATTGCTTTTTTTGCACTCATTAGAGCACAACCTATTGCCAATCTTCCAGAACCGCAGCCAAGATCAAGAACAACCTTATCTCTAATATCCCCTGATAACAAGGCTTGATTGATTATTTCAGCTGCTAAATCTCCTGGTATTTCATATTGCTCTAAACTGGGATTAGGGGTAGGATTAGATTTAAGTTGGGAAAGTATTATCGCTAATTGTTTTTTAGACAAGATAGTATCACCTTAATTATATGTTTATATGATAGAAATTTCAATTAATATTTGATAAAAATGTCGAAAAAAATAGAAGTGAAACCGCACTTAAGGCATGTACCAGGGAAGAAAAAACGAGTTAAAGTTAAAACTCATTTTAGATTAGTAAAGAAAAAAACTCTTAAAAGAATATTTCATGATTAAGATGGCGCTTACCATTATTTTTGATACCAACATATATCTAGATTTCCTACTGATAGAAGATAAAAAAGATTCTAAAGAGTCCATCCCAAAATATTTGAAACAAAGCAATGATATTTACGACTTGATTCCAAAGAGAAAATTCAAAGTTATACACTCAATTTGGAATGAATTCGAATTGAGGGATCAAATATCAAAACTAAACTTGGAAAGAAAATTTATCATGCATGGTTTTTCCGTACCTGAATTTGGAAAAGCTAAAGAGATCATTGTATTGAATGAAAATGATAAAAATGCTATAGATGATGCTGCTCTCTCTTTATTGGAAATCTCAAAACATGAAGAGGTTGAATTAAATATGAATGAAATCCTCAAAATGGTTAGAAAAGGGTTGAGTTTTATGGATTCAATATTAGTTTTCCAAGCTGAGTACAATAAAAATTGCGATTACCTAGTTACACGAGACAATACTCTGAGAAAACAAGTTAATGAATTCAAATTTTCTGAAAAAGTCATTGGCGGAAAAACATTTTTATCAAAAATATAATTCATCATCAAACCTTGGGCAGATCATGTTAACCAAAACATCAAACTTAAGTCCTTCTAATTTCTCCTTTGTAACCCTGTCAAAAGCTAGTATCGTGACTTCTTTGCCTTTTTTCTCCAAACCCACTTTTAATTTTCTCGCTTCATCTATTCTATTTTGGCCTTTTTTCCATGAGACTAGTATCCCGACATTTTTCGCATCTTCCAATCGACTATTATGCCACGCCTTTTTCTTGAGGTATTTCATCTTCTCTTTTTCCATACCAATTACTTCATTCTTTTCTAAATCCAAGCTATAGACTGGTTTATCAGTTTTTACTGCAACGCCAAGCGGATGGAATTTTCCCGAGCCAACATAAAGGAATGTGTCAACTTTATCATCAATTTTCTCAGCAGCATAAGTGCAGCATCCCAAGATCTGGCCAGGATATTTCAAAACTTTCTCAACAAAAACTTCTTTCCCATTCTTTTCAAGGTATTTTTTTACTTTGTTCATCGCTTTAACATATTGTACGCTTGTAATCAATCCTATTTTCTTGAATGGTTTTAGTTTATCAAATTCTTTTTTCAGAGTAGGTATTGGGTCAACATCTATTTCATATTCCCAGTAGATGACCGGTATCTCGGATCTCATTCCAAAATCAGAGTGCCCTATATGAAGGATAGCATTGCAGCCTAATCTTTTCGCTTCTTGATCTCTCAAGTCACAAGACCCAAATGTTGGCTCTAGACATAAGATAACCTCAAAACCCTCTTTTTCAAGGCTCTTTGAGATATCAACTACCTTCAATTTTAGACCTTCTGGGTACTGAACAAATACTTTTTTCGCTTTTTTCTCTTTAAGCTCCTTAATCACGTTTTCCAGACTCATAACAAGAATTAAATCTTTCTATTTTTAAATACAAGACATGCAAGATATTTCTTGGAAAACTAGAAGAAAGGGCTACTGGCTGTTCAAAAATGGGAAAGTAAAGAAAGAAGTAGACGCGACAAAAAGGCTTCATTTCACTGTTTTGAATGATGAGGAAGACCGACAAGTTACTTATGATAAAATCAAGGATAGCTGGAGCTGCGACTGCAGGTTTTTCGCTCTGAAACTTACGGATTGCAGCCATATCACAGCCTGCAAATTGTTCATGAGGGATGAAAATGCCGGTTAACGCTTCTATAGAGTATTACAAGGCAGAGGAAAAGTTTACCAGCGCAAAAACCCGAGAAGATAAGATTGCTTGTTTGGAAGAGATGATAAGGCTTCTTCCCAAGCATAAATCATCTGAGACTGTTCATGCCCAACTCAGGAAAAAGCTTGCAAAACTAAAAGAAGAAAAACCTAAAAAATCTGGCCAAAGACCTAAGTGGATTGTCAAGAAAGAAGGTGCTGGGCAGGTATGCTTGATTGGAGTAACGAACTCAGGAAAAAGTACATTGCTCAAGGAGTTGACAGGCGTGGATGCTGATATTGCTTCTTATGAATACACTACAACCAAGCCGGAATTCGGGATGATGAGGTATGAGGATGTCTGGGTGCAGATAGTCGAGATACCATCCACATTCGAGCCTGAAGTTATGAGCATAGTGCATAATTCGGATTTGATCCTGATTCTTCTTGATGTCAACCAAGGCTTAGAAAAGCAGAGGAGAGAGATTGATGATATTCTGGCTAGGAGGATGATCAAGACAAAGAAATCTTATGTGATGACAAAGCAGGAGATCAACATAGAGAAGCTGAAGAGGCAAATCTGGGACAATCTCGGCAAGATAAGAGTCTACACAAAAACTCCCGGGAAAAAAGCCGAAGATAAGCCTATTATTTTCAAGTCTAAGGCAAAAGTCAAGGATGTTGTTCAGGAAGTTCATAAGAGTTTTCTGAAGCATTTTCGCTATGCCAAAATCTGGGGGAAGTCTGTCAAGTTCAACGGAGCCACTGTTGGCCTCAAGCATGCTCTTGCTGACAAGGATATTGTTGAGATTAGGGCTTGAGGGAAAAAACAGGAACTAATCTTTGGTGTTATACACGTTCTTTTTTAGATAATTTAGGATGAAAATCGGCAGCTGAAAAACAGATGTGTTTGGATTGTAATCTTTTTTGCTTAAAATTGTCGTGTTTTTCCTTGATGAAGTTTTTTCTGCCCATTTTACTTCGAATCTTTTGCTATCAACCCAGAAATCGGTTTCTCCGTTGTCCTTGATTACAAAAACTTCTTTGTTTATGGATTTAAGTGTATTGAAGGCTATCATTTCAGCCATTTTTGATTCATCTATAACTCTCCTTCCAATAATTTTTTTTTCGAATGTCCTCACAACAAACGGATCTGTGAAATATATTTTTTTTTCTTTTCTGAAAATTGGGAGTTTTTTTTGCAGGTCTATCTGGTAGCAAAAATCTGCGTACATTAGATTTTTCAGCTCTTCTATATATTCCCTGACTATTCTATGTGAAACACCTATGTAATTGCCTATTGAATTGTATGCGACTAGAGTAGTTAAAGTCTCCAAAACTCTTGAAATAAGCGCTTTTGAAATCTCCTCGCTCCTGCCAAGTTTAAGGATGTCGCCCCTGAACCATGAGTATATTTCATCGTAGTTTTCCTCCTTTATCCTCCCTTCTTCGATCAGCTGCAAAGCAGGTTTTGGAAATCCTCCGCACTCCATGTATTTCAAAAATAGATCAAATATCTCATGATAATAAGGCAAAAGATCTTCTATGGTCTTGAATTTTTCCAACTTTTTAGCAAGCTCATCTGTTCCAAAAATTTTTGAGAACCTGAAAAAGTCTAGCGGAGCAAATGGGATAATTTTTATTTTTCTCCCAGGAAATGTTTCTTTTCTTAAAAAAGCTGTAGATGAACCAGTGATGTACAAAATCCTTCCTTTCAATAACTCCTGATCAAGGGCAAACTTTATTGCCTGTTCCCAGCCATCTACAAATGTTATCTCATCTAGAAACACATATTTTGATTTGATGAATCTCAACACTTCAATTATATCCGTTTTATCCTTCAGGATTTCACATGAGATATAGAGGACATCTTCAGGGTTAATGTTTTTGTTTATAAGCAGGTCGTAAATTAGGAGCTTGAAATATGTTGTTTTTCCAACTCTTCTTGGACCGATAATTATCAAATTCTCTTTGTCAACGAAAGAATATAGAATCTTGTGTTTTCTAGAGAACACTTCCTTTATATTCTCATCATTCTTTATTTCATCCCTATTTCTTCTCCATGAATTTTTTTCAAGGATCAATGAAATGTCCATGTTGATACTATTAGTATCAATAGTATTTAAATGTATTGATACCAGTGGTACCAATTGATTTCTGCCATAGTTTCAGGTATGAGATACAATCCTTCTAATATTTTAACTGGGTGGGTCATGCTCTTGCTGACAAGGATGTTGTTGAGATTAGGGCTTGAGGGAATTTTGTCTCATTTTTGAGAGCCAATGAATTTAACGGTGAAAATACATACTTTTTTATGATTCAGTCAATAAATCCAAGAACAGGAAAAATAATCAAAATATTCAGCAACTGCAAAAAGAAAGATGTTCATGATGCAGTCAAAAGATCGAAGATTGCGCAAAGGAATTGGGCTGACAAAAAACCGGAAGAAAGATAGAAGCGATCAAAAGGCTGAAAAAAATCTGTGAAAGAGAAAAGAATGTGATTATAGAACTAGTCCGCAAAGAAGGCGGGTTTCCAAAAGCAGATATAGAAGCTGTTTATCTTGATGTCCTCGACGGGTTTGACTATTACATTGAAGAATACAAGAAAGTCAGTCCAATTGACTTTCCAATTAACCCAGAAATACAGCCTAACACACAAACAAAGGTTGAATTTGTTCCGCATGGGGTCATCGGCCACATAGGAATTTGGAATTATCCTTTCTGGCAGACGATGATTACTGTTATTCCTGCTTTGTTGACAGGGAATTCTATTGTTTACAAACCATCTGAATATGCCACGATGACTGGCCTGAAAATTTCTGGGATGGTCCATGAAGCTGGTGTTCCTGAAAATGTTTTTATCACACTTATCGGAGGAGCTGAAATTGGGAAAGAGATTGTTAAATCAGATGTTGATGCGATCGTATTTACGGGCGGAATTGATACTGGATTGGACATTGTAAAAAATGCTGGAATAAAACCACTCATTCTTGAATTATCTGGAAATGATGCAACTATAGTATGCTCAGATGCTGACATTGAACAAACCATTCGAGGAATAGCATGGGGGACGTTCACACATGGCGGACAAAACTGCATCAGGATCAAAAGAATTTATGTCGCAAAAAGCATATCAGAAAAATTCATTCCAATGTTTGTTGAATTCTGCAAAAGAATTGATGCGAAAGAAGATGTCGGACCCTTAATCAGAGAACATGCAAGAAACAATGTAGACAGAGTTGTGAAAGATGCTGTCAAAAAAGGCGCTAAAATTCTTTTAGGCGGAAAGAAAATCAAGGGTGAAGGATTTTTTTACGAGCCGACTATTCTCCTGATTGACAGAGATGATTTAGAAGTTACAAAAAAAGAGACTTTTGGTCCTGTATGCCCGATTAGAATTGTTAAGAATGAGGGCGAGGCTGTCAAGCTAGCAAATGACACCAAATATGGTTTAGGAGCAACGATATGGACTCAGGACTACAGGAAAGGAATGGAACTGGCTAAAAGATTGGAAGTTGGAACTGTTTGGATTAATGACAGTAATATGCCTTTAATTTGCGGGGAGTTTTTGCAGGGATGGAAGCAAAGTGGTATACCCAGCTCTCAGAAAAGATTGTGGATGTTTTTGAAGAAAAGAACTGTTGTAAGGCATAAGTCAAAAGAACCGAGAGAATGGTGGTTCAGTTAGGGTTTCATTTTTTTCTTGTCTTACCTAATCTATCTGATCCAAGAGCAACAGAGATTGCCATCTGCCCTATTCTCTCATACCGCTTTTCCATATCCTTGATAAATGTGTTTGATATTCTCCAAAAAGGGGGCTCCCCAAGTCGCTTAATAACGGCTGCGGAGACTATGGGGGGCTTCACTGAAAATTCCATCCCGTCCAAAGGTTTTAATGGACTCCAAAAATTATCAATAAAGTTCTCCAATGGAGGTAATTTTTCTTCTGTTTGCCCTTTAGAATCAACGTTTGTTTCATTGATTTGAGTGCTGCTTTCAACGTTTCCTTTGAAATATGTTAAGATGCCATCTTTCCCCATTCCGCGAAGTTCAAACATCATGAAAGGATTTCTATCAAATTCCTCGGCTAGGATGTAATGAACAGCTGCTATATGCTTGCATGGATTGGCGCTATCAGGGCAGGAGCATCTGGACCTAATTTCATTTTTTGAAGGAAACAGGCTTGTTTTTGCACTGCTGAATGCGCTTTCAATGTCTTCAGGCATTTCGCCAGCCAAAAGTTTTGCAACGAACAAACACTGAGAAGATATTGAATTTATGACTCCTTCCCATTCCTTTTTTCTGATGGGCTTGATAGAAATTTCAACTTCATATGGTCTTGGAGCAGAGCCTTGGACATTTGCTCTAATAGTTCCATTCAATAATCTAAAGTTGATCACCTGCCCTTTTCTTGCATACCTCCTTCCTCTCTCCAACCTATTGCTCCAATTGAAAGATTCGAGGAGGCCTATCCATTTTTTTGACCACCATGTAGTCCCTATATCCCCTTTCTTGCTTCTAGCTTTAAGACCGTTCTTCACTTCCCTTGGCCTCGAAGGTTCGTAATACCAGTAACTCATTCGACCACCGCATCTTTCCTGAGTTCAAATATTTTTTTCAGTTCGGATGTATTCATCTCAGTCAGCCATGCTTCCCCTGTACCTATGATATTCTCAGTCAATGACTTCTTCCTCTCTATCAGGCTATCTATCTTCTCCTCAAGAGTTCCAACAGAAATGAATTTGTGAACCTCGACATTTTTTTTCTGACCTATCCTAAATACACGGTCTGTAGCCTGATTTTCAACCGCCGGGTTCCACCATCTGTCAAAATGAAAGACATGATTTGCACTTGTTAAATTGAGCCCAAAACCGCCTGCCTTAAGGGAAAGGACAAATATTTGCGGGATTTTGTCTTTCTGAAACCTTTGGATCATTTCGTCCCTCTTTTTTCTGGGAACTCCTCCATGAAGGAAAAGAATCTCCTGGCAGAATTTAGGCTGAAGGTATTCTTTTATCATTTTTCCCATTTCTGCAAACTGCGTAAAAATGAGGGCTTTATCCTCTACTTCTACAATTTCCTCTAGCATTTCTTCAAGGCGGGAAAGCTTTCCTGATCTGGCTTCAATTTTACTTTTATCTTTCAGAAAGAGGGCTGGGTGGTTGCAGACCTGTTTTAATTTAGTTAAAGCAGCAAGGACACGCCCTTTTCTTTCTATCCCCTCTGAATCATCTATCTCCCCTATCATATCATTGACGACAGCCTGGTATAATGTTGCCTGCTCTTTTGTAAGGTTGCAATAGGTTTTGATTTCCATCTTTTCAGGGAGGTCAGAAATAATGGTTTTGTCAGTTTTGAGTCTTCTTAAAATAAACGGGTGCACCATTTTTTGGAGTTTTTGGATTTTTTCTTTGTCTTTATAGAGTTCTATAGGAGCTATATAATTCTTTTTGAAATTAGTAAAGCCCCCCAAATAATCTGGATTAAGGAAATCCATTATCGACCATAATTCTGAAAGCCTGTTTTCGATAGGCGTTCCTGTGAGGGCTATTTTGTGATTTGCTTTAAGTTTTCTTGCTGCTTGAGATTGTTTGGTCCAGAAATTTTTTATGTTTTGTGCCTCGTCCAAGCATACAGTATCCCACTCAACCTTTTCTAATGTTTCAATATCCCTCTGAATAAGGGAATAAGTGCTTATGACAAGATTGTATTTGCTTGCTTTTTTAATGAATTCTTTTCCAGATAGTCTTCCAGTTCCGTGGTGTACAAGAATTTTCAGGGAAGGAGAAAACTTATCAATCTCTTTCTGCCAATTGCCAACTATCGATGTCGGGCAGATAAGCAGACTGGGTTTTTTAGAAGAAGACTCATAATTTTTTAGAAGAAGGGAAATAAATTGAATTGTTTTACCTAGACCCATGTCATCCGCTAAGCATGCTCCTATTCCCCATTTCCTAAGAAAATAGAGCCAAGAAAATCCCTTTGTTTGATAAGGTCTTAAAGATCCGTTAAAATTTGAAGGGGGAGTAAGCTCCTTCAGGAGTTCTTTCTTGGACAACCCTTGTATCAATTCATTTATCCAGCTAGAAGCCTTCAAACTCGTTAAAGGCAGTATGCCGTCTCCTCCAGAAGCGATTCTCAATGCGTCTCTCACTGTTATTCTTCCGTTGAAACTTTCAAAAAGTTTTAAAGTGTTTTCGATTTCTTCCTTTTTTAGTTCAATCCATTGGCCTCTAATTTTAACAAGAGGGGTTTTCAGAGAAGCTATTTTCATGAACTCCTCCTCGCTCAGTTCCTGATTTCCCATGGCAACTTTCCAGCCGAAATCAACTATTGAACCCAAGCCGTTCCCCTGAACTGAAGTTTTTGGCTGTTTTAGCTCGACTTTCACTCCAATATTTGAAGATTGTTGGTTCAATGAAGGCAATAAAACACCATAGCCGCTTTCTTTTAAGAGCCATGAATTCTCTGATAGAAATGAATAGGCTTCCTGAACGCTCAAATCGCATCTTGAAGGCATTTTCATTCTGAGGCTTCTGTCGATGATAGGAAAAAGTTTTGAAGCCTTCCCGAGTTCTATAAGCAATTTCTCATATGGATTATCAAAAATTCTATTAAAGATTTTCAGGGTCTTTCCCTTCTCTTTCCAAACCTGATCTAGGGGAACCATCAAGCTTGGATCATCAGTTGCTTGAAGAAGGTAATTAAGGTTCCATATATCGGAATTAGAAGATGGTGCGTCTAGTTTAAAGCATAATTTGAATGCATTTGCCTCATCGGAATAAATGCTTGATACCCATTGATCGAGTGTTTTTGTTAAATTTTCTGTCTCCTTCATATCTACAGGCATATCTTCTTCCGAGTGAAGCGAGCGAAACCAAGTTTCATCTATTGAGCCGCCTGTTATATTTTCCTCCAAACCGGCAATGCTTTTTTTTGATAAAGTATCAGTAAGCTCTGAAAGAAAACTGGATAAAATATTTTTTGACTGATCAGATTTTTTAAATGAACGGCATATCGGAGGCATGGATTCTGAAAAAAGATTCATTCTTCGAATATCGTCAGCATCATCAATCAAATATTTCCAAGCCGCAGAAAATGCTTTCCCTTTTTGAATCAGATGTGGAAAAAACCTCTGTCTTACTAAAAGCTCGAACCCGAATTTTGAAAATTTCTGCCAAAATTTTATATCTTCTCCCAGAATTAAATCTGGAGAATCAGTGGCCGATATTAAAAACATTGCTGCATGAATGGAATCCAAATTAAGCCCGTCTATTTCCCACTCTTTCAATTCCTTCTTCGAGCTTGATTCATGATTCAAATTCAAAAGAGTTGATGAAGGGATCGGTTTTTTGTCTTGAGTAGGAAGAAGCAGAGAAGTTTTCGCTTTTTCAAACCCCAATGTTATGAATTCTTCAAGAATTGAAGATAGTATTTCTTCTAATTTATTTTGTTTTGCTTGAAAAAGATGTTTGGGTGATTTATGGTTTTCTTCAGAAGATTCCCCCCAAATAAAAAATTTTGGCTCTTTAAGTTTATTCAGCCACAATCCATGAAGGATTATCATAAAGCATTTATTGAAATTTAATGGATTTATGCCTTAAAAACAAATTTTAGTCTACAAATTCTACATCCAATTTAGGCAGGTTGCAGAAATCAGTTGCGAAACAATAAGCCCCAGCATTCAGAAAAACTATTCTATCACCAACTTTCGGATTCTTCAATTTTACTTGATATCGGAAAATGTCCATAGAACAAGGCGTGCATCCTTTTATCACATAATCATTTCCTTGATCAACTTCCCCTTCAACAAGAAGTTTTATTGGAACAAGTATTGTGTCTGTATCTCCATTGTAAACAGAAGCATCAACTATGATATTACTGTCATGTATCGCTAATATCTCGGTCTCCATTCTAGTGGATGGTGCTGCAATAAACCTTCCTGGCTCAATTATTGTCGTGGCATCGTATTCTTTTTTCAGCCATTCTTTAAACTCAACTATCTTTTCAAATATATGCGGTAGATTTCTATCGGTTGTGTTTTTGTACTCGACAGGCAAACCCCCGCCTATGTTAAACAAATCTATGTTCTCTAAAGTTTCTTTTTCAAGCATCTCAGATATTTCGTCCTTAATATTCCATTCACTAGTGTTCTGGGTTTTTCTGTGGAAGTGTATCCCTAGCTTATTGATGCTCTTATTTTTTCTTAACTCTGGTATCAGCTTGTTGATTTGATGAGAGTACATTCCAAAAACGAAATATTTTCCTGTGTAGATTGTATGCTCTTTCAAGCGCATTCGCAGAAGAAGATTTACCTTAGTATTTTTTTTCTCAAGATATTTTAACAAGGTTTCTAAGTCCACTTCATTATCAACAACAAAATTTCTAATCCCTTTTTCGAATAACTTATCAAGCAACTCTTTATCCCAAGCTTGAGCAATGAACCAGACTCTTGACATGTCTTTCACAAAATTTAATGTTTGGAACATGTGTATGCTAAAGAAGGAATCTGTATTTTCTTCAAGAATTTGACAAATCTCAGGAAAGGTTTTAACACTATAAGAAACCTCTAAACCAAGCTGTTTCAGTTTTTGAAACTGCCCTAAAATTTTGGATTTACTGACGATAAATTTGGATTTACCCATTCAATAATCCCTCTTTTGATAGTTGGTCTAATGCAGCAAACATTGCCATTGGAAAAAACACGCTGACATCACCTATTACTGTGACCGCATCAGCATCATCCTTGATCTTCCCCCAGCTTTTCGCTTCTCTTGTTGTCGCTCCGCTTAAGCTTCCAGAATGCTCATGTGCCGTTGTCATATAAACAGCGTATTCTGCCCCCCCATTAAGAAGTGTTCCTAGAATGGCATGATGCTTCGACACGCCTCCACCCAAAGCAATTATTCCTTTCTTATCGTCGTGGCTGGAAATGTAGATTAAATCGGCAAAATCCTTAACCACATCTATCATAAAGTCAGGGTGGTCTTGCTGAAATAAAAACAAGTGAAAGCCGAATGCCCCGTCAGTTATCGCGGGACAGAATATTGGCACTTTATTCTTCGAGCACTGGTATAGAATCGAATTTTCATCCTTCAACATTAGACCAATTTCTTTAAGCAGTTCAACGACAGGCCATCTGTTCTTTTTTTGGTATAATTTTTCAAGCGCACTTTTTATCCAAGCCTCAAATCTCTCGTAGCTTTCATTCTTGATTAAGAGATTGCCTACTCTGTTAGTTCCTTTTTCATGAAGCGCAACATCATCGCTATAATATCTGCCTATGTAGAAATCCTCGCCGATCGCTTTCATTATATCTTCCTCAACACTTCCTACGGTTGTTATCACGGCATTAGCCATTCCTAATTTTATGAGTTGAGCGAAAAAACCCCTGAGGCCAGAAGTAGCCATATTTGATGTGAAAGTCAGATATATTTTTGCGCCTTCCCTTTTCATTTTAACAAAACAATCTGACGCCTTTTTCAACTCTATTCCCTGAAATCCAGAACTGCCTAAATCTTCGACTAAACCAAACACCTTTCTCTCAGGTTTCCATTGAAAATCCTCGACTTTTGACATAGTAAAACCTCCTAAATTTTAGAGAGCAGATTAAGTAATTCCTTAGAATAAGCTTTTATGGGGTTTCTCTCTTTGACATCACAGAAATATTAAATAGTTGGATTTAAAAACCTTATGTAATATGATCCCTATGATTGTTTCAGTTGAAATCCCAATCTTTCTGCTTTTTATTGGGTTTGTTGTATACCTAACGAAAAAGGACAAGAAGAGCCTCAAATTAGTTTTTTATCTGATTTTATATGCTCTTTTGTTTGAGAATGTGAATGTTATTCTTTCAAGAAATAATGTAGGAGGGTATTATTACAATCCGGGTTTTATTCTGTTGGGACATGTTCCGTTATTTGTTGTTCTCTCGTGGGTTATGATAATTTATTCTTCCATGCGGATTACTGATTCCTTCTCATTTAGTGAGTTTTCCAAGCCTTTTGTTGATGCTTTGCTGGCGGTATTGGTAGACTTGTCAATTGATGTAGTTGCAATTAGATTAGGATTCTGGTTTTGGCAAGGTTATAGACTTACAGCTGGTTGGTTTGGTGTGCCTGGCAACAATTTCATTGGCTGGCTTTTAGTTGCATTCACTTTCTGTTATCTTTGGAGGAATTATTCGAAAAAGTTAGGGTTCTTCATTATACCACTTGCTTATGCCACATACTTCATTCTTTTTATGTTTCTAATCAAACCATTTGAAAGTATTCTACCCCAAAAAACAGGGGAACTCTTTATTTTTGGAGGTCTATTGATTGTATTTCTGCTGATGTTTTTAGGAACTAAAAAGAAGATTCAGAAAGTTGAGAAAACGCCTTTGATGATTTACTTGATCAGAGTTCCTTTCTTTCTTTTCGGGCTAATAGGATTGTTTGCTTTTGGTTTTTATAAGGAATCAAATATTTTAGCGATAAGCTCCGCTTTATGTTTTCTATTGGAGACCAGTATTTTTCTTTCTTCTCATCATATCAGAATGAAAAAAACAAAATAAATGTTAATATTTGAACGGACAAAAAGATTATATCAAATAAAGGGTGATAACTATGAAAAAAGACTTCAACAAAATTTACCAATTTAAGATAACACTTGAAGAGGTTGAACCTCCTGTCTGGCGGGTTATTCAAGTGCCTGAAAACTACAGCTTTTGGGATCTTCATGTAGCCATTCAAGATGCTATGGGATGGGAAGACTATCACCTGCATCAATTTGAATTGGCAGGGGGCTCGTTAAAGGCTCATGGCAGCATAGGAATTCCAGACCTGGATTGTCCTGACGTTATGGACGGAAGAAATGAGGAAATCAAAGATTGGTTCAGCATGGTTAAGACCGTGGGGTATTTGTATGACTTTGGTGACGGATGGGAGCACAAAATAAAATTAGAGAAGATTATTCCAAAAAACAGCGATGCAAAATACCCGATATGCCTTGAAGGGAAAAGGTCTTGCCCGCCAGAAGACTGCGGGGGTCCAAGCGGGTATGAAGAATTTCTGGAAATTATAAAGAACCCAAAACATAAGGAGCATAAAAACATGCTTGAATGGATTGGAGGGAAATTCGATCCAGAAAGTTTTGATCCGAAGGATGTGGTTTTCGATGATCCGAAAAAAAGAGAGAAATATGCCTTTGAATAGGCTACCCCAAAATCTGAGAAAGGAGTTCATAAGCCCTTAAAGAATCTCTTTTATGAACAACTATTATAGTATACTTCCAGCAAGATATGAACTCAAATACATTCACGCCCTGCTCAGATAAAACAGAAGTTAAATAAGCCACAACTCCTGGAACTTCTTCTATCTCTTCCGGAGAGTCGATAATTATAGTTGTGCAGCCTTCAGTCTTTCTCACTATTCCTGCTCCACTTTTTGGGATTTGGTTTTTTTCTACAAGATAAACCCAGTTCTTTCCTAGGTTGACTCTGAATTTATCCTCAACTTTCAAAGGATCTTCAGTTATAAGAACAGCATCCCCGTCATAAACACTAACCTTGCTTTTTTTAAGGATTTCTAGGACTTTTTCCTCTCTTTTATATTTTGTTTTTTTCATGCCTTCCGAAAGCCTTCTCAGTGCTGCCTTGACGGCTTCAAAATTTTTCAAGCCAAGATCCTTCTGAATCTGCCTCGCTAAGGAAGACAAATTCACTATCCCCTCCTCGAGGGACTCTTTTATGTATGGCTTGTTTTTTATGTAAAGCCTTACTTCTTCAGCCACTGACATGATATATATGTACCATTTGGTATATTTAAGTCTTATTTTGTTACATAAATGTCATAAAGTTTAAATATGTTTCCCGCAATTAATTATGTTATAAATAACTGTGAAAAAGTGATTAAAATGAAACAAAAAATTAAATCACAAAAAAACGTTTTGTTTACGTTTAGTTCTAGTTCTCTTTCTAGCGTATTGAGGCTCAGACGTTGATGTAATCATTGGTTCTTCTTGCCTCAGTCGCCTAATTGGATAGGACACAGACCTAGTGTAGGTCTTCGGTGCAAGCCTTCTATGGGGTGTTTGCCTCCTATGTGCAAGCCTACGGTTCTTTTGGAAAAAGCCTGAGGTTGCGGGTTCAAATCTCGCCTGGGGCATCAAAAATATCGAGGTGATTAAAAAAATGGGAAAAAATTCAAAAGAAAAGATTTTGTTAGCCTTTTCAGGAGGTTTAGATACCTCCTTTTGTATTGTTTACCTAAAGGATCAAGGTTATGATGTAATCACAGCTACAGTTGATAGCGGTGGATTTTCAAAGGAGGAATTGGATGAAATTAAAGAGAAATCCAAAAAATTAGGAGCGATCGAACATCATACTATAGATGGAAAAAAAGAACTTTTTGATAATTTCATCTCATACACAATAAAAGCTAATGCTTTAAGGGGAGGTGTTTACCCTCTTTCCGCAAGTTGTGAAAGATATATACAGGCAAGCAAAGTAGTTGAACTTGCATTGAAAAAAAACATTAAAAAAATAGCTCATGGCAGCACAGGAGCGGGTAATGATCAAGTAAGATTTCATTTATCTATTAAGAATTTTGCCCCAGAGATTGAAATAATAACACCTATAAGAGATTTGGGTACTTCAAGGAAAGAGGAAACTGAATATCTTAAAAAACATGGTTTTGAAGTACCAATGAAAACCAGTGATTATTCGATAAACAAAGGTTTCATGGGAAATACAATTGGTGGAAAGGAAACTTTGGGATCATGGGATTCGCCCCCAGATGATGTGTATCCAGAATCAAATTCCCCGGAAAAAGCTCCCGATAATCCTGAAACATTAATAATTGGTTTTGAAAAGGGAATTCCAATTTCGATCAATGATAAGAAATATGATCCATTGAAGATACTCCAAAAATTAGCTCAAATAGGAAATAAACATGGGATTGGTAGAGATATACACCTAGGTGCCACTATTTTGGGAATTAAAGGAAGGGTGGCTTTTGAAGCACCTGCAGCAATGATTTTGCATAAAACACATAAAGAGTTGGAAAAATTAATTTTGACCAAACTACAATTTTTCTGGAAAAATCATTTGGGTAGTGTCTATGGAGATCTACTTCATGAAGGGCTATATTTTGATCCTGTTATGAGGGATATAGAAAAAATGATTGACAGTAGTCAAAAATTTGTTTGTGGAGATGTTAAGGTAAAACTTTACAAGGGCAACATAATCGTCCAGGGTGTTAAAAGTCCTTTTTCTTTGATGGATAAGAGCATTGGAACTTATGGTGAGAAGAATATTCTCTGGGACGGTAAGGATGCTGAAGGGTTTTGTAAAATTTATGGTTTAGAGGGAATCATCACAAACAAAATTCAAAAAGGTGACTTGAAATGAAAATAAAAGTTGACAAGATTGCATCATCTACTAAGAATATTCCTCTGGAAAAGGAGGTTGAAATTTCAGATAAAATTGAATCGGAAGAAGGTAATCTGATAGCGGTCAAATCCTTTGAGGAAAAATCAGTTTATGATCAAATTGAGCTGATAGATGGAAGAATGTCCAAAATTCTAAAGGGCGACATAATAGTAGGTGTTTTAGGTGAAAGAAAAGCTTTGAAGGGTTTCAAAGGTGAAGTTCCAAAAAACCTTAAGGTTGGTGATATTGTAAATGTACTTAACTTAGGTGGGATTCTAGGAAAATGTACATCTAAAAATCCTAATTTTGGGAATCCACTTAAAGCTGAGGTTTTGGGTGCTGTTGTTAATAATGGCAATCAAGTGAACATAAAGAAGAATTCGATCGAATGGAAAGACCATCTAGAGGGAACTTCACCCATAATTCTCATAAGCGGAACTTGCATGGAATCTGGAAAGACAACAGTAGCATGTGAAATAATACATGGGTTCAAACAAAAGGGATACAAAATTGTGGCAGCAAAACTAACTGGAGTTTCGTGTTTAAAAGATGTCAATAAAATGGTAGATTACGGCGCTATTTGTGCCAAAATATTTACGGATGCCGGTCTTCCATCAACAACTAATGTTAAAAATGTTGTAGCAGCTTCAAAAGGTATTTTATCCGAACTTAATAAGGAAAACCCAGACATAATCGTTGTAGAATTGGGTGATGGTCTTTTAGGTGGTTATGGTGTTGATTCAATCCTAAAGGACACTGAAATAATGAATTCTGTGAAGATTCATATATTTTGTGCAAACGATCCTGTAGGAGCATACGGTGGAAAGATAATATTTGACAAATTGGGCCTTAAGATTGGTATTGTTTCTGGGCCAACTACCGATAATGATGTCGGAATTGATTTCATTCAAAATGAATTGGGTGTTCCAGCAACAAACGCAATTAGTAGCCCTGAAAAATTAGTCAGTTTGATTTCTGAGGTGATTGATAATGCAAAAGATTAAAGCTGGAATTATAGGTGGATCTGGATATACAGGCGGAGAATTATTGAGAATACTCCTAATGCATGGAAAGGTAGAAGTCACTAAAGTGACATCCAGTACTTTTGAAAATAAACCTGTTTGCAATGTTCACAAGAATCTTAAGAATTTTACTGAATTGAATTTCGTGACAGAACCAACTGAAGACATAGCTAACGAGGTAGATATACTTTTCTTTTGTCTGCCTCATGGGGTATCAATGTCAGAAGTACCTAAAGCGTTAGGTAAAACCAAATTAATTGACCTAAGTGGAGACTTCAGGTTGAAAGATTACAAAATGTATGAAAAATACTACAAAATTCAACATACTCAGAAACAACTACTAAAAAAATCTATATATGGATTAACCGAGTTTAACAAGGAATCAATTAAAAAATCAGATTTTGTAGCCAATCCAGGATGTTTCCCAACAGGATCTCTTTTAGGACTTCTTCCACTTTCAAAAGAGGGGCTCATAAAAGGCAACATTATAGTAAATGCTGTTACAGGATCTTCTGGAGCCGGTCATCTACCAGTTCAAGTAACCCATCACCCTGAAAGGAACCAGAATTTTAAAGCCTACAATATATTTGAACATAAGCACCAGCCAGAAATTTTTCAGGAAATAAGTAAATTTTCGAGTGATTTTAATCTAGTGTTCAGTCCACACTCAGGACCATTTTCGAGGGGAATATTTACTACATCTTATATTTTCCTAGAAAATGAGATGTCTGAAGAAGAAATCAAAAAAATATATGAAAAATATTATAAGAAAGAATTTTTTGTCAGGTTAGTTGATGAAGTTAATTTGAACGTAGTGAAGAACACAAATTTTTGTGACTTGGCATTTAAAATTAGTGGGAATAAGGTAGTTGTTTTTACGGGAATTGACAACTTAGTTAAGGGGGCTTCTGGTCAAGCAGTTCAAAATATGAATTTGATGTTTGGTTTAAATGAAAAAACGGGATTGATGTTCCCTGGAACCAATCCTTAGGAGGTAATAGAAATGAAAGATATGATAAAAATGACAGATGAAAATCAATTGAAGACTTTTAAAAGTCATGAAATAGTAGTATCCAAAGCTAAAGGAGCCTACATTTGGGACATTAATGGTAAAAAGTATCTAGATTTTTATGGAGGACATGCAGTAGCACTTACAGGTCACTGTCATCCACATGTCGTTAAAGCCATAAAGAAGCAGGTTGAAAAAACGATTTTCTATTCGACCTACCTCTATAGTGATATAAGGGCGGAAGCATTAGAGAAAATAGTAAGTGTTGCCCCAAAGAATATTTCAAAGGTATTTTTGTGTAATTCTGGGACCGAAGCAAATGAAACTGCGATGAAAATAGCCAGGAAATTTACTGGGAAGAAAAAAATAATCTCAATGAAGAACTCTTTCCACGGAAGAACAATCGGATCTTTAAGTGCAACTGGGATTGATCACTACAGAAAACAGTTTAAGCCTCTACTGTCTGGATACAAATTTGCTAAATTCGGGAATATAGAGGATCTGAATAAAGTGATTGATAAAGAGACTGCGGGAGTAATCCTTGAACCTATACAAAGTATGGGTGGCGTAGTCACAGGAACAGAAGATTATTACAAACAGCTTTCTGAAATCTGTGAAAAAAACGGTTGTCTTTTGATTTTTGATGAAATCCAAACAGGTTTTGGAAGAACAGGTAAGATGTTCGCTTGTGAACATTGGAAAATCCAGCCAGATCTGATAACTTTCGCTAAAGGTGTAGCGAGTGGTATACCTATGGGTGGTGTTTTAGTAGATGAGAAAATTGCCGATACGATTAATTATGGGGAACATGGATGCACTTTCGGTAGTGGTCAAATTGCATGTGCATCAGCAAAAGCAACAATAGAAGTTATACAGAATGAAAAATTGGTTGAAAACTCATCAAAAATGGGCGGACTAATAAAGAAAAAACTGAAAGATTTAGAACAGATAGACGAAGTAAAAGGTTTGGGTCTTCTCCTTGGGTTAAAGATGAATGTGAATGTTAAAGAGTCTATCAAAAAAGGAATGAGATATGGGATAATATTTGGGGATTCGTGTGATCCTGAAGTTGGGAGGTTGCTTCCACCTTTAATTATAAACGAAAAACATGTGGAAGAGTTTCACGAAGGTCTTAAAAAAGTTTTTGGTGAGTAATATGAAGAACTTTATTTCAACACATAATTGTACATTTGAGGAATTGGAAAAGATATTGAAATTAGCTACTCAACTAAAAAGCAAACCGATTGATAATTGCCTGAAAAATAAGTCTGTTGCTCTGGTTTTCTTTAATTCTTCTTTAAGGACAAGGACTTCATTTGAAGTTGGGATAAATCAACTCGGGGGGCATAGCAGTACTTTAGATGTCGGTGGGCAAATATGGAATCTTGAATACAAAGATGGAGCTGTAATGGATGGGCAAAATGTTGAACACATTAAAGATGCGAGTAAAGTACTTTCAAAATATTTTGATTTTGTCTGCGTGAGGAGTTTTCCACAGATGGAAGATTGGAATGAAGATAAGAAAGATCCAATAATCAACTCTTTCAAAAAATATCTTGATATTCCACTAATCAGCATGGAATCAGCACTTTATCACCCCTGTCAAGCATTGGCAGACATAATGACGATAAAAGAAAAACTTAATAAACCAGAAAAAAAGAAATTTGTTCTTTCATGGAGTTATCATCCTAAATCATTGCCAACGGCTGTCCCAAACTCAGCATCAATTATAGCTTCTCAATTTGGAATGGATGTAACTATTGTGAATCCTAAAGGTTTCGAGCTATCAAAAGAGACTATGAATATTGTAGAGAAAAATTGCAAAGACAAGGGTTCCAACTTTGAAGTTGTTAACTCTCACGAGGGATTTGAAAATGCTGACATTATCTATGCTAAAAGTTGGGGGTCTTTGAAATATTATGGACAACCAGAAATTGAGGGTTCTATTAAGAAAGACCTGAAGGGTTGGATAGTAGATAAAGAAAAGATGGATCTAACAAAAAATGCGAAGTTCATGCATTGTCTTCCTGTAAGAAGGAATGTTGAAGTTGCCGATGAAGTTTTGGATAGCAAAAATTCGATTGTATATGATCAAGCTGAGAATAGGTTACATGCACAGAAAGGTCTTTTGAAATATTTAATAGGTGATAAAAAATGAGTGCTCTAAAAACAGGAGAAGCTGATAAATACATAAAAAAGTTCGAAAATAAAACAATTCTCATTAAGATTAGTGGGGAATTGTTTAATGATAAAACTATAGATAATATATCGGAAAATATTTTTGTGCTCTTCAAAAATGGGATCAAAGTAATTGTCATCCATGGTGGAGGGTATCAAGCAGATGATTTATCAAAAAAGCTTGGGGTACAAATAAAAAAGGTTAACGGAAGGAGAATCACAGATCTTGAATCTTTGGAAATAGTCAAAATGGTTTTCAGTAAAGCAAATATTGAGATAATCGCTTCGTTAAAAAAACATAATTTAAAACCTGTGGGGTTATCAGGAATAGATAGTGGAATAATAGCAAAGAAAAGGGAAGTGAAAGAAGTTGATTACGGATTTGTTGGTGATGTTGTAGATATAGACACTAATTTAGTGAAGATTTTATTAGATAAGGGCTTTATCCCAGTAATTGCTCCTATTGCCTGCGATGAAAATGGGATTGTTCTAAATATCAATGCTGATACTATTGCCATTGAGTTTGCGAAAAAGCTTGGTGTAGAAAAACTTGTTATGTTATCAAATGTTCCTGGTGTTTTTGAAAAACTTGGTGATAAATCTTCCGTCATATCGTATCTGACAGTTTCTAAGATGAAAAAATTGGTCAAAAGTAATTCAATCAATGGTGGAATGATTCCAAAACTTGAGTCTTGTATTTCTGCTCTCAACCACGGAGTTAAGAGGATTCATCTAATAGACGGAACGATTGAAAATGCAATTTTAAAGGAAATTTTAACCAAAAAAGGCATCGGAACTATGATTGTCGACGATGCTGAAATGGAGGTGTATAAAAATGAGTTCGAATAAAGAATTGAAAGTTAAGACCTTCATAGTAAGTGAAAAGCAGATGGAAATAGATTCAAAGATGGTCTATTATGATATATGGGGAACAAAGGCTCATGTATTGATGCTGAATAAAATTGGAGTTATAAAAAAGAAGGAAATAGTTCCAATATTAAAGGCACTAAACAAAATTGAAAAGATTTACAAAGACGAAAAATTTAAAATTGATCCGGATAAGGGATCTCAGCTAACTCTTGAAGGAATGATAATAAAGGAATGTAGTGATCTTGGGTATAAAGTTCATACCGCAAGAAGTAGGAATGACCAAATAATGGTTACTGAAATGCTTTATCTCAAGGATAAGGTCTTGGAATTAATGGAAAAATTAATTAAAGTTCAGAAGTCGCTGATAGGTCTTTCAAAGAAGCATATTGATACAGTCATGCCTGGATATACGCACATGCAACCAGCAAAACCAACAACATTTGGCCAATGGTGTCTTGCATATTTTGATGGCTTAATGAGGGGAATAGATTCTATTCAAAAAGCTTTTGAAAAGTACAATATGAATCCTCTGGGAGCTGTTGAATCTTACGGAACTTCATGGAAAATTGATAGGCAACTCACAACAAAACTATTAGGTTTTCAAAAAGTATGGGAAGTTCCAATTGATGTAATCTCCTCAAGAGGATTTGTTCAGTTGGAATATCTTAAGGTATTTTCAGATATTTCAATAACGTCAAGTAAACTATCTCAGGATTTGTTACTGTTCGATACATTTGAATACGGAATGATCGGCCTAGGCGATGAGGTCGCTCAAAGGATGCACCCTATAACAGGAAGTTCTGTGATGGCACAGAAAAAGAATCCCGATGTCATTGAGTTGATAAGGGCTACATCCCCACAGATAATAGGGTTTCAAAATATAGTAGCGAATTTGATAAATTCTCTCCCGATGGGATATAATAGGGATAGCAGGGAAACTAAAGAGTATATAGAACTTGGAATTTCAAAGATGAACTTGATGTTGGACTCATTGGAAAAGGTTCTATTAACACTAATAGTTGACAAAAATAAAATGAAACAATGGGTAATCTCAAATTATTCTTTGACCACTGATTTAGCAGACTATATAGCCCAGAAAAATGATGTCGGTTACAGGTTAGTATATAAAATTGTCGGTAAGGTAGTTGACGAAGCAATTAAAAACGGGAAACTTTTCAAAGAAATTTCAGTTTCTGATATAATTAAAACTGGAAAAGAGTTTGGATTAGATTTAAAATTAACAGATGAAGAATTGGAGAAGGCAACCGATCCAGAAAATTGTGTCAATAAGAAAACACATGTTGGAGGATCGAATAAAAAAACAATGGAAAAAATGATAAGCGAAAGGGAAAATATTCTAGAAGGTAAGCAAAAATGGATTGATTTAGAAAACAAGACGATTTCTGACTCTAAACATGAAACAGAATCATTAATTAAGAAAATTCTTGGAGGTAAGTAAAATGGATGTTTTACTTGAGAAGTTAGTCAAAATAAAGTCGATTTCTGGGGAAGAGGAGAATATCTCAAATTTTATTTTTGACTATTTGAAGGACCAAGGATTGACTCCAATAAAACAAGATGGGAATGTCATTTTACATATCAAAGGTAATCAAAATAAAGCTTTAATTTTCGATGCACATATCGACACAGTTGAAGCAGGGAATGTCAATAAATGGGAATTTCCACCATCTGGTCAATATTCAGGTAAAATAAAAAATGGGAAGTTATATGGATTGGGCTCTAGCGATAACAAATCATCAGTTGCCGTTTTAATGAAGTTATGCAAATGGGTAAAGGAAAATAACCCAAAATGGGATGTTTGGTTTGCATTTGTTGTTAAGGAAGAAGTAGATGGATATGGTTCAAAAAGTTTCATTAAATGGTTGAAAAGTCAATATCTAGAAAAATATGATGATATTCAATGTGTTGTGTGTGAACCAAGGGGTTGTAAGGAAGTTGGCCTTGGAAATAAAGGTAACATCTTTGTTAAAATAAAAATTCAGGGTGAATCTGGACACTCGGCAAAAATAAATGAAATTGAAAAACAAGCTATTTTAGAAGGAGTAAAAGTAATTAAAAAATTAAATGAAATTGAAAATAAGTTAAAGAAAAAATATTTTGATTCTGATTTAGGGTTTACCACAATAGCAATTACTGGTTTTGAAGCAGTTGAAAGTTCGCCAAATAAAATTCCTGGTACATGTTTAATCAGTTTAGATATAAGAACGATACCAGAAACTCATGAAAAAATTATTGATATAATAAAGGATGAATTAATGAACTTCAACTTAAAATTTGAATGGACTTATCATTCCACACAACCAGTTAAAACATCCAAGAATTCGGGAATAGTTAAAATATTAAAGAAAATTGATCCAGAGTTGAAAATCACCTACTCATCAACAAACAACGATTCCTGCTATTTTATCAAAGAAAATATTCCTACTGTTGTTTTTGGACCCGGCAACAAGGAGCAATCTCATAAAGAGAACGAATTTGTTAACCTAAAAAACCTTCCAATTTGCCTTGGGATTTTCAAAAAATTAGTAAAAGGTGTTGAAAATGACTAAAAAAGCTGTAATTTTACTAGAAGATGGAACATTAATCAAAGGTGAAGGTTTTGGTTACCAGTCAGAAGCGATAGGAGAGGTTGTTTTTAACACCGGGATGGTTGGCTACCCAGAAACATTGACAGATCCTTCATATAAAGGCCAGATATTAGTATCCACTTATCCTTTGATAGGGAATTACGGAGTTCCGAAGAATGAGAAGGATGAGTTTGGTCTTTCAAATAATTTTGAATCAGAAAAAATTCAAATAAAATCTTATATAATATCTGATCTATGTGAACATCCAAACCACTGGGCAAAAAATAAAACTTTGGATGAGTGGTTTTTCGATCAAAAAATTCCAGGTGTTTTTGGAATCGATACAAGGGCTTTAACTAAAAAGTTAAGGGAAAAGGGTACAATGATGGGTTTGGTAAAGATATTTTGCGATAAGGAGAAAATCAATAAAAAAGATCTGCTGGCTAAAATAAAAAAAATCAATTATTCAGAGATTTGTTCAGTGAAGGAAGCCTCAACCAAAAAACCTTTTTTGTATAAATCAGGGGGTTCTCCAAAAGTTGTGCTGATTGACTGCGGAGTAAAATATAGCATAATAAAGAGCTTGCTGAAAAGGAATTTGGATGTTGTAGTTGTTCCATATAATTACAGCTTTGAGGAAATAATGAAGTTTAAACCACAAGGTATAGTCATCTCAAATGGCCCTGGAGATCCTAAAGATTGCAAAGAAACTGTCGAAGTTATTAAATCCTTGATGAAAACTGATATTCCAATTTTTGGAATTTGTCTAGGAACAGAATTGATTTCTCTGGCTACAGGGGGGAATACATACAAATTAAAATTCGGCCACATGGGTCAAAACCATCCATGCATAAACACCGAAAACAAAAAATGCTACGTTACCTCACAAAACCATGGATATGCTGTGGATGCGAGGAGTTTAATCGATTTTAAGGTACTTTTTAGCAACATCAATGACAACAGCGTGGAAGGAATAAAACACAAGACCAAAAACATATTTGCAGTTCAGTTTCATCCAGAAGCTTCTCCTGGTCCTACAGATACTGGATTTCTTTTTGACGACTTCGCAAAGATGGTGTATAATTATGAAACCTAAAAAAGTCCTTGTTTTAGGCTCTGGTGGAATACAGATAGGGCAGGCGGGGGAATTTGACTACTCTGGCTCACAAGCGTTAAAAGCCTTGAAGGAAGAAGGAATAAAAACAGTTCTAATCAACCCAAATATTGCGACAATCCAAACTGATGAAAAGATTGCTGGAAAGGTATATTTTCTTCCATTGGAAGTTAAGAACATAGAAGATGTCATCAAAAAGGAGAAGCCAGAATGCATTCTTCTAGGTTTTGGCGGGCAAACAGCATTGAACTGCGGTGTTGAACTAAATGAAAAAGGGTTGTTGAAAAAATATAACTTGAAGGTTTTAGGAACTCAGGTAAAATCAATAAAAATGGCGGAGGATAGGGAAAAATTCAAAGAAACTATTGAATCCGCTGGGTTAAAAGTCCCAAAGAGTGGAAAAGCTAACACAATAGCGGAAGCTAAAAAAATAGCTTCGAAAATAGGTTACCCAGTTATAATAAGGGTTGCTTATACATTGGGTGGCAAGGGTTCTGGCGTTGCCAAAAATCAAAAAGAACTGGAAAAAATAGCAAGGATAGGTTTAGCGCAAAGCATGATAAAGCAAATTCTGGTGGAAGAATACTTGTGTAAGTGGAAGGAGATAGAATACGAGGTGATGAGGGACAAGAATGATAATTGCATGATAATCTGCAATATGGAAAATTTTGATCCGATGGGAATACATACAGGAGACAGCATAGTAGTTGCACCCTCACAAACTTTGACTAACAAGGAATATCATAAATTGAGGGAAATATCAATAAAAGTAATAAAACTTCTTGAAATAATTGGGGAATGCAATATACAATTTGCTTTAGACCCAAAATCTGAAGATTACAGAATAATAGAAGTTAATCCAAGGCTTTCCAGGTCATCAGCACTGGCTTCCAAAGCTACTGGGTATCCAATAGCATACGTTGCTGCAAAATTATCTTTAGGTTACACGCTCCAAGAAATAACGAACAAGGTAACTGAAGCCACTTGCTCTTTTTTTGAGCCTTCTTTGGATTATGTGGTTGTAAAAATGCCAAGATGGGATTTTCAAAAATTCGAGGGGGTGTCAAAATTGCTCGGAGTTCAAATGAAATCAATCGGGGAAGCGATGGCTATAGGAAAAACTTTTGAAGAAGCCCTGCAAAAAGCGGTTAGGATGATAGACAAAGGTTATGAGGGAATTTGTGATTTTGAAGAAAATTCAACAAAAGAAAAAATCAAACACGAAATTCTCAATCCAACTGACATGAGGTTGTTTTACATAGCTAAAGCAATAGAAAAGGGATTCAATACAAAAAAAATAACCGAACTTTCAGGGATAGATGAGTGGTTTATCTCAAAAATTCAGAACATAGTCCAGATTAAGAACGAGATTAAAAAATACGAGCTTAACAAGGAGATTCTTCTCAAAGCAAAAAAATATGGGTTCTCTGACAAGGAAATATCCAAATTAAAAAAATGTTCAGAAGAAGATATAAGGAAATTAAGAAAAAAAAATGATATAATTCCTTTTGTGAAACAAATAGATACTTTGGCAGGGGAATATCCAGCAAAGACCAATTATCTTTATCTTACTTACAATGGACAAGAGGATGATATAGAATTCAAAAAAAAGAAAAAACTTATTGTCCTTGGATCTGGAGTTTATAGGATCGGATCAAGCGTCGAGTTTGACTGGTGTTGCGTCAATACTGCATGGGCTCTTAAAAAGAAAGGTATAGAAGAGGTCATTATGATCAACTGCAATCCAGAGACTGTTTCAACAGACTTTGATGTCTTGGATAAGTTATATTTTGAGGAAATCAGCGTTGAGAGGATTTTGGATATTTATGAAAAAGAAAATCCTGACGGGATTATAGTTAGTGTAGGTGGTCAAACTCCAAACAATATAGCAGGCGAGCTAGCCAAGAATAAGGTGAAAATAATTGGAACTAGTTTTAGTAGCATAGACAAAGCTGAAGACAGAAACAAGTTCTCCGAATTTCTAGATCAGATGGAAATAGGGCAGCCAGAATGGAAAAAGGTTAAAGGAGAAAAAGAAACAATTGAATTTTGCAAAAAAGTATGTTATCCAGTTATAATAAGACCTTCTTACGTCCTCTCGGGAACTGGAATGAAAATAATAGAAAATGAAAAAGATATGAAAAAATATTTCAAGAAAATAATTAAAGCAAATAATTTCACAGTGTCAAAATTCATAGAAAATGCAAAAGAAGTGGACGTAGATGGTATAGGTTATGGAAGTAAAGTTTTCATAGCCGGGATTCTTGAGCATATAGAAAATGCGGGCACTCACTCTGGGGATTCCACGATGGTTATTCCCACGGTGTCTTTAGGTTATTATGAAATAAAAAAAATTAAGAATTACACTAAAAAAATTGTATCCAACTTGATGATAAAGGGTCCATTCAATATACAATATCTTGTCAAGGAAGGGGATGTCTTAGTGATAGAATGCAATCTAAGGGCTTCCAGAAGCATGCCTTTTGTATCCAAGATGATAGGAGTTAATTTAATGGAACTGGGGGTTGATTCAATGCTAGATGAAAGGAAGACCTTCCCTAAAATTACCTATAAAAATTACGGAGTGAAGTCAGCCCAATTCTCCTACTTCAGGTTGGAGGGAGCTAGTCCATTTTCAAGTGTTGAAATGAATTCAACTGGGGAAGTAGCTTGTTTTGGGAAAACTTTTAAAGAGGCTTTTCTAAATTCATTGGCTGCGAAAGGAATAAAAATTCCAGTAAAAGGTGATAAAGTGCTCGTTTTAGTGAATAAAAACAGTGATTGTTCTGAGATAATAAAAAAATTGGCAAAGAAATACAGGATTATGACCAACGAAGATAATGAAAATGATGTAATTAAATTGATAGAAAATCAGGAAATTAAATTGGTGATAAACTTGCTTAAAAACCAGAAATCAAAAGAATTTATTATCACAAGGAAATGTATTGATATGGACATACCTTTGATTACAAATAAGGAATTGGCGAAAGTATTTTCTGAAATGGTAAATTAACATGAACCTTAAGCTAGAAATTAAAAAAGAAGCGGAAAAACTCCTGAAGCAGTCGGATTTGCTTAAATATGATTCTCTATCAGAAACAATAGAAGTGCCACCAAACCCGGAGATGGGTGACATTGCGACAAACATATCATTCTCATTAGCGAAGAAGCTTGGAAAGTCTCCGGTGAAAATATCAGAAGAAATAGAAAAAGAAATAAAATTATCAAAAAGCTCTATCTTTGAGAAAATAGAAACCAAAGGCGGATATATCAACTTCTTTCTTAACTACGAAAAGATTAGCGAGAACCTTTTACAAATGATTCAAAAAGAAAAGGACAAATATGGATCAAGTGATTTTGGGAAAAAACAAAAGTTAATGATAGAATATTCCCAGCCAAATCCAAACAAACCAATGCATATCGGCCATGTGAGAAACAACTTTCTCGGTATGAGTGTTAATAATATCCTGAGTTTTGCTGGTTATGAAACTATACCTGTCAATTGGATTAACGACAGGGGTGCTCACATTTGCAAAAGTATGCTTGGCTATCTTTTATGGGGAAGAAAAAATGAAAAAAATCAGGGTAAAGACTGGGGGCAGATTTTGGATGAATGGTTGAAAAGTGAAAATGAATGGCTGACACCAAAAGATGCTGATAAAAAATCAGATTTCTTCGTTCTGGATTATTATGTAAAGGCTTCCGACGAAATGGAAAAAAACGAGAATTTAGACAAGCAAAACAGGGAGATGCTTCAGGCATGGGAAAATAAAGACCCAAAAGTCAGAAAATTATGGAAAAAAACGGTTAATTGGGTTTATGATGGCTGGGAAGAAACATACAAAAGGCAAAATTGCATTTTCAAAAAATACTATTATGAAAGTGAAATTTACGAAAGGGGAAGAGAAGCTGTAATGAATAATTTGGGTGGTTTATTCAAAAAAACAGAAAAAGGCACCATTATCGCAGATCTGGAAAAGTATGGGCTTCCAGGTATGGTTTTTATAAGAAGCGATGGGACGACGCTTTACCAAACTGCGGATTTGCCTTTGTCGGAGCATAAAGTGAAAGATTATCCAAACGCTAAATATATTTGGGTGGTTGGCTCTGCACAAAAATTATATTTTCAACAATTATTTCTTGTGTTCGATCTCCTGAAAATCATGAAAAAAGAAGATTGTTATCATCTTGCTTACGGCATGGTCTCGCTACCAGAAGGCACTATGTCATCAAGAAAGGGGAGAGCTGTGTGGGCTGATGAATTGATGGATGAAATTCATGATCTCGTGGGAAAAGAAGTTGAGAAAAAAAATCCTGAACTAGATAAAAAGAAAAAATATGAGATTGCAGAAAAAATTGCATTAGGCGCAATAAAATATGCCATGCTCAAGATAGATGCATTCAAGGATATTATTTTTGACCCAAAAGAGGTCATAAACTTTGAGGGTAATACTGGCCCTTACTTGCAATACGCCCATGTAAGAGCGGATAAAATCCTACAAAAAGCAGGTAAATTCAAAGAAACATATCAACCAAAAGAGTTGATGAACGAAGAAAAAATGCTAATCAAAAAACTGCTTGAATTCCCAGAGGTGGTTGAAAGATCAGCAAAAGAATACAAGCCAAACCTAATCGCAAACTATGCCTACGACCTGTCAGAAACATTCAACGCATTCTATCATGCCTGCCCTGTATTGCAAGCAGAAGATGAAAAAACAAAAAACTTCAGGCTGACATTAGTAAAAGCATTCAAAACAACACTGAAAAACTCTTTGACTTTGCTAGGTATAGAAACTCCAGAAATTATGTAGATGATCATAATTTTCTCAAATCATCAATTATCCAATCTCCACTAGTCACAGAATTTTTTACAAGAAATCCCAAAACAGGGCGATACCTATCGTCATTAAACTCAGTTTTTCCGTTTTTAAAGAAGCCAAGAAGCATTTCTCCATATAAATCTCCTACGGGATCGCCAGATATACCTCCTCCTGGGAGATCACCCAACAATCTTTCTGTGAATTCCTTATTATCAACATAATGTCCGCATATTTCCATAGAACCACTATTCCAGATAATTTCACTCTAAATTCAAATGTTTGAATATACTAAACCGTAAATAAAATTGCGAACTTTTAAGTACTAGAATCTCCATAATTATTGTATGATAAAAGGAGAAACTTTTGAAAGAATGCAAGTTTCAGAAAAGCAATATGAAGAGCTTGTAATGGCCGAAAAGACTGTTAAGTCAGCAAAAATTCTTAGGAGAGTACATGCATTCAAGCTTATGCATATGGATTGGAAATATAGGGAAATAGCAAAGTTCCTTGGCGTGACAAATGATACAATAACTGACTGGATTGATATTTACAAATCGGGGGGAATCCCTGCACTATTGAACCTTCATTGCAAAGGCCGACAATCTTTGCTTAAAAAAAGGCAGGTTGGGATACTGAAAAAGGAAAGTGAGAAGGGGTCTTTCAAAACAGCGAAACAAGCCAAAAAATTCATTGAAGACAATTTTGGAGTATCCTACCATCTTCATCACGTGCAGCTGCTCCTAAAAAAGGGGTTTGCCTATCCTTTAAAAGAACCAGAAGAATCCCTGGAAAACCACCTACTGTAGAAGAGCAGAAAAGGATCATTGATGAGATAGAAGAATGCTTGAGTCAAGAAGACACGGAGGTATTTTCATTTGATCCCTGCCATCTGCAGCATAATGTGATAAATGCACGAATGTGGCAGCCCATAGGAAAAGAAGGGACTTTAGTCGTGCCTACAAATACCGGAAGGAAGAGAATCAACATACTCGGGGCGTTGAATTTGCGGGACTTATCCACAATTTTCACCCTCACAGAAGAATCATGCAATTCTGTTCGGGTCGTTGATTTCTTCATGAAGATCAGGGAGGAGTATCTTGGCAAGAGAATAGTCATTTTTCTGGACAATGCAAGATACAACCACGCCCGCTATACCACAACATTTGTGGAATGGTACAATATTACATTGATTTTCCTGCCTCCATATTCCCCTAACGTTGCCCTTATCGAAAGATTGTGGAAGTTCTCGAAAAAAGAACTTGTTCACAACATCTACTATGAGAAGTTTGACGACTTCAAAGATAATGCATGCAACTTCTTTGACAATCTTAAGCAATATCATGACGAATTAGAGACTCTTCTTACAAAGAAGTTCGAGATTATAAATAAGGCTTAGTATATCTTAAAAAAAAGAAAAAAAGAGGGTAGGCAATCAAAGTTCTTACCAGAGATGGAGACGCTAATTATCTGTTAAGCACAGTGGGTTTTATCTCCTTTCTTTCTCTTGATAATAATGTTAGTTTCCTATTTATTAAAAACAAGCCTAAAAAGTACTTTAAACTACAATTTTCAAAGAGTAGAAAACAAGCCTAAATAACGCTAATACTATACAATATATATTTTAATATTAAAAATCCAATTATAGTATATGAAATTTTTAGTAGAAGAAACTAAAGAAGGCCAGAAGTCATATCCAACCTTTCTAACAGATGATCCGAAAGCTATAGCTGCCCTAAACAATGAACTAGCCCAAAAGATACTAGAAGAACTCGGAGAAGAGCCTTCATGCCCAATGGATCTTGCCAGAAGATTGAAGCAGCATGAGCAGAAAATATATTACCATATAAGAAATCTTGAAAAATTGGGCTTAATAAAATTAGACAGGCTGGAAGAAAGGGTAGGAGCAACAGCCAAAATCTATTCCTTAACATCTCCTGTTGTTGCTTACAAGATACTTGACAGTGGGTATGTGACTGACAAGAAAATAAGGGCCAAAGAAATCAGATTCCTAAAGCCTTTTGTTGAAGATGGAAAGTTCAACTCGATAATCATTGTTGGCAGCCCCGACCCGCATGGAAAATACAAAAGCCCTGCTTCAGACGGCTATTGCGGTATTAATTTGACTATGTTTTTTGGGAAATATGTCGACGAGATGAAAATCCCTCAATACAAACTTGACACCCAAACAACAAAAGAAGACATGAAGAAAAATCTGATAATACTCGGCGGACCAAAAACAAATATACTCACAGATGAAATAAACAAGCAACTGCCAGTATATTTTGACTATTCTGAAGAATTCAGGGATTGGGTTATTGTTTCGACTCTAACAAAAAATGTTTACAGGGATAAATTCTGCGGCATAATAGTCAGGACGAAGAATCCATTTTCAGATAATAAGGAGATTCTTTTGTTAGCAGGGAAAGGCTTCACAGGATCGAGCGCTGCTGTTCTTGGCTTAATAAAATATCCGAAAGAAATTGCGAAAGGGAATTCTGTTGATTCTGATGTTGTTGCAAAAGTTGTCCGCGGGATAGATGTTGATTCTGATGGAATTGTTGATGATGTGGAATTTTTAGAGTAAGGCGCAATGCTTAACTCACTTAACCTTTTTCTGATGAGATTGATTTTGTCGTACATGCAGAAGTGCTAAATGCAGGTGTTTTATGCGCTCCGCATAGGCGTGCCCATCAATGTCAAAAATTTAACTTCTTCTGGATAAATTTTGATGGTTTCTTACCATATTCGCCCAAATTGGTTTTCCATTTTTTCCTTGATCTTTTTTCCCAGACATCAAATGCATTATCTACATGTTTTTTGAATTCATCTGAACCCACATTATTGACTCTTATGAAATGCTTAGCTAAATCAACGAGCTTCGTTTCTAGCCAAACACCTTTGCTTATCTGGATGTTGACGAACCCTATGTGTTTAATCATGTGGCAATCATCGCAAAGTGCTTGAAAACCTTTCAGAGATTGTATATTATTTTCATCATCGTATTCCCAAATTTCATGACAGTTCAATCTACCAGAAACTCCGCATATTTCACACTTATGACCAGCTTTCGAGTACGCATCCTTTCTTATTTTATCCCATTCTTTTTTAGGTAAAACTTTCCTCAAGTTTTCGTACCAACAAGTCTTAGGAACAAGTTCAACATACAATTTCATTTATCCACCATTAATCTGTCTAAAAAAATCTATTAAAAATCAAACTTATTAATTGTAGTATTAGTTTACTAAAATAATTTGTAAAGAATAGTCCTCAGGTATGGAATTGAACCTGAAGTATAAGTCATTCCTATATTAATAATCAACTATTAGAAAAACCTGGCGGAGGCTGGATTCTTATTCATAACTGACACCTATAGGTTTAAACTTTCTTAATTCTGATTCTAGTTCTGGTGTTAACCAGTTAACCTTCCCATTCTGCTGTTGGGAAAATGGGTTTTTATAGGCCGCTGTTTAGGGTTTAATGATTTTTACTGGAAGAATTGAGCAAACATCTATTTAGTTGGATCAGTAACTCTCCCCATAAATAATATATTTCCTGTTTCTTTTTCTTGTATTATGAAAATAAATGGATGATCAGCCCTAAATGTTGTTCCCATGGAAGTTAGTATCATGCCAACAGCAGTTGCTGCTGCAGCTTCTGTTCCCTTTTCATCAACTTTAACATATGCCTGATGAATAACAAAACTGACGAACTTACTCAATAGAGTGTGGCTCGACAACCTATTTCCTATAATATAGAAATCCCAAAATCTATGCTTTACAATATTTTTATCTGATAGAATGGGAATAATCGACAAAATAAGGTCAATAAATCCAAAAAAGTTAGACCTTGACAACAAAAAGATGATAGAAAATCTCATAACCACATTTCTTAATATCATAGAAGGATTGCTCCAAAGAGACCAAAAAAACAAAGAAGAAATCCAGAAATTAAAAGACGAAATAAATCATTTGAAGGGAGAGAAGGGAAAACCGGAATTTAAGCCGAATCTACCCAGAAAAGAAAATGATATTTGCAAAGAAAAGAAGGCAAAAGAATGGAAAAAAAGGAGCAAAAAACAATATGTCAAGGTTGACACAATTGAAATATTAAAGGTTGACAAAGGCGCATTGCCGCCAGATGCAATCCATAAGGGCTACAGATGTGTAGTGGTGCAGAATGTTAACTTTACAACTAACAATGTTAAATTCAAAATGGAGAGGTATTATTCCCCAAGCGAGAAAAAAGTATACGAAGCAAAGCTTCCGAAAGAAGTAGACGGGGAATTTGGACCCCAATTGAAAGCTTTCATTCATACTCTCTATTTCGCATGCAGAGTCACTGAAAACAAAATCCAGACGCTGTTAAGTGAAAGAGGAATTATCATATCCAAGGGGCAGATATCAAACATCCTGATAAAGGATAAACAAGAAAAATTTTCAAAAGAAAAGAATGATATTCTTACTGCTGGAATGGAATGCTCAAATTACTTCCATATCGATGACACAGGAGCGAGACACAATGGAATGAATTATTACACTCATGCAATATGCAACCAATTTTTCAGTGCATTTTTCATAAGGCCGAGAAAGAACAAAGAAACAATCAAAGCTATTCTTGGATTGAAAAATGGCGAAAAAATCAATAAAATCATGCTCTCTGATGATGCCAGGCAGTTCAAACTTCTGGCATTGTACCATGCACTATGCTGGCTACACGAAGTCAGGCATTTCAAAAAACTGAATCCATTCCTTGAATGGCATCGGAAAAAACTGATTTGGGTTCTTAGTGAAATCTGGGAATTTTATGAGTCGCTAAAAGAATATAAAGAAAATCCAAATGAATGCCAGAAGAAATATCTTGAACTCAAGTTTGATGAGTTATTTTCAGCAAAGACTGGTTACAAAGAACTTGACAAAAGAATTGTATTGACCAAAGAGAAGAAGAATGAACTATTGCTAGTGTTGACATATCCAGAGATACCTCTCCATAATAATCCAGCAGAATTGGCATTGAGGGAGCTTGTAATCAAGAACAAGGTTAGTTATGGTACAAAAAGCGAAGACGGTAGAATTGCATGGGAAAATATGATGACAATAATGAATTCATGCAAAAAGAATACCATCAGCTTCATGGATTATGTTGAAGATATATCTTCTGGGAGATATAGGATGACGAGACTATGTGAAGTTATCAGGAAAAATTCGATGGGTGATTCCACAAGTTATTGAGCAATTTCGCATTTTCCTTATATAAATGAAACAGTATAAATAATCATATTGAAACAAACTGAAACAAGTAACAAGGTGAAACAATGGAAAAAAAGTATAAAAAATATGTTGTTGTGATGTTTCTATGTTTCTTGTTTGGGGGTTTTTCCATCATATTATATCTTTACCAGGCATATTGGGTAATTCAGACAGAATCTACAAGAAAGCAATTTTACAATTTCACTTTCAACAATAGTATTGAAGAGCGCCCTGCAGAAAGGAGATTCCCTGCAGAAAGGCCTGTTGATCTTGTAATTTCGCCGTTTTCTTTAACGCCTCTTATTCTGGGAATTATATCTACACTTGCCGGATTCTCTATTTGGGACTTGATAAGGGAAAAAGAATTGACAGCAGCAAAAAAAGAAATTCTTGATGTTTTTTTATTGCCTGAAGAAAAGCATTTGATAAGCATAATTGAAAAAAATGATTCCCTAACTCAAAATGAGATAACAAAAATGACAGGGTTCTCCAGAGTTAAAGTACATAGAATTATAAAAAATTTAGAAAAAAAGAATTTAATACTTAAACAAGAATATGGCATGACAAATAAAATAACATTAAAGAAATGATCTTACAATTATCCAGCCCCTGAACCCCCGCCACCGCCTCCTCCACCTCCGCCGCCAGAAAATCCCCCTCCTGTTGATGTGGAAGTGCTGAAAGCGCCTGAAGTAGCGGCCATAGAATTGATTGTACTAGAGAGGCTGCTTGAAAGGATAGAAAATTGTTTTGCTGAAATTGACCCACTCATAATCCCGCTCGCTCCATAATACCAGGCAACACCTGAAATGTTTTGATGTGTTCTAGTTGCAAAGTCTTCTAGATTTTTCAAAAGCTCTTCAGCTACTCCGAGAACAACAGCATAAACCAAATATCTGTCCCAAATGTGCAGAAGCGTAGTTGGCGCATTTTTCATGTCTGAAAAGTCTGTCAACATTTTTTTGAATGCGTTCCATCTTTTGACTTGAAGTGCTGCTTCCGGGGTTCTTTTTGAAATAGAAATTGAAAATAAATAAAGGAAAATAACTAATGGTATGTAAAAGAATATCAGCAAAAATCCCCCGAGAAAAAAACCTACTATTGAAAATACCAATAAAAATATCAAATATTTTTTTCTAGCTTTTTCGCTTTGACTTTACATATAGGTGATTGATTCGAATTCGGAGCAACACTTTATTCTTTTATACATCTAAACATTAAAATCTGTATTATGCGCGGGAATGCGATGTACGTACATGGCAGAAAGTGCTGGTTCTGTGGTCACTACGGTCTTTTGAAATTGAGTGACAAACGTGTTTGGTGTGGCTCATGCAGAAAAAAATACAGCCTGCAAAAACTAAAACGGGATTTGAACGCACTTTATTATTTCTACCTTGAAGTTAGCGCAAGAAAATGTGCGAAAGAATTGAAAATAGGCTACAACGCAGTATCAAGAAGATACAAAATATTTCGTAAAGCAATAATAGAATATTCTGAACAGGAATTCAAGAAGCTGCATGGTAAACTGGAAGCAGATGAAGCGTATTTCGGCGGGAAAAGAAAAGGCAGCCGTGGAAGAGGCGCATTCAATAAGCAGCCTGTTTTCGGTATTTTGGAGAGAAATGGAAAGGTATATACAGCGGTTGTAGAAGATGTATCAGCCAAAACGTTGTTTGAGCATATCAAAAAGAAGACCAGAAAAGGGTCAGTCTTCTACACAGACGATTTCAGATCGTACAAGGATTTGAAGCAATATGGAAAACATAACAAGGTCTTGCATTCAAAAACATTCGGCAAAGGGCATAATCACATCAATGGGATAGAAGGATTTTGGTCATACGCTAAAGAAAGATTTCACAAATATCATGGAATTGGCAAGAAGAATTATCTTCCTTACATTAAAGAAATGGAATTTAGGTTCAACAACAGAGAACAAGATGTTTATCCATTATTGATTAAGATAATCCGTCGATTTGCTCCGAAAATGAACTAATCACCATAAAG
>Ga0210054_1000202_pt1 | contig 61382 bp, 100 predicted proteins | sample CryGeymeta201516_FD_185470 | JGI IMG/M metagenome (GOLD analysis project Ga0210054, IMG submission 185470) | Groundwater microbial communities from Crystal Geyser aquifers in Utah, USA - Crystal Geyser metaG 2015-16 (SPAdes) (version 2) | ecosystem: Environmental > Aquatic > Deep subsurface >... | reverse complement strand
CTGTTATGTCAAGGTCATAGTATAGTGAGTTGATCTTGTGGATTCCGATCAAATATAAGCAATAAGATGCTGTTGAACTACCGCGACCCACCCCCCATACTACATTGTGTTTCCTAAAAGTATCAACTAAATATTTCATAAACTGAAGAACCACTAACATATCACGATCTTGGAACATCAGCAACTCTTGCCCAACTCGTTGTATCTCATCTTCAGTTTTACATTGATCAAGCAGCCATTTTGCTATGTCTAAATCCTTGTATTCTTGGGGCATGAACCAAGAATCTTGATTATGCTTGTCAAAATCTGCTATTTTTTCTTCAATAGTTTGGCATTCTGATTGAAACTGGTGGTATTTTTCTAATAGAGCATGCTCATAATAAAGCTGTTTGACACTTTGGTTAAACGTTTCTGGATCATCTACTTGAACATCTGCCAGATTTACCCTAGGATTAGTGTAAATGATATCGCATAAATCGTCTGCGGTGTTATGCAATACCCCAAAAGCGTCTATTTGCATTACTTTATATCAATAATGTTTTTAAACTCTGCTGATTTCTCAGCCATTTCAGCCATCATTTTTTCTTGCCGCAATCTGATCTCATACTGGTAGTCTTGAATCAGTATGTTTAGCTGGCCAACCGCATCTCTCATACCCATACGATATGCCATTGAAAGTTTTTTGGTAAGGTCAGCATGCTTTTTACTCAACTCGTCTGCTGTCAACACAGACAAATCACCTGCTAAAGGATGGACTGACATTTAAATATCTCCTGCGGCACGATTCTCTGCTCGTTCTGCTGAAAAGACACCGCCCGGGTATCTAGATTGAAGTTTTGTGACATTGTCAGCAATAACTTGGTTGGGGTCTACTCCAATAGCACGGCAAGCATTTGTCCAGTACCAGATTTGGTCTCCCAACTCTTTGGCCAAGTGAGTGCGAATTTCGTCTGTAAGCGGCTTACGATGGAACACTAGCTTTTTTACAATCTCACTGAACTCGCCCGCCTCACCGCCCATCCCCATTGCTGCCGTCATCAACAGCGCGACATTGATGTCTAGATTGTCCATTTGAAGGTCTTGAATACTGCGAACGAATGATCCTGTATTGTTGGACTCCTCGCTTGTAATAGCGTCTACGAACTGGGTGTATTTGATTAAATCAATCTGTGTCAAAATAAATCTCCTGAATAGTGTGCTGTATGATAGCAGACTCAGTCAGGAGATGTCAACTGTTTTGGCTGATTACACTGGGCCAAATAATGGGTGGTATATCACAGTCACACCCGCGTCAAACGAGCTAAATTCCATCATATAGCTGTATTCTGTCACTGTAGGTGTCGCTGCAGGAACTGTGATAGCAGGAGCCACATTCATAGTGATTGCTGTTGGCAGGGTGATTGTGATTCCAGCCGCCGCGTTAACTAATACTCGTATTACTCTGTATCTGTTGGCGTCAGGCCAAGTTGCGCCCAGGGTCATTGTAAGATTGGCCGCAGCATTGATTACGAAAAAATCAGCAAATGATGGGTCAATAGTAACTGCACCTGCGTTAACTGTTGGAAAGTTAACATGCTGGGTAAACCCTTGCGTGGCAGCATTTTGAATCAATGACCCATTGAAGTCATTTAATACTGGGCTTCCTCCATTTAACGGAGCAAGGAGCAATGCTTTCGTTTGTAAGTCAGATATCTCATCTTTTGCCTTGATAAAGTTAGTTTTAATATTAGTAAAGTTATCTCTAAATCCTTGACTATCGTTATCCTGCCCAGCGATTGGGTAGTTTCCATTTATGTTTAGTGGGTTAATACTGCTTGCCATGGTGTCTTTTTCCTTGTGTATAATGATTAGTTAAATGTTGCGTTATTGTTTCCTGAGCATACCCATCGTCCGTTGACAAACTGCACAGTAACACCATCGCCTAAGTTACTTAAAATAATGTTGCCAACAGTTCCACCTGTTACCCACCCAGCATTTGATACTGTAACAGTTATTGGTGAGATATTTCCAGCACCAGCTGAGATTGCGTTAGCAGTAATATCAGCGACGCATAAAACTTTTTCTTGCCCATCAGTTCCAGCCATCAAGGTAACGTTAATTGGGTCAATATCAATAGTAAAATACGTGGTACGTGTAAGAAGTGAAACATCACCCGAGGTATATTGATCTACACTTAGCGTCGCTGAACTTGCCACCAGCCCTTGCAATGCCTCAATATCGTCTTTGGCGTGTTGAAAATTCTCACGAATACGAGTAAAGTTATCTCTAAACCCTTGCGTGGAATTATTCTGCCCAGATTTTGGGTAAGTGTTATCTATACTGTTAATGGTTGTGGTTGTGATGCTACTGGTCATAGTGTCTCGTATTACTCTCGTATATAGTATTTATGCGAGCAATAATTGCTCATATTTATTTTTCTGAGGAAACATAACATACTGATCATCGGTTCCTGGAGGGGCTATAACATCTCGATAGTTATGGAACTTAGTTGCTCCAGAATCAAAACGTGTTGAGTTTGACTCTATTGATGGTTCGGATGCCAATATTGTATACTCTGGTACAGTATGCCCTGGTTTGATGGTTATATCATAATACATCTTAGAAAACCCATAGCGTCCACCATCAGCAACTTGAACATACTCATTTGGTAATACACTGTCGTACAATTCACCAGTTTCAACGTTAACCCTAAACTGAGGGATCAGCATAACTACATTCTGATCAGTTATTTCTACTTTCCAAATTCCTGCTCGTTTATTGATTACTCCAGAAAGTATCTTTTCAAAATATCCAGGAACAATACCCGATGCATCATATAACAGCTCTTCATATAATACTCCATTCTCGTCATATAGAGCTAAACTAAAATTCCATCCATCGTTTAACGAGCTATACCCATTGGATCTACTTGAAGTGTCAATTCCTATTTTATCAAAATTGTTTTGATCGTAGGTATCGTATAAATCATAAAATGGATTTACTGTAAAATGCTCTTGCTTGGCAAAAATTAAAGTTTGCCCTGATTTTATTTTTGCTCCATGCCCAAGATCTAATCCACCGTTCATTTCAATGTATTCTAAGGTGCGTCCATTAACCTCATCAAACGGGATAGTTAACGCATAATCTACAGCACCAGCATATCGGTTAACGTTAGATGCCGCAGCCAATCTATCAAATGTTGTTTCTTTAGATGGGGTAAACTGTTTTACTGCTATGTCATAAAACTTGCTCAAATACTTGTCACGCACATATCGATCAACACTAAAATCTATTTGATTAAAGTTGTACCTATTAGCAGCAGTGCGCAATCTAAACGCGATTAGATCACTTGCACCAGGTTTTGCGTATGCTAGCACTATGCCAGTAGTAAACCCTAGGACTCTACCATTTTTCTGTGGATCTAACATCCAATCGGGCATCGCACCACGATTGGTATACCCTATTTTAGCTAACTCTTTTTTCATATTATTAAGAGAATTTGGATGTATAACAGTAAAAGGAGTATGAATGTCATCAACTGCGGTATCATTGTTATCAAACACTTCTAAATAAACAACTTCATATTTAATATTAAAATTTTCGTCTAATGACACAGCAGTTTTAACATTCTTTAAGTCAATTTGCTTTTTATAATGATTATTTGCCAATGCTAAGGCATAATCATGTAGTGTAGCTGGAGCAATACCAGCTGCGAATAAAAATTCGATATGCTTTGCTTTACCAAACCACTGATCTTCTGGTCTATAAATCAACTCATTTGGGAACAGCGAAGTGTCGTTAATCATTTGATTAAACTCTGTGCGTTGTTTCTTATCTGGCATTGCCCGTAAATAAATATTTTCAAATGGGGCTACATTCCAGTTATTAATTCGAATTCTGAAAGTCTTTTCATCCCATACTGTACCAGCATACTCTTCCTGCATTGGTGTGCCAGTGAATGGATCAGCAGCGACATAAGGAGTTTCGTCAGTTGCCACTACTGTGAACTCATACACGTTGTCGAAGTTAGTGGTGTTCTTATCTATAGAAGTAGTGTCTCCGTCTAATGTAAAATGCCTAAATGTGGGTCTTCCAACAATTAACCCGTTAGGCAATAACTGTAGTCCTTGCGGTAGCCTACTCCTTTCTTCTGGAATATATAAAATTGGTGGAGCGTCATCATTATGAGTCGTTAAGTTAGCTGGCAATTCACGACGACCAGGTTTAATTCTATAATTTAACTTGCGATGTAGAGGAATGTATCTTTCTGCGGTTGATGTCGTTCTGGCAGATATGAATAGCTCGCTAACCCTTCCGTTGTCAATAGTTCCTAACTCAGATGTGGTATCCCACTCAATCAAGTTATCCATCGCTCCAAGAACTGTTAGCTTATATGTAATCGGAGGGCTAACATATTCGGGTAAATCTTTTTTACGGCATACAACTTGGAACTCATATTCTTTGACTTCTTCGATTTGTGGAGCTAAAACTCCAAACAGCCAACCAGAATCTGACCATCCTGAACCATCTGAACTTGGAACTAACCCTACACCCGAGGGTAAAACTTGTGAGCGTTGGTCAAACCCGTACTCATCAAACCCAACAGTAACACCATCAAAAGGTAAATCTCCGCTATTGTGTTCTGACCATGAATCATCACCAACTTGAGGAATGTTGGGTCCATCTTGGTCAAACCTTACTTCGTCGGAGTTAATTATGAAATATTGTAACTGCCCTCCGTCTACATCCTTACCAACAAACTCAAACGCAAAGTTACTATTTTGTCTTTGACTTACCAGTTCAGACGGTTTAGTAATCATGAACGGTGTATGCTTATTGTCAGTATCAACGGTTATACTTTGATCATCAATTTGAATATAAGTATTATCGGCAGTATACCTTCCTTTGGCAACTACATTTAATGTATAAGAAGATTGATCAGTTCTAAACCCGTCACTTACTTTAACTGTAAAGTTATAAACTCTAGATTGCCCAATCGCTTCCGCATCCCAAGGCGTACCGTTGAATGGTGATTTTGACCATCCAGTCACTGACTCATCTAAACTAGTAATGTATGGCTCAATATTGCCACTTAACAACCCATCTTCGGTCAGTGTCACCCCTGGCGGCAAATCACCGTGATCTAACGTCCAAACCATAATTGCTTTTGGATTGGTGCCAACAGCAGTTAGTTGTTTTTTTAGCAAGTAACCGTCAAAATATGTACCGAGTGAAATATTTTTTGGTGTAATTACCGGGTTATATATAGACCCAACTGTCAGTGAAAAAGTTCGATCTGCGATTGCTTTTGCAGTGTCGCAGATTGCGCGTATAGTAAAGTTAAATGTATAAGAATCTTCAGAAACAATATTAGCTTCGATTTCAGGCACGCCTTGGAGAATGCCGTCTTTAATAAGCTGCATTCCACCTGGAAGTTTACCAGCCACTACATAGTATTTCACTATACCACCAACACACATTGCTGATATAGTTTTTTCATAAAATGTATCTTGGGGAATAATCCCAAGCGATCCGGCGTTAGTTTTCCACACTATTTTAGACATGTTAGATGATTACCGCAATAATAACTTTCGTACCTTCAGATGCATCTGACTCTAACGCTTTTGCGAATGTAGCGATGGGGTAGCTTGCATCTTTTCCAACGCTTCTTGCGTATCCAGCAATGGCACTAGTCACAAGCAAATCACCTTTTTCGACAGCGCCGATTACCTTGACTGGAACTTTACCGCGTAATGCTACTGCTACCGCGTCTTGCTGATCCTTGTTCATCAAATACGCTGGAGCAGTAGATACAACTCCAGCCACTGACACGTCAGCAAAAGTTTCTGTTGTAGTTACTTCTTTAGTACCACCAAACACTAACACTGTGCCTGGTTCGTATTGTGAATCACTAACATACATTTCTGCCAAGTCGGCGTATTGTGCTTGAGATGCTGTACCGTAAAATATATTAGCAGTTACATTAGCATATGAAGCTGCTCCTTGCGCATAAAATCTAAAATCTGATCCGCCCCTGAGTTGTAAACTTGATGCATATAGCCCTGGCTGGTGAAATCCGATATTTGGAAATACTGTATTCGTAGCTCCGTCACCAATTAGTTCCACACCGCCAGAGGCGTAATCGTTTCCGGTCCCAGTGGCTGCTATATGTTGTGTACTATAAGAGTTGGCAGGGTTTAACGCATTAGCAGTTCCAGCAGTTCCAGCAGTTAAACTTGACGCAGTCCCGGTTAAACCAGCGCCAGAGCCACTGAAGCTAGTTGCAGTTAATGCACCAGTCAGTGTACCACCAGTTAATGGCAAGTCAAGAGATGCATGACCAGTAACATTGCCAGTTACATTACCCACCAATGATGTAGATGTAACTGATGCCAGCCCTGCTAGTGTATTGGTAGTACCCCCAAGAGCAATATTTGTTGACCCGATAGTTAAACTACCTGACGGAGATCCTGCTAGCGCCGTGTATGGAACATTGGTTAATAATGAACCATCACCAGAAAATTTGTTGGCCGTAACAATATTAGCACTAAAACTGCCAGCAGCATCGCGTAATACGATTTGATTTATAGTGTTGGATGAAGTAGCAGTAATAGTAGCAGAATTTTTCTGATTCGCAACAGCGTCAGCAAGTTTTGCTGAATCAACACGAACACCATACGTTAGTGAACCATTCCATCCCATAAGTACAGGATAAGTTGCAGCCCAACCAGCAACCGAGTTTAAAGCATTTATTGCAGTCCCGTCTGGAGCGAACCCAGACGATGCATCGAAAATTGTATGACCGTCACCATAGTTTCTCCAACTTAACTGCCCCACTACTGCATCGTTAACATTTTTTTCAACCCAGTTACTACGATTTGCTGACAGCGTGTCGGCAGTTGAAGCATTGCCAGCCAAGCTAGCAGTAATAGTCCCCGCACTAAAGTTACCATTTACATCACGTAATACTATTTGATTTATATTGTTAGCATTGGTTGCAGTAATAGTTGCCGAGTTTGCTTGATTAACAATGACATTTGCTGTTGACGCGAGCACTGAGTGAGCAACATAGAAATTTGATGGGTTATAGGTGTAAGTAGTGTCAACAGAATTCCCGCCCCACAACGCAGCAGGTTGCCCTGTCTGTGGCAACCAATTAAAGGTCATCGCTGTACCGTTCCCACCGTTAGCTGCCAACGTTGAAGCTTTTGCTGCCAAAGATGAGTTAGTGGCGTTTGACGCAGTGCCAGTCAAGTTGGCAGTAATTGTGCCCGCAACAAAGTTACCACTGGCGTCACGCTGCACAATCTGGTTGACAATGTTGGCACTTGATGCAGTTATAGTGGCTGAGTTTGCTTGCCCAGTAATAGATCCGGCGGTAGTAGAATAGTTTATTGACCCAGTGCTAGGAACCCCAGCAGTAGTCTGTATTGTACCGTCTGGAAACTTGAACCCGTTGGCAGTGCTGTAGATCAGCCCGTTAGCAGTTACCGTTGAAAACACTCCAGTCTTTGGAGTAGTGCTGCCAATGTTTCCAGTAAACTCACCAGATATGGTATTAGCATTAATAGAGCTAGTTGAGTTTAATGCTCCACTAAGAGTGGTCGTTCCTGTAACATTTAACGCTACTAACGATCCTACGGATTGCAGGCTAGAAGCAATGACTGATGAGTTTAATGTGGTGCTTGACAATGTGCTAGCATTAGCAGTAACAGTAATATCTGCAGAGCCATCAAACAAGACACCATTTATTGCCCTTGGTGTTTGCAACTTAGTTGCAGTAGATGCGTTGCCAGTTAACGCGCCGATAAAATTTGGAGCAGTTACATTACCTGACACATTCAGTGATGTCAACGTACCAACTGATGTAATCGCTGGTTGAGCGGGGTTAGATACTGTGCTTGACGCACCAACAACATTGCCTATTAAGTTAGCAGCAGTAATATTTCCAGTGACTGCCAACGAAGTCAACGTGCCCACAGAAGTAATGTTTGGCTGACTTGTTGTTTGCAAAGTTCCTGTTATGCCAGCGGTAGCTGTTATTGAGTTAGTGTTAATCGCGGTAGTTACAGTTAGATTAGTAAAAGTACCAGCCCCTGCTAGTAGTGATGACGCAACTGTTAAGTTACCTAATGTACCGACTTTTGTAATATTTGGTTGCGCTGCAGTAGACAAGGTACCTGTTAATGTGGTGCCACTGATGATTGGTGCTGCTATAGTACCTGCGGCGTTAATATTTTCACCAACTCCTAACCCACCCGCAATCTTAACTGCCCCAGTGCTAGAGCTAGTGCTAGTAGCAGTGCTTTGAAATGTTGAGGCTAACGGAACTAGACCGCCACTAAAAGTAGCTGCCAATGCAGTTAATGTGCTGCTGCCCAAATATACGTCAGCATTAGCATCTAAATAAATGCTGCCGTTAACTATTGTGACATTTCCAGCAGTATGTAAATTAGTTAATGTGCCAACGCTAGTGATATTAGGCTGGTCATTTGTTATCAATGTGCCAGTCACACCATTGGTGACGGTTACTGTATCAAACGTGCTACTGCCATTTGCCGTTATGTTAGCGTACACCCTAGAAAATCTAGCATTACCTGGTGTTCCGGCGAATACGTCGGAATCGCCCACTCCAACATACGACGATCTTGGAATATAGATGAATTCTTCGGTTGAAGCATCAAATCCGAAAAACCCCTCTTGTTGTGAAGATGCGGCTGGATCGTACCAATAAAACTCAACGCCGCGATCTTTTCCATCTGAGCTCGTCAAAACAGCATCAATGCCATCGGCCACAGTGTCAACAAGTTGACCGATTCGTAAAATTGGGTATTCAACTTTAAGGTTTGACGTAGTAACATTAGTAACATTACCGTGAACAGTTAGATTACCAAAAATTTCTGCGTTAGCGACTTGGGTAGTTGTGCCAACTGACAAGTCACCAGTAATAACATGCCCTGTTAAATAAGATGTTCCTGGCACACTTAAACTATTTGATAACGTTATTGTAGTGGCAATAATGTCGTCAGTAACTAAGTCTCCAGTAATGTTTACATTGCCACCAATGTTAGCATTACCACCAAAACCAACGCCCCCAGAAACTATTAATGCTCCAGTAGTTGTGCTAATGCTATCAGCATTGCCCAATAATGAAAGTGAAGAATTAACGGCAACACTACCTGCAGTGAGAGACTGAATAAAAGATGAACCAGTAACATCAACTGTTGAAAAGGTTGGAGCATTTAAAAAATTTCCAATGGTAATAATACTTTCGTTATACGTGTTAAACGCTTTTCTAAGATTATCACCAGTACCGTCGTTAGGGACGGTACCAATGTCTACAGTTAATAAGTTACCTGCTGAGGTGAGTGTTGTCATATTTCAAATACTAAATTTTAGATTACCAAGTTGCTACTGCTGCCAATGGTGTTTGTGACCAAATATCTGTCAACCCATCAGTGTACGCTGCTGTACAATAGTAAATAAAGTTTGCATCAATAGCTACTTTTCCTACTGTATCACCAATTGCACCTTTAGATGTTGTTGGAACAGATAAGGTAAATCCGTTGCCATCAGCACCAGGGTCGCCCTGCGGTCCTTGGTTACCTTGGATACCTTGAGAACCAGCTGGTCCTGTGGTTCCTTGTGGACCAACAATACTTACTCCAGCTGGCCATACACCTGCTGCTTTTGGCCCATATATGAAGTTACTGGCAGTATCAATATAAAAATCGCCATCAACACCTTCAGTTGTCGGGGCACCAGAACCAGATAAAATTGTTTTACCATCAACACCATTAGTTCCAGTAGCACCGTCAACACCATTGGTGCCATTAGTGCCATTAGTGCCATTAGTGCCATTAGTGCCATTAGGACCAACAATACTTACTCCAGCTGGCCATACACCTGCTGCTTTTGGCCCATATATGAAGTTACTGGCAGTATCAATATAAAAATCGCCATCAACACCTTCAGTTGTCGGGGCACCAGAACCAGATAAAATTGTTTTACCATCAACACCATTAGTTCCATTAGTGCCAGGAGCACCAACCAACGTAGCCAACCACTGTACCTCAGATAAGCCAGGACCGTTCACAAATAAATATGACTCATAAGCTGATAGCCCGTTATTTCCAGCTGGGCCAGTTGGGCCAGTTAACCCAGTTGCACCAGAATGTCCGATCAACGAATCCAGCCATTGCTGCTCAGTCCCAACAAATCCAAGATCAACTGCGGTTTGATATGCTGATGGGCCAGCAGGTCCAACTCCGGCAGGGCCTGGGACTGTACTGTCAGCGCCTGGTAACCCCTGATTGCCTTGAGGACCTTGCGGACCTTGAGGGCCTTGCGGACCTTGAGGGCCTTGCGGACCTTGAGGGCCTTGCGGACCTTGAGGGCCAACATTACTTGTCGGGGATGTTACACTACTGTTTTCTGAGGTGTAAATCGGTGCTGCTGGTGTTTGGACATTTGATAGTCCGCCGCCCAAAACTTCGCTACCATTTATTTGCTCATTGATTAGAGTATTAAATCCACTGTTATTGTTTACTGAATTAAATGCGTTAGGCATAATATATTTCCTTTTAAAATTGTTACCACGTAGTGTTCAATGGTGTTCTAGCCCATATTTCAGTAACACCATCATATATAGCATTACATGAGTAAATGTAGTTTGAATCCATCGCTGTCATACCTTGAACATCGCCTGGCTGCCCAATAGCAGAAGTTGGCGTGGTCTTAATCATATTTAGCAAAAAAGCGTCAACTTCTGCTTTAGTATAGACGTCAGTAGCGTTAGCTTTTGTATCGAAAATTGTGCTTGAAGGGTTGGCTTGAAACTGTAACACTGCCGACAATAACGCATTAGTCAGTGGCGCTGAAGTATTCAAAAAACCGTTGATTTCTTGGGCGATCTGATTATCAACATAACCTTTAGTGACCCCGCCTGCTAAGTCAGCAATTGACAGATGCACTCTTCCGGTGTGACCATTTACTGAAGTCACTGTGCCGTTTGCCGTAACGTTGTCGAGAGTTACGTTTCCGCCTAGTGAGGATACAGCATCGTAAACTTCAATAAAATTTTGATTTATCTTGTTGAAACTGACACGAAGAGGGTCACCTGACCCATCAGCTGGGTGTGACCCTATATTAATAGATTGAAATGACATGCATATTTTCTCCGACTATTAGTATTTAGCCGTATTTAAAATATGCAGTTTAAAGAACTACATGCGATATACTACCCGACCGCGAGTTAAATCATAAGGAGACATTTCTATACGAACTCGGTCCCCAAGCAATATATTGATAGTGTTGGTTCTGAGCTTTCCGCCCAGATAAGCGATTATTTTATGCCCTGAATCCGCTAGTGTAACGCGGAAAGTTGCATTGGGTAACAGCTCTGTTACCTTTCCTTCAAATTGAAGGCTTGATTCTTTGGCCAATTTAGTCAATAACTCCTATAGTGTGCTTTATTTATGATTTTTTCTGAATTCTTTGACATCTTCAACTGATTTCAACAATGTATCACTGTAATTTAACGCTTGTTGCTCGGTCATAATCAAACTGGCTTCATATTTTACATATCCGTGTAGCCAAATATCACGAGTAAGACGCAATCGTGTAGCTAACCCGTTCCAAATACTTTTCCAAAACCAATCAAAACTTTGAAGAATTGGAATCTCAATATCGTATCGCGGTTTGATCGACTCGGTCCAATAATCAGTTTTAAGTGTAGCATAATTATGCCGTTTTATAAAAATCTATAAAACTGACTAGACGTTTCAACGAATCTACCTTTGGTATTTCTACCTTAGGATTTAATGACTCTCGACGTCTGTAATCGGATAATTCTTCCGATGTAAGTGAGTAAAGATCATTTAGACCTTTACTCAAAATGTTTACTGCCGCATTTAGATCACGATCGTGCTTAGTTCCACAACTTGGGCATGCCCATTCCCTTATAGATAAGTCCAAAGATTCTAGTTTATGACCGCAACAGGAGCAAGTTTTAGAGGAAGGGTAAAAAGTATCTATCTGGTGAAATGTTTTGCCATACCATCTAGATTTGTATTCTATCATTCCAATTAAAGTAGACCATGAAGCATCTTGAATAGATTTAGATAGTTTTCTATTCTTGATCATGTTCTTTACTTTTAGACTTTCCATAACTATAGTATCGTGGTTATTTACTAACCAGCTGGATAAGTTATGATAGATGAACTTTCTTTGGTTAGTTACTTGTTGATATAATTTAGCTACTTTAAATTTCATCTTTTTATATCTAGAAGAATCTTTAACTTTCTTACTAAATGCTCTTTGAGTTATTTTTAGTTTCGCTTGGGTTTTACGAAACCATCTGGGATTACTGATTTTCATGCCATTACTCATGATAGCTAAATCTTTTAGTCCCAAGTCAATACCGATACTCCTACCGGTATTTTGTTTCAACTCTAGTGGTTCTTCAACTAAAATTGAAACAAAATATTGGTTGGTTTTATTTTTAGAAACAGTTACTGATTTCAATAACCCCGAAAATGGTCTATCAATAACTAGTTTGATAGGAGACATCTTAGGTAATTTAATTCTTGAAGTCTCAAAATTGACACATTCATTAAATTTTAAACACTGACCAGGAATTCTAAATGAATCATTAGAAACTCCTCTTTTCTTGAATTTGGGTCTACCCAGTTTAACTGCTCTCTTTTTAGAAAAGAATTGTTTCTTGAATTCAATCCAGTCCATTCTCTTTTGTTGAAGCCCATAACTAATTACTTCTGTCAGAAATTCTTTACCAGGAAGATCTTTAATGAACTTTTCGTTTTGTGGCATACAAGGGCCATCAAAATTATGGTTAAAAGAAGCAACAAATTGATTCCAGATAAATCTAACTGCACCAAAATTACGGTCTAGAAAACTGGACTGTTCTTTGGTGGGATAGATTCTATATTTGAATGCTTTTAAAACTAACTGAGTCACAATTTATATTGGATTACATAGTTTATTTATCGTTTAATTCTTTTATGATTAAAATTTGTTGTAAGTTTCTTGGTATAAATAATATATAGAACCAATTTTATGAAATTTACCGGCATACATCCCCAGTTCCACAAAGTCATTCTAGTTATTTTAAGATCATCAGCAAATTTTTTAAGTTTACCATATAAATTATATTAAAGTTATATGACTATTTATGGTAATTTAAATTTAGTAGTGATACATTCACAGTTACCCCACAGTCGTCTGCCTCGATCCATAAATCATGATCGCTAGTTTGACACCCACACTCGCAAGCAATATGATATGATTTTGCATCACCATAATCGTGCTGTAGTATTATACCTTGAGCTGGAATTTGTGGAGTCATCATTTCACTTCCTCGTGTTGAACAAACAACCCAAGCAGGGTAAAGTTATCAGTAGTCAGAAAAATATGTTTTTCAGTAACTGCTGCCCGAAGTTTTGGCATAATATCATTCAATGAACTTGCTTGAACTAAGAACTGCTTATTATCAGCACGATTTACCAAATACATAACTCTATTTGCGTTGTCTCTCACCTCATTAATCTCAACCATTACTGTATCTATTACTTCCTTATTGATGAATTTCCTAGCAAAATGTGTTTTCAGATACGTCCAAAGTATCCAGCCCACCAAAAACCCTATCACCCAATCAATCATGTCCATAGTTGCTTCCTTAGTTTAATCAGTCGAATCATCATTTCAGTGTCTTCATCTTCCCAGTCATCTTCCAACTTGTCTTTTGCCTCAGACAGCTTTTTGTAAGTGGCTTTTTCTGCTGCAGTCATACAACTTTTGCCAGATAACCCTAACCACCCACGCGAGCTGCGATGTTTCGACAACTTTTTTGTTTCCATCTCGTTACCATATTTTGCGTCCATCTTATTCCAAAATGCCCTAAACCCTGACGCTTCCCATGACTCGCCCCTTGCTGGTCGAATAACCTTCCACCAGGTGTAAAGTGCCATTTTTTCATATGCCGATGCCATTTGTCTATCTGCGCCAATGTCAGTGCCATCGCCAAGTCCCTGCTCCATTTCCCATTTCATATGGTCAATTCCAGCCTCAGGGCACCGCCATGCCCGCCCCCAGTTTAACACTGGATGCCTCATTCTAAATGGGACTTTATATTTTTTTTGTGAACTCTCGTCATACCAAGTTATTGAGGAATATGCTTCGTCTACTTCAATGTATTCAACAAATGAGTCAAACAGGCTGTATAGCATACGCTCTGAAAAATCATGATATACACCTTTTTCCAAAGTTGAATCAAGGTGATGAGTATGATTTCTGATGTTTAAAACATACACCCGTAAATCAGTGTAATATTTAGTTGTATAGTTTGGAATAACTTCCAACCATACCGGAAACACTTCTGTCAGAAAATACGCAATAGGTCGCGTTGCTCGTAACTCATTGTCCCAATCATCCCACCCACCCCACGGCAATGCAACTGGTTTTTCAATCTTAAAGACTTTACTTCTTAGCCACTCCACTGGAGCAGAGCTAGTGAAGTGCCTACTAGGGTTAAACCTAGCCATTATTTTCCCTAACTTTTTGGCAAAGAGACAAAATAGTGTCTGATGCTTTTACTTCAATACTATATAAATCACGCACTAAATCAATCATCATTTTATCACCTGCTTTGTTGAGCTCAGATAAAGTCATACCGTCACTGTTAAAATCATCAGGCAAACAGCAAGTTGAAAAATCACACAACCACGATTCATCAGTCACGAGTGCTTCTGTAGGATCTAACTGAAACACGCGCCGCAAAATATCAGATAACTCGTAGTCATACTGATCTATTAGGCTAGTATCTGCTAATGTAAATGTTTTTGCGGTATTTTCCATAGCATTCCTCTATTCTTGAACAATTGCGGCGTTCCAGTTGCAGCCAAACATCCAGCGGCACTCATCAACTCGTGTTTGAGTGCTACACGATTTCGCGATGGTATCACGCACCAACACTATAACTTCAGACAATGGTTGGGCAGTGTGAACGGCATACAAAAACTTAGCCAATACTGGCGCTTTTTTTTGAACAAACTCAACAGCATAAGTCTTGCGGTCAATCACTTCAGGTTGAGTAGCCCGCAGTGCGACGATGCGGTGAGCAGTATCCTCAACACCGTCCCAAAACTTTTTCTCAAACTCGTTGACACGAGTCAAGTCTTTTTCATCTAAGAACGCTTTCACATCGTCCATTTTTTCAGTCACGAGCAACTCAATGATGTCTTTTTCACGACCAATCATGTCTTTTGCTTTGTGTTTACGCAAGTAATCTTCAGCTTTAACCTTGATCATATAGCCAGTGTCAAAGCGAACGACAAAACCTTCGCACCCAACCATTGGCCCAGTTTGCTGCACCAAGTCCTCCATATTAGCGACAGTTCCGGTAAACGCATTTACAACTGGAATGTCAAAACCTTCAAGTTCTTCAACCATTTGTGAGTAAGGCATATACTCGCCAGTAACATTATTTCGCATCGCAGTCAACACGAGTTGATCAACGGGGTAGTCAATAACGATTGTTTGCTTACGAGAACACCATTCAAAAATAGGGGTGAAACCTTTAGATTCTGCCCACACTGCAAAAGTGGTGTAGTTACTATGCTCAGCAACAAACTCTTCAACTGGTAAAGCGACCATAGTTACACCCATTTTCGTTCCCCAGCGAATTCCGCTTGTGGTACGAATAGGAGTAATCATGGACCCATCAAGTTTCTCCAAAATAACGTGCGGCTGTGACAACTCAATCTTTGCGATTTGAGTTTCTTCTTTTTCGTTACAGTTGAAAAACTTATGGTAGCGACGAGCAATAACCTCACCAGTTGAAGTGCGGAAAATAAGTCCGCGACATTCACGCAAAATAGCATCTGCTTCAGTAGTAACAGGCGGAAAAGTGTCTGCAGTTTGAACTACATAGTTGATGACGGTGTAGTCGCCATCTTTTTCAGACACGATGAACTCAGGTTTGCCTTCAATGACAGACAACACTTGAGAGATATGAGTAATGTGCGGGAAAGTGTATTTCATGATTGTATTATACTGTTATTTAACCGTTTTGTCAACAGTTAAAAAATCAAATAATGTGCCAATAAACACTTTAATCTTGGATGGATTTACGATGGTAATCTTTTTACAAGTATGACCGCTTCTGAAAACTTGATGCTCCACAAAATCTTGAAAACTTTTCCAATAGATTTCCCAATATTCGGGTAGCATCTGGCTTTCAAAAACGAGATAATACTTGCCGTTAACTGTAGTGCTAACAGTGACGGTAACTTTTAAAGGGCGGCACCCAGCGATAACAGATAGAAATCTATCCAAAATCGCTGGGTCTGTAACCTTCATCAAAAGTCGCCTTCGCAAACTTGCAGACAGCGAACGCCGTTCGCCCGCCACGCTTTGTTTACAACTTGATCCCTATCGTCAAAGACCATGAAAGGCTCACCGTATTCATTGCGTATTTGCTCAAGTAGTTCAGATTTAATGATGTAATCTTGACGGTGATCCTTGGCAGAACGCATCAGCAGGCAAGAGTATTTGATGCCAGCGTCTTTCAGCCATTGTTCTGTAACAGTGCGATTCTCGCTACCGCGCCCAGACACCACTAGCATGACAGTGTCAGGTTGAGCAGCCAGCACTTTAAACAACCATACCATATCCACATACGGAGTGTCTTTAACCATGGCACGATTGAACGCAGGCCAGTTCTTAGGATGTGAAGCAACAAACTGGCGGCGATGCGTAATGTTAGCCAGAGTTCCGTCAATATCCCAGCAAATCACTTTTTTCGTAGTCATATAACATTCCTGAGTCACTTATGAATCACTTATGAGTCAATGCCACAGTTACCGTCTGCTGATTTTGCTGCCACTGGGTTAAACAGTGAAAATCCGATGAAGTAAACCGGCATAACTACATTCTCAATGCCAATGATAGACCATACCACATTACCAACTGATAATTCGTAGCACACATTGTTACTTTTCGATTCGCGTTCATTGAATAGCCCGTATGTAGGATATTCTTTAGTCACCCCGTTAACAGTAATGTCAGCGGGACGGCCACAACCAGTAAGCAACGCAGCAACACTCATAGCAGCAACAAGTTTTTTCATTTTAACCACCCTCAATTTCACCATCTGGTGTAACAATAATCACACGCTTGAACCCTTCTAACCGGGTTGGACGAACATAGGTCTTACCCATTGATTCGCAAATGTTTGGGGCAATGTGCTTACCAGTTTTTTGCTCACGCTCAATGCGGCGACGCTCAAGCTCGCGAGTTGGGATTTCAAACGCAACTGCAGTGACATCGTATCCAGCGTCAAGCAACTTGTTTAACTTTTCGCGACGGCTCTTCATTGAAAGATTCGTTTGATCCCAAATAACATTTTGCGACGCTGACAGCGACTGGTTAAGAATCGTTTCCATCCACTTAGTGGCCTCACCAATGGTAGATTTGAAAATGTCACCGTAAGTCTTGCCCATAGCCTGAGCCATGAGTTCAATATATGCATCTGACGAAATCAACTGAAATCCGTCTTTTGTAATGTAGGGTTCAGCCCAAGTTGATTTACCAGAGCCCGGGACTCCGCACAGCATATAAGCGATAGGTTTAATGTTTTTCATGATAGTATTATAGCAGATTTGATGTCAAAAGTCAACGGTTATGCCAGCATTCTGTCAAGCAGTAGGACCAAAAATACTTACCCTTTTCGTCCGTAAGTTCCCCGTAAGGATAATTAGCGATTTCAGCAAGTGTAAGATTGTGTGTTGGCTCGCGCTTTAACTGATTGCTGCAAATACTTACCTTGAAAATAGTGAAACGATTGAGTGGGAGGGTTGATTCTGTGGTCATTTCAGTGTTATTCCGTCAAATCATTGAAGGTTTTGGGCGATTCACGACACAGATTTAACATTGTGCTATATGCTTCAAACGCTGATTTCACGCTTGGATACTTGTCTCGCAACCGCCCTTCTTCTTGCTGCTGATCCATCCACGCTTCAAAAGTGCGGCGATGCCCTACATCATACATGTTGTTGTAAAATACTGCCTCAGTGTCTGAAATAGAGTTTAACTTACTTAAAGGAATGGTTAGCGTGATGAGAGGTTCCGTCTCATATCTTGGTTCCGTGTGGACTATGTCTTTACTCTCAGGAGATAAAAAAAACTGATTAACCCCCATTACTGGAGATCGTTTGCTGCTGTCAAGTATTTTGATTCTATACTTGTCACAAAAACTTTTCAACCGCTCTTTAAAGGTAAAATTCATATCAACTTACTCTTCGTGGCAAAGTTTTTCTAACAGCAGGTAGTTTTCATAAGCAGCTTTCAAAGCAGCATATTTTTCTAACTTGGCTGGATCTGGCACTAAGATTGATAATCGGTCATTGATTTTTTTAAGTGTTTCGCCCACGCTTACCCCATCAAGTATCATGTCCGCCGCAGTTATAAAACCAGTAGTATTACCGGTAGTAATAGGTCCAGTAGTAAGAGGGGCAGTTGTATTGCTATAGTAATACGATTGCCCTGACATCATCGTATTGTTAGTATTGTTAGTGATACTATGATTAGGAAGAGATCCAGAAATAGGCACAGTAAAGATTGTATTGGGCATGACCTAATAGTAACAAATCAAGCCCACCGTTGTCAACACTATTTGACGATATAGTTAGGCTCTTTTTTCCCAAACTATTTCAAAATCTGGGCATTCGTAATAAAACTGTGGATCTAAGTTTTTCGCAGATGAAATCATAGCCTCAAAGTTAGCAAAATCACGGGCATAGTTTGGCTCTGCTCTTAGTGCATTTCTGACCAACTCGACGCAACTCAGATTATTGTCGTTTGCGAGATCAAATAAAGTGTCGTATGGGCGACCTATATAAGTTTTTGCTCTATCCATCACCGCTGTCCATTGCGCTAATGTCATGCTTTTGGGTTTGATTAATGCCACAGCACTGGTTTGCTGGTTAAACACATGATCAAAACCTGAATATTGAGTTCCTGCACGAGTTGCTTCAATAAATCGGTAATCAGCATCACTTTTAACTGTATCTTCAAGATTCATCAGCGTATGGGCATAATATCCAAACTTACCACGCAAGAAAAAGTGAGCAATAGCAATAGCCCAACTTGAAAGATATCCGCGGTGTAATGTCAAAATAATATAGTAATCTTTTTCAAGCAGAGTTTTAAGTTCAGTAAGATCTTGCTCAGACAGCACTCGTTTTGATTCCCATACGATATTACCAATCAACACGACTACCTTGTCGGCAATCCTGTTAAACAATGCTTTTCCTGCCGCAGTTTGTGCTTTTGCTGACGCAACTGACCAAGCCCATGCCAATAACATTTTAGTAAACATAGATGAGGCTCCTTATATATTTTAAACCACTGGTGGGGCAGTATTTGACATGATCTGTGCTGCTCTACCTGCTGTAATCAATCCTAACTGTTCCAATAACCCAACTCCAGTTGCAACTTGGGGATTGTCAAGATGAACAACATCAGACAGTTCCAAGTCTTTCATTACTGATGTTAGCACCGCTTTGTAGTTTGCTGGAATAGTAAGGTTATCTTTAAAGTTGTCGATCGCAACTTTTTCATCCAGTGTAAACAACTGCCTAAACTGATACTTAGTAAGAGTTTTTGCTGGGTCAAATCCTGGGTTTTCAGCAATCCAAGTATCCAACTCATCTTGTGATGGAATAGCATCACCGCCCGTCCAGTCAATGTTGCTGTATATGAATGGGTCGCCCAGTGACACTGCCATTACTGTAGGGAACCCTTGTCTAATCGCGTCTAAATATGATACTGCCATGATAATTATTCCTTTAAATCCATGTTGCGTTGATAATGCCCGGAGGATAATCCGCTAACCTACCTAAACTATCTTTAAGTTTGACTTTGCCTGAACTGTTTTTCTTGCGTGACGCAGAGACACTCTCAACAGTAAGCGGCCCTAACTTGGGATGGTTAAAAACATCATCCTGCTTGACTCTTACTAAAGATCCTTCGTATACTAGTTTTTTCCGTCTTGTCAATGTGCTTGCTGCCATACTATGCCCCCTTATATTGTATTTATTGGGATGGAGACAATTCTAATGTAGTGGGCGGAGTATCTAGTATTTCTAATGCTCGCCCTGCTCCAATGATCCCATAAGTTTCTAGTGATTGAACCCCCGCTCTAGTGTCAGAGCGATCTAAATCAACAAAAGTTGCTACTGTAAGGTCAGACGCCATAACTCGCAAACTTGCAGCTAATTGACGAGCTGGCATTGTTGCTGCTGGGTCGTCAATAGATGATAGATCAATGGCGACTTTTTCTGCTTGCGTAAATCTATTTCTAAACGCCAGCACAGTAATCTTCCTTGAGGTAGATGGTGCGTTGGATAAAATCCACGAATCCAATGTTGCTTGAGACGGCAGCGGATCGCCAGCATCCCACACTAAATCTGTGTATAACTCCCCTGCGGTGTGTGCTTGAACGGTTGGGAACCCTGCCCCTATTGCTTCTATATATGTATACATATTATGCTATCTCCATTATTGACCAAGTTGTTGCGTTTGCTGTTCCACCGTATCTAGCGGTTGGCCCACGATTTACATACCAAGTTGCTGGGGCTGATATTCCAATCCTAACTGAATAAGTTACAGGTGTAGTAACTGCCGGAACATGTATTTTATGTATTGCTAGTGTTTCTGGCCTATTAGATGCTCGTACAAAAGTTCCAGCAGCGTAAATGCAAGAAGTGCCACTAAATAATGCTATTGTAATAATCTTTGCTGAGGAAGCATCTACCGTAATATCTTGGTGTATTAAAAACTGTGATGTAATAGATGTCGGAGTTACAGTTTGCGTCCAAATCTGCGTCCCCTCAGTTATAAGTGGTACAGTAGCATCTGCTGGTATTCTCGATGTTCCAGATAATCCGGCAGTGTTACCAGAATAAACTGCTAAAATAACTGCAGGAGTGGCGGCAGTTAAATCAGTTATCAACGCGACATTCGTCCCTCCTACTGTGGGGCGATCTGTGTAATCGTATGATCCTAAAACTGTGGTTGGCATATTATCTTATCTGTTATATTGTATTTATACTGGTGGCCGTAAGTTATTTGATGCTGCTGCTGCTAAATAGGTAACGAGAGGAGTTCTTGCTGAGTTTGACACTAAGTTGTTATTCAATGCCCCCACTTGCAGACCTTGATCGTAAACTGTCATTACAGTGCTCCCTGTCGCTCCCTCATCAAACTCATACCGCAGCAACCCACCATACACTATGCCATGTCGATTGCCACGAGTAGTGTATATAGTTTGAACCTCATCTGCTGATAACGCTCTGGTGAAATATTCATAAGTGTCAACTTGAAAGGTAGCAGTTTCTTTTGTTCCCCCACCCGCAAATCCATTCAAAAACACTTGATTAAACACAATGGCAGCTGGGGTATAGGTTACTGAGTTATTTAACCCCCCGTTGTAATATAATCTAGCAGTAGTGCCGTCAAAAGTGTAAGTTATATTTACCCAAGTATTACTTGGAATAGTAACGCCAGTGCTACTTAAAATGATGCCTCCGCCCCAAGACCATATAGCGCATTGACCATTGACGCCTCTTGATCCTATTTGAATAGCAGCCGTACCACCCGAGTTATGGTACATCCCGGCCATACTACTAGTCTTAACCGCACCATCCCATAATGCATTAATCCAAACGGTAATAGACTGCGGGGCGGTAGATTGTACACTGAACCCCGTACCGTTGGCTAATGAATCCCCGTTGGTAGTAAACTGAACAGCCATAATTAGTCAAATACAATAGTTAGCTCGGCTAGTAACCAGGCTGCTGCTAAGTTATTGATCACACCAGCAATAGGTCTAGTCAATTCAATCTGATAAGTTTCATCAACTGCCATTCCAAGTGACGCCAAGGTAAATGTTTGGCTGTATAACTGATAAAAGTTATTTAGAGGTACTGGATAGTTAGTAAAACTAGATCCAGCAGACCAAGTGCCAATAGCAGCATTGTTTGGAATCTGCCTAATATAGATTTTGTGCTGAACATTTTCTACTGATACTGGCGCAGTTGTTGCCCGCCCACGAATCTTGAAAGTGATATTTGACGCACCGTATGGAACTGGGACAGTCATTGCCACACCTTGCTCAATAGTATTACTGAACTGGCGAACAGATAGCGAGGTATTTACTGGGTCTGACACAGCTGGAGCAAGTGAGTTTATCGCAAAGTCGGCGGTAGTTGGTGAGTCAAGGCTGGTAGCAAAATACGACAACGATTTGATGACACCAGACGACGCAGACATAATTTCCCACGATAGTCCGTTGTCACGATAGAACACTTTGGTGTCATACGCTAAAAAGATACGATTGATTGTTCCGGCAGGAGGACGGTTAGCTAAGATGTCAGTCATAATGCCAGTGCCTGCCCCGCCAACATACATACCGTTAGCGATAACGACGATGCGTAGGTTGCTAGTATTACCAGTAACGGTAACTCTCAAAATATTAGTTGTAGTAAGAACAATGCCGTCAGCGTGAACAATAGCATTAGTTACCGCGTCATACAAAGTAATAACTATGTTGTTTGTTCCAAGATTATGTGGGAAGTCAGCGTAATACTTGTTTCCAGACAGCAAAGTCCAAGTGTTGAGCGTTCCTGCTGCTGATGCTGGAGTAGATGCTAACGAGTTAGTCCATTTTGATCCATCATACTGAAGAATATTTCCAACAACTGGGCCAACCAAGTTGACATCTTCTGATGCTGCCAAACTAGTAACATCTGGACGCCACACTGTTCCGTCCCAATATTCGGTCTTGTTTAAGGTAGTATTATACCTCCAAGCACCGTTGATCGGAACGGCTGGGCGTTCAGCAGTTGCCCCGGTAGGAACAATCAAACTGCCTGCTCCAACTGTGCCATTAGTAATCACGGTTAACTGATCACCTGGAGTTGAAACTCCAGATAATCCAGTTATCGTGCCAGTGTCTAAATCAAAATCCATTTACACCTTAAAGTTAGTTAGTAACTTCTGTTGCGGTTACTGTTGCCACCCAGCGAACAGTGTTACCAGCACTACCAGTAACATTAAATACCAACGCTCCAGTCGCAGTGTCAGCAGCAACATCTGCTTGCCATCCTGCTGGACGGGTTAGGATTGTTCTGCTACGAGTTCCAACTAAGGAAGTTGAGCCAGTTGTAGCATCGCGTTTGATCAACCCTTCAATCTTCCAAGCACCATTGTTGCCAGTTGTTGATGTGCTGCGAGCAACAATCAATGCTGAATACGCAACTGCGCTATTTGGTTTCAACAGTAGTTGAGCTGTCGCTCCATCTAAGAATAGTTCAAGCGGTGTTGCGTTAGTAGTAATGTTCCGCAATACATATTTAGCAGTCTGTGCGTCACCAGCAGAAGTAAAGTAACCATTTGCGTGAACTTCAGCACCGTAGTTAGAAGTGCTTGCACCAGCACCAGTAGCGATTGAGTTAGCACCTGCCACTGTGTTACCGCTGCCAATGGATGCTGAGTTCGCGCCAGTAACTGTGCTAGCGACTGGAGCAACAGCGTTTTCAGTAAATGTAAGCCCGCTTTCACCAACTGAACTCCACGCAGCACCGTCATAACGATAAAAACCATTGCCGTCAGTAGTGATGTAAATGGCTCCAGTCGTGCTAGATATTGGTAATCCAGCCAAAGTACCCGATTGGATACTTGGGGCGCCACCGGCATCAGCAACAGCACCAATCGCTGCTGGTGTAACTAGAGTTGAACTTGCGGCAGTTACTAAGCCTTTGCCATCCACCACTAAGGTAGGGATATGAGTTCCGTCACCAAACGAGCCAACATTGGCGTTAACCGTGTTGAGCGTTATAGTAGTAGTTCCGCCAGTAGTTCCTGAACCAGTGGCGTCACCAGCAATGGTGATTGCTCCAGAAATCGCAACTGTAGAAACCGCTGTCACTAACCCCTTGTCATTTACTGTTAGCACTGGAACAGCAGTTGCTGAACCAAACGATCCAACATTAGCGTTAACCGTTGCCAAAGTCAACGCACCTGACCCACCAGTTGTAACTGACGCAGTAGCATCACCAGTTAACGCGATCGTGTTAGGAATCGTTGCTGTTGAAACTGCAGTCACCAAGCCCTTGGCGTTAACTGTTAGGACTGGGACAGCGGTTGCTGATCCAAAAGATCCAACATCACCATTTACCGTTGCCAGCGTAGTGATAACTGAACCTGCTGTAGTTGAAACATCACCAGACAGTGCTGGGAATGTGGTTGATGGTAGTGTACCTGTGACATCAGTTGACAAGTCAATAGCACCCCACGATGGGGCACCAGCAGCATTACCGTGTAATACAGTAGTTGTTGCTCCTTGGTTAGCAAAGTCTGTACTTGCCAACACTGCAGTAACCGCACCAACACGGCCAAACACAGATGTAACTTCAGTGGTTAAGCCGTCGATCGCATCCCATGTAGTGCCGTTGAACACGATAATGTCGCCAACTGTCCAAATATTATGCCCATCAATAGTAGTAGAGCCGGCAGTGCTAACTTTGTAATATTGCCCTTTTGTGCCAACACCAGACACGAGTGTTGGAGTGTTTGTAGCAGCATTCCAAGTTCCTTGATACACTAATGCACCAACCAATGCGGCTGGAATTTGGGTATCTGTTAGTTTACCAGTTGCATCTAAAGTAGCAACCCCATTAGCAACACCAAGTTGGTTAACATTGATCGCACCAATCGCTGCTGGGGTAATCGCCACAGCAGATGCTGCCGTTACTAATCCCTTACCGTTTACAGTAACTTGAGCAACATTGCCAGCGTCACCAAATGTTCCCACATTTGTGTTTACTGTAGCTAATGTTGTAGTTGTAGTTCCGCCTGTAGTTCCTGTGCCTGACACATCGCCTGCTAATGTAATCGCACTTGAAATAGCAACTGTTGAAACAGCAGTAATGCGTCCTTTTCCATCTACAGTTAGCACTGGAACAGCGGTTGATGAACCATAAGTGCCAACATCAGCATTTACCGTTGCCAGCGTAGCCGTATTGGTTCCGCTCGCAATGGCTATATCGCCAATGATTGGACCTTGACTCAATACCCAGCCAGCACCTGTATCGTAATATGTTTCTTTTGTGTCAGTTGCGAAGTAAAATCTTCCAGCAACTGATGATACTGGCAAGGCGGCCACAGTTCCCGCTTCCCACCCAACTACTCCACCACCAGCAATCATAGCATCAGTAATGCCGTATCCAGCAACTGTAGTAGGTGTGGCAGTTAATGTTGACCAGGATTGTGTAGTAGTTCCTGACACTACGCGGCCAAATGCATCTGTAGTAGCAGTAACATAAGTTCCTGCCGCACCCGCCGTAGCCAAGTTAATAGTTGGGTCGCCAGCAATACCATCACCGTTAGTAACAACAATGTTAGCAGCAGTGCCAAGTACGGATCTTGCTGTGAAAATGCCTGGTGCAGTTTGAACTACCATACCAGTACCACTTAGAGTTGACAAGTTAGACAATGCTGGCGAGTTGTTGGTTACTGTTTGAACTTGAGTCCAATCAACACCATCAAACCCTTCAAATCTGCTCAATGTAGTGTTATAGCGTAATACGCCTTGTTGTGGTGCCCTGGCTAATGTAGGTCCAATAGGAACTACGAAACCTGCTGAACCAAGAACTGTAATGTTATTCCCACCGCCATCAAGTTCTAAAATGTTTGATATCGTGCCTGTGTCAAAGTTAAAATCCATGTTAAATCACTCCTGTTACTTTGTATTTATCCAAGGTGGGCTCATTTAATGAAACCACTTACTCAAGTCTTTAAGAGGCAAGTAGTTCACGCGATTTCCTGCAGATTGATAACGCCATTGTCAAGTAAGTTGTTGACATATGGCTTGGAAAGAGTATTTACTCGCCAGGTTTGATTCGATGTGCCAGCAACACGAATAGAATAGTTCACAGTGGAGTCACTGGCAGGGGTATCTACTAAATCGATGTATATTGGCAGTAATGCTTTTGAGTTTGCGCAGTATCCTGCGGTAACCCCAATACATTCTAAATCTCTAAACACATATGCCACTAATGTTCTTCCTGATGATGACGCATTGTATAGAAAAGAGCCAGAAATGAGCACTTTGCTTCTTTTGTCACTTATTTTCAATGAGAGTTTCCAAATCTCCACCCCTTTGCTTACGCTAGGTTGATTGTTAGACCACGCTACCACCGTAGTGCCTGACATTGCGGGGATGTTTGCTGACGATGATTGGAGAACCACTCCGGTGTTGCTAACATCTTTTTCAACTTGTGTGTATTTAACTCTGGTTAACCCCATGTGAACTCCCCAAATGATATATAGTATTTATCCTTGGGTAGGGCCAATCTCATCAGTCATGAAAAAGCCCACCGCTAAGTGGGCTTAATATACTCAGTTTTGCGGTTAAATGTTAACTGCGGCACGACTACCGTTGATGTCACGAGCAGGAATACGATATGCTGCAGCGCCACGATAGTTCTTGCGTGATTGGACATTTAGCCCAGCCTTGCGCAACTCATGAACGCGAGCGCGAAGATTGCCAATCTTCAACTGTGAGCGAGCTTGAGCAACGGTGAGTTCCTTGCCAGTGCCACGAAGAAGTTCTACCAGCATTTGATTTTGAGTTTTAGTCATTTTTGATTTTCCTTAGTTAATCACTATTTTCATAGCGTGTGACAATGATAACAAAAACATAGGTGGTGAAGCAAGTATTTTGAGTAGATTGATTATTTTTGAAAAGGCATAAATACTTGATAATGGAGTCAAAAATATGTCCTTAGTCATTCAAAAAAATAAAATCGTTGTTGGTCAATCAGTCAACCCAGTTGTTCCTGACAGACAACCTGGACCTGCTGTTGCCGCTACACCAACTCGCTCACTTGAAATCACCAAGTTTCAGTTCAGAAAACTATTCACATTAGAAGAGAGAATGGTGATTGACAATGCTCAGTATAATCCAGCATTTACTGGCTCAGTAAAAGCAGCGATTGCCACCATGCAAAAAGATATGGAAGTTTCTGCAACTGTGGATTTATACCTGCCAGACACTATTGCTGGGGTAAACTACTTAGTTTCTGTTGGCGTGCTGAACGCTGTGAGAGCAGAGCGTATTCTAAGTAATCTACCACCGCTCTAAGTTATTTTTGCTCTGCCCACCTGGTGAAGAAAGTTTTCACTTTTTTCTCTTCTGGCCATTCTTTAGTGTATGCGTTGTCACTATCACATTGTGACAACGCTTCTTCTTTTGTAACCACACGGTGGCTAACAATCTGCTCACCTAAGTGCTCTTGACTAAACTCCTTCGCTTCTTCCATGGTAACAGTGTCCAACGCATATTCGGGATGGGCCGCTGGGGTTTCCACCATATAACGTGTGCGGAACGTAGATACACAATCAACCATCACCCAAGCAGTTGGACGCGATAGCAAGATGCTGCCATCTTCCTGAACGTCCCAGGTCAAAGTGTCGCCCTCTTTCCAGCCAAGTTCAGCCATCATCTCGTCTGGAAACTGTAGCACTGCGCCCTCTGGATCGTTTGGATCTTCAAGAACCTGCGCCGTATATGTTTTTTCTGTCATGTTATTAATACTCCTGTTTTAAAGTTTTCATTGTTTGTTCTGGGCCAAACAAGTCTGCCCCACATTTCTCTTCCAAAATAACTTTCAATGCGGCATACTCTGGCCCGCCGCAAAACCAACTACATTTAACATCGTTAGCAGTTACGCTTTCATTTGACTTTTTGCCAAAAAAGTTAACATAAGCTTCAACCTCCCACGTAGAGGTTGAAAAATCAAACGTAGCCTTTTTTAGGCGAATACGAGCGTCAACATGAAACTCTGATGAAGCCATTTACATCTTCTCGCCAGCAGTGGCACCGCGGAACGTTTTAAATCGCGGAAACCGCATGCTCCAAGTATCCCCTGCCGCACTTTTTGTCAACGCATCAGCACGGATCTCAGCAATCAACCCAACTACTGGACCACCGTCAGGTGTCTCAGTAAAAGTTTTCCACTTGCCGTCAACCTTCTTTTTCCAAGTAACTGGCTTACCAGTGTGACGTGCCCAAAGTTTAGCGCGAAGTTGAATGCTATAGCCACCGCCAACATTCACATTAACCAGCTTGTCACCTACCATGTCCTCACATACCAACGCGCCAAGCGACCCTTCAAACTTGCTGCCAACTTTGCCTTCTTCGCAAGCAATAACTTTGAGCGATTCTTCAATGAACGGTTTCATCTTCATCCAGTTCAGCGAGCGCTTGCATTCGTATACTGCTTCAGGATCTTTAAGCATAATGCCTTCAAACTTACCTTTCAGCGCCAGTTGATTGATTTCAAGCAACCGTGCCTTACCAGCATCGGTGTCAAGATCAACTACTTCGCATCCAACAACAGTAACATTGGGCATGGTGGTTTGCACTTTGTCGTACCATGATTGCAGCGAGAAGGTGCGATCCTTTTGCGGATGTTTGCCTTTACCTGTTTGAAACTCTTTCAGCGTAATGATGTCAAAAAGGTTCAACACTGAATCATCTGCTTGAATGTCGGTCAAACGACGTGCCTGCTTCATCAAGTCTTGAAAACTGGCGCCCATAACTTCACCGTCCAGCACCACTGGTTCGGCAAAAAAGATCGCATTCTTTGACAACTGCTGTTTAATAGCACCAAAGTTTAGTAGCTCTTTGCCGTTGCGAGAAAACTGATCAACCTGCCCGTTTGGATACACGATGCTAATACACCTCATGCCGTCGAGTTTGGTGTCAACGATTTTCTTACCGCAAAACAGCGACTCGTCAACATTGCCGTCATCGTCAACACAATCTTTTGCAAGCTGAACAGAAAACACTGGAATCGCAAACTGGGGGAACTTTTTGCCCACTGCTTTGTTTACAGTGACTTCTGAAAATCCAGCTTTCAAATCTTTTGTAAGGACGAGACGATACCATCCATCCCATTCTTCTTGGGTAGCCTGATTCATCAAATAGTTGATCGCTACTTGGGCAGCATCACCTGTCAGTTTACGGGTTGCCAACTTTTGACACAGTTCCATAAATGCAGCATGGGTGACGCCGCGAGGTTCAGCCTCGCTGGGCCGTTTATCAGGCTTAGTAGCAACAGCTTTGACACCAAAGGTCAGCATGTTGTCAAACGCAAGGCGTAAGCCGTTAAAAAACTCAACATTGCCTGCTGCTGCTTCACGAGCGATAATCGCTTCTTTAGCATTCTTGCTGTCAGTAGCAGCAATCTCTGCCAAAATGTTCCGGGGTGTTTTGCTCATATTATTTCCAGTTGATAGCATATTATATGCTACTATTTAGGTGAAGTCAACAGTTATTTTGCCATTTCCAGGTGACGACATTTTCCACGAAACTGAAACCCAGCACAAGAGCAGGTTTTTTCAACGGGATTGACTTGGTAAGTTTCGCCCTTGCTTCCGCGCACTTCAATCAAGTTAGGGTCACGGGCATCATCTTTCACTACTTTAAACGGACTTTTGACCAGTTTTTCAAACTGTCGTCCACGCTTGTCTATTTGCATTGGCTTTGCGAAATACGTTGTCTCACCCTTGTAGTTGCGAAAAGCGAGACACTTGGCACCCGACATTAGGTATATGCCATTTCGTATAGTGGAACCTTTCCACACTGTGGTTTCACGAAATGCTTCAGCCATTATTCACTTTCTTTAGCCAACTTGTCAGCCAACACACACCATTCAGCAGCATTGCCGTTACTGTAGTTGACATACCAAACTCCATCATGCATGACGTAGATGAAATCAATGCAAACATTTTCACTAATCATTTCTGCAGCTGAGTCGTATTTGCGGAATGACACATCATCTTCACCACGATCACGACCGTAGAAATTTGTAACACCTTTCGGGCAGTTATCAAAATCATGCTTTTCACCAATCTCATTGCCAAGCGATGAAATGTCACCAAGCGCCACCAACTGATCTGCTTTGACAGCATCATAATGGTTGAGCAATGTTTTACCAACACCGCTCAAATAACCGTCAAAATGGCAGTAAACCGCCTTATACTGGTTATTGTGTAATACCCCAATAAGTGAACGAGTAGACATTTTAAACTCCTGATTTGCTTTGCGATGTATGTATTATACAGCCAAAAGAGTTGACTGTCAACTGTTTTCTGGCATAATATGGGTGGTTTATCGTGCTTCGTTGAGCAGATCCGCGTATCCTATTGCGTTCCAAGTGCGAAAAGCACGATCACTCATCTGTGGGTCAATGAAATCAACAACTTACAGTCATGAAAAACCACGCTGTAGCGTGGTTTTACGGATAGAGCTAATAATACACTTATTCAGCAACGGGTTCAGCAGTAACGGCACGAGCAGCAATTTCAGCAAGTTTTGCCTCCTTGCAAACTTCAGCCTTAGCGGGCTTGGTCTTGGCGACCTTAGCAGTTTTTGTCTTAACAGTCCCAGCCTTTGATTTTGCGAGCTTCGCATACATCTCGCAGCGTTCGTCAATCACTTCCTTAAACTCAGGCTTTTCATATAACGGCGTAGTTTTCAGCCACTCCGTCAACTCGGGCTTTTCCATAGCAGACGGCGCTTCAAGCAACTCAATGCCAGTATTACCAGCCTTGGCCAAACCCTTCACATACATGAGATCATGGGCGAAACGCACTTTGGTTTCACCATTCAACGTGGACACACCGGCAACAGTATATTTACTCATCACTAACTCCTATTTTGGTTAAAAATGTATGGGACTTCCCATACCTCATTATACACGATCCTGATGCTATTGTCAACGGTTTTTTGTGACTTTTTTCATCAAAATCTCGTGCTCTTTATTGACAGTAGTGACCAAATCTGATCGCCACCATCTTTGTGATCACCGTGGAGGCGCGGTCACCGCGTCTTTTACTTGATCAACAAGCGTGCATTTCACATACACATCGCCTATCTTGGCAAGGTTGACATGCTGGCAATCAGTTATCGCAGTTTTTGCGGTCAGATACGATCCTACCATTGATCCAAGAACAGCGATAACGGCGAGTTCAGATACCAGTGTAACCAATGATGTCAAGTATTTTCCGAACACTTTCACCATCACTTTAAGAGGCTCAACGATTGGGTTAGCAGTTTTTTCAACTACAGTCACTTCAGGGATTTCAGTTTGATCCATAATATCCTTTTTAGTTAGAAAACTTCCAAAACAGTTTTGGATTTTGTGTTTTACGCTGTTCCCAATATGGAATAGCATACGCAAGATTGGTTTCAACAACGATTGGAGTCATCTCGCCCATTAAGTTCTTATGAGTGGAGGCGTAAACATACATTTTCATTTCAACTAATCCCAAACTGATTTCCAATGCTTTTCGCAGTAATCGTGGCGCCATTTTGTACGGCAATATCCATACATTCACGCGCAACTATTTTCATAAAATGCTCTGCGAAAATAGCCGGAATATACATTTTGTCAATATCACCGTCTGGATCTGGTCCGTTCAAAGTAACAGAAAGTGCATCTGTCATTATCATTCGAGTTTCTAAGTTCATGCTGATATTTTATACTACTTCAAATCTAAAGTCAATACCAGAACCGTATTAAACCAGCAAGACAGACACTCATTCCAGCAATATTCACGACCATTTGTGGCTTATTCGCAACAATATACGCCCAGGAAAAGAAAAACCCCCCACCAAATAACCCAGCAACAATATTCCATGGGTAAAGTTCAGGGAAGAAACTCATCAAAATGTACATTGACAGCAAACATGCAGTTCCTGCCCATTGAAGAAACTGAATAACCATCACCGTCCTACACTTTTGATTCGCCAAAATGTGCGCCAAACTCGTGCTTTCGCAGTGCGATGCAGGCTTTGCGTTCCTACTTCCAAGCGGTTACCACGAAAACGGGCAAACGGTTTTGGGCGTGGTTGATTACGAAGCAAACTGTTGGCAATCTGCTCGTATTTTGATTCTTTACATTTAAACATGGCTGAATTATACTGCAAAATCAGCCAGAAGTCAAGCTATTTCTTAGATTAGGGTTTCCACCGTGCCAATAACCCAGTTTGAATAGGCTCAATGCTTCCTGTTGACATATATGTCTTAACACGTTCACTTATTGTTTGAGCGGAAACCCCGACGATCTTTAGTCGTTGGGTAATTGACCAAACAGGGAGGCAATTTGAGCCGATTTACTTGACAACAGCTCTTTAGTGTGCTCAGCTTTTTCAACGGCTTGCGGAGTTTGTGCCTTGTCAAACTTAGATGAGTTAGCCACCTTGCTTATTTTTTCAAGATAGATTCGCTTCGCATCCTCTATTATCTCGGGGCGATTTAGCGATGATGCGATTCCTTTGATTGAGTTAACAATGTCTGCCACTTTAACCTCGCCCATCAACCCAGGGTATTTTGCCAAGAGTGGAGATATTTTCTTCGCTCCAAAAAACTTGGCAATGTCAACAGCCCAAGAGTCACGATTAGAGCTTATCGTATGCAGCTCTGCTCCCTTCACTGTCCTAAAAGGAACCAACTCCCCGTTAACCGTCTTGGCTTGGACACCGTGAGCGCCTATACTGATCCCCATCGCCTCTGCTAACGCCGAGTATAAACTCGCACATAACACACCTTTGATATTATATTCTGGCGCTAGCACTGCTCCCCAATCTTTCATGTCAAAGTAAGATGTCACTAGATCAACTTGAACAAAATCTTGCCCGATTTGCACGATCACATTTTTGCCGTTCGCTGTGTCGTATCTCTCAGGATGCGAATCACAAAACTTTAAGACTTGATCAGCAAAGAGTTGATTCGCTTGGTTGTTAGTCATCCCAGGCATACGCGGGATATAAAAGCTCACATCAATGTCGCCATACTCACGGGTTGGATTTATCTTCAAATCGCGCTCGTAATATGTTCCGCTTCCAACAGGATGACCTATTCCAATGGGTGGAATATTTTGTGATGCTAAGTAAGCATTGAGCTCTTTTTCAAATACTGCTAACACCTGCCTTACTTTAACGACAAATCCAGGAGTGATAACCGTGTTCTGCGTTTTCTCTGATGCCCACCCTCCCTCTTGCAATTTTACACCAGTCACTTGCTGCACCAACTTCCATGCTTGAGCATTGTTGCCTTGCGCTCTGTATTGCTTAAACTTAGATTTTTGCTCAGGTGTGGCTAACTCAAAGAACTTTTCAAGTTCCATAATGCCAATGTTACCTTTATAGGCTAACTCAGTTATTGTTTTCTTTGCTATTATGTCTGTTATTTTCATATCAAATATCTGCTAGTTATTACTGTTTTGCCCACCACCATACATACCTGTCATTTATGTCTTCAACCGGTCCTTTAATAATCTTTAACATTAGCAAATCACTAAAGTAATATATGTCATTCATGCTCCATTGATGTGCGGGGCTATTTAAATCTGGAGTATCATATATATATGGACACGCATAACAATTACCCCATCATTACTCAGCCATTGAGTAATTTTTTTCAAATCTAATAGAATATCATCCATCGGGGCATACTGCATTGCCCCAAGCACCAATATAACATTAAAACTATTACTGTCAAAATTTATGTCAGCCACACTGCCAACTAAGTCATTGTGACCATAATCTATAACATCCATTCCAATTAAATTGGGTATTTTATCTTTTAAGTGGTTATACCCGCACCCAACATCTAATACTGACGTTGGAGCTAACTCTGCTACTTCATTTATTAAATTAAACCCCGAATATTTAAAATTTGAAAAATTTGAAAAACTAGTGGCATAATCTGTTAATTTAAATTTTTCTGCTATTTGTTTTAATGGTATTTTCGTCATTTAACTTCCTTGCTTTGCCTGCAGCAATAATCTCATCTATGTGCCGGCCACACCCAATGCAAACTTTCTGCTCATTGAGTTTACATACCTTGATGCAGGGTGATTTCTTTTCTTTTTCATCCATAAACTAAACTGTCAATCATTTTGTATCGAATATTGAAGGCATTCATCAGCACCTTAACTTCCCATAGACATTCGTTCCTGCCTCCACCAACTAAGTAAGCACCGTTAAACTTTTTCAGTTGAGCAACACTAGCCCAACCAACTGAGATAGGATCACCCATACCAATCAAGTAATCATCGCCAAGTAAATCTCTCATCCCTTGCTCATAGGTGTCTGAATCTTCACCACCAAATAGTTCTCTGCTATCGTTCACTTTTGCTTGATACATTAGACGAATGGCTTTAACTATGACTGTATCATCAACACCTTGATCGTGCCAAGATCTAAGATATCCAAATCCTTTGTCAACTACAGTAAAACGCGACCAATCAATAGGCTCTTCAAAGTTTGGATCTTGATACGGTTCGTCATACTCTCCACTGTATTCATATACCTCATCTTCCCAATATCGTTTAACATCGTATATGGTGTCCCCAGATACTCCAGTATTTTCTGCGTTCACAAAAAATAACACAGGGCCAGTTTGATTTACGACAAAGGTGACTATATTATGGCACACCGCAGCATTGTTCCCATAGTTTGCGTATTCAGGCTGAACATCTACTACAATCACTGGCATTGATTTACCTTCTGACAGAAACTCATTTACTCGCATATTCAGCCTCACTTATATCATGCCATTTTTTAGCAAGTATGTTTTTCAAAGTTAACAGATCAGGTATTTTATTTTTACGCATATACTCTGTTATCCTATTTGCCATATCGTATCCACCAGAGTCTGGTTTCCGTGAGTTGGCGAAATCAGTGACAACATTATTATCATCCTGCGGATTTCTGTAACCATAATACACTAAGTTGTATCTAAGTTTTTCACCCTTGGGGCTAAGATCAGTTTTCTTATTTTTCATAATCAACTCTAACCAAGGCTCAATGGACTGGTACGGCTCACCTGAATAACCCTTTGGATACTGTCCTCGCAATATATTCAGCACTGCTGATGGTTGAACAGCACGGTTAATATTTTGTAAACGCCAAGACGACTCGTCAGTGTAAAGATACACTGGGAGGCCTAGTTGTTTACATTGGATCAGTATTCCTCTTACCTGGGCACTTCTATACTCAGCTTTTTCCTTGAGCAACACATGAACCTGCTTTACACATTCTATTGAAATAGTTGGAGATCTACTAAAGACACGATCTTCACTTTCGCTTCTAAATACTGATCCTGCTGGAGCAGAAAACGGTGTCCCTACATGCTGCCCGGTATTACGATCAACCAGTGTCCATTGACTCAACCCAGTCTGTTGAGCTGTAGCCTGCGCTGATGGAATACCGGCTGGGCTCCCCCCAATCCTAACAAGATCTTCGATGTTACTGCTATTAGCGCCATAGTTAATTAAAATATTTTGTAATGCGTCTTGATAATCGCTGCCATTCACTGTGCCTGCACTACCATTGGCTAGTTTAAACTTCCATTGCTGGGTTGACGAAGCTGGCTGCGATACCGGCGGTTGCTCTTTTTTCATTTTTTGTGTATTTCGGTTGTTTTTTACAAAACTTTTTAGCGCAGTGAATGGCAACTCACCTGCTGACCAGCGAGCAAAATACGACAATGGATCTTTATCAGAAGTTGGTGCTAAAATAGTATACAGTTTCTTTAAATATTCTTTCCGTGATTTTTGTGGATCACAGGCAGCATCTAATGCTACTACTAATCTAAGAACTGTGGGTTCAATCAAATCATAATACTCATCAAGCCAGTCATCTCCTGGGCTGCGGAACTCTATATACGCTCCCTTATTGTTGATGCTAGTAAACTTAGAAGTTTCACCAGTATGAATAAGTTTACTTGCGTATTGACTCATCTTCCCACGCATCAGTTGTAGAGTTTTCTCAACTTTTTCTGGGTTATTTCTTACATTACTTTCAATATACCCTAACGCTGAACTAGCATAAGTATTCATTGCTCGCCCAAACTGATCTAAAATATGTTTGTCCCCTATTAGCAGTGCTAACTTGACAAAATCCACATTCTCTGCCGTCATCCCTTCCAAACTGACATTGATGTGTAATCCAGTTGATGAATTTGTATAACATCCTCTCATTCCAGCCCAGTCACGAACTTTTTTCAAATCACTTAGCATTTGATTGAGTGGCAGTGGTGGGGACACGAACTCTAACCCACTGTCATTGTGCGAATTTGGTTCATCTAAACTTCCATCTGGTTCTACAATATATGATACCTCATCACGGGTGGCACCATGATATCGGCTGCTTGTTGATACTGGGCGGCCGATCGATTGCTCAAAATCAACGGCAACTGAATCCATTGACTCACCGCTAGATTCTGGGTAAGTGATGTATGGCCATTCAATATTAAAGGAGTTAAGTATGTCAGACATGTATGGATACTTGTCTCGAAGAAAATCAGAATCATTTTCACCAGTAAAATTATCTCGAAAATCTTCGAACGCTTGATCGCAAATGTCATTTTCTTCGTCTATCGCCTCTTCTACTAGATCATCTAACTTTTCCTGAGCAAGGCGGTTGGCTCCCAACCAGTTTTCACGTTCTGAATTATCTACAGGTTTACGCTTACCACTGGCAATCTCTTCAACCGCATTTTTTTCTTCGTCTGACAGCCCCATTTCCTCTACTGCCAAAGTAATCGCCTCATCCTTATCCCACAGATCGTAATTTTCAATGTAATCTGATATTATTTCTTTCTTGTCGTTTTTCCATTCACGCGATAATTGCTCATCGTAATATTCCATATACTCTTCATCCAACTCGTTGCGCATTTTTTCAAGCAGTCTGCCAGAGTTCATGCCATCATACTTGAAAAACTCAATAACATCATCTATGCTGCCAGATCGGGTATCCTGACTCATGTCAGGCTCAAGATCTTGCTCGTCATCTTTATTATTAACATTTGGGACATACATCTCAAATTCCATCCCAACTTTGGCGTTGACAGTCGCAGCCATTCGTCGCAATGAGTTAGGATTCATTGCGAGTTCGGATAATAGTTCTTCAGAAATAAACTGGGTTGCTCTCATAAGTGTATATTAAGTGGTATATACACTATTTAGCAAAATTGTCAAACTCTTTTTGTGATTATCTCATCCGCCAGTCCATACGCTACTGACTCAGCCGCAGTCATAATATTATCGCGATCCATGTCTTTTTCAAGTTCAGCGTAAGATTTTCCAGTATTCGCAACATAAATGTCAGTCAACTGCTTTTTCATACGCAGAATTTCTTTAACTTGGATTTCCATATCTGATGCTTGCCCTTGCGCACCACCCAAGGGCTGATGGATAAGATGTCGGGAATTTGGCAGCATCATCCGCTTACCCTTAGTTCCAGAACTTGCCAACAGACTCCCCATACTTGCCGCTTGACCCATAACTACAGTGCGAATATCGCATTTGATGAAGTTCATTGTGTCTAGGATTGAGAGGCCAGCCGTCACAGATCCGCCTGGGGAGTTAATATAGAAAAGCACTTCTTTGTTGGCATCTTCCGATTCCAAGAAGAGTAACTGAGCTACGATTAAACTGGCTGATTGCTCATTTACATCGGTGGTAAGCATGACTACTCGATCTTTGAGCAATCTACTGTAGATATCCATTGCTCGCTCACCATTTGACGTTCTTTCCACTACCATTGGCACTAAAGACATAGTTTACCTTTCAAAAATAAATATGTCTAAGTATAACAGATTTGACCGAAGCAATGCAAGCAATCTGGTTAGTTGCGAACTTCTACGGTTTTGATATGGGCGACCCAACGTATCGTCTTAGACACCTCACCCTTGACCCATATTTGAAGAGTGCTGGATGCTGTGTTGACAGTGACGGTAGCATCCCAGGCTGGGTTGTCCTCAGTCACTACAGTTTTATTCACTCTACCAAGCAACGTCAAGCTACTAGCGAACGCACCACGATCAGCACCACCGCGTAGCTCATATATCGCACCTTCTTGCCCAGAATCTGTTCTGCGAGCAGTTATTTCGATGTTGAAAGAAACCGTTGCATTTGGTGGGACTTGAATCCTTTCTGACACCCCGTCCAAGAAAATCTCTTTAAGAACATTGTCTGTTGTAATGTTGCGAGCAATGTAGCTGCCAGTTTGAGCATCCCCATAGCTAGTAAACATACCAGATGCTTGGTTAACTGCCCCAGCAGCATATGATGACGCACCTTCCCCTAACGCTGTTGAGTTTACTCCAGTTGCGATTGGTGGAGAAGTTGGATCACCAGACGAAGCATACAACTTCAAGGTAAATGTGCCACCTGACCCACCCTGAACAAAAATAGGGTTACCATGCGGAGTAACACCGTCACTTATTCTAAGCTCACCTGTATCCGGATGAAAAAATAAGTCACCTTGCTGCCCGATAAACTCTACCGCAGGAATATGTTTAAGACTGCTAAATACCCTCTGGGTGTAGTTAGATAAATCAGACATTTTTTAGATTACATTTATTGACGCCGCCGCCAGACATATTTACTCTCCAAACACGCCGTCATTTTCGTCATCAAACGCATGTAATACTGAAGCAATAGTTACACGTTGCGGGTTCTGGGCAGAGTCGTCATCGCTTCCTATAGTTTGATCGTCTGGTGGCAAAGGGATTGGGTCTTTGCCCTTTTGCTCTACCCCAGTCATTTTCTTCATCATCTCAATCTTAGCTTGTAAGGGTGGGATAAATCTGTCAGGTTGATCAGCGTCAACAGGGCTTACCACAGCGTCTGGATCAATGGTTGCGGATGAATCCGCAGAATTGTCAGCAACAGTGGCAGTTTCTTCACTTTGATTGACTTTGCTGTCAAGATAATTGATAAGTGACCGTAAAAAATCAATTTCGTTTGCATCCATAATTTTGTTCCTAATGTAGTATTTAGCCTTTAACATCAAAGTTTCATTAAATCTTGATGTTTGAACCATTTTTTCTGATCATACATTTCAAGCAATGGAATATTGAATTTAGCCATTTTATCTTTAAAAGTGAAAAATGTTTCCCCGTGATCAAGAATTGGCTCTTGATTATTTGCCTGTAATACAGGGCCATGAATTTGCCATTGATACTGATGAACCATTTCATGAGCCAAAATTGTAACAAACCATTGAATACAGTAAATAGTCTTGTCTAATCGCAGTTTAACGCGCATGGACTCATCTGGTATCACACACCATCCCCATTCTTTTGAAATCGATCTGATCGAAATAGATGGGCGGATTAACTGCCCGTTAAAAATTTCTATGTTAATGGCATTATATACGTCTGTTATTTGCTGCTGTGACGGTCTATAATTTCCGCGCTGTTGTACCCGCTTACTTGGAAGTGGGGTAGCCATAATAGTTGACAATGGGATATAGTTTTGTGTGTGAATCACCGAGTATTTAGCAGTTATCGCTCATGAAAAAGCCCCACTAAAATAGCAGGGCTTTCACTAAGGGGTGATGAATACGTCTACTTGGCCTTCTTGCTGATCTTTGTAGGCATGCACTTGTATTCTTGTTGATACAGCATCATAGTGTCAACCGCTGCCTTCACCTGAGGAGTTTCTTGAGCACCCTTGTAGATGTTCATGGTGAAAATACTGCGGATAGCTTGAGTGCATGCTTGCTCAGTTTGATACGTGCCAAGTTGAGCGGGCGGCTGCCCAGCCATTGCAAAAATAAGAACAAACGCAGTTAACATGATAAACTCCTTCTATATATACCCATATTATACTGCCAAAACAGCATAAAGTCAAGGTAAGATTCTGTTGTATTTTCACAACAAAAGTTCACGGTTCTATTGACAAATCTTCGCATTTGAGCTCAATGAGTTCAGCAGTGCCAGCGTCGATTTCTGCTTTGATCGCCATCACCTCGTCTTTTTTCTCCATACGCTCTTCATCAGACCCATAAAATGACAGTTCCCACATAATGCCTTCGATTACTTCATGAAAAGTAAAATCACGGTCGCAGTTAATCAAAGTTTTCAACGCATTGATGTCTTTACCTTTATCCCACTCTTCAATAATATTGAACTCACTGTTGAGTCTGATTGGCAAATCAAGCATGTCTTTGATCTCTGTAAAATCCAATCCCCAGCGAATTCGATCACCTTTTGAATAAGTCTTCCAGTCACCATCAAACTTATCTTCTTTGAGTTCAAATCCAATACCATGAAAATCTGCACGACTCAGACCGCTAATAGCAGTTTTGCCTTCGTATGTGAACAGCTCAGTTCCCCAGTAAAGTTCCAAATATTCGATCTTATCTGGATTATAAGAGTGATCAGTAGCAATGTCACCTGCTGCTATTTTTTTCCAAGTTTCAACAAAACGTTTAACATAGCAGTTACAAAATACAATGTCACAAATGTCAGGATCACGAGCAAGAAACAAAAAGATATCATTTAACGTTACATCAGGTGCGATCCACACATTTTGATCACGTTTATGCAGCCAGTCACCATTATTTGAAATATCTTGTGCTTCATAGTGCCCAACTTGAGTGGCCTCGTCATATACCCAGCCGTTGTATACGAGTTTTCCGCCCTTGAAGAAGTTTAGCGCGTAGTTTTCATTTTTCATATTAGACCTTTATTTTTTCGGAAACTTTACTTTACCATCAATCACTGGCAAACCACGCTGATTTAATGGAACTGTTTTTCCGTCATACCAAGAAAAAATAGAACCTCCCATTTCCCCATTACGAATAGTAGTATGAGTACAAGTTAAACAAACATAATGCCCGTTCCACGAACCTTGAGTACAGTAGCGTAAGTTGTCAACAATGCCCTTGCCCATCCTTAGCCAGCGAAACGATACTTTTGGCTCATGACAAACTTCGCAGGTTTTATTGACATTGTATCTGTCAGAGCGTTGCTTTTTCAGAAAATCTGGAGAATTTTCCAAAGCAGTAATGCGGTTGTCAAGGCACGTTGGGCAAACTGTCTCATCATACTCAACGGTCACCTGCTGTACTCCAACCTTGCCCGCGATCTCAAACCGTTTGAATGGCAACTTTTTACGGCAGTCAAGACAACGATAAGGATGAAGATGGTAAGCAACATAGTTCTTTATGTTCTCCCATCTGAATCGGTATAACCAGTTCGGAATGTTTAGTGTTATTTTGACTTGCATTTGGGTTATTCTTCCATCGTGGTCCGGGGCGCGATCAATAGTAAAACGGTTTTACCTACTAGGGCGCCACGGGTACTGTCCAAGTAGTAGTATACGCTGGTTGTGACGGTAAAGTCAAGTAGTTTGATGAACTCCTACTGAAAAATCAAGTATTGCCATATTATTTCTTTCTCATTTTAACTTGGTGGTTACGCGGAACTTCCCCGCGAACGAACTCGTATTTCATATCCATTATTTTAATCAAATTACCCACTGTAGTAGGCTGTTGAAACCATGCTACACCAAATAATTATGCCGTTTTATAAAAATCTATAACACTGACTAGACGTTTCAATGAATCTACCTTTGGTATTTCTACTTTAGGATTTACTGACTCTCGGCGTCTGTAATCGGTTAATTCGGCCGATGTAAGTGAATAAAGATCATCTAGACCTTTATTCAAAATGTTTACTGAAGCATTTAGATCTCGATCATGTTTAGTATTGCAACTAGGACATGTCCATTCTTTTCCGGGTAGGTCTTTAATGAACTTTTCGTCTTGAGGTAATACTGGACCAATAAAATTATGATTAAAAGATGCAACAAATTGGTTCCAGATATATCTAACTGCTCCAAAGTTACGGTCTAGAAAACTAGTCTGTTCCTTAGTGGGATAGATTCGGTATTTGAATGATTTTAGAACTAATTGAGTCATAAATTATATTATATAGTTTATTTAATGTTTTAAGTTTACCATATAAATTATATTAAAATTGTATAGTTATTTATGGTAATTAAAATTTAGTCACTATATTAGAGCGGTCAATCGTAACTGTCCATCTGTAATATGCTGACTCCCCGTTACGCGGTACCTTCATTACCCGCCCACCGCAAAGCAAACATACTGACGTCAACCTCGTTAGCGAAATGCCAGACAGTTTCGCTGACCTGGAACTCCGCAAACCACGGTGTAGATTCGCCTACACAATCACGGGCTATTGCGCAGTTACCAATATTTTTGTTACACCATCTAATCCGATCGTGGGTTTGATTATATGTTTCGCCGCGTAGCACAATCCTAGATTCTATCATTGTCATCGTTCCCCCACCGTAAGGTGAACCATTCATAATCGTGTTCGTGTTTAAACGAAAACGTAGTGCGGCCAAACATGCTGCATACACACCACGTTACGTATTCCAACCCTTCCCACGTGTCGACTGGAGAATAAGTCCATTTTCCGTTACCTATATGTTCCTCACACCACTTTTCTATCTCAGTGACAAGATGGTAACGGTTTCGACCAATAACTACATCTAAGACCATTTTAGCCTACACAGTAATGCTTCTTTTTCGTTGCCAAAAAAGAAATCATATTTCACAGTATCCGAACCAACAAAGAAATCATCGTATCTACTGGTAATGTAAGATGGGCAGTTTTCTTTACACCAAGCCAACACTGCTTTAGCATTAACTGATGGTATAACTGCTAAACGGGCGTCATCCAATGGCATTGATCTCATTCTTTAACCTTCTCAAGATATAGATTCGATACTGCTTTAAAAGAAATCCGTTCGGCAGTATTGGCCTTGAACACTAGGCCTTCACGGCGTGTGTCAGTTGTCCCAAGTACAGAGTATCCATCAGCCATAGTCAATAGTGATTCGCATGTTTCACCGGCCAGCGATGCTTCAGTCTTCAACACTGGTACATCAACTAGACCAAGTTCTTTAGTAAGAGCCCTGCGGTCTGCTGGTGTGTAGTAAGAAAATGTGTCAATATTGAACACATCGAAAACGAACCAGTAAAACACATCATGACCGTAGATGTTACCGCAGATTTTTGGTCCGCATAACTCGCCTTGAATGGCAATATTCTTGCCAAGTGCTTTCAACTTATTTTCTAAGTCAAACTGCACGGCCATTTTCCAGTAGGTATTTTCATCGCTACGTTTCAAATCAAGATTTCTTGATGCTACTCCAAATTCACCGTCACGGTAATACACCGTCATTGATGACCCTTCACACTTTTCTGTAACCTCAAAAGTTTGATCAAAATATCGAGACACATCTCCATAACAGGTCTGTACACGTTCCTGATCGGTCTTAATAATGTAAGACGGAAAGTTACCTTTAGCATCAGCAGAAGTAAACTCAGGCGGGGGTTCCCACTTTACAATGCCAAGCAACTCGGATACGTCTATGCCTTCAGGGTCATCCCAGTTCCAATCATTTTCTGGAAGAACATCGAGCGGAAGCAACAATCCCTGCGAAAGCGCCTTGCGAAGTCTAATTGTACGCAATTTTTCACCTGGAATTTCGTTGAAAACTCTGGGTTCTTTCCCTTTTGAAAGAAACGGCGCAAGTGTAGTTGGAATCCAAGAATCAACTTCAGCAAATACAACAAAATCTCCAACTTTATATTTTCCAACTTGATCAACTACGCGCCAACCTTGAATGCCGTATTGGCAAATCTTGTCAGCACCTTCAATCGGATATACACCATTCACTGCTTGAATGGTAGCCATTTTACGAACGTATACTTCTTCCATAATATTACACCTTTACAACGTAGCCCAAACTTTGAGCAAGCAAAAATAATGTCCACACAGTCAAACCAGTGAACAGCATTTTGATTATTAGATTAGTCATGCAGTCAGAGGACCAAAAAAATGACATGAAAGTAAACATGATACTGGCGCAAATAAAGTAAGCAACCATTTTTCATTCTCCAAGTAGCGACAAACAATATTCAGTGATTACAACTGCTTTTCGATCTGGTAAAGGTTCATCTAGAAGCACAATAAAAAATCCGCTTTCTGCATAATGTGCGTATGGTCCAAGAACAGTGCCAGTTTTACCTTCCAATTCAGACGAACCAGTTGACATGAATTCTACACGATCATCAATATTAAACTTCATTTTTCAACCTTAAAGACTTTGCATTGTACCTATTGTAACACCAAAAGAGTTAATAGTCAATAATTCTCTTTAGCTAATACTTCAAACAAGTTTAGTTTTTCAACCAAGCTCGTCAGCGCGTCAACTTCTTTTTGCGTTGAGGCTAGCTGTTCTCTAATATTTTTCAACACCATTGTGTCCGTCGTTTTCACAAAAGTGCTCATTTTAACTACATTTCTAATATCAATGGTATGCCCAATAGCTGCGAATTCTGAACTACGATACCCAGAATCATAGGTTGATGTAAACCCATGCAACGCTGCTATGTCTTGCTCATCAGCTTCGATCATATAGCTACTTCCAGACATTTTAGCAATAATACGCATAATAGCCCCTTAAATATATGCATATTATACAGCTAAAAGAGGAATAAGTCAAGCCTTTTTTCCAACCCAAAATAGCAAGAAAAGTGAGGTGTCTTGCTCATTCTCAACCCACCAGCGAGTATTTGTGTAGTGATAGTAGAATCTGCCCGTGCTTTCCTGCTGCTGACACCATCGTTCAGCTAACTTCATGTTGGCAATGGCAGGAGGCGGAACAGAAATCCAGCTAAGGCGATTTTTCTTGTCTTTGTTCCAGTATTTCATCGGCTAATACTACAGCCAACGGCTCAAGATGTCAATCTATTTGGGTGATTATTTAATGTGGCATTGCAAGCAAAGGTAGCCACTGGCCTTGGTACTACCAGTTAGTTTCCCACGCAAAAAGAAATCATCTGTGGTTTGCTTATTGTGCGGATCGTGGCAGCTGGTGCATTCAATTCCACTTAGCCCAGTGGTTGCTCCGCTAGATATACTCCCATTAGTGTCCGTGTACAGTTTAACACCGTGTGCTGGATCATGTGGGTTGGCTACATATTCTGTCAACGTTACTACATCTCCAGTTGTTGACCCGTTATATGTGCTTTTTGCATTATTCACAGGATACGGCATGCTGACTGGATGATTACCACCCAACTTCCCATCACCGCCAATACCGTAAATACCACGTTTTGAAAGCTGTGTTACTATAGTTCCTGTACCTGACGCATCACCTGCTGCGCCTATCCCGCCTGCACGACCAGCAAACACCGCAGTATCCCCAGCAGCAACTGAGCCGTCGTGGCAGCTTAAACATTTAATAGATGGACCAGTGATTGCTGGAGCAACGTAATTGGTGCCACCTGATGTGTCAACTGCATCCCAAGTGAAATTATTTGTAGTTATTTTTTGGTTCCATAGCAGTTTAGTAGACAAGGCGCTATGTGGTGTATGGCAGAAGCTACATAGACCAACCTGGTTAGCAACACCTGGGTTTGTAACCTGAGCTCCAAGAAAGTTAGAGCGTGTGGCGAAGTCGTGGCGCGTTCCGACAATACCTGCACCGCCCTTAGATGCCATTGCGACACCAGAAGCCATAATAGCTAACACAATAAGTGAACTCTTTAATACCGTTTTCATAATGTTTCCTTTTAAAGTTAATAACATGTGTAAGCACCTTCGCCTACATGTGTATTATACGAAAATATTTAGTTATATTACAACCACTTTAGTATTTAAAATCAGTAACTTCCTCGTAACAATCGTGATTTTCCACTATTTTTCGCGTCACAATCCAGTAACATCTGCTACTTTTTCACACATTTCAAATCTTTTGGCTCTTTTAGTGCGTGATTTATCTAGACAAAGTTTGTCCTAACGCAAACTCATATGTTTCTGCTAACTGAAATGAAACAGTATTTGCTATTAGTTTAATAGCGATTTCTATGAGCATGTAACGATTTTGTGACGCTGCCATGAAAAACGGGCCCTGCGGCCCGTTTGCTTTTTAAGGAACTGCTTTTCACAGTCCCATCTCCTCCCATGTGCAGTAGCGGTGAATCTCAGTTTCACAATAGTCACCACCAAATGTAGCCACATCGTATTGTGTATCGCCAACCTGGTACGTTGAAGTCCACGAATGCTGATTACTTGATTGATCAATGGGTTCTATTAGCCTGAACAATGTAAGTAACTGCTCGCACTCGCCCTTATCCGTTACCTTTACTTTTGGAATTTTGCATAACTCGCGAAGAAATTTGATTGCTTCATCTTTGGTCATATTTCACCAATGTCGCGTTACCACCAGTCGAAGTGATCTTTGCTGAAAAATCTTCCATGATAGCCATGATTATCTCCTCATTCCCGCCTGCTAACCCACACCCAATCAACGGCATCCCCACATTAGCAGTAGGATAGAAGTGTGCTATTTTTTGTAGGATAAGAGAAAATGCAGCGTATTCAAAGACATCCTCGCCCTTACTCATGTTGTATTGCGTGTAAGCATTTACAATCAGAAACTTGCCAGTGTCAAAGGTAGTGTAGTTGCCTAGCTTGTTGAAATCGCCGCGAACAGTTTTTGCATCAGCTTTAGCAGCACTTGGGTATCGCTGCTTAATCTGACAGGCCAGACCCGAACCCATTACACAAAAACAATTACATCCTTGAACTATCACATCGAAGTCGCCATTTTCCGCCAAATCCAAAAGATTACCAGTTTTCTTAATAAGCATATTATACCTCTAATTGATTTAGAAAAGTTCGTGACTCCACACTACTTGTTCTAATGTCGTTTTCCCATACGTATATCACATTGTAACCCAAATTTTTAATTTTGTCAAATCGCTCTTTTGTCTGTTTAAATAACACAACAAACGGAATTTTATTGTTAGCATTTATACCGTTTAACTTTAAATACCAATTCGGGTGCCCATGCCAATAATCGCCTAGGAATTCGTATACTGTATTTGTTTCCGAATCGTATCCATCTACTTTTATGATCTTTCCATCTAATTTAATTTTATGTTGTCTATCAATAACACCGAGTGATGTTAACCATTCATCTTCTAATCTAGATTTTGAGATTCTCGCGCAGGACGGGCATCCACGGGCAGCGGCAACATGATCCTTGCATGACTGAGTAAATGCACCATGTTTTTCACAAGTAATTGTTAATTTATGAGACCACCCGATGTATGCACTCCAATCATAAGTGAATTTATTATGGTGCTTACCATGTACCAATTCCATTGCTGTTTCCAATGGCATTTGATTCTCTGCTGCCCTTTTCCTATTAGCATTTGCTCTATTTTGTTTTGATTTGCTGATCTTTTCTTCTTCACTAATTAATGATTTCTTGAACACTTTAGTAGACTCTTGCTGGCACTTGGGGCACCCTTGCCCAGCTAAGTGAGCCGACATTAGTTTCGTGAACAGACCATGAATTTCGCATTGTATTTTTATTTTACTACGATGGCCGCCGGCATGGTTAACTTCATATGAATATTTGTCGGCATGAATTTTATTAAATTGAGAAATTCGAGTTATCCACGGCGTTCGCTGAGTTAATTGGCTGTTTGCTGCTCTCATTTGTTGAGCACACTTAGGACAACCGCATTTGCTATATAATAAACCACTCCCCGTTGATCTAAAACTACCGTGATCCGGGCATATAACATCTATTTCTGTATCTAACAAAAATTTATTAGGTAACCGAACTACGAACTTATTGTTAAACTTTTCGTTAATTCTATGTAAGTATTCTTTTTGAGTAATTGGGCTCGGCATTTTTAACTCCTTATAGAGTAGTTATGCCTTTAACCACCCATTGTGTTGAAACAGTTGGCGCCATGAATGATGATATCAAACTGACACTGCTCTGCTAACGCTAATAGATCACCGGTGATGCATTTCATACTTACTTTCTGATCCAACTGTCAGATTGTCTAAACTTTCTGAAATTTTGTTTAAGCGTTCTTGATTTGCCTTGACATCTTCAAGAAGCAGTTCACGAATCTCTATTAACCTGCGTGGTGTGCCATAAGTCAAAGCATTGTGACTGAGATCAATGTATTCAAGCAGTAATTCAAGTTGGTATTCTGACATTCCTAACATTTCATTTCACTCCAACTAGCATATGAGCACAACCAGCTAAGTGCGGTGCTGCATATCCTGCCTCAAGCATAAGTTCTTCAATTCGTTGGTTCATTTCTTTAATGCCTCTAATAATTCATTTAATAGTTTTTCTTGTATGAGTTCTGCTTCTCGTTTAAGTTCAATGTCATTACTGTTAGATGCAACAATAAGCAAATCGCATAGTGGTACATAACTTTTCGGATTTAAAACATACGATGAGTATAACCGTTGCAGCCGCTTTATTACATTGCTGGTGTGAGCAGTAATCTCAGTGATTTTCATACTATAGAATGCCTGTGCTCATACTCTGCGATAACCTGTTCAAAATTAGTTGCCGGGAATAACACTTTAAGTTGTGGCAGCGATGCTTTAATCCGCAAATACCATTGATGCTGTTCTTCGTCAGATAATCCTCTAATAAGTTTTATATTATCGGGTATTTCTTTTAATTCATTTATTTGGTTCATTTTTCGTCCTCAACATCTTTACAGCAGATTCCATCGCAGATTCCCAACCTTCTTGGAATGTCTGCTAGTGATCTTCAAGAATACCGGAAACGTACTCACCATTACTTTTTCTAGTCTGGGTCAATTCATGACCAAAAGTTGGTGCAGTAGTTCTCTCAAACGCTTCGCGGATTGGATCGTTCATTTCTCACCTTCGTTTTAAACTTTTGATTTCAGAGTGCTTGCAAAATAAGTGATCAATGTACTTGCCACCAACTTTCATGGGCAAGTCAAGATGAATGTGAAACACTGGGCCATCAACATCGTTCACCACAGTGTCGTTACCAACACTGCCGACGAATGGAATATTTTTGTATTTGCCCTCAACTCGTGCCATGAACTCATACTTGGGTTGATACCGACTAATGGTAAACTCTTCAGCTAATGTTGGCATTGCTACTCCAAAAGTAGATTTAGTTTAGATACGGCTGTGATGCTACGATTTGCTCGGGCAATAGTCCCACTTTTTCAGCAACAAAGCCCTCTGCCATGCTGTAGCCCTCGTCATAACCGTCGCCAAACGCATAGTTCAGTCTAGCTTCAAACCAGAACTCAAAATCTTCAGCGTTCCACTCACCAGCAGTAACATGCTTGAAGGCTTGGGCATGTTTAATCGCAATCAGTTCTGCGACTGGCAGTGCTTCAAGTTTAGATAGTGTAGTTTTCATGGTAAGACCTTTTTAATCAAAGTCAGTATAACACATTTTAACTACTAAGTCAAGCCTTTTTACTCAGATTTTTGAGCAGAAAGCCACACTGTGAACTTACTATCATCCTCTAAAATATGATTTTCTAACACTTTTCCAGTAGATTCTAACAATTTTGGAAGAGTAATCATCAGGTCAGAATTTTGTGTGTTTATTGCCTGCGACAGGTTTGTTATTGCAGATTTTATTTGCGTATGTATGTTAAAATGTTTTTCAATGTCAGGACACTTTGATTCACGCATAAGTGTTTCTTCAGTCATAATATGACACAGCCACTCAATCAAAAACAACTCTATATCCATTTTTATATATTTGTCAACATAATGCTGTGATGATGCGAGATCAATGATTCTACTCATCTTACTCAGCAGTAGATAATGTTCTAAATCCAATACAGGATGGTTAAGTTTATATTTTTCAAATGATTTGCCCATAAAAATGCCTCGCGGTGTTAAGTATTTACTGCAAGGCATTGAAAAAATTTACATATACGTTATTACAAGGTGATTTTACTTTTACTAGCATCCTTACTAGATGATTTTTGAACCAGTTTTTCTAATAATAAACAAAGGAATTTTCCAGCCTCATCATACATCCTGCTACCATCAGCTGACCAAAAATATGTGTTTGTAGTTACCCATGCTCCATCCTTAAAGTTTCGAGAGTATATAATACCAGCTTTACTCACACACGTTTCTGCAAACGTAGCGAAGACAAAAGGGGTAAGCATCTGCCCGTCATTAAAATAACGAAACTTGGCAGCAATCGCCGGGCCATCCGCGTTCGAGTTATCAACCCGAAAACTCGAGGTGTCTACTAATAATCGAGCATTTCCGCCGTCAGATAGCAACTGCCAATCTTCAGCTGCAGAAACAGCAGAAGATACTGCAATCAATGCAGCACAAATATATTTTTTCATTCACTATCTCCATTGTTATAAACAGTAGCCGCAATACCAAAAAATATAGCTGCGCACAATACAATCACCGCAATCATTGATCCAGTAGTATGATGAAACATTTCTTCAACAAAATGTCCATAATAAGTGGTTACTGTAAAATACAGGCCAGTTACTGTAGTAAATAATATAACAACAAAAACAAAAATCTTTTCTTTTAACGATAATCCATTTTTCATTTCACCATTCTCCTACGTCTGTTACTGGGACCACAATGTGGCAAATCACATTTTTTTCCTCTCGGGTAAACTTAAGATCAACAGTATACCCAATGCCTGACGTATCTTCAACTACAAGAGTAAAGTTGTCAATCTCGGGAAACTTTTCCAACACATCATTTAGCCGTGACACATCAGCACGGTTTAAGTTCACTTCTTTCATAGTTCTAGCACCTTTACTTTAAAATCGTTTGAAATACTTTCATAACCATAATACCCGCGCGGGTTACTGATCACTGAGGTTTTTCCAATAGTGTATTTAATCGGATTGTGAGTATGCCCATGAATATAATATTCAATCTGACTATTTTGCTCAATAATCTCTTTCATGTCAGTGCAGCAGTAGTAGTATTCCAACCCATCGCTGCGCGTCGCGTCGTATGATTTCAAATCCGGAGCGTGATGCGTGACTAACACTACCCGCTCTTCATCCTTGATCTCGGCCATAATAAATGCTCTCTGATCAGCATGCATTTTTCGGGTATCGGCTACCCGCAAGTGGCGAGGCAACACATTTTCTTCTTCAGATTCAACCTTAACCTCGTCATAGTCACACATATAGTTACTTGAATATGACGACGAGTATGGAAGTTTTGGCGGCTCGTAAACATCAGTCCATAACGTAGTAAAGACAAACTTCACACCGTTGAGTCGCATGCTCGAGCAGGGCGAAAACACGATATTGTCTAAGTGTTCTGGCAGTAAGAACTGGTTAGCGGTTGTTACAGCACTTGTCAATGAGCCACCCCAGTATTCGTGATTACCTGGAATCCATATTACGTTTTTGTATTTGGCTGAAACTTTTCGAAAAAAATCTCGTTGCCTGGCCGGAATTTTATTCATCGCCCACGCATCAGCCAAATCAGAAATCAAACAAATATCACCAGCTAATATAAGCAAGTCTGCGGTTGGTAGATCAAAGTTCTTCTCACTTACTTCGAGGTGAAGATCTGAACAATATGCTATTTTCATAATTACGTTTCAAGTTGTTTGAGCTCTTGCAAAGCATCGATCAGTCTGTCAAGATCTTTAATCGTAATGCTAATGCTTTCTTCTTCTGAATCGATGCCAAAAATCCACGTATCTCCGGATTCAGTATCGTATTTTCCATGAGACACTTCAAACTTGCGGTCGTCGTCATCCACGAATTCTCGTGCTATCACTTCGTATTCGTCTTGTTCGCCGGTCGGGCACCAGTGAGTAATAAATCCATATGCATCGTCAGCGTATGGATAAGCAACAAATCCAATGTTTTCGCGGTAATAATAAGTTCCTACGAACTTTCCACGGCCTACTGCTGAAAGATCTTGAATCGCAAAAACTCGTTGTTTATCCTTTGGAACACGATCAGAAACCTTTTCCCATTCGTCGAGCAAATCAGAAATTATTTTAGCATGACGCTGAATCAAAACGTCATATGGCGGATGCTGGTCATACGCGCCAGCGATGTCGATCATAACTTGCTTAGTGTTAATCATAATAGTAATTCTCTTAGTTTGATGAAAGTTGGTTCAACTGTTCTGCCAGCTTGTCACGCTCAGCCGTAATCTCCTGCACCTTGGCATTCCATGCTGCATTTAGCTTGGCGTTTTCTCGTTCAAGTCGCTCTACTTTCCCCATCAATGCGGCTTCACGCTCACTGCCCATACCAAGCAACCGAGCCTGCTCCATTACTTCTTCCTCAAGCATTGCTATTTTACGCATATTGTTTTCTCCAATTATTGGTATCGTTTTATTATACACTAACAGTTAGTGTAATGTCAACCTAAACTTCAATGAACTTTGGGCCGTCTTTAAACGTGTTATAATTTTGACCGCCCATGTAAAACTCATTTGGATAGCCCATTGGATTAGCAACTAGTCTAGTCGACCACATAACATCATCGTGTGAGTCGTGTGTATGCCCATAAATCCAAACATCAGGGGCGTGGTCATACGCAATAATATCTTCGCAGTTAGCAGCAAATCCACCATTGATCTCATCTCCAAACCTTGGGTGGCAAAGCCGGTAGGTAGGCATGTGATGCGTGATCACTACTGTTTTACCGTCATGTGGTAGCAGCAAGTGCCGCATGATTTCTTGCTTTTGCTTGAAGTGGATATCACACATGTCAGCTACTGTAAACACCTTAGTACCGTATCTGATTACTCTGAAATCGTTTAACCCCCAGCTAACCTTGGCTCGCTCTTCCAATGTGTGGCCACCGTCAGCCCACATTGTTCCGTAAATAAACCTAGTATTATCAATAACTTCAGCATTTACTGTAGCAAGTGCATAACTTGTGTTGTTTAAAGTTGATTGAAATAACTTGTCAGTTTCCAAGTTCCAAGTATGATACTCATTGCGATAGTATTCATGATTGCCAGGAATGTAGATTACTCGCTTAAATCTGTTCTCAACTCGTGAAATGAAATCAACTAGCACCTCTTTGTTGCCAGTGATATCTCCAGCTAACACCAACACTGATTCAGCGTCTTCGTCTGATCTCTCAAGAGCGATGTCAACTAAATCAATGACTGATGTCCTGCCGTAGTGCTCGAGGTGAAGGTCAGATGCGATGCGTAGTTTTGTCATAGTTAAAACATTTTAAAATAACGCTGTTAAATAGTCGATCAGTTTGGCTCTTAACACCATCGCAGTTTGAACCACATTGCGTTATCTTCATGTGTAAATCCTGCGAAAAATCTATCGTACCCAAACTCTGTTATATCATTCCCTGCTGATCGCAAAAATTCAAAGTGATAGTCTTCAATATTATTTTCTTCTGCCCAGTTGTCAAAGAGCTCGAAATAATTATTTGAGTTGTTGTATGCTGATATCACCGCGTCGAAACTTTCTGGTGTGTAGGGCACTTCGACAATATACGGATATCCGCAAAAGTAGTTGCTTACGGTAGACGCACCTTTGAAGATTTTAGGATCGTGTTTCTTTTTCCAAGCTCGCTCACTAGTATACCCGCAGACCTTCCACTCTGGAATATCAAACCAGCTATATATTTTGATTTTAGTCCTGTAGAGTAAGTTGCTCATGATTCACACTCAATCTATACAATAATGCTATATGCGGGTCTTTGATCCAAATCATGTAACAGTTTGAATAACTTTGCGCCCACCATTGTTTTTTTGATTTGTATGGATAGTTTGGAACTACCCTCCACATTCCACCAATCCCAGCATGTTTGCGTAACCACTTTACCCCAGAAATGAGCTCTGACATATCGCTCCCGCGTATTACTGTAATCTCTGGTTTCATAGAAACTTTTCGTCAGGATCGCCAATGGGGCATTCAAACATAAACTCGTGCAACTTACTACCCCAGCCAGCATGCGTCATTTTTAAATCGCTTTTATGAGGATAATGATGTAGCAAAGAAATCGCTTGCTGCTTCACTGCTTTCGGAACTCGTTTATAAGTAGCAGTGTAGGCTAAGTCTTTAAGAAACTGCTCTGTAGACAGGATAGCCCGTGTCCGCTCATACGGTAGAGTCATTTTTCTTCTCCATTGTGAGTTTTGCCAAAAACATAAACTGATCGTATGCTTGTTTAACAGCAGTGTTAGACATTAGCTTATCTGCTTCTTCCTGCATTGCAGATACACCTGCTTTAGCAGCGTCCCAAGAAGATGGCCAAGCTAAGGTGTGTATTTCTTCCCCAAATGCAACAGACAACGCTGCCCACGCATCCCGCTGTTCTTGTGTCAATAGGGCGTTCTTTGGCCGCAAATCGGACGCTTCTTGAACTTTTTTCGCAATACTATCCTCAGCATACCTGCCGGCGGCAATCATCGCAGCAAAGTTTGGGTCAATCATCTTGCGGCTCATCCCGCCCGGGTAGACCGAGATAAGGTGATCACCATACGGTAACGAGTCAAGAACATCACTATCGTATTCAGATACTGGAATATACTTTTTTCCTTCTTTTTTGAAAAATACAGTTTTCATTTATGCCTTTTTTAATGTTTTCAGCAATGAGTTATTTCTAACATTCTGCTCTTCACGCTGGATAATCTTGTCGCTAGTTGCTTTAAGCATTTTTAAGTATTCCCTAGACTTTTTCCAGCCGAGCAAAAACTTTTCAACTTCGTAGATGTCACCAGAAAAAATATTAGCGTCGCGAGAGTGAATGGGAAGGGCTTCATTATCAGCAGGGAATAGTGTAATCAGATCACCATTTGAATATCTATCCCCTTGCCCAAATCTAAACCCAAGATCGTTAGCCTCTTTTTCAATATCACTAAACCGCCGCAGTGTGTTGTATCCAATGCCCATCATACGTACTCCTTACCATCGCTTACGATTTCCCACACTCGCTCTTTTTCACGTGCAGCAGTCATTGCAGGGAAATCTGCAGCAAACAGTTTAAGATCATACCTATATTGATTGTTGCCACTGCTACCACCAGATCCAGTGTGAAGGGTAGTATTTTCAAAATAATCAGATCCAAATCCGTCATACTTTCTTGGAACTTTATGCTCACTTACTCCAGCATCAATCGTAAAGGTAATGGTGCCAACCCAACCTGGATATCCAGTAGGAGTTCCTGGAGCAGCGTTGGAATTACTCCAGTTGGTAACACCACCACGAGGGCAAGAATGACTATTGCTAACATGGTCATACCACTTGGCAGTAATAGAGATACTGACGAGTTTATGCCTAGTGCTAGCTGGAATCCCACGCCATGTGTTATTGATAGCACCATTGGCAGAAAACCATGACCAGTTATCTTTAATGTACTGCTCAATACTAGAAACACTAGTAACCGCATTGCCCATGTCAGTGAATAACTGCTGGCGGGCGGCGGCTGCAGCCGCGATTTTTTTCTTGTACATTCTCGCCGCTGACAACTTGCGGAGATGAGCGATATACTTAGATTTAATCTCGAAGAGTTTTCCATCTTCGTCACTTTTCCAAACTAGAACTTGACTCATCTTGCTGCCTCAAAAATATAGTAGTGGTTAGTCGTTGTAGACTTCCCACGCATTTGTTTTACCATCCCAATGCCGCGTATCGTAAATCTGGAAACTAATCTCATACCCAAGTAAACCAATGCCAATAGATGGGCCAGCGTGATCAGTTTTAACTGTCCACCTAACCTCTGCTTTAAGAAAGGTGCGGCTGTATTTGATGAGTTCAAACTCCCACGCTTTGTGGGCAGTAATCATACCGCTGCGGCAAAACAAGTTGTCAAACTTTTCCTTGGCAAATGGATTGGTTAAGTTTAGCATCAATGTAATCATATTACTTTAACCCCCATATTCACCAAATTACGCTTCACTGAATTTCTATCCACTGGGTTAATGAGAGTTATTTTTTGTGGACGTCCTTCTTCAACCAAATCACAAATATATTTCGCTTCTTTTAATCCAAGCCCAGTCGCATTGCGAACATTCTTTATGAACTCTATGAACTGGCCTCGCGACTTTGAAGTCGACGATTCTAGGGTAAGATTATTTAAGCTAGCACCAGTTAACATGCTGAAAAAGATCTGCCCCTTGATCTCAGGATCAAGAGTAGATGCAATGGTATCCCAAAGTTGCATGCCAGTGTCAGATCCGTATGCATCTGTCACTGCCCGTATAAACGAAAGACCCGTGTCAATCAAATCAGATTGACTGGATTCAGGCAGATCGTTAAATGCGAGCTTAGTCATATTACGCAAACTCGTTGTCGTTTTCGTCTGCGACATCGTCAGTGTCAAGTTGTTCGATGATACGAACACGATGTCCAGCATCTTGCTGCTCAGATGCATACGCAATAGCAGCCTTTTCAGTCTTGAAAACTTCAGAATCCAATACAGAACCAGCGCACATTACCAAAACTTTAAACATAATGCTCTCACTTTCTTTGTTGCTAGGTGTTTATTATAACACCGAAATGGAGGACTGTCAACTACTTCATTTCTTGATACCAGCTAAGATTGACAATCTTTTTAAAAAGCTGCTGTCATCACGCTCTGACTCAAAAACAAAAGTGTTTGACTTTTTGTTGTTGCGGAGTTTAGTATATAGTGCCCCCATTTTACCTGGCTGCATCCTACCTAATACCTGAGTATTTTCGTCTGAAAATATTAGCCGTGTGCTGCTGCTATCTTTAACTAGCACTGCATCTTGGTTGTATTCATTTGCTAGGGAATGCATCTTGCCAGCAAACGAGGCATCGTTAGCAGATGCGTTGGCAAACAAACTATCCTCGGATACGTGGATTTCGTTGGCAGTGCCAGCATTTTCAACCCAAAACCCGTCCACAAAAATAAATCCATAACCTAACTTTCGAATCTTTGCAGCTAGCTCGTGATTCCTGCGGGTGTTGGTTTCATAGTCATATTCACCTCGAAATGCGGTCAGTAGCGCGCAACTCTTACGGTTGTCCGCAAAATGTTGCCAAACGCGACTTAAACTTGATTCTGTTAACTTGTTCATTTCATACTCCAGTGTAAGGTATTTACCTTTTTCACATTTGGTGATATGAATCCATTGCCGGATCACAACAACCACCTTTTTCCGACTTGCGGATCATACACGTTTGACCAGTGAGGCAGTTCACAGTTTCCACCATCGGGTTGTAGAAGTATTCAAACTGGTCACGCGACATTACGACCCATTGTTTTGTTTCGCCGTATTGCTTGTTGAGCCGAGTTGTCATTGCTTTGGCACCTTGAAGAGAAGCATAGCTCTTGTGAGCGTACTCACGAGGAGCACGATACAAGGACTCCGTGCCAACATTCATAATAACGTACGACATAATAACTCCTGAGTTATCTCTGCTATGTAACCATTATACAGCCAAAAGGGTTGACTGTCAACTGATTTGTTGATACTTTTCGAGCGGCATTACTATGTAGCGAAGCCCGCATTCAGCCCGACGACCGTTCAGGTTGAAGCAATCAATTTTCGCACCAGCCTCATTTATGTAAGCCATAATAAACCAGTTTTTACGTGCGAGTTTTTGTTTAACCGCATCGTAAATAACGAATTTAGCATATTTAAACATGAGTATATTACTCCGCGCTAATAACAGTGACCTCATCCTCGTCAAGTAACAGCGTAGAGCGGTCTGACCCGTAAACTGTGATAGGTGATTTGATCTTTACAGTGTGTTGGACCTTGCCACCGTATTTAACCCGGCTAGCCTGAACAACACCAACTACTTGAAATTCCCCCAAATAGTTAGAAGTAACTGTTTCACCTGTTTTGTTCCAGCTCATGTTAAACTCCTGGGTTATCTCTGCTATGTAACCATTATACAGCCAAAAGGCTTGACTGTCAAGCCTTTTTAGCAGTGGTCGCGCATTGATTGCAGTATACAGCGTGGCGAGTTGCAAGCGCCAACGCAAAAAGGGTCGGCTGGTTTGCGACGGCAGACATAGCACAATTTTGTCTTTGCCAAGTCTTTTTCAACTGTTTTGGAAGCGGTTGCTGGTTTACGTGTTGCCATTTGTAACTCCGTTTTGCTTTGCGATGTATGTATTATACAGCCAAAAGGCTTGACTGTCAACTGTTTCATGACATAATATGGGTGGTTTATCGCGCTTCGTTGAGCAGATCCGCGCATCTTATTGCGTTCCAAGTGCGAAAAGCATTGTCGCCCATCTCGGGGTCAATGAAATCAACAACTTACAGTCATGAAAAACCACGCTGCAGCGTGGTTTCGCAGACAGAGCTAATAATGCGCTCAATCAATGGGGTTAACAGTAACACGGACGTTGATTACTTCGCTAGGGCGATTGCGCATCAGCACCGAATACAGTTGTCCGCGGTACTCGTAAGTAACGTGATACCCAGTGATTTGCGGGTTTACCTCGTTCACGTTGTAGCACCGTTCAACTTGCCGTTGCTCTGGTTGTGGGGCAGAAGTAGCACTGCCACCGTTCGTGTGTTGATCGCCCACGATCGCACCGATCGTAACACCAGCTGCAGTCGCAAGATCCTTACCCTGCCCACCGCCAAACTGATGCCCAATAACACCGCCAACCAAGCCGCCAACGATCGCTCCGCCGTAGTTGCGAGCCAGTGGCGCTGACCCTTGCTGTGGAGTTTGAACTGTGACCCATTCTTGGGTACATTCGCGCCGTGTATTTCGCACGTTGGAATACTGTGGCTCAACACCCATGACACGGGCAGAGTCGGTGTAGGTTTGAGCATACACGGTTGGTGCCATGCCCAATGTAAGTGCGGCGAGGATAAGATAATTGTGGTTCATGATGAAGCTCCTTGTTAAATATACATCATTGACTGGCGTTTTTAGCAGATGCCTTAACTGCGATTTTCACATTTGTCACTGCAAATAGTGCTAAACAACCTAGTAACAGTAGCATACCACTATCAGGTTCAGAAACTGTTGACATGGTGCCGTAAGCTACCTCATCTAATGCGATGCCGCCAGTATGTTGGAAATACAACGTTTGGCTGATCGTTACTTTATGAAAATCTCCAATATCTGTCAAAACCAACGGGTCTTTGAATGTTGTTCGCTCAACGTAGCTAATCTCACCTACGGGTTCGTCATCTAACCCGTAGGCGCGCAGCGTGACGGTGTTGCCGCTATACCCCCATTGATCAGTGGAGTATGCGAAATAATTTACAGTTGCCGCGTACGATGGTGTTGCAAATCTAGCAAACTGTGATGTAGCGGGGGTTGACAAAAATTCAAATGTAATTGGCACGGAATAATCTATTTCACCGTCAGCGTTCACTGGTGCGATTGACATCTCGCCAGAAGCAGCATGTCCCAGCCCGCTTGCAACCAATGCAGCATTAGAAATGGTGATACCCGAAAATTGAGTTGTGACCATTGAATCTTCATCTACTTTAGAGCCCTGCACGTAGCTCGCTGGGGTAAGCCCTTGAGTCACATAATCTTCAAAGTCAAGAACTGTAGTGGCCGATGCTGCAGCACATAATGCAACTGCTGCGGTTGCGATTACGGTTTTTAACATAATAATTCCTTTGTGAGGGTTACAAACTAGCAGTGGAAACTGGGATATCGCATCGTACTACGGTAACCTCGTACGATTTTTTTGCTTTAAACAGCTTCGCAGCTTCTAATTGAGCTTGATAACTCGTTGCAGCATTCACCATACAAGTTTTACCGCGGTAAAAGGCTTTAAATCCAAACATTCTAAACTCCTGCTTGTTTTACGATGTAAGTATTATACAGCTAAAATAGTCAAAAGTCAATCATTTTTCTTGTTGTGAAAAAGCAACAGTATGCTTAAAGCTTCGCGGTAGCGCCCATTGATTTATTGAAAAGCCAAAACTTAGATCTTCACTAAAATCTTTCCCTGTCATCTTCTCAATAATCATCAAACTTTTCTTCATCAATAGTGGTCAGTTTAGTAGTATTCATTTAACTATTTAGCAGGCGTAAACAGGCGCCCAACGTAATGTAAACATCATTAAATCTGCATCAGTTTTAAACGCAAAGGAGGTGCGGTTCACCCGTTTGCCGCACCCAGTGGAAATACACCACATTTCAATGTCATGGAACCCAAGTTGAGGTGACACTGACAACTTCAGCATCGTGTAGTTATCGGTAACTCGCTTTCCCGTTACAGTAAGTGATGCATTTGACCCACGTGCAGGTGAAAGTCTCTTAAATACACTCATAAGTATTTCCTAAACAGTTCTTCAAACTCTACCTCAGTAAGGTCGCCAACATCTTTACCTGCAGGCAGCATCACTACAGCATCGCCAAACGCTGCCAACTTTTTCCCTGCTGCGTCACCTTGAACGCATGCTACCTTAAAGGCTGGCAAAGTTTTTAACCATCCCGCTAAATGCTGCGGATTACAGCCCAGCACTGCTAATGCGGGCAGATTGTGATGATGGAGGCGACATGCATCAAACACCCCTTCAGTGAGGAACACCAGTGGTGATGCCCACGTAATTGTTTCCAGCCCCCACACTGCGAGCTCTGCCGTCTTACTGGCGCAGGGTTTGGTGACCCAAGTGTAGTATCTAGCTTGCTTAGGATCGTCAACGTGAACTTTGGGCAGTTTGGGTGAGTAGCATTGGTATCCTGCCATCTGCCCGCTCATATTCCAAAGTGGGAACGTGACTGTATCCTCAGTCAACGCGACATGACTGTAACGCTCAACGTCAAAGAAACGCGATTTTAAGTGATCAGTCATGTATGTCATATGCTGGTATTCTAGCATCAACTGACGAAAAAGTCAATAAAATAGGGCACAAAAGGCCCTATTTTGGCTGAAAATACTGGTTTTAGTACCAGTATGCTGATGGGTTTTTGCGATATTTTTCGTATCGTGCTTCACCAATCTTTTCTAAAAACCACCATACTTCGCGAGGAATAGATTTCATTAACGCCACCATAGTTGTCTCCCCCCAACAGATTGATCAAATTCTGTTACAAACTGCTCAACCTCTGCCACTGACTTTGGATCGCGCGCAGTAATATATTTTTCAAGTTCAGATGTTCTTGAAACTGGTTCGAGCATGCTTGTGAAGAACGATAATATCATTTTCAACATGATTAGGCCTTGGCCCCAGAAAAAGTCGTTTCCGCCGTTTTCTTTACAGTTTCTGTCAATGCTGATACAGTATGATCAATTTGATCCGCAACCAAAGTTGCAGCCGCATAATATGTGTTTGCTGCTTTTGCGATCAAATCTTTGAAATCAGATTCAGGAACGATAGTGAGCAAAGTAGTGCTCATTTGGCGTTGTGCTACAACGATATCGTTAGCAGACGGTGTAGTCATTGATGAGAGAGTTTTTTCTAAGTTAGAGAACATAGTGATTTTCCTTTTGATATAATGTTGCTTTCACCTACACTGCGAACCATTCACAATGCAGTTTGAAAACTATAAGCCCGACACGCGGCACCTACAATAGTATTTATGTGCGGTCGCAGCAATTATAACACAAATATCGTGGTTTTCCACTAGTTTTTCTAGTGTAACCTCACTAACTTATGGTGCTGATTGAACCCCAGTTAGCACCACCTAAAGATAC
>Ga0210054_1000187_pt1 | contig 63943 bp, 71 predicted proteins | sample CryGeymeta201516_FD_185470 | JGI IMG/M metagenome (GOLD analysis project Ga0210054, IMG submission 185470) | Groundwater microbial communities from Crystal Geyser aquifers in Utah, USA - Crystal Geyser metaG 2015-16 (SPAdes) (version 2) | ecosystem: Environmental > Aquatic > Deep subsurface >... | reverse complement strand
TTTGCCATCTTACGGTATCTTTTACTCATAGAAGCGACCTCCTTTAGATTTTGTTTTTGGATAAAATATTTTAATCGAGGTCGCTTCCTACTTCAACAACTAAAGGGACATTGTCGATACACGTTCTTCCCGGGCCTCCATATCCCTCGCATCTGCGCCGAGAAATTGTGCAGCCTTGTAAAGGATTCCTGTGTCGACATACTTAAATTCCAGTCTCCTTGCAATAGAATAGGCGATATAAGTGCCGCCGCTAGCCTTTTGCCGCGATACAGTTATCACTATGCTGTGAATATTCTCCATATCTCCTCCTGCCCTCACTCCTCCGCACCTCCACCCAGCACCTTGTAGAGCGTTACCAGGTTGGTGAGCCGGGAGAGGCGGACGGCGATCAGCCCCTGCTGTGCGCCATAAAGCGAGCGTTGCGCATCCAAAACGTTCAGGTAGCTGTCAATCCCCTTTGTATAACGCGCATCGGCAAGACGATGGGTTTCTGAAACAGCACCCACCAGGGATTCCTGCGCCGACACCTGTTGGTCCACTGTGCCCCGTATAGCAAGGGCATCTGCCACTTCCCTGAATGCCGTCTGAATCGCCTTCTCGTACTGGGTCAATACGATTTTTCTGTCTATTTTACTAGCCTTTAAGGCAGACCACGTGCGCGCATCAAAAATAGGCATAATTATCTGAGGCGCGAAACTCCATGAGTCCGAGCCGGATTTGAATAGACCGGACAGCTCATCACTCGCAGTACCAATTGCGCCCGTAAGAGAAATACGGGGGAAGAAAGCTGCTCGTGCCGCACCGATATCGGCGTTGGATGCTTTGAGGGCATGTTCAGCCGCCAGAATATCTGGTCGGTTCAGTAGTACATCGGAAGGCAACCCAGGAGAAATATCCTTCATTTCCGTAACCGAGCTCAGTTCCTTTGGAAGAATCTCTTCTGAAACAGGTGAGCCGACTAACAGGTTTAAGACATTTTCACTTTGCGCCACCAATTGTATATATCTGGCTACAGCCCCTCTTGCTGTGTCCACTTGAGTCTGAGCTCGACGGAGATCCAATTCTGAAGCAAGCCCAACCTCATAGCGCCGTTTAATCAAATCATAGGTGGCTTGCTGGGTCTCAAGGGTTGAGTTTGCAAGTTTAAGGTTTTCTTTATCAGCAGCAAGTATCAGATAGGTGTTCGCGACCTCGGCTATCAGGCTTATCTGCGTACTGCGATGTGCCTGTTCTGTCGACAAATACTGCTGAAGAGCTGCATCTTTCAGACTTCGGATCCGTCCGAAAAAGTCAAGCTCCCATGAACTGATACCAAGGTTGACATCATATCGTTCGATGGTCAATGGTCCCGGGAAACCCATGACATTTGCAGGAATCCGTTGTTTGCTCCCGCTTACTGAAGCATTGACTGTTGGGAGGAGCTCAGCCCGCTGAATTCTGTATAAAGCACGGACCCTTTCAACATTCAGTGCAGCAAGCCTCAGATCACGATTGTTAGCCAGGGTGAGATCGATTACCTTCTGGAGCCGTTCGTCAAGAAAAAAATCCCTCCACGGGATGTTAGCGGCTTGCACTTCGATTGGCTTACCAGCGCTTTCTTTGTACGCAGGACCACTTGGCCAATTGGTAGGGATAGGGGCTTCGGGCCTCATATATTTCGGGGCCAGTGTGCAACCTTCCAGAAATATGACAATTCCAATAATTAAAAGAAAAAGGTTTTTAATCATGTCGTTGATCTCCTGATTCATTTATCTCAGCGTTCTTTGCTGTTTCACGCTTACTTTTTTTGCCAAAGGTTTTTTCGATCAACACGTAGAATATCGGCGTAAAAAGGATCACGAGAATAGTGCCGGTGACCATGCCCCCAAGTACAGAAGTGCCAATGGCATTCATAGCCCCTGCTCCTGCGCCTGTATTCAAGGCAAGGGGCAGGACTCCAAACCCGAACGCCACCGAGGTCATGACGATGGGACGCAGCCTCAGTTTAGCACCTTCCAGCGTCGCCTCGATCAGCCCCATCCCTTCTTCAACCCGGGCCTTGGAGAACTGGACGATCAGGATGGCATTCTTGGTGGTTAAGCCCAGTGTAGTCAGAAGCCCAATCTGGAAATAAACGTCATTTGGTAGTCCCCGCAATGTTGAAGCAATGACTCCTCCTATGACTCCTAAAGGCAGAACCAGCAGGATTGCGATGGGGATGGGCCAGCTTTCATATAGTGCAGCAAGGCACAAAAAGATTACGAGTATAGAAAAAGCGTAAAGAGGGGCTGTCTGTGCTCTTGCCATCCGTTCCTGGTAGGAAAGCCCTGTCCAGTCAAATCCGATCCCCTGCGGCAGCTTTGCAGTTATTTCTTCCATTGCCTGCATTGCCTCACCAGAACTTCTGCCAGGCGCTGGCTCGCCCCAGATGTTCAAAGAGGGAAAACCATTAAAGCGCTCAAGCCTGGGGGAACCGGTTGTCCAGCGGCTGGATGCAAATGAAGAAAAGGGCACCATATTCCCGGCTGTGTTTCTTACATAGAGCTTCTCAAGGTCACTGGGCAACATGCGGTAAGGAGCGTCTGCCTGGACATAAACGCGTTTGACGCGCCCGGCCTGAATGAAGTCATTAACATAGGCGCTGCCGAAAGCCGCTGAGATGGTGTTGTGAATGGAGTTGATGGGCAGGCCCAGCGCGCCGGCCTTTTCCCAGTCCACGTCAACCCGGAATTCCGGCACATCTTCCATGCCGTTTGGTCTGACATTAATTAACCTTCTGTCCTGGGCTGCCATACCAAGGAGCTGATTGCGGGCATTCATCAAAGCAGCATGACCGAGGCCGCCACGGTCCATTAATTGGAAATCAATGCCCCGGGTATTGCCCAGTTCGATGACAGCAGGAGGCGGAAATGCGAAGACCATGGCGTTGCGGATTCTTGAAAACGCCATCATAGCCCTACCGGCAACGGCTTTAACCCGCAGGTCCCTACGGTCACGAAGCTTCCAATCCTTCAGCTTGGCAAACACCATTCCGTTGTTCTGAGCTCTTCCGGAAAAGCCTATGCCGGCAATTGTCATACAGGATTCTACTGCCTCTTTTTCGTTCTCCTGAAAATAGCGCTGTACCTCATCAGCTACAGCCTGTGTCTGTTCCAATGTAGCGCCTGTTGGCATGAGTATCTGGGCAAGGAGAATTCCCTGGTCTTCGTCCGGCAGGTAGCTCGTAGGCATCCTCATGAACAGAAATCCCAATCCTACCACAATCAGGAGAAAAACTATAACGTAACGCAGTTTCCTTGAAAGAGCATGGCCGACCAGTTTCACATACCGGTCTCTGACACGGAAAAAGAAACGATCAAACCACAGAAAAAAAGGCCGTAGAAAGAAGACAGAGCTTTCTGCTGGTTCATGCCCCTTTGCAAATGGTTTGAGCAGGGATGCGCAAAGTACCGGTGTTAATATCAGGGCCACAACCACTGACAGCAGCATTGCCGCGGCGATAGTCACGGAAAACTGACGGTAAATGACACCTGTGGAACCCCCGAAAAAAGCCATCGGGCCGAAGACCGCTGAGAGTACAAGTCCGATGCCTATCAGGGCGCTGGTAATCTGGTTCATGGACTTGGCTGTAGCCTCACGGGGGGATAGTCCTTCCTCTCTCATTATTCTTTCTACATTCTCCACTACCACGATGGCATCATCCACCAGCAGACCAATGGCCAGCACCATGGCAAACATGGTCAGCATGTTGATGGAAAATCCGAACAGTCCTATCACGGCGAAGGTGCCCAGGATCACTACCGGCACCGCGATGGTCGGAATCAGGGTGGCCCTGATATTCCCCAAGAAAAGCCACATGACTAAAAAGACCAGCAGGATCGCCTCAAAAAGGGTCTTGACGACCTCGCCTATGGCAACCCGTACGAAGGGGGTGGTGTCGTAGGGATACACGACCTTCATCCCGGGCGGGAAGTAGCGGCTCATCTCCTCCAGTTTCTTTTTAACAGCATCGGCGGTATCCAGCGCGTTGGCGCCGGGTGCCTGCCGGATGGCAAGACCGGCAGAGGGTTTGCCATTGAAAAACGCCTGGACATCGTACCACTCGGTCCCCAGTTCCGTCTGCCCCACATCCTTGACCCGCACGATAGAGCCATCCGGATTGGTGCGCAGGGGAATCGCGGCGAACTCCTCCGGGGTTTTAAGGAGGTTCTGGACGACGATTGAGGCGTTCAAGCGCTGGCCTTTCAATGTCGGTGCCCCGCCGAACTGTCCGGCGGAAACCTCCACGTTGTATGCCTTGAGCGCCAGGATTACATCTTCCACGGACAGGTGGTAATCGGTGAGCTTATCGGGGTTCAGCCAGACACGCATTGCATACTGAGAGCCGAAATTCTCGACCTCGCCGACGCCGGGAACGCGGGCCAACACCTTCTCCAGATTGGACTGGGCATAGTCCCGCAAGTCGTAGGCGTTCATGCTCCCGTCTTCGGAGATAAGGCCCACAATCATAAGGTAATTCCTCGTGGACTTGCTGACCTTGACGCCTGAGCGCTGCACAACTTCTGGCAGACTCGCCATGGCGAGCTGGAGCTTGTTCTGAACCTTGGCCCAGGCCAGGTCCGGATCGGTCCCCGGCTTGAAGGTCAATTCGATGCGAGAGGCGCCGGCCGAGTCGCTCGTGCCGGAGAGATACAGCATGTCGTCAAAGCCGGTCATCTTCTGCTCGATGATCTGGGTAATGCTGTTTTCCACGGTCTCCGCCGAGGCCCCGGGGTAAAAGGAATCAATGACGATGGACGGCGGAGCAATGGGCGGATACTGCGATATGGGCAGGTTGTAGATTGCCAGCCCGCCCAGCACCATCATGACAATGGCGATGACCCACGCGAAAACCGGCCGTTTCAGAAAGAATTTTGATAGCATTATCTGCCTCCATCGGTTCGTTTTTGGGGTTGAGATTCGGTAGCAGCAGGTACATGGCCGGTTTTATTTTCATTAAATGGGACGACCTTGACAGCCAAGCCTGGCCTTACCTTTTGAAGACCTTCGACTACAACCCGTTCTCCAGGAGTAAGACCTGCCGAAACAATCCATTTGTCTCCAATAGCCCGGTCGAGCGTGAGCATTCGCTGCTGGACTTTACCCTCAGCATCCACGATCAATGCGATAGGATTTCCCTTTGGATCTCGTGACACGGCCTGCTGAGGAATAAGGATGGCCTGTTTATTGACACCCTCTTGCACCTCTGCCCTGACAAACATGCCCGGCAGGAGAATATGTTTGGGATTTGGAAAGACAACCCGCAGTATGACGGAGCCGGTCGTAGAATCCACCGATACATCGCGGAATTGAAGTGTACCTTTCAAGGGATATCTCGTGCCGTCTTCTAAGATAAGACTGACTTTGTTCTGGTTCGTTCCATCACGATTGAGACGGCCGTCCTCCATGCTTCGTTTCAGACGCAGCAGTTCGGTTGTGGATTGGGTCACATCGACGTAGACCGGATCAAGCTGCTGAATCACTGCAAGCGCAACAGGCTGGTTTGCGGTCACCAGCGCCCCATCCGTCACGTTGGATTTGCCGATGCGACCGGAAATAGGCGCAGTAATTCGGGTGTACCCCAGATTGATGCGGGCTGTCCGGACCGCTGCTTTCCAATACTCAATATCGGCCCTCACCTGTTGCAAGGTGCCAGCCGCATCGTCGTAGTCCTGCTGACTCACAGCCTTGTCTGCGAGCAATGCCTTGTAACGCTCAACCCGCAAGTTGAGTGAGGGCAGATTGGCTTCGGCCCTGGCGAGGGCGGCCTTTGTATTGTCGAGTGCTGCCTGAAAAGGGGCCGGGTCGATCTGATAAAGCACATGGCCGGCCTTGACATCCGAGCCTTCTGTGAACAGACGTTTTTGAATGATGCCACTAACCTGCGGGCGCACCTCGGCAACAAGATAGGCCGATGTCCTGCCCGGCAATTCGGTAGTAAGAGTTACCTGCTCAGTCTGCACCGTTACCACGGCCACTTCCGGCGTGCCTATCTGGGGCGGACCGCCTGTTCCAGGCTGTTTACCGCAGCCGGTTAATAATATCAGGCAGCTAACGAGAACTCCCACCGTAGTAATTAGTTTGATTCTGATAAATTTTTTCATACAATTACCTCTCTATATTGAATTTGTATAATCACCCTCAAAAGTATTCGGGGTCTGTTCACTTCTTATTCCTTTTAATGATTAACAGTGTTAACTTTATGGATAAAAAAAATTACTTCTGAAATCCCCTCAATAAACCATCAACCAATGTAATAGCAAGGACTTTTCGGTCAGCCCAGGGGAAGTTTTTGTGATAGGTAGTTATAGCTATCAAGCCGTGAGTTGCTGTTGCAAGCACCTGCGTTAATACGTCGATATCCATACGGCGAAGTTTCCCCGCTCCGATACACTCCTGCACTATTTTTCTGAATTCCAAATATGAATTCCGTGCCATTGACTCTCTTTCCATAAACTCTTCTTGCGTGCCGTAAACATTAGGCCTCGTCAAAAAAAATACTTTGTATTGATTTGGATTGTCGAACGCAAACTCTATGAAATAAAGCATGGCCTGACGCAGGGCTTCGAGAGGTTTGCTCGGATGCGCTCTGATACGGCTCAGATTGGCAAGAAATTGTTCGGCGACCTCTTCACAAATAGCAATCAGCAGATCGTCCTTGTCCTTAAAATAGAGATAAATAGTGGTCGGAGAATAGTCTATTTTTTTTGCAAGTCCGCGCATGGAGAACTTTTCGTATCCCTCATTAATAAAGAGTTCCCGGGCTGAATTGAGAATCTCCCGGCGGAAATCCTCTTTGTACCTGCCCCTCTTTTCCTTAGCTCCCATTAAATGGTCCTTAACGGTGTTAATTTTATTTAACATATTTAATTTATCTTTTATAAATTATTTCTGTCAACCTTTTTTATTCTGCCGTTTGCTTATTTAAAAAAGGATGGACGGTTAGGCCTGTGTCATTGAGGGTGATACAGAGACGAGCTTCTGGGACTCAGCCTTTCTTACCTCCGATTTTGTCTTCCCCCATTCGAAAAAGGTCCATCTGGCTTGAAGAATGATACTTCCCATCTTCTTGTTGGTAAGATTATTCCCGTTTATCTCAGGAGTATCGCCCATGGCCTGTAAGATAGCCTTTTTCCGTTCCTGGATGAGGGTGCTGTTTTTGAGAACAATCCTGATACTTTCTTTTAAGGATAAGACACCCTTGATAAAGGGGAGTTCGTCAGATAAAAAGACCAATCCGGCTGTCGTTAAAATAAACAGTACTGGGATTCCTAAAAAGAGGTTCATTCTAAGTATTCTTCTCATGGCTGATAGCAATCCCTTCAAATAGCATGGTTAGCAAATTTTGAATCCTTGATTTCAACGGTCTTCTTACCGGTTTTGAGATCCAATGGAAGATATTTGTCAAGTTTTCCAGTAATTTGATAGGCAATTTTTGGATTTCCAGGGTATATGCCTTAACTCAGGCTTTCTGCCATACTCCCAGTTTCACACTATAGACTTAGTAACATCTATCAATTTTGCTACCTCGTAATGGCAGCGACAAGTATATTTTTAACCGCATTCGAAATGCAATATGTTAAAATAAGAACTGTTTGAATTTTAAAAGGAGATTTAATGGCAAAGGTACCAGTAAGCATAGAAGAGGAGATGAAGAGTTCTTATCTTGATTATGCGATGAGCGTAATCATAGGCAGGGCACTTCCTGAGGTTAGAGATGGGCTAAAGCCTGTCCAGAGAAGGATTCTTTATGCAATGTTCAGGGAGGGTCTTCTCCCTGGTAAAAGATATTCGAAATGCGCAGGTGTAGTTGGCGAGGTATTAAAGAAATATCATCCCCATGGCGACACAGCTGTTTATGATGCACTTGTCAGACTCGCCCAGGATTTTAATATGCGATACCCCCTTGTTGATGGACAGGGCAACTTTGGCTCTGTTGATGGAGACCCAGCGGCTGCTTATAGATATACAGAGGCAAGGCTTGCAGGGCTTGCAGAAGAACTCCTTTCCGACATAGACAAGGACACGGTTGACTTTATCCTGAATTTTGATGAAACGACAGAGGAACCTGTTGTACTACCATCAAGGGTCCCGAATTTAATCATAAACGGCTCATCAGGAATTGCTGTTGGTATGGCTACAAATATACCGCCACATAACATCGGAGAGATTATAGATGGGCTTGTTATATTGCTCGAAAATCCTGATGCAGGGTTAAAAGATCTGATGTCTAAAATAAAAGGTCCTGATTTCCCAACAGGCGGCATTATCCACGGTACTGACGGAATCATTCAGGCATATAATGAAGGGAGAGGACTTATTAAGGTCAGGGCAAAGGCAAGGATTGAACGAGAGCATAGAGGTGGTGAGAGTATTATTATTACAGAGCTCCCTTATCAGGTGAACAAGGCAAGATTAATTGAAAAGATTGCTGAACTTGTAAGGGAAAAGAAGATTGAAGGAGTATCTGAATTAAGAGATGAATCTGACAGGGATGGTATCAGGATTGTACTGGAACTTAAAAGGGGTGAAATGGCACAGGTTATCCTGAATAATCTTTATAAACATACACAGATGGAAACTACCTTCGGGATAATTATGCTCGCACTCGTTAATACCCAGCCCAGAATACTGAAGTTAAAGGAGCTCCTCAAATATTTTTTGCAGCACAGGCGTAATGTTGTTATAAGAAGAACCCATTTTGAACTCAAAAAGGCTGAAGAGAGAGCTCATATCCTGGAAGGACTAAAGATTGCCCTTGACTACCTCGATGAAATAATTGCCCTTATAAAAAGGTCAACAACACCTAATGAGGCAAGAATTGCCCTGATGAGGGATTATCCATTATCTGAGATTCAGGCACAGGCTATCCTCGATATGAAACTCCAGAGGCTTACAGGACTTGAACGAGAAAAGATAATAGAGGAATTCAAGGATATATTGAAAGAGATAGAGAGGCTAAAGGCAATACTCGGAAGTGATGCCCTTGTTTCACAGATTATTAAGGAAGATCTCCTCGCTATCAGGAACAAGTATGCAGATGAGAGAAGGACGGAGATTACCTCAGAGACCAAGGAGATTACTATAGAGGATCTTATAACTGATGAGGAGATGGTCATTACCCTTTCTCACCAGGGATACATAAAAAGAAATCCCTTGAGTGCATACAGGAGTCAGCGCCGCGGTGGAAAGGGCTCTATTGGCATGGAAACAAAAGAAGAGGATTTTGTTAGAGAACTCTTCATAGGCGCAACACATGATTACATGCTCTTTTTCTCTAACCTCGGTCGGCTTTACTGGCTGAAGGCATACCAGGTACCAGAAGCAGGCCGTGCTGCAAAAGGGAAGGCTCTTGTGAATCTGCTTGCCCTTTCAGAAGGAGAGCGTATTACAACGGCGCTTCCTGTCCGCGATTTCAAGGAAGGTTTCCTCGTAATATTCACAAAGAATGGCATAGTAAAAAAGACTGCTCTCGAGAAATACAGTAACCCACGCGGTAAGGGGATTATAGCTTTAACGCTCGATAAAGGTAATGAACTCATTGCCGTCAGAAAAACAGATGGCAAAAGTGATCTTATTATAGGCACAAAAAACGGCTTTTCTATAAGATTCAATGAGGAGAATGTGCGTGATACGGGTCGCACTGCAAAGGGTGTTAAGGGTATCAGACTTATGAAGGGAGATGAGGTTGTCTCTTCAGAGGTGGCAGAGGAAAGGACAGCCTTACTTACTGTAACAGAAAAGGGACTTGGGAAGCGTTCAAAAATAGAGGATTATCCTGTTCAAAATCGCGGCGGTAAGGGGGTTATTTCAATAAAAACCATTGAAAAAGGCGGGAAAGCAGTTGGGCTTATGCAGGTAAGAGATGAGGATGAGGTTGTGATGATAACCAGCTCAGGAAAACTTATAAGAACCCTCGCAGGAAACATCTCTTTGCACGGGAGGAACACGCAGGGCGTAAAGCTCATGGATGTTGAGGGTGAAGATAAGATTGTTAGTATTGGGAGGGTTGCTGAGAGGGATTAGCTTTATCTTCTTCCCACGTTGTCAAGCAAAACATACAATTCTTAGCAATTCTCGGTGAATTTATGAGGCGTTGAGATTCTTCGCTCCGCTCAGAATGACAACAAGGGGTTTCGTAATGTCATTCTGAAAAAGCGAAGCGACTGAAAAATCTTACAGTTTTTTCACCGAGAATTGCTGACATAAACTACTATACAATCTTCCTCTGCTCAATTATCTTTAACAACTCGTTATAAAAAATAGTTTTCACTTTTAAGGTCTGGGCCTTCTGAAGTTTCGAGCCAGGGTTTTCTCCAAGCACAAGATAATCAGTACTCTTTGATACTAAGGATGAGGCATGGCCGCCAAGGTTTTCGATCAATTCCTCCACCTCATTCCTTGGTTGAGGTAATGTCCCGGTTATAACAAACGTGAGGCTTTCTAATGGTTTTTTTTCTTTACCTGTACCTTTGCCTTCATAATCTGGATTTGTTATCTTAAGCCCCAGTGTTTTCAATGTCTTAAGGGTACTCAGGTTTTCAGGGTCATTGAAAAAGTCTGACACTGAGCCGGCAATCTTTTCACCCATCTGCCTGATATTTATAATCCCTTCAGTGTTTATTTTATAAAGGTCTTCTATCTTCTCGAAATTCTTTGCAAGTAGCTTTGAGGCATATTCACCTACATGCAGTATGCCAAGGGCATAGAGGAATCTGGAAAGGGTAGTATGTTTGCTCTTTTCAATTGCATCTATGAGATTCCGGGCTGATTTTTCGGCAAATCGTGGAAGCTTAAGGAGGTCTTCCTTTTTCAGCCTGTACATATCTACAAAATGGCTTATAAGCCCGCTTGAGTAAAGCAGTTCTACATTCTTTTCACCAAGACCTTCAATATCCATGGCTCCCCTTGATGTAAAGTGCCTTATCTTCTCCTGAACCTGTGCCGGACAGTTAAGACCAACACATCGCACAGCAACCTCATTCTCCTCTCTCACTACCTTTGACCCACATACAGGGCATTTTTCCGGAATACGAAAAGTCTTTTCCTTCCCGGTCCTTTTTTCTTTGATTACCATTACCACATGAGGTATAACATCTCCAGCCCTCTCAACCACAACAGTATCTCCCACCCTTATGTCCTTTCTTTCTATCTCATCCCAGTTGTGCAAGGTTGAACGTGAGACTGTAACGCCACCGATTCTCACCGGCTCAAGCACGGCAATAGGGGTTATTACACCTGTTCTGCCAACACTTGGAATTATATCCTTTATCCTGGTGGTTCCCTGATGGGCTGGAAATTTATATGCAGTGGCCCAGCGCGGTTCTCTTGTCTTAACACCCAATAGTCTTTGCAGTCCAAAGTCATTTACTTTGATAACAGCGCCGTCAGTCTCAAAAGGGAGGATACCGCGATTTTCTTCGATCTCCCTTATGAAATGTATAACTTCATCAATTCCCTTAGCGGGCTTTACAATGGCAGGGATAGGAAATCTTGCCTTCTCAAGCCACTTGAAAAACTCCAGTTGGCTTTTGAACTCAATTCCCTTTACAGTACCTATTCCATAACATGCAAGGTGAAGTTTCCGTGCTGCTGTTATAGAAGAATCAAGCTGTCTTACTGAACCAGCAGCAGCATTTCTTGGATTAGCAAAGAGGGGTTCACCTTTTTGCTCTCTTTCCCTGTTTAGTGCCTCAAACTCTTCGATATCCATATAGACCTCACCGCGAATATCAATCTCTGCTGGAACCTTACTGACTTCTTCTATTTTTAAAGGCATAGACTTTATTGTTCGGATATTTTGTGTAACATCTTCGCCCTCGTAACCGTCACCTCTTGTGGAAGCCCTGAACAGGAGTCCATCTCTGTATGTCAGCTCAATGGCAAGGCCGTCATATTTGGGCTCAACTGTGTATTCTATGGCCTCCTCAGAACCGAGAAACCTCTTCACCCTTTTTTCAAACTCTTTAACTTTGTCGTATGAGAATGCATTGTCGAGTGATAGCATGGGTTCGGTATGTTTTACCTTCTCGAATTTATCGAGAGGAGGGGCACCGATTCGCTGGGTCGGAGAATCAGGCAGGATGTAATTATATTGTTCTTCGAGTTCCTTCAGACGATGATAGAGTTGATCATATTCCTCATCTGATATGACAGGTGAGTCGAGTACATAATAACGATATGAGTGGTAATTAAGCTCCCTGACAAGCTTTTCTATTTCCTGCTTAATATCCTTAGGAATTTTCTCTGGCAATTTTTTTATCCCTCTACTATCTCAATTAGAAACCTTAAAGCTATAAGCGATGCTTCTTCTTTATTTTGCTCTCTATTACCTTTCAATCTCAACTCCCTTGAAAAGGTCTTTCCTTCTTTACTTACTGCTGTATAAATAAGTCCCTTCTCTTTATCTTCAAGTACATCGGGACCAAGGTTGCCTGTAGTAGAAAGAGAAAAGTCTGTTTTAGCCAGGGCCCTAATCTTCTCAGCCATTTCTCTTGCTGTTTCCTTACTCACTACCCCATGCCTTGAAATGGTTTTAGAGGAGACGCCAAGAATTTTCTTTTTAAATTCAATTGAGTAAGCAACAAGCCCTCCATTAAAAAATGTGCTTGCGCCTGGAAGGATTGTAAGTAGGTGGCTGATAAGCCCGCCAGTGCATGATTCAGCTGCTGAAAGGGTTAAGCCTTTTTCCTTGAAAATTTCATGAACTCTTTCAATAACCTCTAATGTTTTTTTATTCATTTCATTTCACCCTACCCCTCCCTGCAAGAGAGGGGGTCATGAGGCTTTATTCCGAAGTTCTGCGCAATAGAAAGGCTCTTACCAATCGTGCCTCTTCATAACTCACCGTACCGCTGAAGTGTTCAATAACAGGACTCAGGTTCCAGTCCTGTAGCTTAAGAAACAGTTCCTCAATTTTATGCCTTTTTAGCCGATCAATAAATCGGTCTATATCAATATCATAGCCGTTTTGAATCAGCCGTTCAAGATGCCCGGCAATAGTGGATTGTGTAAGATTTCGCTGTTTTGCAATATGTCCAATTGAAAATCCTTTCTTGTAAAGCTCATATGTCTTTTCGACTGTTTCACTTATTTTAAAATCCCCTCTTCCCCCCTTTACCAAAGGGGGGCGAGGGGGGATTCTAATTGTCTTATTTGCAGATTGTCTGTCAGCAAATGAAATTGCGGGATTATCATTCAAATAGCTCTGTATCTCACCGATAAAATATTCTCCATAGCGATCGAGTTTGGCATTACCGATACCGCTGATTTTTCTCATATCAGATAATGACACAGGATAGTACCTGCACATTTCGTGAAGGGTCTTATCAGAAAAGATAACAAAAGGAGGAACCTGCTGCTCCTCCGCAAGATTTTTCCGGATAACGCGCAATCTCTCAAAAAGGTTTTCATCATAATCACTATATTCGCTGCTCCTCATTGTTTGTTTCTTTGTTTTTATTTTTTCTTCTCTTTTCAAAGCTGTGATCTTTTCTTTACCATAGAGCACATCGAGACCTTTTTCAGCCAGTTTCAGTACAGGATACCGATCACCATCCACCTGTATAGCACCCTGTGCAAGTAACTCATCAACAAGAAATCGCCAGTATTTTTTATCTTTATGTTTACCTGCTCCGTAGGTTTTGATTTCATTATGCCGGAGATCGCAGATGCGCTTTGTATCAGCGCCTGTTACAATATCAATAATATACCCTGTTCCAAACCGCTGCTGTGTTCTCGATATGGCTGACATTACTATTTGTGCATCTATGGTAATGTCAATTTGTTCGACATCGCCGGAACAGATGTCGCAGGCGCCACAATTATCTAAAGGATAGTCCTCACCGAAAAAGTTCAGAAGCTTTTTCCTCCTGCATACATTATGTTCAGCAAAACCTACCATCTGGTTCACTTTCTCCATAGCAATAGAGCGTTCTTTTTCATCTGTCATCTGATCAATAAAATAGCGGATTTTAGGAATATCGCCTCTACTGAAAAAAAGCATACAAAGGGCTGGCTCTCCATCACGTCCTGCTCGTCCAGTTTCCTGGTAATAGCTTTCAATATTTTTAGGGAGGTCAGCATGAATAACGAAACGAATATTGGATTTATCAATACCCATACCAAAGGCTATAGTTGCGACAATCACTGATGCCTCATCCCTGTTAAATGCATCCTGGTTCTTGTTACGCTCCTCAGTTGTCAATCCTGCATGGTAGGGCAGGGCAATAATTCCCCTGGATACCAGGAAATTAGCAGTATCCATAACAGAATCACGGGTTGTGCGATAAATAATGCCAAACTCACCAGGATGCTCCCTGAGAAATTCGAGTATCTGTAAATCAACCTTTGATTTTCTTTTTACCTGATAGAAAAGATTGGGGCGATTGAATGACGCACGAATTATATTTGGAGACCTCAGCCCGATTTTGTTAATAATATCTTCCTGAACCCTTTGGGTAGCTGTAGCCGTAAAAGCTGCTATTGGAATGTCAGGAAACATCTTTGGTATAAGAGAGAGGCTCAGATAATCAGGACGGAAATCATGTCCCCATTCGGAAATGCAGTGGGCTTCATCAATGGCAAAGAGTGAGATAGGAATGGTTGTCAATGTTCCCATAAAATACGGCATTGCAAAACGTTCCGGAGCAATATAGAGCAACTTTATTTTATTGTATTTCATCATACGGTATACATCAGCAATTTCTTGAGTATTTAATGAGCTGTTCATAAATGCGGCCGGTATACCATTTTCTAAAGCAGTATCAACCTGATCTTTCATAAGGGAAATCAAAGGGCTGATAATAACAGCAGTGCCATGCTGCATCTGTGCCGGCAACTGGTAACAGAGAGACTTTCCTCCTCCAGTAGGCATTACCGCAAAGACATCCTGTTTATTCAGGATTCTATTAATGATGAATTCCTGATTTGGCAGAAAAGTCTGAAACCCGAAGACATTTTTTAGTGTGTGAAGTATTGCCGGTCCATTATTCTGTTTTTCAGAAAGCATTGGTGTTTATTGTAGCATAGGTAAAAGTCTGAAATGGTTACTTATGACTAAAAAGACTTAATGACCTTCCCAAAGAAATCAGGATCAATTAAATATTGGTATTTAACATGACTTTGAGTTAAGCTAAAAGAGATTTTTTATCTAAGGAGAAGAGGAGCGATTTTGGTAAAAGTCGAGGCTACAGAAAGGGTTGCAGGTAACCGCTTTGGAGATTAAAGTTTATGGGAATGATATCGAAAAAGCACTGAAAGTCCTGAAGCGAGAACTCCAGAAGGAAGGTCTTTTTAAAGAAATCAAAAAAAGAGGTTCTTATGAAAAACCTTCTGAAAAAGAGAGACGAAAACAGAGAGAGGCAAGAAAGAAAAAGGGAAAAGCTTTATGGTTCAGGAAACCTGTTCAGACAGTAAAAAAATAAGTCAAATATTTCCTTTTATTAAATGATGAAAAGAATCATATCAATTTTCGGTATTAATGCATTATTTATTTCTTATATATTCCTTGAAGGACAAATATCGTAAAGAACGCATTCCCGGTGACCGGGCTTTTTTGCCTGGCATATCTTTCTTCCGTGAAATATTAAAAGATGCGAAAGGTTCCCCCATTCTTCTTTTGGAGTTACCGGCATCAGGTCTTTTTCTATCTTGACAGGATCTTCGTTCTTTGTAAGGCCGAGCCTGTAAGCGAGCCTCTTTACATGAGTATCCACGGCAATCCCCTCGTTAATACCATAAGCATTTGAAAGTATTATGTTCGCTGTTTTCCGGGCAACACCGGGAAGGCTCGTGAGTTCGTCCATTGTCTTCGGAACCTTTGAGTTAAATCTTTCAACTACTATCTTTGCAGAGCCCTGAATATTTTTGGCCTTAGTCTTGTAGAAATTTATAGAGCTTAAGTCTTTTTGGAGTGTCTCAAGAGAGGCATCTGCATACTCCTTAACTGATTTGTATTTTTTGAAAATGTTTTCAGTTACCTTGTTAACAAGTATATCTGTAGTCTGTGCTGAAAGTATTGTAGCAACAAGAAGTTCAAAAGGGGTCTTGAAGCCAAGGGCTGTCTTTAGCTCAGGATACTCTTTTTTTAACCTCTTTATAATCTCCAACGTCCTTTCTCTAATATTCATAAACTCACCTCAGTTTTATATTCGCTGGATAAGCTACTTTTTATTCCTCATCATTTGCAAAAGTATATAGAGGCTCTTGCAAAAGTCCTCAGAATGTCACCCTGAACGAAGTGAAGGGTCTCTTAACACCTTGAAAACATGAGATTCTTCGCTTCACTCAGAATGACAGAAAAGACTTTTATCATACTTTTGCAAGAGGCTCTATTTATAAATCATTATATCAAAGTTCATTCCAAAATCTTAAAATTAGGAAATCTTTCTATCTCTCTTGCTTTACCTATATTATACTGTTATGCTTTTTTTATATTGTACTGATAACTTAATTTATAGATGACGTAGTTTAAAGAATCTACTATGACCTCAGATATAAAAGAGATAAAGGAACTCACAAAAAGATTTACACCTGAGCATATAGAAGGCTGTATCACCCTGCAGATAGAGACAGGTAAGAATATTTGTCTGAGACATGAGTCTGCTGAAAAGATAATAAACGAGCTTTCAAAGGCGGAGTTTATAAGGGATTTGATAGATGAGGGTATGAGTCTTGCTGATGCCCTGAGGGAACTGGCAAGGCGGATGAGGTTAGTACAGAAAGGCTTTAAAGGAGAAGAGGAATAAACACATAAGAAAGGAGGGAAAAACTATGGCTTACACTGCAAAAGATTACTCAAAACTCATTGGGATGGAGGGATTTAGTGAAATACTTTTAAAAAATCACTTCACCCTCTATCAGGGTTATGTGACAAATACAAACAAGGTCATGGATATACTTAGCCAGATGCTTAAGGATGATAAGACAGGTACTCCAGAATTTGCTGAACTAAAGAGGAGACTCGGCTGGGAATTCAATGGAATGAGGCTTCACGAGTGCTATTTTGAAAACCTTGGAGGTAAGACGCCGCTTGATAAAAATGGGCGTCTATCAAAGAAGATTGCAGAAGATTTTGTCACTTACGAGGCATGGGAAAAGGATTTCAAGGCAACAGGGGCAATGAGAGGCATTGGCTGGGTTGTTCTTTATCAGGACGTTACAAATGGGAAGCTCATTAATTTCTGGGTAAACGAACATGATGTTTCCCATCCTGCAGGGGGCAATCCCATATTGATAATGGACGTCTTTGAGCATGCCTTTATGCTCGATTACGGCTTGAAGAGGGCGGACTACATTGGGGCGTTCTTTAAAAATATTAACTGGGCTATTGCAGAGGCAAGGCTGAAATAAAAAGGGTATTTTCTTTGATAAAGTTTTTAAAATGATTGTTTTTGCAGCAGTAAAAATCTATTGATAAGAAGAAGGGTTTTCTCGTAATATATTGTTGCAGTTAATGATATGAAATAAATTATTTATTACTAAGCCATTGGCTGAAAAAATATTGTGCTTGGAGGAGGTCGTATGAAAAAAGTTGTTTCATTAATCTTGATCTTATCCTTGCTGGGGTTTGTATCCGGCTGTACAGAATATCATGCCCAGGGTGCAGGAACTGGCGCTATTATCGGGGGCGTTGCAGGAGCATTACTTGACCATAGAAATCCGTGGAGAGGTGGTGTTATTGGAGCAGCCCTTGGCGGGGTGGCTGGGGCAACACTTGTAGATATTTCAATGAGGGCATCGAGAGAAGCAGCAGCATCTGGAAGACCTGTGGAATATAGAACCGAGGATGGACGGGGTATTTATCGTGCTGATCCAGTAGATTACAATGCACGCACAAGATGTCATAAAGTTCATGAAAGGGTTTGGGAAGATGGGAACCTCGTAAAGGATCAAGTGCGAGAAGTTTGTGAGAGCGAGAAATTTGAAAGAGGATATTAAATAAAAGAATATTTTTTCAAAAAGCTTGATAAGGCCAAGCGTACTAAAGCCTTTTTATCCTCTCGATTATCCCTGAAGTTGATATGTCTTTGACATAGGGGAGGCTGTAGGTCTTTTTTGCAATGTCAGAACCGACAATATCTTCTTTTTTCCAGTCACCGCCTTTAACAAGGACATCAGGCTGAAGTAACTTGATTAATTCATAAGGAGTCTCTTCGTCAAACAGGATTACATAATCCACCATCTCGAGTGAAGATAATATCTCTGCCCTATGATTTTGAGGATTGATTGGCCTATTGGATTTTATCAAAGAGACAGACCTATCTGAATTTAATCCGACAACAAGCACATCTCCGAGTGCCTTTGCCTCCTTGAGACATCTTATATGTCCAATATGTATAATATCAAAACAACCGTTGGTGAAAACGATCTTCTTGCCATCGGCCTTCAGCCTGTCAACAGCTTCTTTTAGCTCATTCCAGTTTAATATCTTCCCCATCTATTGTTACTTAGCCCCTTTTTATCCATCTTACTTTGTTCTCTTTTTATAACGGTCTTTTTAAGTTCGTCAAGCAAATCTTCATACAGGCACGGTCACGTCAAAGTCAACCCCAATTTGTCATTCCCGCAAGCGAAGCGCGTCGGGAATCCTTCTTCAGACAAAGAAAGATTCCGGACAAGCCGGAATGACAGATAAAAAACTTAAAACAAAGAAAAGACTCTTACAGCAACGAGTTAGCTTCAACAATGACATGACCGTGTCATACAGGAAAAAGTTAGCCTGTTTTACTATTGTGCCATAGGATCTCCATATTATTCAGAAAAATCAACTCTTCCCCTTTCACTTTGACTCCGCTGGAAGCGGGCTGTCGCAGTCCCTTATTCATCAGGTCTTAGTTCCTCACCTTTATGGGAAAGATCACTGAATTCCATGATACTTTCAATCATGTTTAAATCAGACCTGCCATGCAATTTTAAATTGCCCCGAAAAATTTATATTTTCCCTTCAATAATAGCTATTGACAGATTTCTCAGATATTGTTTGATTGTTTCACCTGAGACAGGAGTTACCCATTTGATTTCATCATCAACAATCGTATAATCAAATTCAGCAAAAATTTTAGCAATAAGGAGAGGAGAAATGCCTGCAGCTTTACTCTTAGCATCAGTTAAAGCCTTCTTTATACTGAGTCCATCCTTTAAAAGAAAATAGATATCAACAATATCCTTAGGCAGAGTTCTGTCAACTATTGCAGTTACCTTATTCGCAAGGATATTTTCTTTTGAATCTATAATGCCGAGAACCGGATCATTTACGAGTTGACCGATGTGTGAAGGCACATCATTTACCATCTCTATTTTCAGTCTTTCCTGCCCAACAAAGATGCGGCAGAAATATTCACCTCTATAATCAGTCTCAGCATCTTTGAATATTTTTTGCAGTTTGTCTATTTGAATCTGTGATAGTCTCTGGAAGTCAGGATGATAATTTACAAAATAATCCAGATCATCAGAATATCTGTGGTTATAATATCCTCGTGAGAGCGCTGTCCCTCCCGTGAGATAAAAAGGAGATTCTTTAAATACTGGAAATACTTTATCCTGAAGCGGATAAAGAATGTTACTGTAATATTCTGCAAGCAAAGTCCATTCCTTCCTTAATTTCTTTAAATCTTACATATCTCCTTGCTTCTTCCCATACCTCACACAAAACTCGTGGATCAAGTATTTTCACTATCTTAAACCAGTTCACGCTCTCCAGCAGCCTTGCCACGCAAAATGCCCTTTCAGGCCATTTACGAGTGCTTTTACCTTCAATAATCGCAAGGAATTCCTCCGGTGTAAGATTCAAATCCCACAACGCCTGCTTAAGAATTCTTCTCTGTTCTTCAGATAATATTTTCTCTTCCATATCCGTCATAAACAATTATACCTTAAACTTTCGCTCATTAAATCTGTTACTTGTCTTTTTTATGATAGGAGTTGCCTTTATAAGTTTCAGTTCCTACCGATAAGAATGTCCTTTCAGACCTCTTACATTATAACATATTGTTTTCAAAGAACAAAATATGATAAAAATTCAGAACCCCCTCCCCTTTTTCGACTTCTGGCGAGTTATAAACAGGGGTTTTGAATGGACTATATGATAAATGTATTTCCATCGTCAATACCCGGTTTCTCCTGTTCTCCTATTACGGGCGACCTGAAAGAATACTCCAGCCGGTAGATCTTGATGAATCCGGTTTCGATATTAAGATTTTCGAGCTTCTGAATCAGCTCCTCTTTCCCCTTTTTGGTCAGTCTGCATTCGAACACGCTCTTCTGAACCCTGAACCCGAAGGACTTCAGGGTTTTGTCCACTCTCGCCCTTTCCGCATCTGACGTAATATCATACACTACTGCATAATCGGATACGCCGCTCATACGTTCCACGCATAAAAAGTCAGGGGCTTGTTTTCGAGGAAATAGTGTCATCAATATAATTGTTCAGCCTCTGGTAAATCTTCTTTGCCGTAGAACCCTCGTAACCCCGGACCTCATTGAGGTCCCCTGCCTGATAGATATATTTTACCACCCGTTCGAGTTCACCGATGAAGAGGTTCTGATCCTTTACATATTTCTGTTTAAAGAATGAGATATAATTGTTTATCTTGCCTGCTGCGAATTCCTTGGCGATGCATAATATCTCCGTATCAGTAAGAGAATTATACCTCCTTCCTTGCTCAAAAGAGATATCATAATACCTCTTTGAGTCCGGCTTTATTAATGTTTCCGTCCTCGACAGGACATTTTCGGCCTCTTCCTTTGTCTTTGCCAGGATGATGAAATCATCCGCATACCGTATCATCTTCACATCCCACTGTTTGATCTGTTCGTCAAAGGAGTCGAGATAAAGGTTTACGAGGATGGGAGAGAGAGGGCTCCCCTGCGCCAGTCCCTTTATCCTTTCATAGCGCTTCCCTTTCAGGACATACCCGTTCCTGACCGACTTCTGCCGAGAAATCCCTTTCCTGAACCCGAGCGAACCTTCCTCAAACATCCGGTCAAAGACCTCAGAGATTGTCTTCAGTATATACTGCTGGGCGATCAGATCCCTGAAGTCAAGCTGCTCCACCATCCGTTCAACGCCGTTCTTTTTCTTGATGAGGAAAGCTGTATTCGGCGATGTCGTGTAGGTATCCTTTTTGATCTGTTCGAAGAGCTCCTCTGCATATTTTTCTTCATTGAACGGAAACTTCTCCTGCGCCATGAGGGATTCCAGGGCATTATCATATCTGTTAATCACATCCTTAATGACCGATGTGATAACCTTCTGATTCGGGAAATATCTTTTGAAATAGCCGGTAGGTTCCTTATAGAGCCTGTAGTACCCCTGCGCGTTGGACAGCTTCATCCCTGTACGGAGCTCGCTTCCAAGTATCAGAATGGGCAGAAGGTTTTTAAACATACCTTTGATATAGAGCATTCCGGCACAGCCGTTGATGTACTAAAGATTACCCGGCTGGGAATGCGAAGGATGCCTTATCTCCGTATAGTGCCAATAATAGGGGAGTATGGTGAATTTGTTATTCTCACACTTACATTTGATCTCTTCTCCAAAGAGTCTTGGAAACCTCCTTTCAAAGGACTGAAGGAAGGTCTGGCAGGTGATGTACGTCCTTTGCCTTTCTTTTTCTGTCCTGAAGGGGAACGGGGTGAGGAATTCAAGGCCTATCTCCCCCTCTTCCGGAAACTGCCCCGTCTCCGGTAAGAGGAGACCATAAGACCTCTCTTCCACTTCACCGAGTTCAATGATATCAAAGTTCTTCCCTGAAATCGGATCGGAGAGGTAATCCCGAAACGCCTCCTTCCACTTGTTAACTTCTTCGCTGCTCTTCCTGCAGAAGAAGATGTCTACCAAAATCCTGTCCGCTTCCTTCATCCGGTATGTATGCTTCTTGTCCCTGATGTGAAAGAATACGGCAGCTTCGTCCTCAAACCCTGCGAGTGTGGAGACACCCTTGGTAACCGCCTGAAAGACCGTGAAAGGATGCGCAGTCATTGCAGGCGATGAACGGATATTGATCAGTTCCGCGGACAGACGATGCCAGCGGAGGGATGGGAGGGAATGATCATATGTTTTTTCAACCGCCATTGGCAGGATGTACCTCTATTCCTCTAAAAGTTTTATTAACTCCTCTTTCATTGTATTATTCCAGAGGCTTACAACAGCTCCGTAATCGTCTTTTCTTCCCAGAAGACTTGAATAAAGATGCCGATGAGAGGGCGGAGGAGGCGAAGAAGATGAAAAAAGATTGCTGTTCATAGAATCATCTGACACTTTGTGCATAGACCCGGCTCATAAAATCTCACGTATCCTGATCTTCTTCACTGTCACAACAACAAATTTTCCGTAAAGCGAAACGTTGTGCTCCCGGAGGACCTTTATAACTGAACGTCTGATATGCTCGATTTCAGATGCATAATAACGGAGGAATATAACGCTTGTCTGCCGGAACTTGTGAGCAAATACCCACTCTCCAAAATCCTTGTCCTCAGTTAAAAGCAAAGCCTCAAACCGATGTGCTAATTCAAGCACCTCCCGATCCTGAATTCCTTGATATTCCTTAAGAACCGAAATGACTTCAAAACCTTCATTCATCAGATTTGTGACAATCCTGAAGTCAACGCTTTCATCTGCGAGGATTTTAAGGCGCAATCATTTCCTCCTGCGAAATCACGTCTGCTGAATAAGAAAGAGCGGCAAGAATGTCTTCCCTGGTCAGGTGAGGATATGCTTCAAGGAGATCTTCAGTAGTCATCCCCTCGGAAAGTTTTTTTAATATAAGGTCAACTGTTATCCGGGTCCCTTTTATCACAGGCCGACCGAGCATAATATCCGGGTCAACTATTATTCTTTCCCTGTAATGCTGCATATGCATTGATGACACCTCCTATTTCTTTCTTTATTGTACCATTTGCCCGAAGGGGCTGTGGTCAAAGATAACAACATCTCCTGTTACAGGGCTTCTGTAAACAAGACTTTTTGCCTTCCCGTGCAGAGCATGGGCGATTTTAAGATAAAGCCATACCGGCGCCGCGCCGGTTAAAACTACATCGTTACCTTCACCCGCAAGCTCTTTCGCCTTTTGTGTGTATGAATCGAGGTCGCCGAGTTTGGCTGTGGAGGAGTAAAGAGAAGCCAAATCTATGCTTATCACAACGGCTCCGTCATCGTCTTCTCCTCCCAGAATATCTGGACGAATATGCCGATGAGGAGGGCGGAGGAGGCGAAGAAGATGACTACCTTTGGATAAATAAAACCAAATATTCCGATGTATGCCTTCTCATAAGATATCCGGACATATTCTATAAAATGATATGACATAATATCGCAGACCAAGAGCGACAGAACAAGACTCAAAAGCAAGCCATAAAGAGAAATAGGGAAAGCCCTTTTGAAAGACTGACCACAGGACAGCATTGCAACTTTGCCACATTCATGAGTTAAATAAATAACGGCAATTGCATACGCACCAAATCCTATCATATAAACCTGCCCCAGTTCAACCGAAGTGGGAACGTCCACATATTATTTTGTGTTATTAAAGGCAGAAGGCCGATAAATATTGCTCCAAGCATGCGGGGAAACAGGAATTTTGAGATTCTTGGAATTGCAAGGCAAACTACAATTACTGCAAGCAGAATTGCCGATACAAACTCGATGATTAAGGGAAAGCCTGTGACGGCGTTTCCTATCAGTGTCTTAATTGCAGGAGTTTCCTTATAAGGTATAATGCTCGCTTTCTGATACTCCGTGATTAAAAGAGGAATCTCTTTTTTCATTGTGTACAGAGAAGATATGTCAATATTGCCGTATGTTATAAAGAAAATGAAAAGGAGATTCAAAAATATCAGGATTGTCATTATTAAACGAGATATATTTGTTTTATTCTTATTTATACCTTTAACTACCCAAAAGGCATCTGCCCAGTTGTAGCTAGTGTAACATGAATTATGCAAATATGAATTGGGGTATAATTCTCAATGGTTTTAAAAGAATCCCTAAAAGGGAGAAAGTGCAATTTACCCATGAGAAGTTTATCAAAGAAGTCGAAAAAAGTCATTGAGAAAAGCATGAAGGAGTTTATGCAGAGGAATTCATTAGTGGAGCTCACTAAGGTAGGTGCACGGATGATGATCCAAATTGCATTAGAGGAAGAACTGAGGGCATTTCTTGGGAGAGATTATTATGAGAGGCGAAGTAATGGTCAAGAGGGTAGCAGGGCTGGCTCCAAGCCGAGGACAATAAAGATAGGTTGTGGAGATATAGAGATTGAGATGCCGAAGGTAAAAGATGCGGGTGGGCCTTTTCATTGACGGGACGAGGCTTGCAGTGAGGGCAGGGACAAAGGAGAAAGAAGCGGTGCTGGTTGCATGGGGATTTTTAGAAGATGGGAGCCTTGAACCTCTGAGCATATCCCTTGGCAACCAGGAATCATATAATGCATGGAAGTGGTTTTTAGAAGACATGGTCAAGAGGGGTCTACAAGAGCCGATATTGGTAGTAATAGATGGATGTCCTGGGCTCATTAAAGCGGTCACAGAAGTTTTTCCCGGTTCAGATAAACAGCGGTGCACGAAGCACAAAACTGAGAATGTATTGGATAAAGTGTTAAAGGAAGACAGGGATAAGGTCAAGGAATCTTTAAGGAAGATATTTTATGCATTAATCACTTACACACGCACTTACACTTTCTTGATAAGGACAGGTGGGGGAAGAATGAGCCCTCGGCGGTAGAGATACTCACAGAGGACATCGAGTTATGTCTGACGTATTACAAGTATCCGTATCGGCATTGGAAGCGGATACGGACGACCAATGTGGTAGAGAGAAGTTTTCGGGAGGTGAAAAGAAGGACGAAAGGACTTGGACGATTTAACAATGAAGAGCGTGCGTTGGCGATGGTTTACTGGCAGCTGAAGGAACTCCGGTGGTATGGAGTGAATATGACAAATGAGGCACGAGCAATTCTTGCAGGAATAAAGGTGTCAAAACTTGAAAGGATTGCAGCGTAATTAATAACCATGGAAACCATTGAGAATAGAACCTTTAGGAGAATTTGCATAAAAGACTTGACAATACCGTTTAGCTTCTCAAGCTTCTTCTTATTATATTCCGGTAATTGATAATTTTTTTTCATAAAGAATTTTTTTAATCTTTTTTCAATCTTACATCCGCAAATCTTTTAAGCCATTCCGTTATATTCATTGCTCGTTGGGTGTAATAGATCATTCCATCGTCTTGCTTCTTTAATAACGCAGTGAATATCTTTAGGACATTCTCCTTGTTTTCATCCCATTTTGCTGTCTCAGCGTTTATGGTCTTGCCATTAAATGACTCGCCGTCAAGTATCCAATACAGCAAATGCAACAACAGTTTTTTGAAGTGTTCATGTTTATCCATTTTTGAGCAATAAAAAGTCAGGGTCTGCATAAGCCCCGAGCCGTAAATTCTTGTTCCTGTGCTCATTACCTCTGAGCGATAATCTTTTTGAATAGAAGAATGATTATTGACTATATTTTCAATACATTTGCAGGCATATTCAGCGCATTGATGTTTTATATTTCTTTCCATTACATCAGTCATAGCTGATCCTCCTCAGGCACTATAGTGATTTCCATAAAGCCCTTGCCTTTAGTCTCGTCCGCACCGATTTGTATATTCTTTTTAGGTAAGTTTTTTGTAAAAATCTTTCTTACAGACTTATCATCGGCAAGTTCGATCTTTTCAGCATCAGTTATTCTCGGTTTTTCATATCCTATGAGGCTGTACATAATCGTCTCGGACGGGAGATATTCAGAATATCTCAGCCCTTCTTTTGAAGTTCCAGTACTTTCTTCAATCTTAATATTGGGCATTACTTCAGTGGCGTATCTTAGAAAATAGCTGAAACAGTATTCGGGTAGGACAACAAGCCTATCTGTAAGTTCTTTTTTTAGGAATCCACCAGAAGGACTTTTATAAACAAATTTGGATAGTTCATCAGCAAAGTCTTTAACTGCTTTCAAAATCTCTATTTTTAAAGGGAACTCCTCAAGGATTATTCTTTTCTCTGAAGCATTTTTTATCAAAAGCAATCCTTCAGAATCAGGGTTTATGAAAACGCTTTTTATTTCAGAATGAATTTTATTTTCAGACAGTAGTTCTAAAAGCTTCGGGAATTTTTCGGATAGCCCTGCAATATCAAGCATTCTCGAAAAACGATTAAGTGCCAGGGGAGAGGTTGCCCAGACAAATGCACCTTTTAATAATCGTACAGGAAAACATAATATATTGGCATCTCCGAATGCCATAGCGCTGGAGTGCTTTTCGCCGTCATCCGGGCCAAAAATAGCATCTAATTTATTATTAAGTTTAGGACGATATTCATCCTTTAGCACTCCTTTGATTGATGAGCCCTGAATAATGAGGTAATTCGTTGTTCGCTCCCTCATTATCGGTCTGTCTATAACACCCAATCCTTCACCTGCGCCGTTATGAACAGGCGTAATCGCATTAAAAAACAATATAGAATGTATCATCAGCACCTCCCACACATTTTTATTGCCATATCCCGATCAACCCTATACCGAAGCCTGCGGATTGATATTCATCAGAAAGGCTTTTGTTAAAGTTATACTGATTGTAAAAATCATTAAATTTTGCTTTATTCCATTTATCTACTTTAAAAAAATACACACTGCCTGCAGGCACTGCCCGCCTTAATGGACGAGGATTGCCTTTAGAAAAATCTATCCTTTTCCATCCGCTTATATAAAGAGGTTTGTTTAAAGCGGCACCGACCAGTTGGGCATTAAAGCCGTCAAACCAGTTGTCTTTCTTGAATCCATCTGAAAAGATAGCAGGGGTGGCCAAATAGATAAAAAAACTTCCATTGAATTTATCCGACAAATCGGCTGTGGGAATCTTCAAGTCTTCTTTAAAAAAAATACACGACATCCTCTTTTCACCGCCGATTACTGTTACTCCGTCAGGATATTCTTTTTTATTTAATCCTTCCACAAATACAGCCAAGCCTGCTTTATTGTAAACTTTGCTGGAAAGCTCGTCTTTATATCTGGCATGGTCAATGCTGTATAAAAAGCCTTCCTTTACAGTCAAGGTTGCAGCTTTTAGCTTGTGACCATACCGCCTTTCGTTTTTTACGATTTCCTCAGTATCTACCTCCCCTATGAAAGAATGTATTTTGTCATTACTGAGATAGCGGATCATGTTGTCGGCAGGCAGAAGCTTGTTGTAAGGCTTTGTTTCCTTGTCCGGTAATGATATGGGATATAGTTCATCCTTAATGTCCCATCGATCCTTTCTCGATGTATCGGGAAGGCATATATGAATATTCCAGCCATTTTCTATATGAATATTTGCAGGGGGAGAAAAATAAATCTTGTCATTCAGGAATAAAAAAGGCCCCTTAATCGTCACTCTTGTGTCTTTTAAGTCCGCATCATATTTCCCCAGGATAGTATCAACTATGCTGCTATTAAAGAAATCCATCAAGTTGGTGTTGTTCTTTTTAAGTATGTAATCGCCTATAGCTCCGTACACCGTCAGTGGTGATGGATATATAGATTCGGCGAATGTATCGGCGCCGGCGCTGAAAGGTCTGTTGCCTCTGAAGAAAAGTGTATCAACAGGCTCGAATATTATCGTGATGCTCATTATTCGCAAGCCTCCCTCGCAATAAATGCGGCAATTCTGAGGAATCCTTTCAGGTTCTCCATAACATCAAAGTCCTTATTCTTGTCAGGCATCCCGATGTCTGAGAGCACATAAATTAAGGTATCAACAAACGTTTTAACTTGTTCAGGCAGCTCTTTTCTTTGATTGGATTTATTATGATAATGTCGAATGAATAGCCTCATAGTCTCTTGTTTAAACATCTCTTTAGGGAGTAATACCTTGAAGGGCTTGTCTTTAATGTCTTTTCCAACTGCTTTAAAAAACATTTAAGTATTCTTTTAGTTTTGATTTGTCAGCAGCTTTAACAGCATACTCTTTAAGGTGTCTCTTTTCATCCATTTCGTCTCTATAAAAGAAATCTCCTTCAATCTCATCAATGTTAGCTACTTCTTTTTTATATGGCGTGATAATTTTTCTGATGTTATTTACTCTATCAAGAAAGTCTTTTTTTATATTATCGTCCAAGTTATTGACAAGCTCTTTATAAGGCTTTACTGCAACGTCCATAGTAGATTGAAATCTTATATCTTTTAGTCCGTTTATCTTAAAATGCTCAGGCTTGATAAATCGTTTTATCAGGCAAACGGCGCATAACCTGTCGCCTTTTCTAATGGTCGCATCAAATCTATCCTGCGATCTTTCCCAGAATATCTTATTCTTAGCCAAATCATCAGGCCCCATTGACTCTCTCCTTGCGTATTGGGTGCATTTAATTGCAGGGCTGCCATGCCACTGTGCAAAGGTACGGGTCATTTTTCTTTCTTCAAGCAGCCTTTGTATCTTCTTTATACAGTCCTGGTAATTTGTCTTTAAATCTTCTTCATTAACTGGTAAAGCTACCCACATATATATCCAATGGTCTTTTATCTGATTTTCCCAAAGACTATCCCATTTATCCGGTGTAGAACTTCCTTTAATGGCATTGAAAATACTGTCAAGGTCTTTCTGAATTAATTTTTTTGTACTTTCAGAAATTTCTTCCCAGTATTGTTGACATTCATCATGGGATGATTTGATAAGTGTAACAAGAGATGTCCCAGGAACGCTTACAAGGAAATGATTGGGGAATGAAGCTATTAATAAATCGGGATCAGAGACAGGCTGTGAATTAAGTCTTTTGTATACAGGCGACGTTTTATACGCTGGATATATGATGTCGTAATCCGAATTATCCATAAAAGGTTTAAGAGCCTTATATGTAAGCATAGAAAGCAGATAACTCCCTACCCATAGATCCCTAACCTTCCTTGCCTCGGCGATGAATTCCTGAACCGGGCCGACAGAGACGTTAAGTAAGTATTTATTGCTCATATTGCATCTCCGGAGAGGCGGCTTGAAACATTACAGTAAGAGGTACTAAAATTTTTGCCGCAATTGCATATCCCATTTTTTAAATAAGCTTTGAGACAGTCCGCATGAGGAATACTTTTACTACCAAGTTTTTGATGACACCATGTAACTACAGGCACAAGGCTGTCATGATTTCTTTGCGAAACTTTATGAAATCTTGTAATGACTGGAGACGCCATCCTTCCGCCATTTGCCCAGCCCAAACTCGTGCATTCATTTTTCCCATGCACCGCTTTAACAGCATCATCAAGTTTTCCATAATAGGGCTTTCCGCCTATGGCAATCTGTGATAAGCTGTTCAGAATAAAAAAACTTGAATCTTTTGGCTCTGGATTTGTGGCTATATCCCCTACAACCCGGCAACCATTGTCTTTCAGCCATTGCTCAAACACCATCCATATTCTGCTTAATCCATTGCACAGATAGTCCTTGATCTGATCACTTTCTGAAAATTGAGGAGTTACAAATAGATCGGGTTTTATGTATGCATCGGTGCCAGATATTGAGTCAATTACCGCCGATCCGAATCCCCTCCTTGCCCTCTGCCCGATGCCGCCGAGGTTTGCCCAAAGCCAGATAGATGAAAGAAGGATATTGATCTCATGAGAGTTCATATTTTCCCTTGTCAATATCCTAATTATAAATTCACAGCCCTCTGAAAATCCTTTAAACCTAAACATTTCACCGGAATTAAGTTTTCTATTGAAACCAGGATAAATTTTATCATTAGGTTTTAGACTTTCAGGAGGTGTTATAACAAGTCTGAACTTTGCCCCAAATTTTTCATCAGATGAACCAAAGATTTTACTTTCAAAAAATTGCAATATTTGTGTCAATCTTTGCTGACGTGCCAGCTTTTCATTTGACAAACCTAATAATTTATTTTCAAGTTCTGCTAACGGTTCATCATTGATATCAAGCAGTTGTCCCCCTACCATTGCCCTGAACCAGAACCTCCAGCATCCCCGCAACGCCTTACCCGTCAAACCTATTGAGTCTGCTTCTCTGGAATTGGCACCATGAATCAATAAAGGTGTTATGAATCTAATCTTAAATTGAATTATATCAACAGCCATATATCAATCTCCTCTTTGGCGATTCATACATATTCCGTCCACCCTTAACAGATTGGAGTCAGAATCTTCAGTATAGATGTTAGACTTAGACTTCCCATCTGTTCTCCTTTACATACCATATAAATGCAGGAAGCATGTTTATTAATCCTTTTGAACGAATATTCGGAATTTTTTCGATGGAAGAATTTTTTAATAAAGGATGAACAATAGGTGTCAGTGCAGTGTGACGGAGATTAAAAGATGCTCTTCTATGGAATTAGCCATGGTTTTATAACTATCCCCCGATCAACGACTGTCAAATCATATCATAAATCACTGTATGAAATCATTATGAATTTGTCCCTCTCAGCAATTTGACTAAGTCATTTGATAAAGACAATCTTCTTGCCATCGGCCCTTAGCCTGTCAACAGCTTCTTTTAGCTCATCCAGTTTAATATCTTTTTCATTAGTAGTTCACCCTCCCCTTTATTCCCCTCCCGTCAAGGGAGGGGAGTTAAAAGAGTAATCCCCTCTCCCCCTACGGGAGAGGGTTAGGGTAAGGGGTATTTATTTAATGCGTTTTTATTAGAATTTCCTCTGCTTTTTTTATCATCTCCTTCTCTCCCTTATAGCTGGCCTTCTTCAATGCCTCATCAATCGGAAACCATAATGCCTCATCTACCTCCCAGTCATGGTTTGAAACATCCCCACCTTCATACTTCATAAGGAAAAAATGCACGGTTTTCCTGCACTTAGTGTTCTCCTCTTTTATGTAATACCAGTAAGTTATTTCCCCAAGCTTCTCAATAATTGTCCCCTTAAGTCCAGTCTCTTCTGCTACCTCTCTGATGGCAGTTTTTTCAGGAACTTCTCCTTTATCAATGATTCCCTTTGGAAGACACCATACATTGCCTCCTTTTACTGCTACCATGGCAACCTCTATGCTATCGTCGTGCCTCCTGAATATAACTCCACCTGAGGAGACTTGTGTCTTTAATGCTGCAGGTTTTATCAAGGGAACTGTTTTCCTATAATCAACCTTATGATATCATTATATAATGCAAAAGCCATAATAGTTAGGATTATTGCAATCCCAATCCTCTGACTAACTGCAATGAATTTTTCATTGAGTGGTTTTCTTCTGATTGCCTCAATCCCAAGAAAAAATATATGTCCTCCATCGAGTATAGGAATGGGAAGCAGGTTCAGTATCCCCAGATTGATGCTTATGATAGCCATAAATATGAAGAAATTCAGAAACCCTTTAGATGCCTGGTCACCTGCCATCTGAACAATAAGTATAGGTCCTCCAATAGTATTAGCAGGTATCACCCTTTGAATCAGCTTTACAAGAGACACTACGGTAAGAACTGATATATCCCATGTCCTGATAATGCTATTCTTTACCGCACTGACAATGCTATCCCTTTTGATAAATGTGCTTCCGGATGGTTTTATCCCTATCAGTCCAATCTCCTTTTCCTCTCCAAAGATGTCCTTTAATTTCTTCATCTCAGGTGTTATCGATATTCGGAAGATATTGCCATCCCTTTTTATCTTGAAACCGAGTGGTTTGCCGGGATTTTTATGGATAACTGTTGTCATCTCATCCCACTGATTTATAGCAACTCCGTCAATCTCTATAATCCTGTCTCCTTTTGCAATACCTGAGCGCGCAGCAGGCGAATTATTTAAAACCTCCCCGACCTCAGGAAGCAATGAAGGAAGGCCGTTCAAAAAAACAAAGAAAAAAATAATCATGGCAAAGACCAAGTTAAAGAGGGGGCCGGAAAATACTATTACAAACCTCTTCCATACAGGCTGGAAATTATATGCAAACGGCTTTTCCTCCTCTTTAAGTTCTTCACCGGGGTTTTCACCCAGCATCTTTACATATCCACCTAGCGGTACAGATGAAATGAGGTATTCAGTATTGCCATATTTTCTCCCCAAAAGTTTTGGACCAAAGCCGAGTGAAAATTTTAGTACCTTAACACCCACTAACTTTGCAAAGAGAAAGTGACCGAGTTCGTGTACGAATATGAGTATGCCGAGAAGAATTATTGCTGATAAAAATGTCATCGTATTGACTTAATAACCTCTTCTGCCATTTCCCTTGCCCACCTGTCAGCTTCCATTACAACATTAAGTTCTGTGTCAGGCATCACGGTATGATGGTCCATAGTTTTTCTGATTATAACAGGTATCTCAGTGAACCTGATAGCGCCTTTGAGAAATGCATTTACAGCGACCTCATTTGCTGCATTAAGCACAGAGGGCATTGTGCCTCCGGCCTCTATCGCAGTGTAGGCATAAGAGAGACAAGGAAAACATTCGTTGTCTGTTTTTTTAAATGTAAGAGATTCTATACAGTCAAACTCAAGTCCATTTATTGCATCCTCAAGCCTTTCCGGATAAGATAATGCGTATGATATTGGTCCTTTCATATCAGGTATCGAGAGTTGTGCAATACAGCTTCTGTCATTAAACTCAACTAAGGAATGTACAATGCTCTGCGGATGTATGAGCACATCTATCTTTTGTTGAGGTAGGCCGAATAAATAATGTGCCTCAATTACCTCAAACCCCTTGTTCATAAGTGTTGCAGAATCAATTGTTATCTTCTTTCCCATTTTCCATCTCGGGTGCTTGAGTGCGTCCTCAGGTTCGATATTATCCAGCTCACCAATACTTTTACCAGCGAAAGGACCACCTGAGGCTGTTAGTATAATCCTCCTGACATCGGATTTTCTGTGTCCCTGAATGCACTGGAATATTGCACTATGTTCGCTGTCCACAGGAAGAATCCTTGCCCTGTATTTTTTTGATTCTTTGATCATAATTTTTCCTGCCATCACAAGCGCTTCTTTGTTTGCAAGTCCGATTGTTTTCCCTGAACGTATGGCTGACATCGTTGGGATCAGACCTGCAGCACCAACGATTGCAGAGAGGACAAAGTCCGAGTCATTGTAAGTCGCAGCCTCTGCAATTCCTTTCTGCCCTGATAGTATTTGTAAGGACGAAGCATGTTTTTTCCCTATTCTTTTCTGCAATTTACTGGCAGCTGTCTCATCAGCGAGGGCCACAACATCAGGGGAAAAAGACTTTATCTGTTTCTCAAGTAAGTCAACATTATCTCCTGCTGTTAAAACGGCAACCTTGAAACGACTTCTGTGGGATGAGACGATATCGAGGGCATTTCTTCCTATAGAACCTGTCGAACCAAGAATTGTTATGCGCTTCATGATTTATTTAACTTGAGAGTTCTTCATTTTATCCCCAATGCTATTAACATCCAGTAAAGTATTGGGCCTGCAAACAATACACCGTCAATTTTATCTAAGATGCCTCCATGTCCAGGTATTATGATGCCTGAATCCTTTACCCCTGCATCGCGTTTAAACATGGATTCTACAAGATCGCCTACTATGGAGATAGCTCCTATTATTATACCAATTAATACTGCTGGGTATAAGGTCAGCAAAGGTATAATAGATGCCCTTAAAAGGAGCGCAGCTATTATACCCCCTATAAGCGAGCCCGCTGCACCTGCTACAGTCTTATTGGGGCTTACTTCTATGTAAAGTTTTTTCTTCCCAATCCATGTGCCGAGATAGTAAGCCATTGTGTCTGATGTCCATACTGATGCATAAAGAAAGATTATCCATTCTGGCCCGAGATTCCTTATCTGTGTCTGGAATGCTAAGCACACCGGGATGTAGAGCAGTCCAAGTATAAGGGGAGAAATATCATAAAGCGATGAAATAGGGTTTCTTTTAACCAGAAGCCTTATGATTATTACTGCCATCACAGAAAGTATAATGACATCCGGCATGAGATCTTTCGAAAAATAGGATACACTAATAATAGAGACCCCGAAAAAAAGACAGGTATATCTTAATATCCCTGATGCACGATACATAGAATAAAATTCTGACATGGCAAGCAAGGATACGGCTGCCAGCAGGAAGAGAAAATACCCTGAAGGAAGGTACATAATATAAAGATAAATAACAGGCAGAAGAACTGCAGCAACAATTAACCTCTTAAGGTGCATCTGCCCTCACTGAGATGGCGCCAAACCTCCGTTCCCTCCGCTGATAATCCTGTATTGCAAGCAGGAATTCGTCCTCTGTGAAATCAGGCCAGAGCGTGTCAGTAAAATAAAGCTCTGAATACGCCCCCTGCCAGAGCAGAAAGTTACTTATGCGCATTTCTCCGCTGGTTCTTATAATTAAGTCTGGGGCAGGGAGGCCAGCAGTATCAAGGTATGAATTGAAAGCCTCTTCTGTCAGTTCCTCAGGTCTGATACCTGAATATAGCATCTTCTTCACGGCCCTTAGAATCTCGTTCCGTCCACTATAGCTTATTGCTATAACAAGTCTCATACCTTTGTTTGACGCAGTTTTTCCCTCTGCTTCCCTTATGATGACCTGTATATGTTCGGGCAGCTTCCATATCTCGCCAATTGCTTTAAAGACAACATCCTTTTTAATTAACCTGTCGAGCTCTTTATTTAAATAAAATTCGAGCAGTTTCATCAGGGTCATTACCTCTGATGATGGCCTCTGCCAGTTTTCTATAGAAAAGGCATACAGGGTTAATGCCTTTATTCCAAGTTCCACTGAAACCTCAATTATCTCCTTTGAACGCTCTGCCCCGCGCCTGTGGCCTTCTATTCTGGGAAGGCCGCGCACCTCAGCCCATCTTCCGTTCCCATCCATTATGATGCCTACATGTCTTGGTATACGACCGGTTAATAACAATTATTGACCTCCCTATTCACCTTTAATTGAATAAATATAGATTATTGTTTTTAAGGGATTTTCACCCTTCAGTATATTTCCGGCTTTGATGCCAAATAGGGGGCTAACAAGGACAATGATCTTATCGCCGGCAGATGTATAATCAAGGATAGAGCCTTTAATGTCATCTATCAAAACGCCTTCTTCCATGGAAAGCCCATTCCACCATAATCTTTTAATCTGAGAGCTTTTATAACCAAGCCCTTTCACTAACCCTAACAATGGAATCCTTTTAACGAATAGGCTCTCTCTATTTCTAAGAAAAAGCCTGTCTTTAATTGCCCATTCACCCCTCTCAACCATTATCGAAGGCGCTGATTTCTTGAATGTCGTGAGAAACCCTCCTGTATTGGCTTTACTCCTCCAAATCTTTACACCATTATTGTCGTATAAATTAAGGAATCCCTCTTCATCATATGCGAGGATTAATCTGCCTGTTTGGGGATTATCAATATATATAAAATCATATATATTAACGCCTTTAGGGAGTTTTATTTCACTTCCTTTTTTATATTCTCCTTCCCACACGATATCAAACACCGCACCCTCAAACCCTTCAGCGATTGAATAGGCCTGGGCTATAAGTTTATTTTCTATTCTTCGCAGGAAGACATTATCTTTATACAGGAGAATAAATTCGGCGCCGCTAAGCTCATAAATATAAGAGGTGACATTATCCCCTCTCATTGATGTGACGATTATCTCATCTCTTCCGTTTCTATTAAGATCAACTGTGTCGATCCAGAGGTGATCATCGAGGTTAGAACCCCCTATATAACTCCCACCAAATGCAGGCTGGAGGTCGGCACCCGGTATGTAGACTTTGATATCTTTCCCTGTACTGAGAACGATCTCCTGTTTCCCGTCCCCGTTAATATCACCTCTTGTTATAAGTCTTGCTCCGAATGGCAAATCGAACTCCAGCCATGCCTCTTGTTTATTTGGCCTGAAGAATTCCTCACCAAACCTTAGTTCTTTTGTATAGGCAACATCGATCTTTGTATCCACCTCAGCAAGTTTAAGGCCATCAGATACCCAGAAAAGCCTTTGTGTAAGAAGCGTACCTGAGTCTGCAGCCTTAGCCGTAAGAAAAAGGGCAACCTCTGCATGAAGTCTTCTTGCCTCCTCGATGACCTTTGATTGGTCATCTGTGTCAATGCCTGTATCGATCATGTTAAATCTTCCTGTTTCCTTCATGTTTCTGTAATATGAATCGGCTAAATACCAGTCAATATCCTTTGACTGGCAGAAGAGTATATTTACTTTTATCTCTGATATCCTGACCTTATCGCCTTTTTTTGCATCACCCCTCATTATAGTGCCTACAGATGAATCCGAACCTACTTCTTTTATCTCAAGGCTTCCAACAGATGACTCTAATCTTCCCAAGGTCTCTTTTGTAACAGGGTGTTTAAATGGGGCTTCTTCCCTCAGTATGTTAAATCGCATGCCTGTTCTTACAGAATCTTTTGCCCCTATGTCAACCGCAACTTTTTTATCTTCAACCATTGTTATTTTACCTGTCATAGGTTTAAAATACGAAATTGTTTCATCCCGCATTCTATTAAGCGGATTATCATCAGCATAAGAAGTGACGTCATAACATAAAACAAATAGCATAGAGCATAGAGCAAGGAACAAATACCAAAATGCATTGAGTTTTATCTGATAATCCCCCCATCCCCCCTTTATTAAAGGGGGGTAAGGGGGGATTATTTTAAATGTTTTCCACCTCATATATTATCTTCCTATTGACAGCCTTTCTATAAGTGGAGAGGGTAGAAGTACTTTTTCCATCTTCTTCTGTACCTTCTCAATATCATAGGGAATTCTTACTATCTCTACTGTCTCATCATCAATAATTGCATAGCATGCCCTTGGGTCTCCATCGCGTGGCTGTCCAACACTTCCAGCATTTATTATATATCTATCACCTTTCTTTATGGGTGCTGATTCTTTATATGTGACAAGCTCTCCTGACGGGAATCTCTCTATAATAAACGGTTGATGGCTATGCCCGAGGAAACAGAATTTATTATCGAAATATTGGAAGTTTATATCTGCATCCCATAGCGTTAGCAGATAATGCCATTCCTCAGTCTCTTTTGGAGTAGAGTGCACGAAGAGGATATTATCATCTCTACTCTCTTTTTTAACGGGGAATGATTTAACTATTTTGCTATTCTTTTCTGTAAGCACACTTCTTGTCCATTCGATAGCATACCTTGCATATTCATTAAAATAGGAAATGTCTGTTAATCCGAGTACTCCCCAATCATGATTACCTGCAAGGAGAATTTTACACCTTTCTACAAGTATATCTATACATTCGTTCGGATTAGGACCATATCCCACTGCATCTCCAAGAAACACTATATCCTCAATTTTTTTTTGTTCCACATCTGTTAGTACAACCTCAACGGCCTCAAGGTTTGAGTGGACATCAGAAAGCACAGCATAACGCATCAGGCTTTCCCCGCCTCTTTTGCAAGCCGGTCAAGAATGCCGTTTATAAAGGGAGCAGACTCTGCTGATGAGAATTTTTTTGCAACCTCTATTGCCTCATTTATCGTAACAGCAGATGGGATATCTTTTCTGTAGAGTATCTCGTAAGCTGCGAACCTCAGTATGTTTCTGTCAACTGCAGCCATCCTCTTTAATAACCAGTTTTCTGTAACTCTTTCGATCGTCATATCTATTTCATCAATCTTGTTTAAGGTACCCCTGACAAGATCCTCTGTAAACTCTTTAACATTTCTGCCATCTTTTTTGCCTGACCAGAATTCTTCGAGGTCTTTGCTATCAATCTTTTTCTTTGTAAAATCGACCTGGAATAGTATCTGCAGCGCATACTCTCTTGCTTTGCGCCGTTTCATGAAAAATTACTTATAACTTCTTCAGGAGTTGTGCCATTTCGATGGCTGTTATTGCTGCATCCCATCCTTTGTTGCCACTTTTTGTGCCAGCCCTTTCAACAGCCTGCTCTATGGTATCGGATGTTATGATTCCGAAAGCTATAGGGATACCTGTCTCCATAGAGGCTGATGCAATACCCTTTGAAACCTCTGCTGCAATATATTCAAAATGTGGTGTTGCACCTCTTATAACTGTCCCCAGGCATATTATTGCATTGTATGTCCCTTTCAATGCCAGCCTTTTAGCTACCATCGGGATCTCAAAAGAGCCTGGAACCTTAATAACATCTATGTCCTCTTCCTTTGCACCATGTCTTAAAAGTGCATCCTTTGCACCATCAAGAAGCCTGCTTGTGATGAAGTCATTAAACCTGCTAATTACAACACCGAATTTTAATCCTTTAGCCTGAAGCTCACCTTCAATAATCTTCATAAGAACCCCCCAATTTACACATTATTCAGTATATGCCCTAATTTTTTCTTCTTTGTCTTGAGATAGATAATATTTTTTTCGTTAGGCCTGGTCTCTATAGAAACCCTTTCTACTACCTTAAGACCATATCCTTCCAGTCCGACAATCTTCTTCGGGTTATTAGTCATAAGTCTCATCTTCCTCACACCTAAATCAACGAGTATCTGAGCACCTATGCCATAGTCTCTAAGGTCAGGCTTAAAACCGAGCTTTAAGTTAGCCTCAACTGTATCAAGACCCTTATCCTGAAGTTCGTATGCCTTCAGTTTATTTATCAGACCAATACCCCGGCCCTCCTGTTTCATATAAAGGAGAACTCCCTTACCCTCTTTTCTAATCATCTCCATTGCCTTATGGAGCTGCTCTCCACAGTCACATCTCTCTGAACCAAAGATATCTCCTGTGAGACACTGGGAATGGACCCTTACAAGGATTTCATCCTCTGGTTTTATCTCACCCTTCACAAGGGCAATGTGGATATTGTTATCTATATCATTGGTATAGGCAATGACAGTAAACTCATTACCATATTTAGTCGGCAGTTTTACAGCCACAGCTCTTTTTACAAATGACTCTGTCCTCATCCTGTATTTGATGAGGTCCTTTATCATAACTATCTTGAGATTGTGTTTTTTTGCAAACTCCATAAGCTCAGGAACCCTTGACATTGTACCGTCATCATTCATTATTTCACAGATAACACCTGCGGGATAAAGCCTTGCAAGCCTTGCTAAATCAACAGAGCCTTCTGTCTGTCCTGCTCTCTGCAGTACACCGCCTTGTCTTGCCTTCAAGGGAAATACATGGCCAGGCCTCGCAAGGTCTTCTGGTCTTGTTTTGGGGTCAATAGCGGTTTTTATCGTTTTTGCCCTGTCTGCTGCTGAGATACCTGTTGTGACACCCTTTTTTGCCTCTATTGATACTGTGAATGCTGTGCCAAAAGACGAAGTATTCTCATCTGTCATCATAAAAAGCTTTAGTTCTTCTACACGCCCTGGCATAAGTGAAAGACATACAAGCCCCCTGCCATGCCTTGCCATAAAATTGATTGCCTCTGGTGTTACCATCTCTGCTGCGATACACAGGTCACCCTCGTTTTCTCTATCTTCATCATCAACAAGTATGACTATTTTTCCGTTTGCTATATCATCTAAGGCTTCATCAATCGTATTGAATTTATACTTTTCCATCTTTTTGTTTTCAGTTTTTAGTTGTTAGTTTTTAGTCTGACAACTAACAACCTCCTTTCTTACTACTTACTATATCCCTCTTCCATCAGGGTCTTCATAAACCTTGAATCTTTATTCCCATCTCTATTTAAAAATCTTGCAACGTATTTCCCCAAGATATCTACCTCGATATTTACAGTATCACCAGTATTTTTAAATCCGATTGTAGTAAACTTCGCTGTATGTGGGATAATCACTATTGTAAACACATCTTTTAGTATATCAACAACTGTAAAGCTTATTCCATCTACAGCCACTGAACCTTTCTCAACAAGAAAATTTATTGTGTTTGCAGGTGCCTCAATCTCAACTTTCATCATATTGCCGATATTTACCTTTGAGCGAATCCTACCTGCTGCGTCAACATGTCCTGTTACAAAATGACCTCCAATCTTTGAATCAGGGCTCAATGAGGGTTCGAGGTTAACTATATCGCCTGTTTTAAGGCTGCCGAGGTTTGTGCTTCGCAGGGTCTCCTCAGAAAGGTCGAAGGAAAGTGTATCATTGTTTTTGTTCACAACAGTAAGACAGACGCCATTTACAGAAATACTATCTCCCTTTTTTGCGGTAGACGCTACTTCGTTTGCTTTGAGTGATAGTATGGCGCCTCCACTGCGTTTCTTAAAAGATAATATTTCACCCATTTCAAGTATCAGACCTGTAAACAAATTATTCCTCTACCTCTATATGAAAATTAAGTTTTTTCTGGAACACCCCGAGCATATCAACTTTTACATCAGATATCATTTTATTAACTTCCCTATCCTGGTAAACCTAACCCACTTTTCGGTATCCCAGGACCAGTATATAATAAGTGCTTTGCCCTTTATCTCTTTTAAATCAACAAATCCCCAGTATCTGCTGTCATAACTCTGATCGCGATTATCCCCCATCACAAAGACCTTACCTTCCGGCACGGTTATAGGTCCGAAGTTGTCTCTCGGATCATTTCTACCCGATCTTATACTGCTGTCAGAATGTTGTGCATAAGATTCCATACCAGCCTTCCCGTTAACATAAACTGTTTTATCCCTCTCTTCTATAACATCACCTTCAGTGGCAATAATCCTTTTTATAAAATCTTTTTTAGGATTCTCTGGATATTTAAACACTATTATATCCCCTTTTTCTGGTTTTTTGAACACTAAAACCCGCCTATTAGAAAAGGGAATCTCTGTGCCATATATGAACTTATTAACAAGTAAGTGGTCACCGATAAGAAGTGTGGGATGCATAGAGCCGGATGGTATCTTAAATGCCTGTATAACATAGGCCCTTATCACAAGTGCAAGAATCAGGGCAGTGATTATAGCCTCTGCATATTCCTTTAACAGCCTTTTTTTGTTTTTCATTTACAATTCCTTCTTTCTGTTATTGTGAGACGAGGGCGAAGCAATAATGAATATTTCATTCAGATATAACCTCATTCTGAAATACAAGCCCTGCCGCGCCAATAGTCCCTGCATCATCTAAAAGTGAAGAGGGTGTAATCTTTACTCGATCAAACAGTTCCTTAAGTGCCCTCCTTGACGCCTCCTTCATCGCCTCCTGAATATATATATCCCAGGCACCTATAAGGCCGCCTGCAAGGATTATTGACTCAGGACTCATCAGGTTAATAATATTCGCAATCCCGATACCGAGATACCTCCCTGCATCCTTCAATAGTTCTCTTGCAAGGCTGTCGCCATCGAGCGCTGTTTTGTAGATATCCTCTGTTGTAAGTTTGTAGAAGTTCCCACCGCAGCATTCTCTTAACAAACTTTCTCTGCCTTTTTCAAGAGCAGATACCGCTTTTGATAATATCGCCCTTGCAGAAGCATAAGATTCGAGACAACCAGAATTACCACACGGACATTTTTCGCCATCTACGTCTATGCTCATATGACCAATTTCTGCTGAGACCTTAAGCAGTTTTTTGTCATAAATTATCCCGCCACCTATACCTGTGCCGAGAGTGAAAAGAACAAAGTTTGAAAAGTCTTTCCCTGCGCCAACCCATTTTTCTCCAAGTGCAGCAGCATTTGCATCATTTTCGAGGAATACGGGCACCCTAAATTTCCCCCTTATTTCATTTACAAGGTCAATCCTTTCTACAACATGAAGATTAGGAGAAATAAGAATCATGCTGCTTTTCCTGTCAACAAGTCCTGCTACACCGATACCTATTCCTGCAATCTCATCGGAAAAAAGGGAACCGGCAGCTTTAAAAATAGAGTTTATTATTTCTTCCGATGTTGGTTCTTTTATCTTTCTGATAATCTCACCACCTCTGGAGACTAAAGCAACCCTTAGATTTGTACCGCCGAGATCGATACCTATTGCATATCTTTTTGGCATATCTGTCCTTTTCGGGATCGGGTCGGTCCGACTTCCCTGTAGACCTCTATTGCTATCTCGGGGCACATCTGTGCACACATGTTACAACCTGTACATTTGTCAGGATATTTCGGGGATGCAGGGAAAAACCCCTTTTTATTAAATCTGTCTTTGATAGCTATAACACCTAATGGACATGCATATATACAGTAGGTGCAGCCCTTACATAGCTCCTCGTCTATTACAATCATCCCTTTCATACCGCACTCTCTATTAATTCCTTAGCATGCTTAAGAGAAACCTCTGTTATCTTACCACTCAGCATCCGGGCTATCTCATTCTGTCTTTCTCTGCCTTTAAGCTCCTTTACCTCAACATATACCCTTCCATCTCTCTGTCCCTTCTCTATCTTCAGATGAAAATCTCCCATAGAGGCTATCTGTGGAAGATGGGTTGTACAGAGCACCTGATGTTTATTTGATATCGCCTTGAGTTTTTTCCCCACACCTTCTGCAGTCTTTCCTCCAATGCCTGCGTCAACCTCATCAAATATTAAAACAGGTATGCTGTCAAAATCTGCAAGTATGCTTTTTAAAGCAAGCATAACTCTCGAAAGTTCGCCCCCTGATGCAGTTTTTACAAGAGGTTTTGGAGGCTCCCCCGGGTTTGCGGAAAACAGAAATTCAACCTTATCAAGGCCATAAGGAGAAATAGTTTCCTGTTTTATATCTATCACAAAGTCTGCCTTACTGAATGCGAGTTCTTCCAGCTCCTTTCTTACGAGTTCCTCTATTTTTTCCGCTATTTTTTCCCTTTTTCCAGTGAGAGAAAGCGCAGCACTGAGAAGCATATCTTCTTTTACCTTAAGTTCAGCCTCTATTGAGTCGAGCCTTTCATCTGTAAACTCAAGGCCTTTTAGCTCTTTCTCTGCATCATCTCTATATCTGAAAACAGTCTCAATCCCTTCGCCATATTTCTTTTCAAGCTTTTTTATTAATTCGAGCCGCTCTTCAATTTCAGCAAGTTTCTCAGGTTCAAAATCATATCTATCTTTATATCCTCTGAGGAAGATTGCCGCATCCTCAATTGATGGAAGGGCTGATTCAAGCATGTTCAGTATGTCAGATACACTATGGTCTATAGATGACATTTCTCTCACCCTTGCAATAATAGATGAAAGCCTTTCTATGCACGAATTTTCAGAGCCGTAGATCATTGAATAGGCTGTTTCTGTCAGTTCATTCAATCTGCTCAGATTTGATAAAATTGTCTTCTCTCCGATCAGATTCTCTTTCTCGCCGACCTTCAAAAAGGCTATATCTATCTCATTAATCTGAAACCTCAGCAGGTCAAGCCTGTGTGACCTCTCATTCACCTTTTGTTTTAAATCAGCCTCTTCCTTTTTAAGTGTCTGGACCTCTCTATAAAGTAATTCTACTTTTCCCCTATCCCCCTGAAGTTTGCCGTATGAATCAAGAAAAAGCCTATGCTTGTCAACAGACAGGAGGCTCTGGTGTTCATGTTGTCCATGAATATCAACGAGGGATTTGCCGATCTCTGCAAGGCTCTGCAGGCTCACTATTGTATCATTTATATATGCCCTGCTCTTGCCTGTAGCAGAAATAGATCTTCTGAGGATAAGGCCATCAGATACATCAATACCAATATCAGGGAGTTCATTAACTCCTTTTATTTCGAAATATGCCTGGACAACTGCCTCCTTTTCTCCTGATCTTATTAAATCTGATTGTGCCCTGGTGCCAAGGGCAAGACTGAGGGAATCCACTATTATGGATTTACCAGCACCTGTTTCACCTGTCAGTACATTAAGTCCATCTTCAAACCTGACTCTCAGGTCATCAATGATAGCAAGATTCTTTATTCTGAGTTCTCTTAGCATCCATCTCTTTTCCTTTTAAGACATCAGCAGGATTAATATCTTACGGAAAATCCTTTCTGGTCACCTATGAATGTTTCCCATTTCACATCTATATCTGTGACTCTTGCACCGGGTGGTCCGACGTAACACTCTTTAACAGCCTTATCAATAAGTCCCTTTTCACCCTCAAATACTGCCTCAACCCTGCCATCATAGAGATTTCTTACCCATCCTTTAATGCCGAGGTTATATGCAAGGTCTCTGGTAAAAGCCCTATAAAAGACCCCCTGTACACTACCCTCGATAAATACATGAGCCCTTGCCTCTTCCATGTTTAAAAATTATAACACATCGTTATCCCTATTCTCCAAGATAGGCCTTTCTTACCTCTTCATTGTTCATCAGGTCTTCGCCTTTTCCTTGCATTGCAACTCTGCCATTTTCAAGCACATAACCCCTGTTTGACAGTTTGAGCGCTGCGCGGGCATTCTGTTCAACAAGGAGAACTGTAACACCTTCCCTGTTAACCTCTTTTATCGTTTTGAATATCTTACTCACGATGATAGGGGCAAGACCCAGGGAAGGTTCGTCAAGGAGCAAAAGCTTGGGACTGGGCATAAGGGCCCTGCCAATTGCGAGCATCTGCTGTTCTCCTCCACTCAGGGTTCCCCCCAACTGCTTATGTCTTTCTTCCAGGACAGGGAATAATTCAAAAACCTTTTCGTATTGAGTTTTTAGTTGTTGGTTATTAGTTTTTTGTTTCCTGAAAACTGAAAACTGACCACTATCAACTGAATATGCACCCATCTCAAGATTCTCTTTTACTGTAAGCTTAGGGAAAATCCTTCTTCCCTCAGGCACCTGGCTAATACCCATCTTAACAATCCTGTGTGGAGGAATTCCATTGATAGTCTTTCCTTCAAACTGAATATTACCTGAGGAGGGTCTTTGGATACCTGATATTGTCATAAGTGTTGTAGATTTGCCAGCCCCATTGCTTCCAATAAGGCATACAATTTCTCCCTGTTTTACTTCTATATTAATGCCCTTTAATGCCTCAATCGGGCCATAAAATGTATGGACTTTCTCAAGCTTTAGCATACACACCATCATGTATCAAGATAATTCTTTTTTATTCCCTAAGGAGTAAGTGAGCCATTATATCTTTCCATAAAACGCCTGACTGCCTTTCGTAATCATCTTATATTTCCAGCCTTTTGATTTACAAAAGTCCTCTGCTGTCTGGCCTTTTAACTTCGTTGTCACCCAAAGCATAAGAGGCAATCCTTTCGTCTCGTGAATCTCCTTACTACCATCTTTATACTCAACTAAAAAATCAGGCAGGTAGTGCTTTGTAAGCAGCAAGAATTTGTAAGGTATCTTAATCCCATGCTTTTTTGTCCAGCTTTTTACCGCAGTGTCTCTTTCCAACTCAACCATATATTCTCGCTCAAGTGTAGAATCGTATTCTTCCTTTCCATAAGGACTCTTTTTAAGATTAGTCAACGTTCCCTTTTTACTAACCATAAACTATTTTCTTAAAAGCATTCCTTCTAATAACTCTGTTCTTAAAAACATATCCCGTATTTGGTCAATCATTGCCCAGAGAATGCGCAGTTGTCGCTCATTATCAGATTCTTCAATGTCAGCCCCTAATAAAAATCTTTTCTTAATGTGGTCACGGATAATCTTAACCAAAATTGCCTGACGTTCATCTGGATTGCGGTCATATTCCAGAAGTGCATCACGGCCAATTAAATGAATTTGCCGAACTAATTGCTTTTTTAATTCTTCTATTGTCCAGTTCTCTGTTTTTGTAATCCTTGCAATCTGTTCAACTTCTATCTTAGGAACATTCTTATCAAGCGTAGTTAAATCTGAGTCGAGCTTGAGACTTTTTATCTGCTCAATATCTTCAGTAATATTCATCTTATAAAAATCATATTTGTATTCATCCAGAAACTTCTGCCATTCATAAATTGGCTCGACAACTTCTGGAGGCTCAGGTGTTGGTGGTAAAGAAGAAATATCAAGTTTCTTTTCTGCTTCTTCAAGCGTCGTTTCGTCTTCTTCAATCTTTTCTATCTGTTTTTCTTCAGGTATCTTTTCAATATCAAAAATAACTCCTGCCGGATCTAATGCATCTGGATATTCTGTTGCCTTGAGATGGTCCCAAAGCCATTTATGTTTTAGGATTGGATGGTCAACGACAAAGAGAGACTCCCACTCTTCAGGATTTTTACTCATCCTCCTTAAACCCCTTCCAATTACCTGTGGGCCATAAACAGAGAATTTTTGACCATCTGGCATCTGCTTAAAACTAAACTTTCTAAATAGCAAAATTACAGAGATATTACGCACATCCCACCCCTCACGAAGCATAAGGACTGAAACAACAGCATCCCATTCTGTTTGAGGATTTTTATTTAAGTCTCTCGCAGCCTCTTTTAATTCATCATCAGATTCATTTGTAACCAGAAGGACTTTATTTATCCCATAATCTTTACCAACTCTTTCTAACTCCTCTTTAATTCGTTCAGCATCTGCAATGGAGATTGCTACTACAAATAATAAAGGCTTAAACTTAGGAGGTGTTCCCATTCGCTGATGTCTTAACAACTCTAATGCAATTGCTATTTGCTGTCGCATTGGATTGGTGCTTGTAATGTAACGGGTGGCTCTAATCTTTCTTCGTTCAATCTCTTCCCATGGCACTTCTTCAGCTGAAATGGTTTTTCCTGTCTCCAAGTCCTCATAGGTCAACTTAACCTTTTTCACATCGGGGTGAAATACCACAATTCTTTTGATTATCTTATCCCGCATTGCCTCAGCAATCGGATAAACAAAAACCATCTTACTGTCAGGATGCAGTCCATCAAGCCTGTCAGGTGTTGCAGTGGTATCCAGCCTGAAAAACCTTTTTGGTTTAAGTTTATTTATTAAGTCATCGTATTGCTCAGCCTTGGTATTATGTGCCTCATCATTGAATATGCAAAGAGACTCTACATTATCCCGCAAGACCTTCCAGTTATCTGTCCGCTCATAAATCTGGTGAATATTTCCCAGAATAACTGTTCCCGCTCTTATACCAGCAGGACTCTCGGATGGCTTCATTATATGCAAAGAGATTCTGTCTTTTAAAGGCTCGTATGAATTGGTGAAAAATGGAAATGTATCATAAATATAAGTCTCGGAGTTTGGGTCAAAATCATCAACCAACCTTTCCCTCACTATTGTATTTGGTGTCAGGATTAAAAATTTTGTCTGGTCATGGACACTCATCATATAGGCAATCATTGCACCAATAACCGTAGTCTTGCCACCGCCAGTGACGATATTGGTCAAAAGGTCTTTCTCGCCTAAGACTTCAAAGCAATAAACACATCTCTGTATTGCCTCAAACTGCATCTTCCATTGTTTTTCGCTAAAGAGTTCCATTTTAGGCTTAAAATGTTGAGAGGATAAATATTTTAAAAAGGCAATTCCCACCTCAGGGATTCCTATAAACCCCGACCTTACCCATTCCCTAAAATTCGCCTCGTGAGATTTTAAAAAGTAATGCATTTATCTTCCTTAACTAATTTTATAGGTTCTTCAGGCATTTCTGTGGGCTGCACCTTTGTCCCTCCCCTTTGTATAACCCCCCTATTTCCCCCCTTAGCCTAAGGGGGGATGGAAGGGGGGTTACTTTCAAAAACTTCATAGCTTCCCCACACCCCTGAAAATCATAACTCCCCTTTTTCCCCTCTTATCTTAAGAGGGGATACCGGCATAACTCCCCTTTTTTCCCCTCTTATCTTAAGAGGGGATACCGGAGGCAGGGGCATTATCTTAAGAGGGGGATAACACCTACACAAAAGCCGGAAGAATCATTTTATAAAGTTATTCTTCATTCCGTTAATCTTGCCATCGAGCCTAAGATTAAAAATATTATTGATTAATCCAACCATCCGAATATAATAATCAAAACTGAAGGCCAGCGTTTCTTCTATCAAAGTAGGGTTAGGGGTATCGTAAATTATACTATTCCTATCTGGCATTTCGTTCACATAAAAATTGGTTACGCCAGGGTCAGGATGTGCTATTTTACTACAAATCCAATAAATCCCATTGTAAGCGGGTAATAATCCGACTTCTTCAGCCCTCCCCTTTATCGAAAGATAAGACCAATACCGCTTGTTGGGTTGTTTGCCAGTTGCTCTTAGTTTTTGGCATTCGCCTTGATGTAATCTATTAATCTCACCATAGTCAACACCAATAGATTGCCAGTTCTTAAAATGTTCTTCTAATTGTGGTTTTAACGGATCGTCAGATGGAAGTCCATCTATTTTTCTCTTGAGATCTATTATTAACCAATTCGCAAATAATTTGGCTCGGCGTTCTCGTTCTTCCTCTTGCTGAGGATTGGCAATATAGGCGAGATTTATTAGATTCTCTAAAAGGCTTCTTGTAAGAATCATTGCATCTTCACCATAACCAATCCCCTTACCGCATAAATGTTGAATTGCTCTAAAAGTTTTAGTGCTTTTAGTAAACAGAACAAGGCAAATAATTTTAAAAGAACCAAGTTGTGTTTTTACTTGGTTTTGAATCGTTTGTTTAACATCAGCATCTACAAAATCTAATAGTTTCTTATGAAACTCTAATATCCCACTGATTTTATTAGTAGCCATCACCTAACTTACCTTTATTGTCTTCGCTAATATTGTCTCTCCTGCCAGATTATCTTGCACCTTGCAGGCGATGGTGTATTCGCCAGGTTTATCAAATTTATGCTTTGCTGTAAGTATTGCCTCAAATCTCTCATCTCTGCCTTTTGGTTTTATCTTCTGACGGGAAAGAATGTAATCTTTGTTTGCTGTAAAATGTCCTTCGTGATAATCAAAGTCCCACTGGCAATTGACAAGATAGCCATCTTCATTGGATGAAAAAGCATCTACTGCCTCAAATTCGTATTCAAGTTGACCGACTTTCTTGACTCTGATATCACCAATTATTGGAGGCTTTGAGAATCTCAGATAAAATTCTACATCATCAACATCCTGATACCGCTGTAAAATCCTCTTTCTGAATTCTCTTGAATCAAGGGGGATTAAATCCATCTCCATCGGCAAAGTATTTTCATAAATGTATCTCTGCAAGACCTTGATATACTCTACTACCTGACGATTAAACCGCCATCCAATAACCTTTGCACGCACCATTTTATTTGGCTCAAGGCGGGATTTTATCTCGTCAAAGAATGCCTTTACAGTCTGTGCATCAATAGAATCATTTGGATTTGCAGGACCAACAAGAATTGGCTCCTGCTGACCCGGTGGGCGAAAGCCGTGAGTTACGCCTTCAGCAGTGTTATGGCTTGCTCCATAACAGGTAAGAACAAAATCAATAAATGAATTGTGGTCAAGATGGGTAAATTTATCAATTGGATAAACTCCGAGATAAGAGACCTCAATATTCGGGACTTTTTCCACCGCTCCTTCTGTTTGAAGTTTAAATTGAAAGGCTTCATCACTTGCTGAGAGATTGCTTTCAACACCGCTCATCTCCTCACCGATTTTGACCAGCCTGTCCAGAGTCACAGAAATTGCCACGCGTGAAGAATCGCAACCGATAAACCTGCATTTGTGTTTCATAGCTACGGCAAGGGTTGTCCCCCCGCCACCAAAAAAGTCAGCAACTATATCTCCCTCGTTTGATGAGGCTTTGATGATTCTTTCTAAAAGGGCTTCAGGTTTTTGGGTAGGATAGCCAAATCGTTCTTTAGACGTTCCTTGAACAAAAGGAACATCTAAAACATCATTTGCAACACCCTTTTTCATATACGCTTTTCTACCATCAGGATATAATTTATAGCGTTTCCCTTGTTCATCTATTTTGTCATAGCGTCTAACTGCTTTCTCGTCATATTCGGTCAATGTTGCACTCGCATCAAAATAATAATCTAGGGTTTTTGTGTAGAACAAAATTATATCGTGTTTTCTCGGCCAATTCTTTTGACTACTTGTTGGACCAAAATATTTCCATACGATTTCTGATCTAAAATTCTCATACCCAAAAATCTTATCCATTTCAGTTTTAATATAATGTGAGGCGTGCCAGTCGCAGTGGACATAGATACTGCCTGTCTTTTTCAATACCCTTCTCATCTCCCAAAGGCGGGCATTGAGCCAGATGAGATATGAATCAATCCCGCCTTCCCAGATGTCATAAAAAGACCTGATCTCGTTCGTATCCCCCCAAATGACATTGTAATTTCTGCCAGAAAAAAACGGGGGGTCAATATAGATAAGGTCAATTGTCTCTGAAGGAATTGTGCGTAAGACTTCTAAATTATCTCCTAAGATAAGTTGATTTGCAGGTAATTCTGGAGCATTAAAAATTACAGTATCACCATGATTTGGTGGATGAAGTCTCGGCAGTCTGATATAAGGAAATACCCTATCAAATGCCTTATGCTCATCATAACCTAAAGGTGGACGTGCAGGGTCGGGTAAATTATGCGCACGACGACGTAGTTTTTCTGGAACAATAAAAACCCGCTTCTGCTCAGGAAGTATTTGCTTCTGCGACTCCTCCTGAATCTTTTGCAAATCCTCTTGAGAATGTATTCTTTTATCTTTTGACATAGAATTTATACTCCAACATTACTTCTTCGTTGAGTTTTTATATAAAATCGAACAGATAATCAGTTGGATTTTCTTTTGGCCACTCTGAGACATATCCAGAAATCGCATCTGCAATCCCTTTAAAATCGTTCAGTTTGTAGGACGACGATACTATCAGTACTCCTTTATGGGATATATTACTTGCGAAGAATTGACGGGTAAGAGGGAAGTTCAGCATGAGCCTTTTCTTTACTCCATGCCCTATTCATCTCTATCAACTTTTTTATTTCATCAGGATAGGTCTTTGCATACCCAATTGCTGCCATAATCTGTCTGTCTGTAAGCCAGTGAAATGCTTCTTTTAAGGTAGGAAGATCATTATTAAGTTCCTGATAGGCTGATATAAGCTCCCAGACATCTATTCCTGTGCCTTCAATCCTTGCACGCCTTCCTGCAGGTCCCTCAATAAAAACTATCCCGGGACACTTCCTCATTTTCACGGCTTCAGTAATCAGTTCTGATGTGAGACTTGAGAAAGTTTCTTTTTTCATATGTAGAAGGCTTTCAACCTCCGATAAAGTTTTTTTGTCTATACGAATACTCTTAACAACACTACTCATATTTTCCCCTCCATATAAGGTGTATACATCATATAAGGTGTATACATCATACTACATTGTAATATTACACTTGTCAAGACACAACATCTTTAGTTAGTATTCAAACCCCCTTCCAAGATATGCCTCTATAACCAACTGGTCTTTCCTTACATCAGCAGGGAGTCCTTCTGCAATCTTTACCCCATGATCGAGTACAGCAATCCAGTCAGATATCCCCATAACCACCTTCATATCATGCTCTATTAACAAGACTGTTTTGCCGAGTTCCTTTAAATTTTTTATGAGGCTCATAACCTCTGATGTTTCCTGCGGGTTCATCCCTGCTGTAGGTTCATCAAGCAATATCATTGATGGTTCTGTTGCTAATGCCCTTGCGATCTCCAGCCTTCTCTGTGCACCGTAAGGGAGGTTCCCGGAAATAGTATTGGCATAGTCTAATAGGCCTACGAACTCAAGATATTCCATAGATTTTTCCCTTACAACCCTTTCCTCATCAAGAAAACTTTTCCAACGAATGACTGAGCCAATAAGACCTGAGCGTGTCCTGCGATGCTGAGCAACCATAACATTTTCCATAACCGTCATCTCTTTAAAGAGTCTAATATTCTGAAATGTTCTTGATATTCCAAGCCCGACAATGTTGTAAGGGGCAAGGCTGGTAATTTCGGTACCAGAGAAAAAGATATTTCCCTTTGTAGGTTTTGTAAGGCCGGTGAGACAGTTAAAGAATGTTGTCTTCCCTGCACCATTTGGACCTATGATGCTCATTATGATACCATCTTTTACCTTAAGGGTTACCTCTTCAATAGCCTTTATACCGCCAAAGTGCTTTGTCAGTCCCCTAACCTCTAAGAGATACACCCTTTCCTCCGAGTAAGCCCTGCGGCCTGAATATCATCAACAGTACAAGCCCTGCACCGAGTGCAAGCATCCTGTAAAGTTGAACCTCTCGCAATATCTCAGGTAGTAAAACTAAAATGACAGCGCCCAAGGTCACACCGATAATGCTGCCGAGCCCACCGAGGATGACCATGCATACTATCAGGACTGACTCCATAAATGTAAAGCTTTCCGGGGATACAAATTGCATCTTACCTGCAAAGATGGCTCCTGCAAGACCAGCCCAGAATGCACCGAAAGCACATGCATAGAGCTTATACAGGGTGGTATTTATGCCCATGACAGAGGAGGCTATCTCATCTTCTCTTATAGCAATCCATGCCCTTCCTATCCTTGAGGAATGGACTCTCCTTGTTATAAAAACAGTAAAGATGACAAAAAACAGAACAAGATAATAGTAGTGAGAGGGTTTTCCGAAAGATATTGACATAATCGAGGGAGGAGCAATGCCTGATATCCCATTTGGTCCCCTTGTCACACTATCCCAGTTATTCAGGATGAGTCGCACTATTTCACCAAATCCCAGTGTAACAATCGCAAGGTAATCTCCCTTCAGCCGCAAGGCGGGTATTGCCAGGAGAAATCCAGAAGCTGCTGTAAGCCCTATAGAAAAAGGCAAGGCTGACCAGAAATCAAGTCCAAATTTTGTATTCAGGAGGGCATATGAATAAGCGCCTATAGCATAGAATGCCACGAACCCGAGATTCAGAAGACCCGCAAAGCCTACTACAACATTCAGTCCGAGTGCGAGTATAATGTAGATACCTGCGAGAATGGCAACATCAATGAAGTAATCCCTGGCAAGGAAAGGGATGATAAAGATTAGTAACAGCAATGCATAACGAGTAATGAGTGACGGGTAACGGGTAACGAAAAACGAATCATGAATTTTCTTGCCGAAAGTCTGTAACCCTGACGTGAAAATTATTTTATAAGGGGAAAGGAATTTTAGAAAGAGAAAAAGGACGGAGAAAATTATAAAAAAAAGCAATGCTGCATTCAATCCCTTGAATGGAAGAAAGAGCAAAGATAGCCACAAAGCAATGATGAATGGTTTTACAACTTTGTACTGTTTCCCACCTGGAAATCCCCCCTTCCCCCCTTTGCCAAAGGGGGGCGAGGGGGGATTACTTTTACTGCATTTTTGTAACCTTTCACTTTTCACTGATCTATACCTTTTCCAGTTCTGCCTTGCCAAAAAGCCCACCTGGCTTGACGAGGAGTATTATGATCAGAAGAATAAATGCATAGGCATCCTTGTATTCGCTCGAGATGTAACTCGCACCAAGGCTTTCAACAAGTCCGAGCAGGATACCGCCAAACATCGCACCCCGTATGCTGCCTATCCCGCCAAGAACTGCAGCGGTAAAAGCCTTTATGCCTGCGACATAGCCGATAAAATAGTTGACAAGGCCGTAGTACATAGCGACCATAAGCCCTGCAACAGCAGCAAGGCCTGAACCTATAATAAAGGTTGTTGAAATAACCGTATCAATATTGATACCCATAAGAGAGGCCATTACCTTATCCTGTGCAACCGCCCTCATTGCCTTACCCATCCTTGTCTTTCTTACAAATATACGAAGGGATATCATCAATACTATTGATGTAAGTATTATGAAAAGTTGCAGGTAGGTCATCCTCACTGACAGGAACTGGAATCCAGCAATTCCAAAAAGATTCGGAAAAACCTTGTCTGTAGCACCCTGTGTCAGCATCACATAGTTCTGCAGGAATATGGATACACCAATCGCGCTTATTAGTGGGCTCAGTCTGGGAGCGTTCCTTAGAGGTTTATAGGCTATTTTTTCTATTGTAAAGCCATATGAAGAACAAAAGATTATTGACAAAAGGAAGGTCAGTATCAAGGCAAGCGGAAGGTTGCAGGATGTCAGGCCAATGGCAGTAAAAAAGCCGAGAAAGATTATGCCAAGGTATGCGCCGAGCATATAAATCTCACCATGGGCAAAATTGATGAGTTCGAGGATGCCGTAAACCATAGTATAACCAAGTGCAATGAGCGCATATACACTGCCAAGGGTAAGACCATTTATGAGCTGTTGTAAAAACATAGAGGATTTTAACAGAAAAAATTAATTAAGGGCAAAGGACTAAAAGGCTCTCGAGGCACATTGACTTATATGCATGCATTGAATATAAAATACCTATAATGTCTATCAAAAATTATTTCCTTAACCTTTCTTTAAATAAGAAACTGATCGGGATGATGCTTTCCCTCAGTTTCATCCTTGTCTCTATCTTGCTATTTCTATATTCACAGTCTGAAAAGGCATTACTTGTAGAACTTGAAAATCAGACGGCAGAGCTTTCAAAGGCGATACAGGTCGGTGTCGAGGAAGTGACAAGCAGTGGCTATACAGATGAGATGAGACTTCAACGTTATCTCCAGAAGCTGAATGCAAAGGGTGTAAAAGAGATCTCGATTATCAGTAATGCAGATGAAATCATTGCGAGCACTAATCCCGCAAAAGTGGGAGAAGGGGTCAGCCTCAAGAAAAAAGAGCGTATTATTAAAGCAGAACTTGGCGAGCCTGTTTCTAAAGAAGGTAAGGTTTACAATGTCATCGTGCCTGTTGTTGCCGGAAATGAGCATTATGGCTATATACATCTTAAGATAAATGCAGAGGATTTTTCCGAAATTCTTAGGATAAATATAATAAAAAGAATAGTCGCTACTTCTTTAGTCTTTGGCCTCGGCATACTTATCGCAGTATTTCTTTCTTGGATATACACCAGGCCAATATATAACGTAGTTAAGGCTGCACGGCTTGTTGCAGCAGGCGACCTGACATTAAACCTCCCTGCAGACAGGAAGGATGAGATTGGAGAGTTGACACAGAGTTTCAACTTTATGGTACAGAAACTCAGAGAGAAGCGTGCACTTGAGGAAAAACTGCGCGAGGTTGAGCACCTTTCCGGGATAGCGCAGTTAGCAAGGGGGATTGCTCATGAGATAAGGAATCCCTTAAATTTTATAAGCCTTTCGATAGACCACCTGAAAGAAAAATATAAACCGCTGAAAAGTGGGGAAAAGGAAAAGTTTGAGTCACTTATCACGAGTATAAAACATGAGATACAACGCCTTAATAAACTCGTGGGGGATTTCTTAGATTGTGGAAGACCACTGAGGTTAAGCTTAGAAGATGTAGATATTGGTAGTCTTATTGATGAGGTAATATCACTGGTATGGGCAAAGGCAGAAGATGACGGTATCAAGATACATCGTCAATGTAGAGAGCTTCCCAAATTATACTTAGATCCTGGATTGATTAAGACATGCATATTGAATGTTATTCTTAATGCGTTTCAAGCAATGCCTGCTGGAGGAGAACTTACTGTAAGCACAAAGGCATCTGACAGCATCGCCTCTATTATTATTGAGGATTCAGGTATTGGTATTTCAAAGGAGAATCTGCCAAAACTCTTTGATCCCTTTTTCTCGACTAAGAGCACAGGCCTTGGCCTCGGACTTGTTATGACAAAAAGGGTTGTCGAGGAACATGGCGGTAAAGTGGAAATTCAGAGTATAGAAGCTAAAGGCAGTATTGTAACAATATCTCTGCCTATTAAATCTACCCAAACGTTGCATTAACCCCTCCTCACCTCCCCTTAAGGTAAGGGGAGGAAGGGTGGGGTTATTAGGAGGAGGAATAAGGTGGCTATAGTGCTCGTTGTTGATGATGAACCACTCCAGAGGGACATACTTAAGAGAATACTCGATGATGAAGGATATGAGACATATACTGCTTCATCATCTGAGGAAGGACTGAGGATTGTGAAGGAGTTTACCCCCGACGTAGTCCTTACTGACCTCAAGATGGAAAGGATGGACGGTATAGAATTTATTGGTTCCATTCCCAGAGAGCCTTTTGAGCCATCAGTGGTCATCATGACTGCATACGGCACAATATCCTCGGCTGTAGAGGCAATTAAAAAGGGGGCATTTGACTATCTCACCAAGCCTCTTGATAAGGATGTACTTTTGATAACGGTTAAAAGGGCGGTTGAAAGGGTTGAACTTTTGAAAGAAAATTTACAGCTTCAGAAGGCTCTATTTGACAGGTTCAAAATAGAAGGTATTATCGGCAGTTCAATAAAAATGGTGGAAGCAGTAGAGATTATGAAAAAGGTTTCTTCAAGCACTGTAACTGTGCTTATACTCGGTGAAAGTGGCACGGGCAAGGAACTTGGGGCAAGGGCTATACACTACAACAGCTCGAGGCGAACAAAACCATTCACAGCAATAAATTGCGCTGCAATTCCAGAGAACCTTCTTGAAAGCGAACTTTTTGGCTATGAACCAGGGGCATTTACTGGTGCACTTTCAAGGAAAATAGGGCTTATCGAGGCTACAAACGGCGGCACATTTTTTCTGGATGAGGTGGGAGACTTACCCCAGATGACACAGTCTAAAATATTACGTGTACTGCAGGACAAAGAGATAAGGAGACTTGGGGGAAGGGATACGATCAGGGTTGATATTAGAATTATCGCTGCTACAAATAAAGACCTTGAAAAAGAATTGCAGAAAAGAGATTTTAGAGAAGATCTATACTACAGGCTGAAAGTGGTGACTATAGAACTTCCACCTTTACGCGAAAGAAAGGAAGACATCTTTGCACTAACAGAATTTTTCATAAAGAAATATAACCAAGAATTTGGAAAGAGAGTTAAGGGAGTGGAAGAAAATGCAATGAAGGCACTTATCGAATATCACTGGCCAGGGAATATAAGACAACTCGAATCTGTCATAGAACGTGCAGTACTTATGAGCGAGAGTCCATTTATAAACCTTAAAGATATAAAGAGTGAACTCAGGTTTTCACAGGGGATGGGAATTACTGATTTCGATCTCCCGGACGAAGGAATAATGTTTGAGGAGCTTGAAAAAGAACTCCTAAAAAAGGCCATGTTAAAGGCAAACGGCGTTGCAACAAAGGCAGCAAGGCTTCTTGGAATGAGCTATAAGACCTTCTGGTACAGGTGGGAGAAATTTAATCTCAATTCCCTAAAAAAGGATACCCTTCCCTAAAAAAGGATAAAATATAGAGGGTATTTATATATATCCTATAGTTATTAGGTACTTCCAACCTGGCATACTTATTGTATATTAATTATCTTTGAAGGTAATAGTTTGGGTTATAAACCGAATACACTCTATGATGAAAGGAGGTGATTTTGATGAAAAAGGCAATAGCGATTATCGTTGCAGTACTCTTTGTATTTGCCCTTACCTCGATATCCTTTGCAGCGGAGAAGAAGGCAGCAACTGCAACTGCACCTGCTGAAAAGAAAGAGGCACCGGCAAAAGTAAAGCAGGTTTCAGGCGAGGTTGTCACTGTTGATGCAACAGCTGGGACCCTTACTGTAAAGAGTAAGAAAAAAGAGGTGGTACTTTCAACAAATGACAAAACCGTTATAAAGATCGGTAAAGAAAAGAAAGCCCTTGCTGATATAATGGTTGGTGATAAGGTAAAGGCTAAGTACACCGAGATTGATGGCAAGAATGTAGCAAAAAGTATTGCTGCAAAAAGTATCACTATCCGGCCTGCAGAGAAAAAGACAGTGCCAGCAAAGCCAGCAAAGTCAGCAAAATAATCTTACTTAAAAGATAGGGCACTAAAATTTTAGTGCCCTATCTTTGTCTCATGACAAATTTTTGTCCAGAGTCTTCCTCATGTTATCAGGTATTTTAGCTTAACCTTTTTAACAGGTTATAGCACATGGTATATAATAGTTAGGGAAAAACACAGGAGGTGGTCTTGAAGAAAAGGGTTCCTTTTGAATTCGCCTCTCGCATTAAGTATCTTCCACCTTACCTTTTTGCCTCTATAGACAGGATGAAACAGAAGGCAATAGAGAAGGGTGCTGACCTCATAGATCTGAGCATCGGTGACCCGGATATCCCTACGCCGTCTCTCATAGTTAATGCTATGAAAGAAGCTGTTGAAAAACCTTTTAACCACCGATATCCGTCATACGAAGGTATGCTATCTTTTAGAGAGGCTGTTGCGAGATGGTATAAAAAGAGATTCGGTGTTAAACTTGACCCTCAGACAGAGGTGCTCTCATTAATTGGTTCGAAGGAAGGTATAGGCCATATCCCTTTGGCATTTGTAAATCCAGGGGATACAGTGCTTGTACCATCACCCGGGTATCCTGTTTATTCAACTGGCACCTTGTTTGCCGGCGGGAGGAGCTACACAATGCCTCTCGGGGAAGAAAATGATTTTCTGCCTGATTTCGACATAATACCAAAAAAGGTATTACTTAAGACAAAACTCATTTTTATAAACTATCCCAATAATCCTACCTCAGCAATTGCACCAACAAAATTTTATAAAGAGGTGGTAAAAATTGCCTCAAAATACAACATCATTGTCTGCCACGATGCCTCGTACACAGAGATATACTATGATAAGGAGCCTTTAAGTTTTATGCAGGCACCCAATGCAAAGGATGTGGGCATCGAGTTTCATTCACTTTCAAAGACATATAATATGACGGGTTGGAGGATAGGTTTTGCTGTTGGAAACAGGGAAGTCTTAGCAGGTCTCGGAAAGGTAAAGACAAACCTTGATTCAGGCGTTTTTCAGGCCATACAGGAGGCAGCCATAGTTGCCCTTGGTATGGACAATGATATCCTGTCAGCAATAAGGAAGACTTACCATGAAAGGAGGGATGTACTTTACAACGGATTAAGAAAACTTGGTATGCATCTTATTAAGCCGAAGGCTACCTTTTATATATGGGTAAAAGTACCTTCTCATTTTGATTCAATGGGCTTGGTAACACACATGCTTGACAAAGCAGGGGTGCTTGCAACGCCTGGTAATGGGTTTGGAGAAACTGGAGAAGGTTATGTAAGATTTGCATTAACAGCACCTGTGGATAGGATTCAAGAGGCAGTCAAGAGGATTAGTGGAATCCTTTAAAAATGTCTGTTGTTTACATTGGTATTGGCTCTAATCTCGGCAACAGGCAGGAAAACTGTCTACGCGCAATAGAACTTCTGCAAGAAAAAGGAATCATTGTCACGAAGCGCTCTTCTCTATATGAGACCGAGCCGTGGGGTGTAAAAGATCAACCACTGTTTATAAATATGGCAATAGAAATAGAGACAGGACTTAAGCCGGAGGAGCTCTTAAGAATGTTAAAGGATACTGAAAGAGAGATGGGCAGAAAAGATTCATCAAAATGGGGGCCGCGTATTATTGACCTTGATATTTTACTTTTTGACAATATTGTCTTAAACAACAAAAATCTAAAAATCCCACATCCGTTAATGCATGAGAGGGATTTTGTCTTAAGGCCTCTATGTGAGATTGCACCTGATATAAAGCATCCATTATTAAAATTGAGTATCGGCGACCTTTTGCAGCAGTTACAAAAAGATATATAGTGAAAGCAAAAAATAAGTTTATATCCCCCTCACCCTACCCCTCTCCCGCAAGGGGAGAGGGAACTGTTTTACTATACCCCTCCCTTAACGGGAGGGGTTGGGGGAGGGTGAATTATGTAATTTTATTTAATGCCTTCACTATAGTGTAATCCTGCCACCTTTTCGGGTCAGGAGGGATTCCTTCCGGTGAGGAAGTTGGCAATGATTCCTGCACGACTGTTGACGCCAAGCTTTCGCATCAAAAGCTTCATGTACCCCTTAACCGTATTGAGGCTCAAACCAAGGGCATGAGCTATCTCCTTATTACTGCGGTCTGCGAGGAGCAATCGCGCTATATCCTCTTCCCGATGATTAAGATTCCATTGCCGAAAAATCATGGAAAGATTCACACTATCTGGATTGAACCTTTCGAGAATGAATAAATACTGTTTCTCTTGTTGCTGTAATGCTGATGGTTGGCCTGAGAGGACTATACCCTTCACGGTATATCGCCTCCGCCGGCTCTGAAGCATATCAATAAAACCTGTCCCCTTCTCACCTTCGCCAGACTCCTTCAGCTCATCAAGCTCTTTGTCGAGTAACTCTTTCCATCTTGAACAAAGGAAAGAGATATCAGGGAAGGAGGACGTCTCCTCTTTTGAAAGTGAAGATGACAGAGAAAGGATGTGATAGGTCTCTGCGTTGTAGAACACCTGTTCCTTCGCCGCCTCGGTCTGTGGACGATAGAAAATGAAAGCGGCGGGAGGAGACGATATCCCCTGAATCCTGTCAGAAGAGATGTCAACCATGATTTACATATATCATAAGATTCATAGGAAATCAAGCTCGGTATATACACTTTTGGGTGGCCTCTTTAGAGCCGACCCAATTTTGGTTATTTACACAAGGGCGAAGAGAATGTAATGTAATGTGTTTTACAAATTCCAGATAAAATGTAAATGTAAAGTTTTCACAAATACCAGATGGAGGATTCCCATATGGGTTGGCAGACGGAGGAGAAGAGAGTGAGTATTCGTTATCCTTACACCCGCCCTGTAAGCTATATGGCATTGGGTGAGTCAGGGCGTCCTCCGGATAAGGTTGCCGTCCACGGTGAGATCTTAAACTTAAGTAGCGGCGGGATGAGGATCCGGACGGAGAGACAGGCGCTTGAGGAAGGGACTGTGCTTCAGGTATGGTTCCCGTTATCCGAGCCTCCAGTCACGATACCGGTCCTGGCACAGGTTAGATGGGTGAGAGAAGAGATGCCCGGGGAATACCAGGTCGGCCTAAGGTTTATGATATAGCCATCACTTTATTAAAATTGAGTATCATGAGCTTAATGCAACAACTTTACAAGGAGTCACGAGGTACCCATGGAGTTTATTGATAACAACATATCTTCTTTGCAGACCTACCTCTCAAACCTGACAGGTCTCTCTCTTTCCATTTACGGAGAGAAAGGGAATATCATCCTGCCTCCTATTAAAGAGAATAAGCTTTTGTCAGTTATCAGGTCATCCTCGAGGGGCCGGGATGAATATAACGACTTTTTAAAGGGGTGTATAGAGAAGGCGATTCAAAGAAGGAACGTATCTATCTTTAAAGGTCCTTCAGGGCAGTACCATTTCTTTATACCTCTCCGTGTTGATGATTCAGTCTTTGTTGTCGCAGGTGGTGGTGTATACCTTTCTCAGAAGGAGTTTGAGGATCTTTATGTAAAGGATGCAGAGTCTTATGGTCTGCCTTTAAACCAACTTAAATCATGGTCTCAGGAGATTATCATCAGGGATTATGCAGACATTCAGGATACTGCGAGGCATATCCAGTCCATATTTAATCTTTTTCTCAAGAGCAGCTATGAAGGCATCCTGAATGAGAAGAGGTACAGGTCAATGAAGACCATCCTCAGCCTGATATCTGACATGAAGTTAGATAAACAGGCAGATGGGGTCTATGACATTTTAGTTGATATTATGCTTTTCCTGTTCAATGCAGATAGTATCTCTGTCATGATTAAGGATGATTCGGCAGGCTCACCATTATTCAGGCCTCGAAGGGCTGCAGGCAGGCTGAAAGAACATCTGCAATCAGTGCCATTAAAAGTTTCAGGTATGGTATCCGAGGTGGTTGAAAAACAGAGGCCTTTATATTCTGAAGATGTGATGGAGATATTAAGATTAGGTTTAAGTGATGAGGTCACATCTATTTATGTATTCCCTATAAAATCGGATGGTAAGGTAACCGGACTCCTGGGCACCTTTAACTCCAATATCAAACAGGAGGATGCGGATATTATTTCAGATCTATGCAGGATTACAGGTTTCATCTTCAGACTCATAGAGCTGCAGGGAATTTATGACAAACGGATAAAGGATATAGATGTATTGAATATAGCTGCCACACGCCTCAACCCTGTTAAGGAACCAGAGATGCTTTATGAGACCATAGTGGACACCTCAGTGAATCTGACAGATGCAGAGAAGGGCTCTTTAATGCTGTTTGAAGAGGACTTCCTCACCATAAAGGCTGCAAAGGGGATAAACAAAGGTCTCCTCAGGGAAATAAAGATCAAGATAGGCGAGGGTATTGCAGGTAAGGTATTCAGTGAAGGTATACCACTCATAGTGGATGATATCGAAAAAGACGAGAGGATTCAGCTCAGGAGGAGGCCGAATTACAGGACGGGCTCATTCATAAGCATACCACTTAAGATAGGGGATGAGACCATAGGGGTGCTTAACATCGCCGACAAGATAACAGGAGAGGTTTTCTTAGAAGAGGACATGGCAATACTCCGCTCATTTGCATCATACGCATCTATCGCACTCGAAAGGTCAATGTACTGGAGCCTCGCAGGACATCTTCGGGAGCTCAGCATCACAGACTCCTTAACTGGTATTTTCAACAGACGGTATTTCGAGGAGAGGTTTTTTGAAGAACTCCAGCGTTCTCAGCGTCACAACCTATCCTTTTCGCTGGCTATGATAGACATAGATGACTTTAAACTCTTCAATGACACAGAGGGCCATCTTGCAGGTGATGAGGCATTAAAAAATATCGCTAATATAGCAAAGGAAAGCCTGCGTGTTATTGATGTAATAGCCAGATTTGGAGGAGAGGAGTTTGCACTCATCATGCCCCAGACAGAGAAAGAGGAGGCATTCTTGGTTGCTGAAAGGATAAGGAGGTCCATCAAGGAACAATTGCCCTGCACCTGGAAGGTCTTTCCTAGGAATAACATTACCACAAGCATAGGTGTAGCAACATTTCCATCTGATGGGAAGGACAGGAAGGAACTAATACGGAATTCTGATAAGGCGCTCTACAGGGGAAAGATGGAGGGCAAGGATAAGACGGTTTTATGGGGCAGGTAGAAGATATTCTAAGCCTTCCTGACAAAATCTCCAAAATTTTTTAATATCCTTAGACCAGTTTCCTGACTCTTTTCAGGGTGAAACTGGGTTGCAAAGATATTCTCCTTCCAGACCATAGAAGCAAAGGTTATACCATAATCAGTCGTTGTTGCAACTACATCATTATCATCAGGCACGACATAGAAGGAGTGGACAAAATAGAAAAATGCCTTGTCTTGTATGCCGTCAAAAATCGGCGGCCTTCTTTGAATTTTCACATTATTCCAGCCCATATGCGGCACCTTAAGATTTATCTGAAATCTAACAACCTTCCCCTTTAAGATATCAAACCCCTTGTGAATGCCGAATTCCTCTGATTCAGTGAACAAAACCTGAAGTCCAAGGCAGATGCCGAGATACGGCTTGCCTTTCCGAATTGACCTCACAACTGATTCAATGAGTGACATTCCCTTAAGGTTTTTCATGCAATCTCTAAATGCTCCGACGCCTGGAAGTACAACTCCCTGAGCATTATCCACTGCCCTTGGGTCTGATACAACCCTCGCATTAAGCCCTACTTTAAGGAACCCTTTCTCAACACTCCTAAGGTTCCCCATTCCATAATCCACAATCGCAATCATGTTTTTATTATACAATAGATAGGAGTTCTCAGGACGCAATTCTAAAAAAGTTTATCCAGCACCTTGAGAATACCCCGCACTTCCGAGAAGTGTCGGGGAATACCCTGCGGTCAAGGTGCTTGGATTTATTTGACATTTTGTTGTGCCGCATGCCAAAATAGCTACAGTTTTGGAAGTTTTTGTTAAATAAAGGCCGCAAAGACTTTAGACGCTGCGGCCTTTTTTTTAGTAAGACCAAATTACAAAGATAATGTAATGATATACAACGGGACAGTGAAATAGTTTAATGAGGCCAAGGGATTTGGTTTCGTTACGACGAAGGAAGGGAATCAGATAATTGGAGATAAGAGTAAACGGAAATGACATTGAAAGGGCTTTAAAGATTCTAAAACGACAGATCCAGAAGGACGGCCTTCTGAGAGAACTCAAAGAGAGGCGGTTCTATGAGAAACCCTCTATCAAGCTGAGAAGAAAGCAAAGAGAAGCGCAAAAGAGAAGAATTAAGAACGCAAGGCTGAGAAGGCAGCACAAACCGATCAGATAGGTTTTATCCTAAAGTAACTGCCACATCTTATATCTTTCTGATTATAAATACATCTTTCGTTAGATATCCCCAAAACAGATTTAGAAATATAAAAAAATCAAGAACCCCTTCTGGTTAAAGGGATTGGAGTGATATAAAATATCACCCAACAGGTTAAACAAAAA
>Ga0210054_1000179_pt1 | contig 65215 bp, 59 predicted proteins | sample CryGeymeta201516_FD_185470 | JGI IMG/M metagenome (GOLD analysis project Ga0210054, IMG submission 185470) | Groundwater microbial communities from Crystal Geyser aquifers in Utah, USA - Crystal Geyser metaG 2015-16 (SPAdes) (version 2) | ecosystem: Environmental > Aquatic > Deep subsurface >... | reverse complement strand
TCCTTTTATGTAATGCTTATCTAAAAGGCTGCTGATTGTGTTCCAGTCCAAAAGAGTGTTCATTTGATTAAAAAATGTCGTTTTTATTTTTCGTGAACGTGTATCACAAATACTATCGGCTAAGGTTGGGTGTTTTGCTGATTTAATAATGCTAAAATACAAATTAATATACTGATAATCAAATAATTGAAATTATATTTTGTTAATTATTTTATACAATTTCCCTTGCAACGGTCTTAAACCATCGTTTTTACAGATCAAAGCACATCATATGTTAACATTGCAGACTATGTAGAAATACACATTAGTGAAAAATCAGGTGAAATAACAACAAAAGAAACTCTCAAATGGGTGCATATAGCAATCAGCAATGCCAAACGGAATTTTTTGGGTAATTATCATAAAATCAAGAGGAAATATTTACAGTTATACCTAAATGAATTTGTTTACAAACTTAATCGCAGATATTTTGGAGAGAAAATATTTGACAGGCTCGTTATTGCCAATATTACTGGATTATGAGCAATAACGGATATGCAGAAATCAAAAGTATATTTAAATTTATATTCCTTACCAAATTTTATTTTGAACGGAATAAATTGATACAATTGTTTATTTTTCTTTAAAAATTAACGCAGTTTAACCTTTTACGCCCAATTTAGATAAGATAGTATCCATCAAACACCATTTGGTTAAGGATGATTGCAATAAGTTGGCGCCAACAAAGGCTGTAAACCAAAGCCAGTTTATGTTAACATATATGGCCAATAATAAGCTTGCTAATATAAAGGTTCCAGCAATGCCTCTTATAATTCTGTTTTTCATGTGTTATAGTTTAATTAGATTTTTCAATATTTAAAACAGCGATATGGATGTTTGATAATGTCTTTTGATTTTTGTTAAATGTCGTTATTTGTTCAAAAAGCTTTTCTACATGTTCTTTTTTTACAAAAGCATAAAAAACGATAGATTCGGTTTGATTCATTTCACTTGAAAACCAATTAGATTCTACAGCATCTTCAGTGCTGTCTCTAAAACCCGTTACATCTCTATAAGAGAATGTTTTAACATTGGCTTCTTTTAATTGAAGTTTAATAACTTTTTCAAACTCTTTTATGGCGGTAATAATAACTAGTTTCATGGTTTGATGTGTATAAGGTTAATGTTCCCATTTTTTTCTTTCGGTGATATAATAAATCAAAGGCACCACTATTAAGGTTAAAATCGTTGAAACAATGGCTCCAGCAACTAACGATATGGCTAATCCCTGAAAAATAGGATCAAAAAGAATGATAGAAGCTCCAATTACAACTGCACCCGTTGTTAACAAAATTGGTGTAGTTCTTACGGCGCCAGCATCAATAATGGCTTGCTTTATAGGAATGCCATCGTTTAATCTGATTTCAATAAAGTCGATAAGTAACACCGAGTTTCTAACCATAACACCAGCTAAAGCTATCATACCTATAAAAGATGTGGCGGTAAAAAAGGCATCTAATAGCCAATGACCTAAAACAATACCAACTAATGAAAGCGGAATGGCCACCATCATGACCAAAGGTGTTTTAAAGTTTTGAAACCAGCCTACAATAAGCATGTAGATGATGACAATAACAATTAAAAATGCAGCACCTAAATCTCTAAAAACTTCTAGAGTAATTTGCCATTCTCCATCCCATTTTACGGTGAAATCTGTTTCTTCTGTTGGAGATTCCATGTAAAGTTCATTAATTTTGTAGCCTTTTGGGAGTTCAATTTTTTGAAGTTTTTCATTCATTCCTAAGATGGCATATACAGGACTTTCTAAGGCTCCTGCCATATCAGCCAGAACATAAACCACTCGCTTTTGGTCTTTTCTGTAAATTGTTTTTTCTAAGGTTTCTTTTTTAACAGTAACCAAATCACTTACCGAAACCACCTGACCATTGAGCCCTTTAATCTTTAAATTTTGAATATCCTGGAGCGATGTTTTATCCTTATCATCTAATGCAAGTACAATGCTTACGTTATCATTTGAAGTCTCATCATACAAATTGGCAATAGGATATTCTTTAAGCAAATAGGTTAAATTGCCAACCACTTGTTGTGGTGCAATGCCATTAAGCATGGCTTTCTCCTTATCAACCTCAAGGCGATATTCTATTTGATTGTCTTCTACCATCCAATCGGCATCAACTACATCCACCGTGTTTTCTAAAATAGCTTTGACTTGTTTTGCAACCTTAATTTGCTCATCATAATTGGGACCATAAATTTCAGCTACTAGCGTTGAAAGCACTGGCGGTCCTGGTGGAACTTCTACAATTTTAACATTGGCATGATATTTTTTAGCAATTTTCTGGATGTTTGGTCGTACTAGTTTTGCTATATCATGACTCTGCAAATCTCTATGCTCTTTGTGTAAAAGATTTACTTGAATATCGGCCATATTACTGCCTCCACGTAAATCATAATGTCTTACCAATCCGTTAAAGGTAATAGGAGCAGAGGCGCCAATATAATTTTGGTAATCCACCACTTCTGGAATGGTTGTTAAATATTGTGCGATTTCTTGAGTCACAACGGCCGTTCTTTCTAAGGTAGTTCCTTCAGGCATATCAATCACTACTTGAAACTCATTTTTATTATCAAACGGTAACATTTTTACTGCCACAGATTTTGTAAAAAACATCAATACAGAACCTATGAGTAATACCAGTGTAATAACCAGCATGACATTTCGTTTTTTAGGATTATCTAAAAAAGGTTGTTCTATTTTTTTGTAAAATTTATATATTCTGCTAGTTTCTAAACTTTCGTCTTCTTTATGTGCTTGTCCTTCTTTTTCTTGCAATAAATGATATCCCAAATAAGGAGTCACTGTAAGCGCTACAAATAATGATAAAATCATAGCAATAGATGCACCAATAGGCATAGGGCTCATATAAGGGCCCATCATTCCAGACACAAAAGCCATGGGTAAAATTGCCGCAATAACGGTAAAAGTTGCTAAAATGGTTGGATTGCCTACTTCATTAATGGCATAAATAGCGGCTTGTTTAAATGGTAATCGTTTCATTTTAAAATGCCTGTGCATGTTTTCGGCAATAATAATACTGTCATCTACCACAATACCAACCACAAAAACCAAGGCAAAAAGTGTAATTCTGTTTAGGGTATAACCCAACATGTAATAGGCAAATAAGGTTAATGCAAAAGTTAATGGCACTGAAAAAAACACCACTAAACCACCACGCCACCCCATAGCTAACATCACTAAAATAGTCACAGCCAATATGGCAACTCCAAGGTGTAGCAATAATTCGCCTACTTTGTCAGAGGCTGTTTCTCCGTAATTTCTGGTAACATCTACATGTACATCGGTTGGGATTAAGGTTTGCTTTAATTTATCAACATGCGTTAATATCTTTTCAGATATTTTCATTGCATCTGCCCCTTTAACTTTTGATATTGAAATGGTTACGGCTGGATAATCTGAATTAAAATTTTTAAAGGATTCATTGGCTTGGCCAAAACCAAAAGAGACATAGGTTTTTGCTGATGATGGCCCATCTTGAATGCTGGCAACTTGTTTTAAATAAACGGGCATATTATTATTAACACCAACTACTAGGTTTTCTACATCTTCTTTGGTTTCTAAAAATCGTCCAGTGGTAATAAGGTATTCGGTATCATTATTTACAAAACTGCCAGACTGCGAACTACTGTTGTTGGCTTGAATCATTTGCATGATTTCTAAAGCATCAATACCGTTTCCAGCCATTTTATCTTTATCTAAACTAACTTTTAGCTGTCTGTTTCTGCCACCAATCACTTTCGTTATGGAAACATCTTTTACTTTTTCAATTTCAGAGGTTAATTCTTCTGCTATTTGGCGTAAGTCATAATCATCATAATGTTCACTCCATAAAGTTAATCCTAACATAGGAACATCATCAATAGAGCGCGTTTTTACAACGGGTTTATAAACGCCTTGAGGAAACATATTTTCATGCTTCATCAATTCATCATATAATTTTACGTAAGAACGCTCTGTGTCTTCACCAACATAAAATTGGATGACCATAACCGCCTGACCATTCATAGCCATACTGTGAACATGCTCAACGCCTTTTATGTTTGAAATAATTTTTTCTAAAGGCTTTACAACTCTGTTCTCTACCTCTGTTGGGTTGGCACCAGGATAACCAACCAAAACGTCGGCCATGGGTACATTGATTTGAGGTTCTTCCTCTCTTGGAATAAGAAATGAACTATACACACCAATAATCATTAAACCAATCATTAATAGAATGGTAAGCTTAGAGTTGATAAAAAAATGGGCTATTTTGCCTGAAATTCCTTCTTGCATCTTAATTTATTTTTTGGGCGTTTTAACAGGCTTTCACCAGTCGCTTTTTTTGTGTTCCTCACAAAAAAGAGCTCCAACAATGGCTCAATCCTTAACGCAGTTTTGTTATTGAATAGTTACGTTTACGCCATTATATAATTTTCCGTCTGCTGAAACAATATAGCTTTCATCTGAATTTAGTCCTGATAAAACCTCTATTTGATTTCCAAAAGTTCTACCCAAACGTAACCAACGTAATAAAGCCGTATTACCATCACTTATGGTATACACGCCAGAAAGTTGCCCCTTAGTTACTAAGGCTTCTACAGGAATTAAGACCATATTGGTTGATGTTTGAGTTTCTAGCGGAAATTGAACGGTTACAAACATGCCCGATAAAATGGCGGCTTCAGGTTTATTTAATGCTATTTTAACCAAGTATTGTCCACCGGTGTTTTTCGCTGAGCTACTTACTTCGCTTACCTTTCCTTTTACGGTTTTGTTTATGGATTTAACTAAAACATTAACGGATATTCCAGAGGTTATTTTTGAAATCTCACTTTCTGGAACCATTGCCATCACTTCAAAATGTTCTGGAGACTCTAGGGAGATTAAAGGCATGCCTGGATTTGCCATATCTCCATTTTTAATAAATTTTCCGGTAACTACGCCATCAAAAGGGGCACGAATATTAGCATAAGCAAATTGAGCATCTACCTCGTTTTTCATTTGTTTAGCACCTTCCAATCTGGCTTGTGCCATGTTGTAATGTGCGGTCATATCATCCAGTTCTTTTTGTGAGGCACTATGGTCTGCAAATAAATTTTTATAGCGATTATAATCTTTTTCCGCATTGGTAAAAGCTGCAGTAGCTTCTGTAATTCCTGCATTAACTTGAGATAGTTTGGCTTGTAAATCTGAGTTGTTAATGGCCAAAAGCAATTGCCCTTTTTGTACCTTATCTCCAACATTTACAGGTGTATTGGTAACAAAACCCATCATGCGAGTACTTAAATTGGCACTTTTAACGGCCTGTATAGTACCACTTGCCGTTAGGAAGGAATGGTTAGTGTTTTCATTACCCTCATTTATCTTTACAGCAATAGGGGTTTGATCTGCAATAGGCTTTTTAGTATCGTTTCCACAACTTACTGTCATGATTGAAAGTACTAATAAGATTAGCATATAGTTAGTTTTCATGGGTTTTATTATTTAGTTAAAAATTTTAAATAGGCTTGAGCATAGTTATACTCAAAAATGGTTTGATAATATTCTAATTGTTTTTGGGCAAATTGTGTTTCTGTTGTGAGTAAATCTGAGGTTTTTTCTAAGCCTTGTTCAAAACGATTGGTTCTAATTCGTAAGGATTCATGAGATTGTTCCATGGCGAGTTTAGAAAGTTTTAATTTGTTTTCGGCATCCATAAACAGGCGTTTCGCTTTGTTTAATTCAAGCTGGCTTTGTGAAACATATTGTTCATATTGAAGCTTTGATTTTTCAAATTCTGCTTTGCTTTTTTGGGCTTTTCCAAAGCGTTTGGTGCCATCTAAAAGCGTCCAGCTTAATTGTGCCCCAACAACATAGCCACTAGCATCGCCTTGAAATGCTTGATCGTCGTATAATTCATAACTTCCAAAGGCATTCAATGTGGGTAAAAACGTCATGTTATCTGCCTTATGCAAAGTCTCATAGGCATTGGAAGCTAATTGCATGGCTTTAATGTCTGATCGTTCTGTTGAAATTTGTGATGCCACCACTAAATCTGTTGCGTTTATGGTTAAACTATCCGTTGGTTTTAAAATAGCATTTTCGTAATCATTCATAAGAAATGATAGATAGTTCGAAGCATTTTCAACATTACTTTTTGCCGTTTGAAGCTGATTTTTTACTTCGGTAACTCTAACCTCTACTGCCAAAACATCAGCTTGTTGTAAATAACCTTGTTTAAAACTGTTATCGGCTAAAGCTTTGTTTGATTCTGCCGCTAAAAGCGCTTTTTCAATCACATCAAGCGCTTTGTAGGCCAGTTGAAGTTGCATGTAGGCCTTATCTACTTCAAAAACCAAATAATCGGTGGTTCTTTTAGTTTGCAAAGACATGGCTTCCATGTTGTTTTTGGCGGCTTTACGCTGATAAAATCCGTCCATGTTGATGAGCGGTTGCTTGACTTCAATTCGAGTTGCAAAATTTTGGGTTTGTTCAGGATTGTTTAGCGAGGAAGGATTAAAATCATTGACTGTTAATATTTCCTGATTTAACTTAGAACCAAAAGCCATAATCGGATTTGTAATGGCCATACCGGTATGGGAAACGGCTATATTGGGTAAAAAAATGGCATTGGTTTGTCTGTAATCTGCACGTGCTAGATTAAAGTCTTCTTTCGAAATTTTAATAGATTGGTTGTTATTGGAAACGCTTTCTAAAACAGTTGCTTTCGAAATTTGAATAACTTCTTGAGCCTTGGTAATAGAAATAAAGCTTAAAAAACTAAGCGTTAATATGCCTATGTTGTTTTTCATAAATTGTTTTTTTAATGAGACAAATGTATAGGTGTTTTTAAAGTTATTTGGTAACCTATGTTACTTAGTATTATGGAAATAACTTTTGGAAGGATATCTCACAATGTAATCATTATAGTTTAAAAAAAAAATGACTTTTGTCACGGTTTTTAAAGCCATACTTTTTTAATATTTCATTTGTTTTACTAAACAAAAAAGCAATCTTTAATAACTAAAGACTGCTTTTTTTAAAAAACCAAACAACAAAAAATCAACCAATCACGGGTCAACTTTATTTTCTAGTGCCGCCATGTCCACCGGCAACTATAACCATAACTTTAATACTTAAAACGAAAAATTTAAAGAGTTGTATGATAGGATTCATCATTTTAAATCTTTGTATGGGCGATATTCTTCTCATAATATTATTTTTTAATTTTGAAATGAACTTTTAAAGGTGAATGAATTCCTACTCAGGAATCAACCTTTATTAGTTTGATCCCTTACTCAGGAATCAACCACCAAAGTGGTTTCATTTTGGCTTTATAAATAAAAGCATAATGTAATGCTAGTTTTAACCAATGTCCTGCTAACCCTATAGAACCAAAGGTTTTTCCTAAATGCCTTCCTTGTGTTTCTGAATATTTTTTATAATCAGGAATTATAGGAAACGTTGTAATGCTAATACCACTTCCATCTAATAAACCATAACCGGCAGACGCAATACAAGCAGCTCCCATATTACCCATAGAACCTTTATGGCGTAAAGACTCTTTGCCACTTTTTATAGAATCGATAATATTATCAGCCACTAATTTGGCTGTAATGCCCGATGGCATTCCTGTTCTTGGTGGTGATGGAAATATGTCTGTGCCATTTTTACTCTTTCTTGGTTTAGAAATGGTATGTGGTGGCGCAAAGGCAATTCCTGGGGCAAAAATATTTTTGTAGCTAGGGTTTTGATAGGTTTCTGGCCAATCTTGTACGGTCCATTCTTCATAAGGTTTTGGCGAATAATCAGCATCAACAATCATAAATCCTTTAAAAAGCTTATCGGTTATGTCTTGATTGTTTCTATCAAAGGCTTTAAATCCGTGGCCAGAAAAAGATGGAATCAACATGGCAAAATCAAAAGCTTCTATTTTAGTTTCACCATCTAAATTTTCATAATAGGCAATGCCATCTTCTATTTTATTAACACCAGCACCAAGAATCCATTTTATATTTCTGTCCTCAAAGATCATTTCAACCATTTCACTGGATTTCATGGTAATAGAGCCATAACTCATCAACATGCCATCCATTCCAAAGTCGCCTAATTTGTATTCGTTGGATATCCAAGTAATGTCTGCCATATCACGTACTTTATGTCTGCGCAATTCTTGTTCAACATTTAAAATGTACTCAAAAGCAGCGCCTTGACAGGTTGCTTTTGCGTGCCCAGTTCCTATAAGTATTTTTACCTTTTTACCTTGTTTCATTAATTCAATCTGCTCATTAAGTCCATTCCAAGCATGTTCGGCATGGGTATAGGTACAAACAGAAAAGGTTCGATTATTATCTGGAACTAAACCTTCTGTAGCTTCAAAATTTAATTTTGGACCTGTGGCATTAATGAGATAATCATAGGTTACTTTTTCTTGTATTCCTTGTATGTCTCCAGCAACATATTCGGCTAACACATAAGGTTTTTCTTCTTGTTGGTCCCCTTCTGGATGAAAGCTTATGGCTTTGGCTTGTTTAAAGTCTATGCCTTTCTTTTTATATAATGGAGCAAGAGGAAATAATATTTTTTTGGATGGCATTCTGCCAATTCCTACCCATATGTTTGAGGGAATCCATTGATAATTACTGTTAGGAGAAACCACAACAACATCATGTTCTTTAGAGAGTTTTCTTCTTAAATGTGAAGCTGCTACATGACCAGAAATTCCGGCTCCTAAAACTAATACTTTAGACATACTTATTGGTTTAGTATTTTCAAATGTACTCTGATAAAATAAGTTTACCTGTCACAATTGTTACATATAAAAAAGGGTCTAAAATGGTGCTTAGTTTAAGGTATATTAACGTGAGTTCGACATAAAAAAGAGCAGAAAAGTCATGTTTTATTCAAAGAAAAAGCAGAAAAATTAGTATATTTAAGTATCTAAAAGTCAAACATTTAACTAACTTTCTGCTTATGATTTCTACAGATAAAATTACTGAAATATTTTGTTATATTGATGAATTTCACAAAGAATTTGAACGCGCCCAAGAAGGCCATCTCCTAGAGACCCAGTATCCCATCAAAAGGAGGAACAGAAAATCCACGCTTTCCAATAGTGAAGTAATGACTATTATGGTATTGTTCCATTCAGGGAATTTCAGAAACCTAAAGCACTTTTATCTTTTCTACGTAAAGCCACACTTGCAAAATGAATTTCCAGAAACGGTCTCCTACAACCGCTTTGTAGAGCTCCAACAGAAGGCCGTGGTGCCCATGGCCCTGTTCTTGAAAATGTGCTGCTTGGGCAAGTGTACCGGTATTTCATTTATAGATTCAACCCCACTGAGGTCCTGCCATATCAAAAGGGAAAAGCAGCACAGAACCTTTAAGGGAATGGCAACCAAAGGGCAATGCTCCATAGGGTGGTTCTTTGGGTTCAAGCTTCACCTGATCATTAACGATAGAGGAGAAATCCTGGACTTTATGCTGACCCAGGGCAATGTGGACGACAGGGAGCCTTTAAAAAAAGACAGCTTTCATAAGAGAATAATGGGAAAATTATACGGGGACAAAGGATATATAGGCAAAGACCTCTTTGAGCAACTTTTTGTGGACGGTGTCCATTTGGTGACCAAAATAAGAAAGAACATGAAAAACAGTTTAATGCATATCCATGATAAAGTTATGCTTAAAAAAAGGACCATCATTGAAACCGTAAACGATGAACTTAAGAATATGTGTCAAATTGAACATACAAGACACAGAAGCTTCAATAATTTCCTTTCAAATCTTCTATCTGGTTTAATTGCATACAGTTTCTTTCCCAAGAAACCTTCCCTAAACCTAGAAATTATTGATAAAAGATTAGCTGCTTAAATCGAACTCACGTTAATATTAGTATTTTAAAGCCCAAAGATTCTACGAATATCACAAAAATAAATAGTCTTACTAAAGAACCCATCAACAATGACCCGAGCCATTCAAATACCGTAAAACACCTCGTTGATTTTGCTAAACAATTTGAAGGTGTAAAGTACAAGTTTGGTGGCACTACAAATAAAGGTATGGATTGCTCTGGCTTAGTTTATGAAACATTCAAGGCCTTTGAAATTGAGTTACCAAGAATATCAAGACATATGGCAACACAAGGCGCAAAAGTTTCAATTGATAGCGTTAAAACGGGCGACTTGCTTTTCTTTAAAACCAGTAACAAGCTTAAAACCATTAATCACGTTGGGTTAGTGGTAACAGCACTTCCTGGAAATATTGAGTTTATTCATTCCACCACAAGTTTGGGCGTTATCATTTCGTCATTAGCGGAACGCTATTGGTATTATTCATTTGTAGAAGCACGTAGAATATTGTAAGATATTTGCTATCTTTCAATTATGAAGATTTTAAATTTCAGCATAATCAAATTAACTTTATGCCTTATTATTGGAATTTTAATAGGGTATTTTTTTGATGTTCCTATCATGCATCTTAGTTATGTTTTAGGGTTTCTAACCTTAATCTTCACGGCTATTTATATTATTTCAAGAAAGCAATTTATTAAAACCATTGAGTTTGGAGCCATCACTTTTATCATGATGGTTTGTATTGGCATGTTAACGGTAAATTTTCATGACCAAAAAAATCATTCAACTCATTATACCAACTTCATAAGTATAGAAAAGGATTCCATAGTAAAAATAACTTTCAGAATTAGAGATGTTTTAAAACCAAGTTTCTATGACCATAAATATATTGTGGACATTCTTAATGTGGATGATACTATAGTTTCTGGAAAAAGTATTTTAAATGTTAAAAAAGATTCTCTGAATAAGCCATTTAGTGTTGATGAAATTTTTATTACAAAAACCGATTTTAAAAAAGTGTTTCCGTTATTAAATCCGGGACAGTTTAATTACAAACTATACTTAGAAAAACAGTATATCTACCATCAACTATTCCTTACAAACAAAGAGGCATTTAAAGTTAATACAACTCAAAAAACAGTGTTTGGCATCGCCAACAAAGTAAGAGAGCATTTAAATTTAAAACTAAACCCCTATTCATTTAACCCTGATGTGTTAGCTATTATCAATGCCATTTTACTGGGACAACGCCAAAACTTAAGTGAAGATGTTTATTCTAATTACGCCAATGCTGGCGCCATTCATATTTTAGCCATTTCTGGTTTACATATTGGTATTATTTTACTATTCCTCAAAACCTTTTTTAAGCCCATTGAAAGATTAAAACATGGTCTTTACATTAAAACCATATTAATTGTGCTAATCTTGTGGTGCTTTGCCATCATTGCAGGATTATCGGCATCGGTAACCAGAGCCGTAACCATGTTTAGTATTGTTGCTATTGGAATGCATTTAAAACGACCCACAAACATTTACAATACACTAGCCATATCCATGTTTGTGTTATTACTTTTTAAACCACTTTTTTTGTTTGATGTAGGATTTCAATTAAGCTATTTAGCCGTTTTTGGTATTGTAAGCTTAGACCCATATTTATACAAACTATGGATTCCAAAAAATAAGTTGATTAAAATATACTGGCATACACTAACCGTTACAATCTCTGCTCAATTGGGCATTATACCCATCAGTATTTATTATTTTCATCAATTTCCCGGTTTATTCTTTGTCTCCAACTTAATAATTATTCCGGTATTAGGTTTTATCTTGGGCTTAGGTATTCTAGTGATTATTTTAGCTGTACTTAATGCATTGCCAGCTATTTTGGTGGATACATTTACGCTATTAATTGACTTAATGAATGCCACTGTAGCGTGGATTGCACAGCAGGAAACTTTTCTTTTTAAAAATATTCCTTTTAGTTTTTTATTTGTAATTGCTTCCTATATTTTTATCATTTCATTAGTAAGATATTGTATTAAAAGAAGTTACAAGAGATTATTTTGGCTTTTAATTAGCATTATCATTGGTCAAAGCGCACTTATATACACGAGACTTCAATCACCAAAAAATCAATTTTTGATATTTCATAAAAGCCGAAATAGTCTCCTTGGATCTGTTCATGGAAGAAACATGAGCATTGCGCAACCTTTAGATAGTATTACTGAAAATGAAAACAGAATTATTACAGATTATTTTGTGAAAAATCATTTAAAGAAATTACAAAAAGACTCCATAAATCAAATATATACGATAGGAAATAAAACCTTATTGGTCATAGATAGTTTGGGTGTTTATCAGGCAAAAATTTTTAAACCAAATTATATTTTACTTAGAAATTCACCAAAAATCCATTTAAACAGATTGATAGAAACTTTAAATCCGGAAATGATTATTGCTGATGGAAGCAATTATAAAACCTATGTTGAACGTTGGAAAAAAACCTGTTTAAAAACAAAAACCCCTTTTTATCAAACAAGTGAAAAGGGAGCTTTTATTATAAATTATTAGTGAAATTATTGCTTAAATTCTGGTTTGAAAGCCGCATAATAACTGTTGAATTTTTCTTGGGTATCCATGTTTTTATGCTCATCATTTTTAAACATCTTTAAATACAGCTCTAGTTGATTAGGCGTTTGATAACCTCTTACAGGCGCTATCAATTCTCCTTTTTCATCCATAAATACAATGGTTGGATACGCATTTACTTGAAAATAACTTGTTAGTTGATGCGCTGAGTTTCGCCTGTTTGATAATTCAGGTTTATAGTTAGGGTTTGAAAAGGTATTGCCTTTAAAAGTAACCACATCATTCCCTTCAGCATTAAACTTTACAGCATAATAATGTTTGTTAACATAGTTTGCCACATCAGAATTTTGAAAGGTATTTTTATCGAGCATTTTACAAGGTCCACACCAATTGGTATAAACATCCATCATGATTTTTTTTGGTGCTTTATTTTGAAGCGCAACGGCTTCTTCAAGAGACATCCAATTAATTTCCTGTGATACACCTTTAAACGATGTAAAACCTACCAATAAAACTATACTATATTTTAAAAATTTCATTACTACTTTTTTTAAGATTCAGGGGTTTCAATTCAAAAATTATTCCTAAAATATAAAAAACGTTACGAAAATGGTATGTTTTTATATTTTTTAACTTTATTTCCGATTAACGGACACCATGCATTAGCTTTTTGATGATCGGAGTCATAACAATTGAGAAAACCGCAACAATCAATGAAACAATAGTGAGTATCCAGAAAAAATAACTAATGCCATTTTCATTGGCTACTTTGTCTATATTCTCGCCAAAAACTCCAGCGCCTTTCATTCCAATGGCTACCGCTAAATACCAAACACCAAACATAAATGCAATCATTCTTGCAGGCACCAATTTGCTCACATAAGATAAACCTACTGGCGAAATGCATAACTCACCCATGGTATGAAATAAATAAACCAAAACCAACCAAATGATGCTTACAGAAGCTGTTTTTGCGCCTGGTTCAATGCCCATGGCTCCAAATGCTACGCAAGCCATTCCTAACCCGAGTAATAACATGCCTATTCCATATTTGGTATTGGCAGATGGATTGTATTTGCTTTCCCACCATTTAGAAAATAAAGGCGCTAGTGTTATAATAAATAACGAATTTAAAACACTAAACCATGATGCTGGAATCTCTAACTCTTTATCTTTAAGCTGATCTAACAACATCCATATGGCAATACCCCAAACAATGATAAAACTAAAACTCAAAATAAGGTTTGACCATTTATAATTTTTAAAGGTTTGTTTGAATAATAAAAACAAAACCCAAGTAATGATTCCTAATGGAATAATAGTCATACAGGCATTAACAATTCTAAAAATGTTAGCCGAAGATCCATCTAAAGTTCTATCGGTGTAATCTCTTGCAAAAATGGTTAATGTCCCAGGTGACTGTTCAAAAATAGCCCAAAAGAAAATAGATAATAATGCAAAAAAGGAAACTGCCATTAGCTTCTCCCTGGTTATTTTTGAATACTGCGTAAATCTATACAACATTAAAAGTATAAATAATACGAGTGCTGTTAAAATCGCAATGGTATTTCCATTAGGTCCTAAAAAAGACAATAAATTAAAATCTCCCCCAGAAATGGTAGTTGCTGGAGCATTTATAATCCATAATAACCCTAAAAGAACCATCAAACCTATCAAAAACAATTGACCTATTGAAAATGGAACGCGTTTGTCATGATCCAAGGACTCAGCAGAATTAGCGTCATTTTTTTTAGGTTTTAACCCGATATTCCCAAAAATGTTTTGGGCCAGCCAAAACTGAACCAATCCAAAAAACATAAAAACACCTGCTAACCCAAATCCAATACTCCAACCAACTTTTTCTCCCAAATAACCACACAATAAAATTCCTAGAAAAGCGCCGGCATTAACACCCATGTAGAAAATGGTATATGCGCCATCTTTTTTTTCTGATCGATCTTTGTACATTTCAGATATAATGGAAGTCATGTTTGGTTTAAAAAACCCATTACCAATCACCAAAAGTCCAAGTCCTAAATAAATTGACCATTGGGTTTCGGCTGCCATAGAGGCATGCCCTAAAGTCATTAATAATGCCCCTATAAGAACGGCATATCGATACCCTATAACTTTATCAGCAAAATATCCTCCCATCATTGTTGACAAATATACCAACCCTACATAAGACCCAAATAATGCCATAGCATGCTCTCGTGGCCAACCCCAACCTTCATCTAAAAGTGATGCAGTTAAGAATAGTACAAGCAATGCACGCATTCCATAATAAGAAAAGCGTTCCCACATTTCTGTAAAGAACAATACAAATAATCCTGCAGGATGACCTAAAACATTATTTTTAAAAAATTGATCTGTTGAATTTTGACTCATATTATTTAGTTCTAGTTATTTAATTCTTTATCTACACCATGCATTAGCTTTTTGATTAAAGGAGAAATTGCTAAAAGCAATAAGCCAAAAATTATACCTGCATAAAATAGATATTCAAAAAGTTTTAGATAATTCTGTTTGGCAACATTTAAATCGGGTATCTCTCCCAAAACGGTATCAACAGATGCAATGTTTGCTAAAATGGACGCAATAAACTCAGAACTTGCAGTTGCCAAAAACCAAACCCCCATCATGAAACCAACAATTTTAACAGGTGACAATTTTGTAACAGCAGATAACCCAACCGGCGATAGGCACAACTCACCACATGTATGTAAGAAGTATGTAAGTACTAACCAAAAAATGGCTACTTTACCAAGTTCAGACGTTTGAATACCCATAACCAATGAACCAAAACCTAAACCAACTAAAAATAAAGCTATTGAAAATTTTACTGCTGTGTTTGGATTGTATTTTCCTAAACGAATCCATAACCAAGCAAAAACAGGTGCTAACAAAATTATAAATAATGCATTAAGACTTAAAAACATTCCAGCAGATATATTTCCTCTATCCAAAATTCTATCTGCAAAAAGATTTAAGGACGTGTAAGCTTGTTCAAATAAGGCCCAAAAAATGATAGTAAAAATTATTAATACCGTTAAAGCTATCAATCGTTCCCTAGCTACTTTATCCAATTGGGTACTGGCATAATAAACTATATAAACAAATGAAATAGCACCTGCTATTATCAATAAGTTTTGAACAATACTATGACTTTGAACCATTTGCCAAATAACCAAGGTCGAAATGACACTAATACCATAGATTAACCATTCTGTTTTTATTCCCAAAAACTTTCTATTTAATAACTCTGGGTTATTAGATTCGCCTTTGCCAAGCAAATGCTTCCTTCCTGAAATAAATGTCAGTAGTCCAAAAAACATTCCAACACCTGCTGCTGCAAATCCATAACTCCAGCCGTAGGTTTCACCTAACCAAACACAAATAATAGTCGCCAAAAATGATCCCAAATTAATACCCATGTAAAAAATGGTGAAACCTGAGTCCCGCCGTTTATCCCCTTCATGGTATAACTCACCTACTAAGGATGAAATGTTAGCTTTTAAGAATCCTACACCAAGTATTATAAAGGACAAAGACAAATAAAAGATTTCTAGTGCAAAATCATCCCTTACAATTTCTCCTGTAACGGATTGTGTTGCTGCATTTCCTTCAAAAGCCATTCCCAAATGGCCTAGAACCAACAATATCCCTCCAAAAACTATCGATTTTCTGAAACCTAAGTACTTATCCGCTATAAAACCACCTACAACTGGGATAGCATAAACCAATGCAGCATAGCTTCCAATAAGTAAATTTCCAGCATCATCAGAAAACAGGTGATATTTTGTAAGATAAAAAATCAGAAGTGCTTTCATTCCGTAAAATGAAAAACGCTCCCACATTTCTGTAAAAAACAAATAAAACAATCCTGTAGGTTGTCCAAAAAGCTCTTTTTGGTGAGGTTCTAATGTCGTTGATGCCATATATGAATTTTGTTTACACTTCTTTTATAGTTTTGATTTCAAATTAATTATTGATTATTCACCCTTTAAATTTTAAACACAATTTATTATAATCTTGTCAATCTGCCTTTATTATTAATTTTTCAATAAAACTTTTCAAGTTTACTAAAAATTCTGCAAAAAACATCTATTATTAGCACTTAAATACAATTTATTTTCAACATTTTTGGCTTCCTGTTTTTTAAAAGTAAGTTGTAGTATCTTTGCCAAATAAAAAAATTTCATGAGCAAAACGATTTCTGGTTTTTCTAAACTATCAAAGTCAAAAAAAATTGAATGGCTTGTAAACACCCACTTTTCAAAAAAAGAAACCGCTAGACAAATATTAGAACAATATTGGAATAGTGATACAAAATTACAACAGCTTCATGATGAGTTTATAGAAAATACTATTTCAAACTACTACTTACCTTTTGGTGTTGCTCCAAATTTTTTAATTAACGATAAGCTTTACACCATACCCATGGCCATTGAAGAAAGTTCTGTAGTTGCTGCTGCCAGTAAATCGGCCAAATTTTGGTTACAAAGAGGTGGTTTTAAAACCATGGTGCTATCTACTACAAAAATTGGTCAAGTTCATTTTATGTACTTTGGAAACTATGAGACTTTAAAATCTTATTTTACCTATATAAAACCAAAACTTATTGAAGATGTTAAACCGATTACCAAAAACATGGAAAATCGTGGCGGCGGTATTATGGACATTGAATTACGAGATAAAACAAAAGATATAAAAGGCTATTTTCAGCTTCATGTGTCTTTTGAAACCCTTGATGCTATGGGAGCCAATTTTATTAACTCCTGCTTAGAGCAATTTGCAAAGACTTTTAAAGATAACGCTCTGCTTTACGAAACGTTTTCTGAAGAGGAAAAGCAAATTCAAATAGTGATGAGTATTTTATCAAATTATGTGCCCGATTGTCTGGTTCGTGCCGAAGTGAGTTGCAAAATTGAAGATTTGAATGAAGATGATGCTATTTCGCCCGATGAATTTGCTGCCAAATTTATTCAAGCGGTAACCATTGCCGAAGTAGAACCATACAGAGCCGTTACCCATAACAAAGGAATAATGAATGGCATTGACGCTGTTGTATTAGCCACTGGCAATGATTTTAGAGCGGTTGAAGCTGGTGTTCATGCCTACGCCTCTAGAAATGGCACATACTCCAGTTTAACACATGCTAAAATAGAAGATGGTATGTTTTATTTTTGGATGGAAATTCCACTTGCTCTTGGAACTGTTGGGGGACTTACTGGACTACATCCTTTGGTGAAATTATCCTTAGAGCTCCTTGATAATCCTTCAGCCAAAGAGCTCATGCAAATTGTTGCCGTAGCTGGGCTATCACAAAATTTTGCAGCCTTAAGATCGCTAACAACTACAGGCATTCAAAAAGGTCATATGAAAATGCATTTAATGAATATTTTAAATCAATTCCAAGCTACCGATCAAGAAAAAGCCATTATTATAGATTATTTTAAAACGCATACGGTTTCGCATAATGAAGTTGTTAATGTTTTACAAAATTTAAGAGTTAAAAATTGAACACAAAAACATATTATAGTAACGGAAAGTTATTAATTTCTGGAGAATATGCGGTTCTTGATGGTGCTGTAGCACTAGCTGTTCCTACTGCTTTTGGACAATCATTAGTTGTTGAAGCTATTGACTACCCAAAATTAATTTGGAAAAGTTTTGATGAACAGGGCACTATTTGGTATGAAGAAGGATTTTTAATTGATAATCTTTTTTCTGAATTTTCAAAAGAAACAAATGACACAACTCTAAGATTAATTCAAATTTTTAAATCAATAAAACAACTTAATCCTTCCTTTCTAAATTCAAATACTGGCTATAAAATATCCACTCATTTAGATTTTAAAAAAGATTGGGGATTAGGCACATCTTCAACACTAATTAATAACTTAGCACAATGGACCCATGTGGATGCCTATAAACTTTTACAAATGACTTTTGGCGGTAGCGGTTATGACATTGCTTGTGCACAGCATAACAAACCTATAAGTTATCAATTGAATGATGGAAAACCATATGTAAGTGAGGTTAATTTTAATCCGTCATTTAAAGAGTGTCTTTATTTTGTTTATTTAAATAAAAAACAAAACAGCAGAGAAGGCATTAAGAAATACAAACTAAATCAGCCTCATGAATTAGTACTTAATGATCTTAGCAAAATTTCTCATAAATTAATGGTTTGTAAAACCTTATCTGAATTTGAAACCCTCATAACACTTCATGAAGAATTTATCTCAGAAATCATTAAACAACAACCAATCAAACAGGAGCTATTTAATGATTTTAAAGGAAGCATTAAAAGTTTAGGTGCTTGGGGCGGAGATTTTATATTGGTAGCTTCTAAGAAAAACCCAGCGTCTTATTTTAAGAGTAAAGGGTTTAAAACGATTATTCCATATAAAGACATGGTTTTATAACTTACCAAAATAAAAAAAGCCTCGAAAAAAAATTTCGAGGCTTTTTCATAAATCTTATATGTCTTTATTCAACCGTTTTTGCTCTGTTATCTTCAATTTCAGCGGCTTCTTTTAAGGCATCGTATAATTTTGATGTAACTACAGTCATTTTCTGATTTTCAACTTGATTGGCCGAAGCTTGGTAATTATCTAAGTCAACCGCTGGAGTCATTTTAGTAACCTGAATCATGTAAATTCCGTTATTACCGTCTATCAATTTTGATGTTTGTCCTTCTTTAAGACCAAAAGCAGCACCTACCACAAAAGGTTCTTTTCCTGCACCGGATATAGTTGGGTTTTTCATGTTGATAGCTAAGGCCGTTCTTACTGTTGTATTTTCAGCAGCTGCTAAATCATCAAGATTTGTAACACTAATCCTGTCTCTAACAATTTTTGATTTTTTCTCTTTACGAATTACAGGCATGGCGGTAACGGTAGCTTCTTCAACACTCATTAATCCTTCATCATGTTTTGCAACCAATTGAACTATGGCATATCCTGATGGGATATTAAAACGTTTTACGTTACCTGCTTTAGTATCTTTATTAAATGCCCATCTTACTATTTGTCTTTGATTGCCAATTCCAGGGATATTTTCATCTAAAATTTTTATACTGTTTACCGGACGAACCACATATTTGCTTTCATCAGCTAAGGATGTAAAATCTTTCTTTTCTAGAGCAATTTCAAAATTAGAGGCCTCTCTAAAAACTTTATCAATAGTTTCTTGCGATGGTTCTATTTTTCTGGTAATAGTTCCTACCTGAACCGCTTTTTGTTTATCTTTCTGACCTTCAATTTCAATAATATGAAACCCGAAAACGGTTTTTACAACACCTAAATCCCCTACATTACCTTCAAACTCAAAGTCATTAAATTCTGGTACCATAGTATTATATGGATGCCAGTCATATCGTCCTTCTTTTTCTATACTTCCTTTATCGGAAGAAAATTGTTTAACCAACTCAGGAAACTTTGATTTGTTTGTTTTTAAAACCCCTAAAATACTGTCGGCTGTTTGTTTAGCTTCTACTTCGGTTTGTGTTATGGTTGCATCAGCACTTCTTGCACCAACATAAGGAATTAAAATGTGTCTTACTTTAGCAGAATCTGGAATCTGTTTTACAGCAATAAGCTTTGACACTTTGAAATATCCATTGTCTTTGTAAGGCCCATATACTTCGCCTACATTTAAATGGTATATACTATCCGCAACAGCTGTTGGTAATGAAGATTTAAATACAAAACGATTATCAAATTTTATATCGGAATTTGAATTTACAAAAGCCTCATTCTCTTCAGTCTTTAAAAACCCTGTAACCGTTTCGTTTGATTTTGAACTTTCATTATAAATTTCATAATCATTTATTAAAGCTGTTAAGCCTGCTTTAATGTCTTCTTCATCTTCTACGGTTGCGGCTTCTTTAAACTCCACATATTGAATATCTGTTGAAGCTTCAACTTGATACATATCTTTATGCTTTTTAATATAACTTGAGATTTCTGATTTAGAAACGGTAACAGTACTATCTGGTATGGAGGAAAAAGGTATTTGAACAAACTTAATATCAACCTTATTGTTTTGTAGTTTATGCTCTAATTTTCCTTCTTCAAGTGTTCCTGTTAATCCTGCTTTAACAAGATTGTAATAATTTTGTTGTAAGGCGTTTGATGCTAATGATTTCTCATAATTAATCCACTCTTGATAGGTAGCTGTAGAGGTTTCTTTTAGATTAATAATATATTCGTTTAATTTGTTTTCATCAAACAATCCAGCTTCATTTAAAAACTCGGGACTTGTTGCTAGAGCATTTTTAAGTAAATCTCTCATTTGATCTTTTTCAACGGTAATTCCCAACTCTTCAAATTGAGTTTCCATTACGGCTTGTCTAACTTCCTGCTCCCAAACTCTGTTCATTACTTGGGTATTGGTTGCTGAAGGCCCCATTTGTTTTTGAGTTGCCTCAACTTTTTGTAAAAAATCTTCGCGGGTAATATCTTTCCCATTAATGGTTCCTACCGTATTTTGTGATTTTTGAGAGAATGCATTATCGCCCTTAAATAAATCTGCCAATACAAAAGAAAAAAGCGCTAGAGCAATAATGATGATTAAAAATAGAGAACGTTGTCTGATTTTATTTAAAACTGCCATTTGAAAATTACATTATTTTACAACCTTTGTTATAAGGTTATTTATTTGTTTAGTTTATTGTAAAAATATTGTGCGCGAAAATACCATTTTCTATTTAATAATAAAACAGAAACATACTTTAATTAATGCAAAGATTATGAATTTAATCTTCTTTTAAAAGTTTAAGTTCAACCATATCAATTTTAGTGTTTGAAACCTCTAATACAGTAAATTGAAATGCATCAATGATAACCACTTCGTTTTGCTGTGGAATCTCTTCGGTATGATTTACAATTAAGCCGCCAAGCGTTTCATAATTTTCGCTTTCTGGAAGGTTTATTTTATAGGTTTCATTGATATAATCCACATCTAAACGTGCTGAAAATTTAAACGTTTCTTGGTCTATAATGTCTTCTGTTAAATCATCGATATCATGTTCGTCTTCAATTTCACCAAACAACTCTTCAACAATATCTTCCACAGTCATAATTCCTGAAGTTCCTCCATATTCATCTAAAACTACGGCTATACTTTTACGCTTTTTTATAAGAACGTTTAACACATCTTTTATTAATACGGTTTCTGGAACAAACTCTACCGGAAGTATGATGGCTTTAATGGCCTTTGGTTTTTTAAACAACTCAAAGGAATGCACATACCCTAAAATGTCATCAATAGTGTCTTTATAAACCAAAATTTTAGTACAGCCGGTTTCTGTAAACAAAGCATTGAGGGTTTTTATGGAGCTATTTATTTCAACCGCTATAATTTCGGTTCTTGGCACCATAACTTCTCGTGCTTTTACTTCAGAGAATTCCAGTGCATTTTGAAAAATCTGAATTTCAGAATCTACTTCGTCATCTTCTTCCACAGATTCCATTTGTTCACTGATATAATTTCCTAATTCTACCTTGGTAAATGCTAATTGAATTTGATCGCCTTCGGTTTTAAAAAATTGTCTTAAAAGCATGTCAGAAATCCAAATAACAAAATCTGAAACAAAGGTAAAAAGCATATAAAATAAATAGGCAGGAAACGCTAAAACCTTAATTAACGTGTTTGCATATATTTGAAAAAATACTTTAGGTAAAAACTCTGCCGTAATTAAAATAACTAGAGTTGACAGGACGGTTTGAGACAATAAACTTAAATCTGTTAATAAATAATTTAGAAATCCAGAGTTTAAAGGTAACATGGATTGAAACCATTCAACTAGCAAATCGCCCATAAAAAACCCATAAATAACCAATGCTATGTTGTTACCAATAAGCATGGTTGTAATATATTTAGATGGTTTTGAAGTGAGCTTAGTTAAGATTTTGGCTAATAATCCGTCTTGCTTTTTTTCAATTTCAATATGGATTTTATTGGATGATACATAGGCAATCTCCATGCCCGAAAAAAAGGCTGATAATATTAATGAAACCAGTATAATAATAATATCAAAACTCATTTAGTTGGATTGGTCTTTATTATCATATTTTTTTCTGAACCTTTGTCTGAAAAAAAACATAAAAATAGCTAAGGCAGCTAATCCTAAAGAAATATAAGATCCATTAGTATCATTTCCCCATTTTGAAATACCATCGTATATGAATAAAACGGCAAAAATTAAATAGGCGTATTGAAAAAACTTAGCAAGCATCGTGGTATAAAATTTAATACATTAAAGACAAAGATACTTAAAAAAATTTGTGGGGTTTCTGTATTGTTTGAATTATTCATTAACGGTGATGATCCCATTAATTTCCAGGACTTCTGCGTTGGTAAATTTAGTATCAGAATCAAAACCATTGCCGTGAATTAAATCTAAACCTGTTCTAAAAGTTACAGGCTTGTTAGTAAATAACCACTCTTTTTTCTGGTCATAAAACAACTGTTCAGCAAACAAGGTGTCATTATCTTTAGTAGCAATAACCACCTGTCCTTGTAAATCCATTAAGTCGGTTTCATTATATACTATGGCATAATCTGCTACGACGGTGCTTTTTTGGTTCTCATCATCAAACAACGTAAGATGTATGCCATCAGGAAATTCACTAAACTTAAATTCTCTATTGGAAAAATCGAACATTTTAGGGCTTAAAAGAATGGCTTCAATCTTACCAGAGTCTGTATATTTTAAATTGATATTTTCAGCAACTCCAATAGGTTCATTTTCTGAAATACCAATTTTTTGAACCTCTTTAAAGTTGTTTTTACATGAAAAAAACATGGTCATCGTAAATACGGTGACCATGAATAATATACTATGTTTTTTATTTTTTTTCATTAAATCTTTGGCACTACAACTGAGGCTCCAATCCAGCATCCAATACTAATAGTTTGACCTGAATTTCCTGCACTAAAAATTTCTGCCTTTTGTGGTGCTTTTGATAAATAATTTTCTGCGGTTTGAGCAGAAGCACTTTTTAAAGTAGCATCAACTCTACCTGCTTTTCTTGCTTCTTCAGCTGCTAACCAAAATACAGCTCTTTTATTAAAATTGCTATCACCACAATCATTGGCACTTGCTGCGTACATAGCAGCTATGGATAAATAAGGGTGACCATTTGAAGGGTTTAACCTTAGTGCTTCTCTAAAATAACTTCTAGCTCTTCCATAATTGCCTTTAGCTTTTAGCTTTAACGCAATATTATTGTTTAGTCTAGCTTTTTTAAAATTATCTGTTTCAAGTTTAATGGCTTCTTCATAAAAAGCAATAGCTTCATTAGTTTTTCCTTCTTTATCTTTTAAGATACCTAAATAATAAGCTGAATTTGCTGATGGACTCAATTCGTGATAGGCGTTAACCAATTTAAAGAACAATGGGTCATCGGTACAATCTTTTTCAGACATTTTACCCGCGGCTCTTTGTAACCAAATAGCATTGGTTTTATTGTCTTCAAATCCTTTTTGATATAATGGGATTAGGTTCTCACAATTGGCTCTTTCTCCTAACTTACTATCTATGCTACTTGCAATTTTATCATAAGCACTTAAATAGCTCTCATAATAACTCTTTAGTTTTCCTTCTTTATTGGTTAAAGGAGTACCTGCATCTTCTTTTTCGATAAGGACGTTAAGTTTTTCTGAGTAATTTTTAACTTCGTCTTCAACTTTTTCTACAACGTCATCATATTTATTAAATAAATCTTGTGCTGGTTTTTTACCTGCATCATATAGATCTACCATTAAAGAAAAATAGGTGTACAAACTCTTTGGGTTGGTAAAGGTTGCTTTGTCCAATTGATATGCAGCATCAAAACACTCATAAATTTCTAAGTCTGTTTTCTTTAAAAGGTCTTTATTATCATACATTAATTGGCAAGCGTTTGCAGCATATTCGCCTTTTGGTGTTTTACTTGCAAAATTTTCTTGACGTTCTTTCCACATTTTCATTAAATCTTCAAGGAAAGCAACTTTTTCTGCTCCAGATGAATTTTCAATTTTATGTTCCAAAATTTTCTCACCATCAATATAGATAGCATTATTAAACTTTGGGTATTTTGTTCTTACGTCCATCCAAGGCTGATAAGCTGCATCAAAATTTTTAGCTTTCACATATTCGTGGAATATGGAAAGTTTTGTCATAGCTTCCTCGTCTTGTTGAGCAAATGAAGTATTGCTTACAAAAAACAATAAAGCCAATACTAAAGTAATTCTCGTTTTCATGATAAAAATTTTACGTTTGTTAGTCATATTTCCTTTTTTGGAACCATCTATCGTTCAAAGATAAGCTTAATTGAAAATTAACAAAATTCTCTTGAATTAAATTATTGTTTGTTGTTCCACGTTTTCCAATTTCAAAACCTAAATTAGCGTTAGAGAACACATCTCCTACGGGCAAACCTAAACCAAAAGATATGCCAAACTCGTTTATAGATTCATTATTTATGTTGAGTCCAGATTTTTCATAATGTATTCCTGCTCTGTAAACCACACGTTTTAAGTAACTTGTATAAGAGTTATATTGTGGTATGTAAAACCCACCGAGAGAAATATTTGAAGCATCTTCATATTTTATAGTTAAGCTACTGTATAAAGGATTGAAGAACCTGCTCGTGTTTTCTAAGGTATATTCAGCACCAACAAACCACACCCTTGGTTGACCAAAACCAACTCCAAAAGAAATTTTTGATGGTAAAGTAAGGTCTGTTTTCTTAAGACCTTGTGATTCTAAATCGGATTCAAAAGAATTTATATCGGCTTCCGTACCTGTTGCAGTGTTAATGATAATGGTTGAAATAATTCTTTCGTTATTAGATGACACACTACTTTCTGGTGTAAAAGTAAATCCAGATACAAATTCATGTTTGTTAACTTTAGCTTTGTAAGACAAACCAAAATTTAGGCTTAGCCCACTTAAATCAGATCTATTACTTTCTTTGGATTGAAATTGCAAAATAACACCATCGGTATCATAAGAAAATTCTATGATGCTATTTTTTATGTTCCCAAAATTATAATTTGCATCTATACCAACGCTCAAGCCTTTGGTTAAATAATATCCTAAAGAAAGGTTTACTTTATTTAAGCCACCTTCACCTCTAAATCTATTAATTAAATTACCATCGGTATCGGTATTTTCAAGTTTATAGCCAACAGAGGTTTGAGGCAATAAACTTAAGCCCATACCAAACTTTCCCATGGGGATTGAAATGGCTAAGTAATCAAATGTTGTTGAAGTTGCATTATCACTGCTTGTATTGCTTTTTAAATTTAACGTTGACTGACTTCCTCCTACGGTAAATTTTACGGGTCTACTTTCTCCATTAAAACCAATTGAAGCTAAGTTTTCAGTAGCGTTCGATGCAGGATTTCTTAAGTTTATGTGAATACTGTCTGTATAAATACTTAATCCGCCCATACTCCTATTTTCAGCGGTTCCTTTAAATTTAAGACTTCCAATACCATAAAAAGAATAAGGTGAAGCTGTTCCTTGTTGAGCATAACTTTGAATTGTTATAAAGGCCACAAAAACTAATACAAGTTTTTTAATCATTCGTTTGAATTGAATTGCAAAATAAAGTTTAATCCTTCTAAAAGAAAATTAGAGTTGGCAAATATGCTACTTTTTAATTGTTTAGACAAGAAATTAGCATCTCCACCTGTTAAAATAACTGTTAAATCTTTATATTTTGATACATATACTTCAATTATACCCTCTATTTCCTTTAAAACACCGAATATAACACCAGAATGAATTGAATTTTTGGTAGAATTACCAATGATGTCTTTTGGCAACTCAGTCTCTAGCAATGGTAATTTGGCTGTTAATTTATTTAATGATTGATATCTCATTCGAATGCCTGGTGAAATAGCACCCCCTAAATATTCGTTTTTATTGGTAACAAAATCATAGGTTATACAAGTACCCGCATCTATAATGAGCGTGTTGTTATATGGATATTTTTGAACCGAAGCACTAACCAACGCAACCCTATCCATTCCTAAAGTTTCAGGGGTTTTATAACAGTTTTTAAATGGTAGATTGGTTGATTTATCCAATACTACCAAGCAAAAAAAGCTTTTTATATAAACCATGTCTTTGTCTTTTAGTTTAACAACCGATGAGATAATAACCTTACCTATATATTTGTATTCCTTTCTTAATAAATCAATATGTTTTAATAAAAAATCTAATTTTATGTTTTTCTTGACCAATAAGTTATTACCCTCAAAAACAGCAAGTTTAACTAAAGAATTACCAACATCAATGACTAAATTCATAGGTATTTTAAAAAGTGTAAATTTACAAAACCATTTTTTATAATTTTTCTTTTGGCGGATAATAAAAATGAATATATATTTGCATCCGCATTAAAAGCGAGCTGGTGCCTTAGCTCAGTTGGTAGAGCAAAGGACTGAAAATCCTTGTGTCCCTGGTTCGATTCCTGGAGGCACCACCATAAAACCCGAACTTAAAGTTCGGGTTTTTTTGTTTAAAAAGTGTTGAATAAAATGATAGTTAACTTAAAAAGAGACAGATACAAGACAAACTAAAAAAGAGTTTTTCTCTATCTTCAAACTTTTGTTAGGTGCAAGTGTCCTATTCGACTTATTTTGAATAATTTTATAGTGTTCTTAAAAAATAATCTCCATGCAAAAAACTTATTACGATCCGGCAGACCTTAAAAAATTTGGAAAAATATCTGATTGGAATGAAGAATTGGGTAAAAAATTCTTTGATTATTACAGCAAAGTGTTTGAAGAAGGCGCTTTAACAGAACGTGAAAAATCTTTGATTGCTTTGGCAGTAGCCCATACCATTCAATGCCCTTATTGTATTGACGCTTATACGGGCGATGGTTTACAACGAGGAATCACTAAAGAAGAAATGATGGAAGCACTTCATGTTGCTGCAGCCATTCGTGGTGGTGCTTCATTAGTACATGGTGTACAAATGATGAATAAAGTTAATAAGCTTGACATGTAAGGTTTATTGTTTTAAACGTCTTAACAAAAACATTTTTAATCATTTTTATCATTGATAACAAAATCATTACACAAACGCGAAAGCGAATTAGCATATAGCAAAAGACAGCTTGAAATACTATCAAATGGCATCTTTAAAAACGGCGATTTACCCATATTTTCAAAAAAAATTGCAGAAACCAATCAATTTCCTTTAAAAGCTAAAAAATTAGAAATACTTCAAATAAATGTTGGCTATATGTGCAACCAAGTATGCGAACATTGCCATGTAGATGCTGGACCTGACCGAAAGGAAATTATGACCAAAGAAACCATGTTGCAATGTTTGGAAGTTATAAAAAAAACAGGAGCACATACTTTAGATTTAACTGGGGGCGCACCAGAAATGAACCCAAATTTTCGTTGGTTTGTAGATGAAGCATCCAAAATTGGTGTTAAAGATTTTATCGTTCGGTCAAACTTAACTATTATAAAATCCAATAAAAAATTTTCAGATTTACCTGCATTTTTTAAATCACATAATATTCATGTAGTGTCATCAATGCCTCATTGGACACGCGGAAAAACAGACAAACAAAGAGGCTTTGGTGTTTTTAATCAATCTATTGAAGCCCTAAAAGAACTTAATAGCATTGGTTATGGAATACCTGAAAGTGACTTACGCTTGGATTTAGTTTACAATCCTTCGGGAGCCTTTTTACCTGGAAATCAAGCTTCATTAGAGAAAGATTTCAAAAAAGCTTTGTTTGAAGATTTTAATATCCATTTTCATCATTTATTTGCGATTACCAATTTGCCAATAAGCCGGTTTTTAGATTATTTAATCGCTTCAGATAATTATGAAGATTACATGTATTCCTTGTTAGAAGCTTATAACCCAACAGCCGTTAAAAATGTGATGTGTACCAATACCCTTTCTGTTAGTTGGGATGGTTATTTATACGATTGTGACTTTAATCAAATGCTTGAATTACCTATTAATAGTAAAATAAAGCATATTTCAGAATATAATGAAGATTTACTTTTTAATAGAAACATTGTAATCTCGCAGCATTGCTATGGCTGTACAGCTGGCTCAGGCAGTAGTTGTCAAGGAACTTTGGCATAATTTGTGGACTAACATTTATAAATCCCAAACCAACATAGTTAAAACCAGGATTGCATTTAAGCCTTAAAACAAGATTTATTAACAAATGAAATTTAGAATTTTAATATTCGCACTTTTTTTTTCATTCATGGGTAACGCTCAAGAAACCATTTCAGAATTGTTAAGCCAGCACAATAAAAAAAACATCCCATATATAAAGGCAGAAGAATTGGCTTTACCAAAAACCCATACTTATATCTTAGATGCTAGAGAGGAGAATGAATTTAAAACCAGTCATTTAAAAAATGCACAATGGATTGGTTTCGATCATTTCTCGATAGATTCGGTTTATAAAAACATTCCAAATAAAACCTCGAAAATTGTCGTGTATTGTTCAATTGGAATTAGATCTGAAAAAATAGCTTATCAACTAAAAAAAGCTGGGTACTCCAATGTTTTTAATCTTCATGGTGGCATTTTTGAATGGAAAAACCATGATTTTCCAGTTTATAATACTGAAGAAAAAGAAACTCAAAATATCCATGTATATTCAAAATTTTGGGGTAAATGGTTAATAAAAGGCAATAAAGTTTATTAAACCATGGGATTATTTACCACTAAAGATTCTGAGTCTATTAATAATTTGGCAACTAATTTTTATGTTCCAACTTCAAAAAACGCCCTTATTATCTTTACCAGAAATCCTGAATTAGGAAAATGCAAAACGCGGTTAGCAAAGACCATTGGAAACCAGGCCGCTTTAGGAATATATATGCATTTACTTTCGCATACGGCCCAAATATCAAAAAAATCAACAGCCGATAAGTTTGTTTTCTATTCTGAAAATATTATAGAAAATGACCTTTGGAATTCTGAGGTTTTCAGAAAAAAAATGCAACAAGGCTCAGATTTGGGCGAACGCATGGAACATGCCTTTACAGAATTATTTGCTTTAGGTTATGAAAAAGTGGTTATTATTGGAAGCGATTTATTAGATCTTAAAACAACTCATATCGATAATGCTTTTAAACTATTACAGGAACATGATCTTGTTATTGGCCCAGCAAAAGATGGTGGTTACTATTTGTTTGGTATGAAAAAACTTCAACCAAATATTTTTAAAAATAAAGCTTGGGGAACATCAACCGTGTTAAAAGACACCCTAAATGACATACAAAATTGTACCTTTGTGCTTCTTGAAGCATTAAACGATATTGATACTTTTGAAGATATTCAATCTTATCAACAGCTAAAAAAATTTTATATTACCAATGATTAAATACATTACAGAAACCACAGAATATTTAATTTCAAAAGGATTTAAAAACCCCGAGATTGGCATCATTTTAGGTACTGGTCTAGGACAATTAATCGATGAAATTAATATCCTTCATGAAGTGAGTTACAATCATATCCCCAATTTTCCAACAGCAACGGTAGAGTTCCATAAAGGCAAACTTATTTTCGGAATTTTGGAAAACAAAAAAGTAATCGTCATGCAAGGGCGTTTTCATGTCTATGAGGGCTATTCGTTACAAGATGTTACCTATCCTGTTCGCATTATGAAAAAATTAGGCATCCATACACTATTAGTATCAAATGCAGCTGGTGCCATTAATTTAAATTTCAAAAAAGGTCAATTAATGCTCATTGAAGACCACATAAATTTACAAGGAAGTTCTCCTTTAGCATTTAAAGGCGTTGAACATTTGGGTGAACGCTTTACAGACATGAGTGCACCTTATAATTTAGACATCAATTCAAAATTTAAAACCATAGCAAAAAACAAAAACATTACCTTACACGAAGGGGTTTATGCCAGCGTTGTTGGCCCTCAACTTGAAACCCGTGCAGAATACAGAATGTTAAAAACCATTGGAGCAGATGCCGTTGGCATGAGTACCGTTCCAGAAATTATCGTGGCCAACCATCTTAACTTAAAGGCCGCGGCAGTGTCAGTTTTAACCGATGAATGCGACCCAACTAACCTAAAGCCTATTGATATTAATGAAATTATTGCCATGGCAGAAAAAGCAGAACCGCATATGATTACCTTATTCAAAGAATTAATTAAGAACTTATAACTGTGAGCTATTTAGAAACCACCCATAACGTATATAAGGAAGCCGCACTAACGCCAGATGTTGGATTGTGCTGCACTACAAATCCTATTTGGGAATTGCCAGGTTTAAAAATCCCTAAAATCATGCAAGAAATGAACTATGGCTGTGGAAGCACTGTGCATGCACGCGATTTAACCAACAACCCAAAAATGCTCTATGTTGGTGTTGGTGGTGGTATGGAGTTATTGCAATTTGCATATTTTAACCGCCAAAAAAATGGCGTAATAGGCATTGATGTGGTTGATGAAATGCTTGAAGCATCTCGTAAAAATTTCATCGAGGCCGAAGCCTTAAACCCTTGGTTTAAAAGTGACTTTGTTGCGTTAAAAAAAGGAGACGCCATGAGTCTTCCTGTTGAAGATAATACTATTGACGTGGCTGCACAAAATTGTCTGTTTAATATTTTTAAAGCAGACGATTTAAAACAAGCCATTGCCGAAATGTATCGTGTATTAAAGCCTCATGGAAAATTAGTCATGAGCGACCCAACCTGTGAACAACCTATGAATGATACTTTGAGAAATGACGACAGGTTAAGAGCGCTTTGTTTAAGCGGCAGTCTACCTATTTCAGACTATATAAAAATGCTTACTGATGCAGGTTTTGGAACCATTGAAATCAGAGCTAGAAAACCATATAGAATTCTAGACCCTAAACACTACCCAACAGATGAATTAATTTATATTGAATCTATTGAAGTGGCGGCTATTAAAGACCCAATGCCCACAAACGGTCCATGTGTTTTTACAGGCAAGGCAGCTATTTATTATGGTACAGAACATTTTTTTGATGACAAGGCCGGTCATGTATTGCTAAAAAACCAGCCTTTAGCCATTTGTGATAAAACCGCCAACGCATTGGCTAGTTTAAAAAGAGATGATATTTTTATAAGTAAATCTACCTACCACTACGATGGTGGTGGATGTTGTTAAATTTTAAAAAAAAAAGTTATGTTAAAAATTTATAGTTTTATTATATGCGCCATTTTGTATTTTCCAGTTTCTGCACAAAAAGTGGACCATTCTTTATGGACAAATTTTCTTAAAAACCATGTTTCAAATGAAGGCCATGTTGATTACAAAAAAATTAAAGACAATCCAGAAAGCCTTAACATTGTTTTAGAAAATTTATCCAAAACAATACCAAATGAACAATGGTCTAAAAACGAAACATTAGCCTATTGGATTAACGCTTACAATGCACTAACCCTAGATTTGATTATACGAAATTACCCCGTTGAAAGCATTAAAGACATTAAAAACCCATGGGAACAACGCCTGTGGAAACTAGGCAATCAAAAGTATAATTTAGAAGACATTGAGCATAAAATTCTAAGAAAAATGAACGAACCTAGAATTCATTTTGCCATTGTTTGCGCTTCTTACTCTTGTCCAAAATTATTAAATGAAGCCTATACCGCCAAACATTTAGAGGCGCAACTTACCAAAGCGGCCAAAGATTTTTTAAGTGACTCCAACAGAAATTCTATTACAAAAGACCGCTTGGAATTATCAAAAATATTTAAGTGGTTTGATTCAGATTTCACAAAAAAGGGTTCGTTAATAAACTTTTTAAATATGTACTCAGATATTAAAATTTTAGAGAACGCAAACATCAAATATAAAGACTACAATTGGGACTTAAATGACTAAGATTTCAGTCATTATTCCAATACTTAATGAGGCTAAAACCATAAACAGACTGATTAAACATCTTAATGAAGCATCTTCTGAAGAAAACATTAAGGAAATTATTATTGTTGATGGTGGCAGTACCGATGAATCTTTAAATATTATTTCAACATTTAAAAACCTTACCCTTATTAGTTCTGATAAAGGACGTGCCAAACAAATGAATGTAGGTGCCAACCATGCCTCTGGAAATATTTTGTATTTTTTACATGCAGATTCTTTTCCTCCAAAAGATTTTGACACTTCTATCGTTAATGAAGTTATAAACGGGCATTTAGCAGGGTGTTTTAAAATGAAATTTGATAGCAGCCATTGGTGGCTCAAACTTATGGGATGGTTTACTAAATTTCCATGGCGGATTTGCCGCGGTGGCGACCAAAGTCTTTTTATTACTAAAAGCTTATTTGATAGCTTAAAAGGTTTTGATGAGCAATATCTTATTTATGAAGATAATGTTTTTATTAAAAAACTTTTTAATATTAAACAATTTACGGTTATACAAAAACACTTAACAACATCTGCCAGATTGTATAAAAAACATGGCATTTGGAAACTTCAATACCATTACCTTATTATTCACCTAAAACATTGGTTAGGGGCTTCATCTAAAGATCTGTTTGCCTATTATATTCAAAACGTTTGTACTAACAAATCATAAATAACACTTAATAAAATCTTAAAATTGATGCCCATTTTACTATAAATATTACTTTCATAAAAAATTAGTTTATGAAACCATTTGGGTTATATGTTTTTATAGTGTTTTGCTTTATTAATTCAGTTAAATCCCAACAAACTATCAATGCCAAATTGATAGACTCCAGCTCACAAAAACCCTTGCCATATGCTACCATTTCTTTAAACAACGTCTCGGGCATAATCAGTAACGAAAATGGTTATTTTCAAATGTACTTAACCAAAACACCTACACAAAACGACACTTTATTTATAAGCTGCTTAGGTTATGAAACCAAACGGCTTGCCGCTGATAAATTTACAGACAGTCTGGTTTTTATACAACCAAAATCCATTGATCTTAAAGAAATATTGATTACCAATAAAAATTATTCAACCCAAGAAATTATTGAAAAAACATACCATAACTTAAAAGCCAATTACGACAAGGATTTTATAAAAAGCACCTTATTTTATAGAGCTTCTTACTTTACCAATATTTTAAAGCATGATGTTAAAATAAACCATTCAACCATACCCGAATTAAATCAATCATTTATTGATAGTATCTTAAAAGATATGCCAAAGAATGCTGATGATTATACCGAAATCTTGGCCAACTTATATGGAAAATCTGGAGTCTTAGAATCTCAAAAGTTAGATATTATAAAAGCCTCTCATTTATACGACAAAAACAATGAAATTACCTTTAACGACTATGAAGAACGGTTTAACAGCATTTTAAAAAAATACATAAAACGCGATTCTTACTTTAAAATAAAGTCGGGTATTTTTGGAACCAAGCAAGATATAGATTCTACACTTTTTGAAACCAACGAAGAGAAGGAAACCAATGCCATTGTTGAAGAAAAAAAGAAAGAAGAACAAGAACGGAAGAAGAACTTTTTAAAATATAGAAAGCAATCTATTTCAAGAATCCAACACAATAGTTTTATTTTTGAAGACAGCTATTTAAATTTCTTGGAAAAGCCAAACAGATATATCTTTAACATAGAAGACTACAGTTTTTTAAACGATAATTTTGTTTATAAAATTAGCTTTACCCCCAAAGGAAAAGAAGATTACAAAGGTATTTTATACATTAATACAGAAGATTTTGCCATTGTTAGAGTAGATTACGAAAATGTAAGACCCTTAAAGGATTTTAGACTTTTAGGGATATCTTACAAAATTTACCTTAAAAAGGGAACGCTGATTTATGCGAAAAGCAGCACCAATAAATACTCCCTTAAATACGCAGAAGTAGAGCAAGGAAATACATTCGGAATTAAAAGACCTTTAAAAATTATAGAAAAAAACAAACATACAAAAGGAAGAAGAAAACAGAACGAATTATCATCAAAAATTCATTTCATGGTTTCTAACACAGAAAAAAAAGAACTCGTTATTTTTGAAAATCAGTCCATTTCAGAAACCATGTATTCAACTTTAGAAGAAAAACCTAAAGTAGAACCTATTTATCTGCCGGCATACGACCCGCAGTTCTGGAAAGGTTATCACGTTATTGAACCCAATCGTGCTATTACAGAATTTAAAAGCATAAAATAATCCCATTAATAGTTTGAAAAATAGTGCAGCACAATGTTGTTTGCAGGCTTATTTTGAGGTGTAAACTGAGAGTCTTGGACACCACCGGCTTGTTCGTGATTGTGAAACCATTTCCAAATAAAACCACCTGCTACCCAATCCTCATTCCAAAAAGTTTCAAAAAAGGCTTGTGTTGCATTGGTTTGGGCCTCTAAATTTACCTCGACCATTTCTCTATCTGATCGCCATGGTTGTTTTCCTGAAAAATCCACACTTCTATAGCCAAATTCTGTAAAAATAATGGGCTTTTTAAAAGTATCATAATAGCTTTTTATTTCCTTTTTCCAAGGTTCCAAACCTATTTTACAATCTTCAACCGTTGGTGTTTTTAAGTCACTTACAGGAAAATACCCATCAATGCCTATATAATCTAAATCTTCCCAAAAAGAAGTCTTGGTATATTCATTCCAATTAGCAGCATAGGTTAATTTACCATAATACACCTGCCTAATATCTTTAATAAGTTGCTTCCAGTAATTAGGCCGTTTGTCAATAAAATTTTCCAACTCTGTCCCAATACAGAAAATATCTACATGCACCTCTTGAGCAACTAATGCATAGTCCAAAATAAACTTAGTGTAAGAATCTTCTAAAGACCTCCAATCTTCTTCAGTCGCCATTTTAATATTTCCAGTAAATTCTCCTCTCCAAACCCAAATCTGAGGTTTCATCATAACAAAAAGGCCTTCCTTTTTAAGAGTATTAACATATTGCTTTACGCCCACTTTTGTTTCTCCAAACCATTGTCTGTTAGAATTATATTGAATTTCAGGATGCGATATGTCTCGAATAAAACCAAAAGGCATGACCGATGCGTAATTGGCATGAAAATCTAACATAGGTTGGACATGCTTGTCTGAAATAGAATCTCTGGAAGCTACAAAACTTACCCCATTTATCTTGGTTGGAAATGGCGTGGTCATGGCGCAAGAACTCAATAAAAGAAACAAATAAATAACATAAATAAGCCTCATAAGTTTATATTAATTTTTAAATTTACGGAAACTGAAGCAATTGTTTTAAGGTTTTAACAAATCTTGCGACAGAAACTTAAATTAAATTATTTTATGGAGCATATCGTTATTATTGGAAACGGAATTGCTGGCGTTACAGCTGCTAGGCACATTCGTAAACTTTCCAATAAACCAATTAGCATTATTTCTTCCGAAACCGATTATTTTTTCTCTAGAACCGCACTTATGTATGTGTATATGGGCCATATGAAGTTTGAACATACACAACCTTATGAGAACTGGTTTTGGGAGAAAAACAACTTAGCCTTGGTTAATGGCTTTGTAAAAACCATTGATACCAACACTAAAACGCTTTACTTTAAAGATGGTCAATCACTAAGCTATGACAAGCTTATTATTGCTACAGGTAGCAAACCCAATAAATACGGTTGGCCTGGACAAGACTTAAAAGGTGTGATGGGAATGTACCATAAACAAGATTTAGAACAACTAGAAACCTATGCTCCAAACAACTTGGTTTGCAAACGAGCGGTTATTGTTGGTGGTGGATTAATAGGCATTGAATTGGCAGAAATGCTCAATTCCAGAAATATTCCAGTTACTTTTTTAGTTAGAGAATCGAGTTTTTGGAATGGTGTTTTACCAAATGCCGAAAGCGAAATGATTAACCGGCATATTAAAAACCATCATATAGATTTACGATTATCATCCAATTTAAAAGAAATAATTTCAGACAAAAACGGACAAGTAAAATCAATCATTATTGAAGAAACAGGCGAAGAAATTCCGTGTAATGTTGTTGGACTAACTGCTGGAGTCTCGCCCAATATAAACTTTATAAAATCTTCTAATATTGAAACAAATAAAGGGGTTTTGGTAAATAAATATCTAGAAACCAATATCCCTGATGTTTACGCTATTGGCGATTGCGCCGAACAACGCAAAGCTATAGGCCTTAGAAGACCAGTTGAAGCTGTTTGGTACACCGGTAGGATGATGGGAGAAACTTTAGCCCAAACTATTTGTGGCCATAAAACACCCTACAATCCTGGGCATTGGTTTAATTCGGCTAAATTTTTTGATATAGAATACCAAACCTATGGCTGGGTATTTGCCAAACCCAAGGAAAATCATGCCCATTTTCATTGGAAGCATAAAGACGACACTAAGTGTATTACCATTGAATATCATACCATAAGTAATGAATTTATTGGAATAAACAACTTTGGAATAAGAATGCGCCATGAAGTTTTTAATACCTGGCTCAACGAAAAACGGACCATGGATTATGTGATTAATCATTTAAGCGACGCTAATTTTGATCCAGAATTTTACAAACATTATGAGCAAGACATTTTAAAAGCTTACTCTAACCAACTTCAAATTCAAACAATTTCTTAATGAATTCTCAAACAAATCAAAGTATGTCTTTAGCAAACCCTGAAGGCACTAATCTTTCCATAAAACAAAAAACAGCCATTACTTTTGGAGTCCTTGGCCTTTTTATTTTTTTGCTGGCTATTTTCAACACCAACCTCCCTAACAAAGCTTTATTTTTAATCAGTTCGTTAGGATTGATAACATTGGGCACCATATTATATTCAAATAATGCCTATTTAACAAAACCAAAAGGCATAAAAAACGATGGTGTATTTTTTAAATCTATCTCATCACGTGGTACATTAGGTTGGATAACCGGCATAATATTAACAAGTTTTTACATAGTCCTTTATTTTATTCCACAATATTTAGGACTAGCATCAAACGGATTACCAAACACAGGTTTGATTGCTTTATTCGACCCACTAAGCAAGTTATTAAGTGGAAACCCTGCAAGCCAGTGGTTTGTTTATGGTACACTTTATACCTTGGCTATTTTAGTATTCGGTTATAAATTCATGCTAAAATATCGACACAACCGTTACGAACAATTGCGTACAGCTTCTGTGATGTTTTTTCAATTAGGCTTTGCGTTTTTAATTCCTGAGTTTATGTCTCGACTAAACCAGAGCCCTAATTATAATTTACCTTATTACGATTTAAAAAGTATGTGGCCCTTAAACTATTATCTGTTTGATAGTTGGTCAATAAACGGTTTGCTATCCTCTGGATCTTTAGGGTTATTAATGCTTGTTTTTGGGGTGATATCCATTTTTGTAGTATCCCCAATTCTTACTTATAAATATGGAAAACGCTGGTATTGTTCATGGGTTTGTGGTTGTGGTGCGTTAGCCGAAACCGCGGGCGATTCTTTTAGACAATTAAGCAGTAAAAAACTTTCGGCTTGGAAACTTGAGCGTTGGTTGATTCATACCGTTTTAGTCTTTTCGGTCATAATGACCACCGCTATGATTTACACCTATTTAGGTAAAGATTCTAGTAAATTTTGGTTAACGCAAAGCACGTTTTTAACAAGTGTTGGCGTGTTTTTAACCTTAGTGTTTGCCCTAGTAATGCTATTTAAAAGAAAAGAATTAGGTAAAGATGCCCGTTATGGTGCTTATGGTTATTTTATAGTCATTGCCGCTTTATTCATCATGCATTATACGGGAACAACCGATGAGATTTTTTTAATAAAAGCCAGTAGTTTACGCTCAGCATACGGATTGTATATAGGATCCATTTTCTCTGGCGTAATTGGAACAGGTTTCTACCCTATCTTAGGCAATCGGGTTTGGTGTCGTTTTGGTTGTCCAATGGCTGCCATATTAGGTTTTCAACAACGGTTATTTTCAAAATTCAGAATAACTACTAACGGTGGACAATGCATTTCCTGTGGTAATTGCTCCACCTATTGCGAGATGGGCATTGATGTTAGAGCCTATGCGCAAAAAGGAGAAAACATAGTGCGTTCCAGTTGCGTTGGCTGTGGCGTTTGCAGTGCCGTTTGCCCTAGAGGTGTTTTAAAATTAGAGAACGGAACTTTGGAAGACCGTATCAATTCAAACGATATTTTATTGGGAAATGACATAAACTTAATCGATTTGATAAAAAGTTAAAATATTCATAAAAGTATTGTACTTTTGCAACTTTAAAGTTAATACTTTATGCCCAAAATTAAGGTCATCATTCCTGCTTACAATGAAGAAGATTCTATAGCAAATGTAATTAAAGACATTCCAACCATTGTTGATGAAGTTATCGTTGTCGACAACAATTCAAATGATGATACAGCAAAAAATGCTACTAATGCTAGAGCAACTGTTTTAACCGAAACCAAAAAAGGTTATGGCTATGCTTGTTTAAAAGCCATGGATTACATTTCAAATCAAACAAAAAAACCAGACATTATTGTTTTTTTGGATGGTGATTACAGTGATTATCCTGAAGAGCTTTTAAAACTAGTAGAACCCATAATCAAGAACAATACAGATTTGGTTATTGGTGCCCGCAAAAAAGAGTTAAGAGCTGCACATTCCATGACACCTCAACAGGTTTTCGGAAATTGGCTGGCTACTTTTTTAATGAGAATATTATATGGCGCTCGCTTTACAGATTTAGGCCCTTTCAGAGCCATAAAATACGAAAAGTTAGTAGCTTTGCACATGGAAGATAAAACCTATGGCTGGACAGTTGAAATGCAATTAAAGGCAGTGAAACAAAAACTGAGTTATGTTGAAATTCCGGTTAAATACAGACAAAGAATTGGTGTCTCAAAAGTATCAGGAACCCTAAAAGGTAGTATCTTTGCAGGCTTTAAAATTTTAAGTTGGATTTTTAAATACAGTTTATAAAATGATTTTTGTTACCCTAATTATTGTTGTTTACACGGTTGCTCTACTGCTCATATTCATGTACGCATTAGCTCAATTAAACCTGTTATTCAATTATTTAGCTTCAAAAAAGAAAACGAATAAGGAAGAAACTATTGACTTTTCTAATCCTGATGAAATTCCATATGTAACCATACAACTTCCTGTTTATAACGAAATGTACGTTATGGAACGCCTATTGGATAATATTGCACTTATGGATTATCCAAAAAACAAATTAGAAATTCAAGTTTTAGATGACTCAACCGATGAAACTATAAAATCAACTTTTGATCAAATTGAAAAACTAAAACAACAGGGTTTAGACATTAAACAAATTACCAGAACCGATAGAAGTGGCTTTAAAGCTGGCGCACTTAAAGAAGGATTAAAAATAGCAAAAGGTGAATTTATTGCCATTTTTGATTCAGATTTTCTTCCGGAAAAAGATTGGTTAAAGCGCACGGTTCCTTATTTTAAGGATAAAAATATTGGTGTAGTTCAAACCCGTTGGGGCCACATTAACAGAAACTATTCCATTCTTACCAAAATTCAAGCTTTTGCACTTGATGCACATTTTACACTGGAACAAGTTGGTAGAAACAGCAAAGGACATTTCATTAATTTTAATGGAACAGCAGGTATTTGGAGAAAAACATGCATTATTGATGCTGGAAACTGGGAAGGCGATACCTTAACGGAAGACCTTGACTTAAGTTACAGGGCACAACTTAAAAACTGGAAATTCAAATATCTTGAAGACGTCGAAACACCTGCAGAATTACCCGTTATTATTAGCGCTGCAAGATCACAGCAATTTAGGTGGAATAAAGGTGGTGCAGAGAATTTTAAAAAAATGCTTTGGCGCGTTTTAAAAAGCGACTCTATTTCTAATAAAACTAAAGTTCATGGTATTTTACATTTACTAAACAGCACCATGTTTTTAAACGTGTTAATTGTGGCTGTTTTAAGCATACCAATGCTCTACATAAAAAATGAATATGCCCATTTAAAACCTTACTTTTATGTGATGAGTTTCTTTGTGGTTAGTACCATCATTTTCTTTGTTTGCTACTGGATTATGTATAAAAGAATCTACGGAAGCGGCATTAAAAATTTTATTAAATATATAGGGATGTTTTTTACCTTTTTCTCTATTGCTATGGGCTTTTCCTTACACAATTCCATAGCCGTTTTAGAAGGTCATTTTGGTAAAAAAAGTGAATTTATTCGCACTCCTAAATTTAATATAAACTCTTTAAAAGACAGTTGGAAAGACAATAAATACATTAAAAAAAGCATTTCACTTAATGTTATTTTTGAAGGTATTTTAATGCTTTACTTTGCTTTTGGAATGTACAGTGCCTTTATTGTTGGAAACCAAGGCGGCGACTTTGGTTTGTTTCCATTTCACTTGATGTTGTTTGTTGGTTTTGGGTATGTGTTTTTAAAATCTGTTACTTCAAAAGCATAAAAATACCTACTAGAAAGTTACCTCCAACTCTATGATTTCCTCGTTGCGTTTTATTTGAACTTTAGTAGTGTTTCCTTTTTCAAACTTCCCTAGAGATTTCATGTAACTCATCATATCTTCAACCGCAAAATCTCCCATTTTAATAACAATATCTCCTTTTTGCATGCCTGCTTTTTGAGCTGGTTTATCTTCGCTCACACCATCAATTCGCATACCTTTTCCATTATACAAATAATCTGGAACAACTCCTAAAGTTACTTTAAATGCAGGAACATCTTGACTTTCATTTTTAGTCTTTTTAAAAGCTATTTTGCCATCATCATTTAGTTCGGTTATGATATCAAATATGAACTGGGAAATGGTTTCCATGCCTTCATAATTCAACTTTTCAGCATCATCAGATGGTTTATGGTAATCTTCATGCTGACCCGTAAAAAAATGTAAGACAGGAATGTCCATTAAATAAAAAGACGTATGATCACTTGGCCCAACACCAGATTCATGTTCGGTGATACTTAATTCCCCTTTGTTTGCAAAAAGCAACTGTTTAAATATTGGCGACGTTCCAACGCCATGAACCGCTATGGTTTTCTCTTGATTCAATCGGCCAACCATATCCATATTTAACATATAATTTACTTTCTTCAAATCGGTTGTTGGATTTTTTACAAAATAGTTAGAACCCAGCAATCCCATTTCCTCTCCTGAAAAGGCCATGAGCAAGTAATTATTGCTTGTGTTTATATTTTTTAACCTTTTAACAAGGTGCAACATGGTAGCAACGCCACTTGCATTGTCATCAGCACCATTATGGATTTCTTGAGATTCACCTCTGTATAAAGACCCTTCAATTCCCATTCCTAAATGATCGTAGTGAGCTCCAATAACTATCGTGTTTTCAGCATTATTGTTTAAATACCCAATAACATTGGTTCCTGTAATTGTACTGTCTTCTGCTTTACTCACATAATTTACATTTCCATGTGGGTTGCTTTTATCTTTAAATGAAAACTCTTGAAAGTACCCATTAGTTCCTTTGGGTTCTAATCCTAAATTTTTAAACCTTTCAGCAATATAATTGGCTGCTAAAACCTCATAAGTTGTTCCAGTTTGCCTTCCGTGAAGACTATCAGACGCCAATAAAACAACATCATCTTGCATGGTAACTTCAACAGGTTGAACTTTTTTACACGAAATAATTAATAATATGGATAATAAGAAATAAATTGGTTTCATATAGCTGTTTATTTTTGAATATGATAAAAAAGTTGTTAATCCGTTATAACAATAAACAAGAATGTTTATTTTTATATAAAAATAGTCTAAATATGAAATTCATCATAATTATATTCACTTTTTTATGTTTTGCTTCATGTAAAACCGAAAAAAGCAAAGAAAAAAGCACTACTGAAACAGCTTCTGAAATAGTTCCTGAAGTAAAAAAAGATTCATTAATATTTTCAGAAGAAAAACATTTCAAATCTATTAAACAGATAACTTTTGGAGGTGATAATGCCGAAGCTTATTGGAGTTTTGATGACAAACAATTAGTTTTTCAATCTAATTTTAAAAATTGGGGACTTGAATGTGACCAAATGTTTTTAATGAATTTGGGCGAAAACTTTAAAGATACTCAGCCTAAAATGATAAGCACAGGCAAAGGACGTACCACCTGCGCTTATTTTTTGCCCGATAATAAACATTTTGTATATGCATCAACGCATTTAGATAATGAGAACTGTCCTGAAGTGCCACTAAGAAAAAATGGAAAATACGTTTGGCCCGTCTATGATTCTTTTGACATTTTTGTTGCTGATCTGGATGGAAATATTACAGGACAACTTACTAACGAACCTGGTTATGATGCTGAGGCAACGGTTTCTCCAAAAGGCGATAAAATTGTATTTACCTCGACTAGAAGTGGTGATTTGGAATTGTACACCATGAATCTTGATGGTAGTGATGTTAAACAAATTACTAATGAATTAGGTTATGATGGTGGCGCTTTCTTTTCACCAGATGGATCTAAAATAATTTTTCGATCATCGAGACCTAAAACACAAGAAGCCATTAACGCTTACAAAGAACTTTTGGCCAACGGACTGGTCGAACCCACTGAAATGGAACTTTATATATGCAATGCCGATGGAAGTCATTTGAAACAATTAACCAATTTGGGAAATGCCAATTGGAGTCCTTTCTTTCATCCTTCGGGAAAAAAAATACTGTTTTCTTCAAATTTCGAAGCTGAAAGAGGTTTTCCTTTTAATCTTTATATGATTGATATTGACGGGAAAAATTTAGAACGGATAACACATGGTGAAACCTTTGATGCCTTTCCAGTATTTTCAAATAATGGTAAATATTTAGCTTTTTCATCAAACAGAAATAATGGTGGTGGCAGAGACACCAATCTTTTTATTGCTGAATGGACAGATTGATTTATTTTAAACTGTCTTAATTTTTCCACTAGAAAGGCGCCTGTATAAGTTTTTAAAAAATACTAGATTTAATCACCAGAAACATTTAATACACGGTTAGATTTTTTATATTATCTGTATCTTTATATCGGTAATTTTCAACTATTAAATGAAAGACTACAAACCAAAAAACAGACTTACAGCTCAAGACTATATTAATGGTGTTTTAAAAGGCGACCGTGTTTTATTATCAAGAGCTATCACCATTATAGAAAGTAGTCTAGATTCTGATAAAAAGCTTGCAAAAGACATTGTTCAAGCTGTATTACCAGCAACAGGAAACTCCATGCGCATTGGTATTACTGGTGTTCCTGGTGTTGGAAAAAGCACTTTTATTGAGGCCTTTGGCAAACTTCTTATAACAAAAGGCCATAAAGTCGCTATTTTGTCCATAGACCCAAGTAGCCAACGCTCCAAAGGGAGTATTTTGGGCGATAAAACCCGAATGGAAGAATTAAGCAACCTAGAAAATGCCTATATAAGACCATCGGCATCTGGAACTACGCTTGGAGGTGTTGCCAATAAAACAGGAGAAACTATGTTGCTTTGCGAAGCCGCTGGATACGATATTATTTTAATTGAAACCGTTGGTGTTGGGCAATCTGAAACAGCTGTTCATGGCATGACCGATTTTTTTCTTCTTTTAATGCTCGCTGGTGCTGGTGATGAGTTACAAGGCATAAAAAAAGGCATCATGGAAATGGCTGATATGGTGGTTATTAATAAGGCCGATGGTGATAATATAAAAAATAGCGAATTAGCGCGCTTACAATATCAAAATGCTTTACACATTTTTCCAATACCTGAATCTGGTTGGACTCCTATAGTAACCAAAGCATCTTCAACAAACAATATTGGGATAGACCGCGTTTGGAATGACATTATTAATTACAAAAATTTAGTGGATTCTAATGGCTATTTTATTAAAAACAGAAATCACCAAAAAATACGTTGGATGTATGATAATATTAATGAAGAATTAAAACATATGTTTTATGGCTCAAAAGATATTTCAAAGAAACTTTCTGTTTTAGAAAAGGAGATTGTTTCATCAAAAATTTCACCAGTAAAAGCAGCACAGCAAATGATTGAAACCTTTAAAAAAACTTTTCAATAAAAGAACTTTCCATAGGTTTTGAAAGTATATAAAATGAGGTTTGAACATTATTTCGACAAACAATTTGAGCTAAGATATTTTGAAATGAATAAATTAGGTTCGGCAACGCCTACCATCATTCTAGCCTTATTGGAGGAAACAGCGGCAGACCATTGTTACTCCATAAATCATAGTTTATTTGATCTTTATAAAAAAAATGTTGGATGGGTATTAGTGTCGGGAATTTTACAAATAGACCGCTATCCTAATTACAAAGAAAAAATCACGATTAGAACTTGGTTATCAAGTTATTCCACCATTAAAGGCTATCGAGAGAATATTATTTTTGATGAACAACATAACATTATAGGCAGAGCCAAAGGTTTATGGGTCTTCTTCGATATTGAAAAAAGGAAACCAATTCCTATTTTTAATGACATTAAAGAAAAATGGTCCTCTTTTAGTGAGGAATCTTTGGTTAAAAACATCAAGAAAAAAATAGAAACGACACATATAGCAAGCCATATAAAAAAATTTAAAGTCAACAGGTTTGATACCGATATGAATCAACATGTAAACAACATCAGATATTTACAATGGGTGATTGAATCCATGCCTGAAGATATGGTAGACCATTACTATTTACATGTTATAGATGGTCGCTTTATTGCAGAAGCTCAATATGGTGACAGCGTTTTATCTTTAACAAATGACATGAAGGATCTTTCTTTTACGCATACCATAAAAATTGAGGGGAGCGATATAGTGTGTGCCAATGCCAAAACATTTTGGAAAAAAATTAAAAATTAATGTGCCATATAATAAAACCCCACATGATTTGTAAAAAAATCAAGTGAGGTTTTAAAGTTGAACGAGTGCTGTTATTATTCTTGTTCTAAATATTTTTCCATAATGGAAATGGCAGCTTCAGAAATCACGGTTCCAGGCCCAAAAATAGCAGCCACTTTACGTTCCAATAAATAATTGTAATCCTGTTCTGGTATCACGCCTCCGGCAAACACCATAATATCTGGTCTTCCTAGTTTTTCAAGTTCGTTTATTAACTGTGGAATTAAGGTTTTATGGCCGGCAGCCAAACTGGAAGCTCCTACAAAATGCACATCGTTTTCAATGGCTTGTTTGGCAACTTCTTCTGGAGTTTGAAACAAAGGCCCCATGTCCACATCGAACCCTAAATCGGCAAAACTGGAAGCCACTACTTTGGCACCTCTATCGTGCCCATCTTGTCCCATTTTTGCAATCATAACTCTTGGGCGACGTCCTTCAATATCAGCAAATTTATCGGTCATTTGTTGTGCTTTAACAAACGTATTGTCGTTGTTTACTTCTTTACCATACACGCCACTAATCAATTTATTATCTGCTTTATGACGACCAAAATGAACTTCTAAAGCATCGGATATTTCACCTAAAGTTGCAAAATTTTCGGCAGCTTCAACCGCTAGCTCCAATAAATTACCTGTTCCTGTTTCGGCACATTCTGTCAATGCTTTTAAATTAGCATCTACTACATTTTGGTTTCTATTGGCTCTTAATTTTTTTAAACGTTCTATTTGGGATAATCTTACTGTAGAATTATCAATATCTAAAATCTCGATATTCGCTTTTTCCTTGGTTCTAAATTTATTAACACCTACTAAAACATCTTGTCCGGAATCCAAACGGGCTTGTTTACGTGCCGAAGCTTCTTCAATACGCATTTTAGGAACCCCTGTTTCAATCGCTTTTGCCATGCCTCCTAGTTCTTCAACTTCTTCAATCAATGTCCAAGCCTTTTTAGCGATTTCCTGAGTTAAGTATTCTATATAATAAGATCCAGCCCAAGGATCGACAGACTTTGTAATCTGTGTTTCTTCTTGAATATAAATTTGGGTATTACGCGCAATTCTTGCCGAAAAATCGGTTGGTAACGCAATGGCTTCATCCAATGCATTGGTATGCAATGATTGCGTGCCTCCTAAACCTGCCGCCATGGCTTCAATACAGGTTCTGGCAACATTATTAAAAGGATCTTGTTCACTTAAACTCCATCCAGAGGTTTGACTATGGGTACGCAATGCCATAGATTTTGGGTTTTGAGGATTGAATTGTTTGATGATTTTTGCCCAAAGCATACGAGCAGCACGCATTTTCGCAATTTCCATAAAATGGTTCATCCCAACGGCCCAAAAAAATGACAATCTCGGTGCAAATTCATCAATTTTTAAACCTGATGCCAAACCGCGTCTGATATATTCCATACCATCTGCCAAGGTGTATGCCAACTCAATATCGGCAGTCGCTCCAGCTTCTTGCATGTGGTAGCCACTAATAGAAATGGAATTGAACTTAGGCATGTATTTGGTGGTGTATTCAAAAATATCACCAATAATTTTCATGGATGGTAATGGCGGATAGATGTAGGTGTTACGCACCATAAATTCCTTTAAAATATCATTTTGAATGGTCCCACTTAAATGGTCTAACGCCACACCTTGTTTTTTTGCTGCTGCAATGTAAAACGCCATGATGGGTAAAACGGCACCGTTCATGGTCATGGAAACCGACATTTTATCTAACGGAATTTGGTCGAATAAAATCTCCATATCCAAAATAGAATCGATGGCAACACCAGCTTTTCCAACATCGCCCGTAACACGTGGATGATCGGAATCGTAACCTCTATGTGTTGCTAAATCGAATGCAACGGACAATCCTTTTTGACCCGCAGCTAGGTTTCTTCTATAAAATGCATTGGACTCTTCTGCTGTTGAAAAACCTGCATATTGACGAATCGTCCAAGGCTGAGACACATACATGGTGCTGTAAGGTCCTCTTGTAAATGGAGGTAAACCTGCAACAAAATTTAAATGTTCTGCCTGTGCAATATCTTCTTTTGAAAAATGTGTTTTTACAGGAATGCCCTCGGGTGTATTCCAAATATCTTGATGATCTGAAAATGTGGACTGTTGTTTTGTAACAGTATGTAATTTTAGATCTGAAAAATCACGTCTCATACTTGTAATGATTTAATGTTTTTTTGAACTTTTTCCTGAACACCTGAAATGGTGTGTATCACATCCGATTTTAAATGAATGCATCCATCTAAACCTGATGCCAGTAAAGTATCTATAATATGTGTTGGGTTTCCTGCTAATAAAAGTACTTTATCTGTATTAATATCCCTAAAGGTTTCAACAAATAATAAAGCACTTTCTGTATAATCGGAGTCTGAACTACAAATAACAACCACATCTGATTCTGATAGAGCACTTCGTTCTGCCGCTAGTTCAAAATCTTCATAGCTTTGCTCTTTTAAAAATTCAAAACCAGAAACACCCATAAAATCATAAGAAAAAGCAGCTCTGGCTTTACGCATGGTTAAATTTCCAAAAGTTGCAAATTCAACGATAGGCCGTTTCCCAGTTTCTTCAACGAGTTGCTCTGTAACCTTTCTTATGGCTTCAATCTCTAAAGATGCTCTTCTAGGAATTAGTACTTTAGAATTCACTTTAGCTCCGGCTGAAAGCACTTTTGATGGTACTGATTCCATAAGGTTTGGATATTTATTAACCCCAACCATTGGTAACCGTCTTTGACTTATTAATGTTATTTTCTCTTGTCGGATTTCAGCAATTTGTTGTTGAATAAATTCGCTTTCAAAAGCTTTATAAAATCCGCCCTGCTCTTCAATAGCTTTAAAAAGTTCTAAAGCTTTTTCTGCTATTTTGGTGCTGACTTCTTCAATATAATACGACCCATCCACTGGGTTAGCAACTTTTCCAAAATAAGATTCTTCTTTTAAAATAATTGCAATATTACTGGCAATTCTATTGGAAAAATCAGATGGCTCATTAAACTCCTTATCATAAGCATCCATTAAAATACCATTGACATTTCCTAAAATGGCCGACATGGATTCGGTTGTAGCACGTAATAAATTGGTATGCGCATCGGTAACCGATTTGCTCCAAACAGCTGTTTTTGCCGTTAGCGTATGTTTAAATTTTGAAACTCCATAGGAGTTCGCAATCTCGTGCAGCAAGCTATTAAAGGCTCTAAACTTACCGATTTCAATAAAATATTCGGAGCCTATACCCAATTGTATATGAAGATTATTAAAAATGGTTTCTATATCAATATCCCTTTCTAAACATTGTTCTATTACATAAACCCAAGCATTTAAAGTGTAAGCCACTTCTTGAACCTGATTAGAACCTGAATCTAAAAAAGTAGTTCCCGAAACTGTTATGGTTTTAAAATTTGGGTAATTCTTCCAGAGTTTAGCAAGGTTTTCTAAGACTTGAAATTGAGTCTTATCCAAATGTCCTGATGTTAGATAATTTGAAATAATTCCCAAATCAAAATAACCTTTAAGTTTTTTATTTTCAACAGTTTTATTTTCAACAAAATTGAAAAACTCTTGTGAAAAATAAGTCGCATCCTTTGCTAAAATAAATGAAACAGCGATTTGATTTAAATCAATTCCATTTAAAAGTGTTGTCACAGAAACGTTCTTTTCAATATTAAAAAGAAGTCCGTTTACACCTTCAATAACCGCCTTTAAAGCTTGTTTATTAGCGTTTTCTGCGGAAGACACTTCAATCCTTCTATAATTGATCAAAACTTGCGAGTTTTCACCAGTATTGTTTAAGTAATCTAGTTTGTCTTCCATATGATAAAATGGTTGTAAATTAATATCATTTAGGTTTTTCCAAACCAATTTTCCATTGAAATCTTCACCTTTTAAATCTATGTTCGCCTTATCAATCCATTCCTGTTTAGTAACAGGTTTGAATTCAGAAAAAAGCGTTTTATTATTTGTATTCATGCTATCTATATTAAGTTTACCTTAAATATTAAATCACTATACTGTTTCCAAAACGTTCAAAAATTGCCATATCTAACGTTTCTCTGTGGTCTGGATGCGCAATATCTCGAAGCGCTCTGGCGCGTTGTTTTAAAGTTTTACCAAACAGTTCAGCAACGCCATATTCTGTAACTACATACCTTGCATGTGCTCTTGTTGTTACAACGCCTGCACCTTGTTTTAACATAGGCACAATTTTAGAAACTCCTTTTAATGTGCTAGAAGTTATGGCAATAATTGGTTTTCCTTTATGTGATAATGCAGAACCTCTCATAAAATCCATTTGCCCGCCAACACCTGAAAACATCTGAGTACCTATAGAATCTGCACAAACTTGTCCTGTGAAATCAATTTCAATGGCTGAGTTAATCGCTGTTGCCTTTGGATTTTGACGAATGATGGCGGTATCGTTTACGTATGCGATGTCTTTCATTTCAATTTCTGGGTTATCATCCATAAAATCATATAATCGCCGCGTTCCCATAGCAAATCCAGAAACAATTTTATAAGGGTTTGTTTTTTTCTTAGAACCATTTACAACGCCTTTTTCAACTAAATCAACAATGCCTTCAGAAAACATTTCGGTGTGAACCCCTAAATTCTTATGATTGGTTAAAAAGCTTAAAACCGCATTTGGAATGCCTCCAATACCCATTTGTAAGGTTGCCCCATCATCAATAATCTCGGCAATATTTTTACCAATGGCTTGCTCTTCCTTGGTAGGAGCAACTAATTTCATTTCTTGAATGTCTTCATCTACTTCAACACAAGCTGTAAAGTTATCCAGATGTACTAGTGCGTCTCCAAAGGTTCTAGGCATTTTGGGGTTAATTTGTGCCAATACTTTTTTCCCTTCTTCAATTCCTGCTATAACAATATCAACAGAAACCCCTAAGGAACAAAACCCATGCTTATCTGGTGGGGAAACATTTACTAAAACCACATCTAAATTCATGTACCCTTGGCGAAATAAACTTGGAATATCACTTAAAAAAATAGGAATATAATCTACCGTATTTCCCACCATTTTTCTCACGTTACCACCTATAAAAAAGGCGCTAGTGTGGAAACTGTTTCTTAATTCTGGCGCTACATAACCACATTCTCCTTCGGTATGTAAATGAACAATTTCTACATTTCTTAATTCTGGAGCACGAGCTACCATGGCTTTAATGAGTGTTTGTGGTGTTGCAGAGCCTCCTTGAATTAAAACTCTGTCGCCTGACTCTATAAATTTTACAGCCTCTTGAGCTGACATTTTATTCGGTATATTCATCATCTAATATTTAACAAATAGTGTTTTTTCAATTTTATATTATCCTAAAAAACTTAATATAATACCGGCAGCGATGGCTGATCCAATAACGCCCGCAACGTTTGGAGCCATAGCGTGCATGAGTAAATAATTATGTGGATCTGCTTTGAGTCCTTCGGCATGAACAACTCTTGCGCTATCCGGAACTGCTGAAACACCAGCTGCCCCAATAAGTGGGTTTAATTTATTATCTCCTTTAAGAAATAAATTCATGAATTTTGCAAAAAGCAATCCACCTGCAGTTGCAATGACAAATGAGATAGCCCCTAAGCCAAATATCATCATTGAATCTTTAGTAATAAACACGTCTGCCTGAGTAGATGCTCCTACCGTAACTCCTAAAAGTATGGTAACGATATCTATTAATTTGGTACGTGCTGTGTCTGCTAAACGTTCTGTTCTACCAGATTCCTTTAGTAAATTACCAAAAAACAACATACCTAGTAGTGGTAAAGAGCTTGGAGAAATAAAGGTTGTGAATAATAATGCCACTACAGGGAAAATCATTTTTTCCTTTTGTGTCACTGCTCTAGGTGGCTTCATTCGAATTAATCGCTCCTTTTTTGAAGTTAACAACTTCATTATTGGCGGTTGGATTACAGGTACTAATGCCATATACGAGTAAGCTGCAATGGCTATGGGGCCAATTAAATTTTTAACCGTTGTACCATCTGCTAAGATATTAATACCATTGGCTAATTTGGAAGACAGGAATATGGCTGTTGGTCCATCTGCGCCACCAATAATACCAATAGCTCCCGCTTCAGGCAAACTAAAACCTAAATAAAGTGCTCCTAAAAAAGTTGCAAATACACCAATTTGAGCTGCTGCTCCAAGAAGCATTAACTTGGGGTTGGCAATGAGCGATGAAAAATCAGTCATAGCTCCAATTCCTAAAAAAATTAAAGGAGGATAAATCCCTTTTACAACGCCAAAATAAAGATAATTTAGAACGGAACCTGTTTCATAAATGCCGGTTTGATTGCCTGCAACGAAAGGAATATTGCCAATAATGACTCCAACACCTATTGGAATTAAAAGCAGTGGCTCGTAATCAAATTTTATTCCAAGATATATAAAAATAATTCCTATCAGAATCATAATAATATTACCCGATTCTGCATTTGCAAAACCTGTGTAATGATAAAATTGTTTTATCCCATTAATAGCTTCAGAAACAAAGCCTCCTTCACTTATTGTATCGGTTATGTTTAATGACGTTGGGGTTATAGTGTCTGAAATATTTGAATTAAATCCAAGAACAGGTCGGATAAAAATCAGCAACGATAGAACTAAAAATATTAATATTACTTTTTTCATTGTTTTTTCTTTTGGTTATTACGATGTATAGATGAGTCAAACTTTGTTAAAAATATTTCTAAATACTTCAAAAAACATTTCTGATTTTATTCTAATTCTATCATGACTTCGCCTTGTAAAACTTGCTGTCCAACTTTCACATGGATAGCAGTCACTACACCAGATTTTTCTGAAACAATACTGTTTTCCATTTTCATAGCTTCAAGCACCAATAAAGCATCATTCTCTTTAATAGTATCTCCTACTTTTACATTGAGAGACAGTATAATGCCAGGAATAGGTGCTGTAATTTTAGTTTTTGAAGATGAGCTTGGGCTTACTTTTATAGGCTCCATTGGTACCGCTTTGGATGGCTTACGAACTAGGGTTGGTGTCTTTAATGTTTTTATTTCTTCTTTTAATTTAACAGAATAACTGGTTCCGTTTACCTCTAAGTCTATGGTATTGTTTTCGTGTGAAACAATTTTAACACTATAGTTGTTTTCGTTTATTTTGAATGTGAAATTTTTCATGTTGTTTGTGTTTCTTGTAAAGATTCTTAAAAACTAAAATCTATTGTTGTAAACCCCATAAATTTTAGAACTCCAAGGAGAATATAATTTACGAGCTTGTTTTATGGTTAAAATAGCGTTTTCTTTATCATGTCTTTCATCCAAATACATATGAATGGCCACAGAAATAGCCGCAGCAATTTCGCCTGTAAACTCTTTATTAACCCTTGGTGAAATCTCTTTAACCTTTTTATCTCTGCCTTTGGTTATTATTTTATATACATACAGCATTATGGGCAATCCGTATTTAAAAAATACCGTTAACAGTAACAATCCGCTAAAAACAATTATTAAACCAGTAACAAGGATAATATATCCTTCACTTAGCGTATCTGTAAATACTAGAAAATGTGTCATTATAGTGGTATATTTGAGTGTTTCTTGGGTGGATTTACGTCTTTTTTATTGGCCAACAATTCTAAAGCCCTGACAATTCTGAACCTCGTGTTTCTTGGCTCAATCACATCATCAATAAAGCCATATTTGGCTGCTACATAAGGGTTAGCAAATTTGGTAGTATATTCATGTTCTTTTTCTTCAATGTAGAGCTGCTTTTCATCAGTATCTTCAATTTTCCTAATGTTGGAACCTTCTAAAACCTCAACAGCTCCTTTTGCTCCCATAACCGCAATTTCTGCCATTGGCCATGCGTAATTTAAGTCGCCTCGAAGTTGTTTACAACTCATGACATCATGGGCACCACCATAAGATTTACGTAGTGTAATAGTGACTTTAGGAACGGTAGCTTCTCCATATGCAAATAGTAGTTTTGCGCCGTGTAAAATAATACCTCCGTATTCTTGTCCTGTTCCTGGAAGGAAACCAGGCACATCAACTAAGGTTACTATTGGCACATTAAAAGCATCACAAAAACGAACAAATCTGGCCGCTTTTCTTGATGCTTCACAATCCAGAACTCCGGCATAATATTTAGGTTGATTGGCAACAATACCAACAGAACGTCCATTAAAACGAGCGAAGCCAACAACAATGTTTCGAGCATAATTTCTATGAACTTCTAAAAATTCTCCATTGTCTGTAATGGTGGAAATAACATCTAAAATATCATAAGGTTGATTGGAGTTTTCAGGAATAATAGTATTTAAGATATCATCTAGTCTATCAATAGGGTCAGACGTCGTTATGGTTGGTGGGTCTTCAAGATTGTTTGAAGGCAAATAGCTTAATAATTTTCTGATTAGTAATAGGTTTTCTTCGTCATTTTCTGCTAAAAAATGAGACACGCCAGATTTTGTAGAATGTATGGTTGCGCCTCCTAATTGTTCGGTGGTAACAATTTCACCCGTTACTGCTTGCACCACTTTGGGACCCGTTACAAACATGTAACTTGTTTGGTCTGTCATGATGGTAAAATCTGTTAAAGCAGGCGAATAAACAGCGCCACCAGCACATGGTCCTAATATGGAGGAAATTTGAGGAATAACTCCAGAAGCCATGATATTTCTTTGGAAAATTTCTGCATATCCAGCAAGTGACCTTACACCTTCTTGAATACGAGCGCCACCACTATCGTTTAGGCCCACTACAGGAACACCAATTTTCATGGCCATATCCATGATTTTACAAATTTTCAAGGCATATGTTTCAGAAAGTGATCCACCAAAGACCGTAAAATCTTGTGAAAACACATATACAATTCTGCCATCAATAGTACCATGACCTGTTATGACACCATCGGATAAATAAATTTCTTTATCCAATCCAAAAGATTTTGATCTGTGGGTAACAAACATGTCAAACTCTTCAAAACTATTGTCATCTAAAAGAATCTCTATTCTTTCTCGAGCCGTTAGTTTTCCTTTAGCATGTTGAGAATCTATTCGTTTTTCTCCACCGCCTAACTTTGCTTTAATTCTTTTTTCAATGAGCTCGTTAATTTTATCTTGATTTGCCATAACCTTAGTTTTATATCTTGATTCTATGTCTTTAATTATACTTCTTTGGAACAAAACTCCGTAAGAACGCCGTGTGTGGATTTTGGATGTAGAAAACCAATATGTAATCCTTCGGCTCCTTTTCTTGATTCTTTATCTATTAAGGTAACCCCTTTTTCTTCAGCTAATTTTAAAGCTTCGGTAGCATTGTTTACCGCAAATGCCAAGTGATGAATACCTTGTCCTTTTTTATCAATATACTTTCCAATAGGCCCGTCTGGTGAGGTGCTTTCCAATAATTCAATCTTTGTTTGACCAACCATAAAAAAGGCTGTTTTTACTTTTTGATCTGCTACTTCTTCTATGGAATAGCATTTCAATCCTAAAACATCTTCATAAAACTTGATGGACTCATTTAAATTTTCAACCGCAATACCTATATGTTCGATATGTGAAATATTCATGAATAAGAAATTTTATCAATTAATATATGTCAAAATTAGAACAGGTATATTTTTAAATTCATGACACAAGTCATGTAATCGCTCTTTTTTATTATACTTATTAACTATAACGATGTAGATGGTTGATTTTTTTTTAAAGCAATAAAACCAATAAATCTTATCTTTGAAACATGCTTTTAAACCATTTATTTTTTAAAATTCATAAAACAACCTTGCTTTTTGGTTTAATAACCATTCTGTTTTATTTAAGTTTTGCTTATGATTTAAACCGGCATGATTATATAAAACTAATGTCTCTATATACAGCGTTGTTTATTCTGTTTTATAAACTTATACAGTTATACAAGCAAAATTTTACACTTCTGGTTGTTTTAGCATTTGGCTTTAGATTTTTGTTTTTGTTTGCTATTCCAAACCTTTCTCAAGATTTTTACAGATTTATTTGGGATGGACGCATGATTATTCAAGGGTTCAACCCTTATTTATACACTCCAGAATCTTTTATTTTAAAGGCTAGTTATCCCATTTTTCAAGCTCAAGAACTTTATGATGGTATGGGTGTATTAAATGGCAGTCACTTTACTAACTACCCACCTTTAAATCAGCTTTGTTTTATCATAGCAGGATTGTTTGCCGGTAAAAGTATTTTAGGCTCCGCGATTATGCTTAGGTTGATTATTATAATAGCAGATTTTGGAACCCTTTATTTTGGGAAGAAATTACTTGAAAAATTAAACATTCCCGTTAACCATATCTTTTGGTACCTGCTTAACCCTTTTATTATTATTGAGCTTACCGGAAATTTGCATTTTGAAGGTGTTATGATTTTCTTTTTAGTATGGAGTTTATATTTACTAAATGAAGGAAAATGGAAATTTGCTGCTGTAATTTTTGCTTGTTCAGTTTCTGTAAAATTAATACCTCTCATGTTTTTACCGGTTCTGTTCCAAAAATTAGCTTGGAAAAAAAGTATTGGGTTTTATAGTATCGTTGGGCTATTGACCATCAGTACTTTTATTCCATTTATCCATAAAGATTTTATAGTAAATTATACGGAAACTATTAGGCTTTGGTTTCAACGATTTGAGTTTAATGCTAGTTTATACTATGTTGCCAGAGCTATTGGTTATTCCTTTAGAGGGTATAACGAAATTGCCATTATAGGAAAATTTATTCCATTACTGGTTATTGCTTTTGTAATGACCATGGCCTTTTTTAGAAAAAACAAAACCATGATTGAATTGATTTCTGCATTTTTATTGGTGCTGACATTTTATTATTTTACGGCCACAACGGTGCATCCTTGGTATATAGCATCTCTTTTATTTTTAAGCATTTTCACTAAATACAGGTTTCCTCTGGTTTGGAGTTTTATTGGCATTCTGAGCTATTTAGCGTATGCCAATTCTAACAACACTGAAAACCTTTGGATGATAGCTTTAGAATATATAATAGTGTATGCTGTCTTTATTTGGGAAGTTTTTTTAAACAAAAAGAAGCTATTTCATAACTTATAAAAACAGCTTCTTTATATTTTATTAGGATTCTGAGGCAGAAAACAGATTCCAACAACTTGTTTAGTATTGAGACTTTTAATTATTTTTCAAAAATAGCTTCGGGTTTTTTAAAACTTTTAAACTCCAACATGTAACCATTGGGGTCTTTAACAAAAAAGGATTGATGTTCTCCAAGTTTATCTTTTAAATAAACCGATTCTGTAACCAAATCTAATTCCATTGTTTGAAGTTTGTCATATACTTCTTTCCAAGAATTAAGATCTACAATAACACCAAAATGAAAGGACGGCAAAATTTTACCTTCAAAAATGTAATTTGGATTGTTAAAGTTGAACTTTACAGCTTTAATAAATGTTATTTGATGTCCAAATAAGTTTATATCTACCCAATTTTGGGTGTTTCTACCATAAGTGGCACCTATGCAATCAACATAAAAGTTTTTAGTTCCTTTTACGCTCAAACATGGTAATGACATGTGAAACGGCGCATTCATATAATTTAGATTAAAGTGGTTTTAAACTTTCTATTCTGTAAATAACAAAATCATCGTCAGAATCTTCAATGATTTCTACAAATGACACTCTAAATGATTTGCCAATTAAACTCTTATCGTTTTTTAAATCAAATTGCTTTAATGCTCTTGGGTGAACTTCTTCAAAAACCATTTCTTCACCACCATCAAACAAAAACTTGTAATAACCGTCTTTGTATGACATAAAAACAGCCTCTTCCATCTTGCAATCCTGTTTAATCTAAATCCATTTCTTCTGAATCTTCTTCAATTTCTATATCAGGATCTTGAACTGCTTCTGGATCATCGCTATCAAAATCTTCATAATCATCCTCATCATAATTTTCCATAGTCTTCACTAATTTTGTACTTACTTTAATGAGGTATTTGGTGTCTTCTGTGTTGACTTCTACAGCTTCAACCAATTCGTTTTTTGCATTTCTAAAGGAAATAATATCATCTTCATCATAACCTTCAGGAAATTTTTCGACTAAAAGGCCTAAAATTTCGGGGGTTAGTTTTTTAAAGTCAACTATGACTCGTTTTCGGTTGTCTTTCTTGTTCATAATTACATATCTAATAGGTAGGCAAATATAAGTGGCGCCACTATGGTTGCATCACTCTCAATAATAAATTTCGGTGTGTTTATATCTAATTTACCCCAAGTTATTTTTTCGTTTGGAACGGCTCCAGAATAAGAACCATAACTTGTTGTTGAATCACTTATTTGACAAAAATAGCTCCAGAAAGGTGTATCTGTACGTTCCATATCTTGATATAACATGGGCACAACACATATTGGAAAATCGCCAGCAATGCCTCCTCCTATTTGAAAAAAGCCAATGCCGTTTTTTGAGTTTTCTGTGTACCAATCTGCTAAAAAGGTCATGTACTCAATACCAGATTTCATGGTGCTAGCTTTAAGCTCTCCTTTAAGAACATAACTGGCAAATATGTTTCCCATGGTACTATCTTCCCAACCGGGAACAATGATTGGCAGATTTTTCTCGGCTGCTGCATACATCCATGAATCTTTTAAATCTATTTCATAGTACTGTTCAAGAACCCCAGAAAGTAACAGTTTATACATAAATTCGTGAGGAAGGAAGCGCTCTCCTTTATCATCTGCATCTTTCCATATTTTAAAAATGTGCTTTTGCAAACGCCTGAATGCTTCATGCTCTGGAATACAAGTATCTGTAACTCTGTTTAGGCCTTGCTCTAACAAATCCCATTCTTCTTGTGGTGTTAAATCTCTGTAATTAGGGACTCGTTTGTAGTGGGAATGCGCAACTAAATTCATAATATCTTCTTCAAGATTAGCGCCTGTACAAGAAATTATTTGAACTTTATCTTGACGAATGATTTCTGCAAATATTTTTCCAAGCTCTGCCGTACTCATGGCGCCAGCTAAGGATACTAACATTTTTGCGCCATTATTTAATTGCGCTTCATAGGCTTTGGCCGCATCAACAACGGTTGCTGCATTAAAGTGCAAATAGTACTTTTCAATAAAATTAGAAATGGCTCCTTTAGTATTCATCATCTTCATCAAATTTAGAAAGATTATTCTTTTTATTTAGACCTTCATATGAATTATCATAATCATCATTAATGTTTTCTTCAGCAAACTTATAGCTCAGTATTTTATAGTACAATCTGGCTGCTAAAAAATCTGAAGATGCGTTAAATTCATTTGGACATAAACCAACCAAGGCTAGTCCAACAATATTTTTTTCTTGCAACAGTTTGTTTAAAAATTCTAAGGTTTCATACCAAAATAAACCGCCTGGTTCTGGATTTGAAACGGATGTCATGATTGAAATATCTAAAGCAGATAAATCCAAGGTAACAAATACATTATCGGTCATTTGATCAATTGCAGAATCCATCCAAGAGTCATCAACAGCCATTTCATGAGCGAAATACACTTTTTCTTCATCTATAACCGTTTTCTCCTTAGCAGTCATGGAGCGAATACCCACTTGAATTAAGTTAGTGGTTTGGCTAGCTTCATGCAAAGCACAATTTTTATGAAATGGTGAACTATCATAGTCTTTTAACAAATTCGTATGTGCTCCTAAATGAAGAACTGATAAACTATCAAAACATTCATTAAAGGCTCTTATAGCGCCTATTGAAATAGCCTGGTCTCCACCAACAAGGGTTACAAACTTATTTTTTTTAATGTACTTTTTGGTGGTTTGATGAACCTCATCCACCATAGCTTTTGCCACTGTGTTTTCTGTTAAGGCATCTGCTAAAAATATGCCTTGTTGATACACTTCTGTATCTGTTTCAATATCGTAAAGATTAATATGCTTTGATGCATTTAAAAAAACTTCTGGTCCTTTGTTAGCTCCTTTTTGTGCATTGATAGTCCCGTTATAAGGAACAGGAATTAACACTATTTTTGCTTGTTCTAACTTAGAAAATTCCTCAGGAATTCCCGCATACGTTTTATTGTTCATTATACCCTAATATTTTAAGTAAGTCTTCACTTTTTTGTTGTTCACTAAATAATTCATTTGTAAGATTACCATGTTCATCTTTATCAATTAAAATGTGTTTTGGCGACGGAATTAAACAATGTTGCAAGCCTCCAAAACCACCAATGGTTTCTTGATAGGCTCCTGTGTTAAAAAAGCCTATGTACAAAGGTTTTTCTTTGTTGTATTTTGGTAAATAAATAGCATTCATGTGCTGTTCACTATTATAATAATCATCGCTGTCACAGGTTAATCCCCCTAAAAGAACTCTCTCATACGTATCATTCCATCTATTAACCGGCAACATAATAAATCTTTTGTTAATAGCCCAAGTATCTGGCAAGGTTGTTATGAAGGATGAATTAATCATATTCCACTTTTCACGGTCATTTTGTTGTTTTTGATAGAGCACTTCATAAATGGCACCACCACTTTCTCCTACTGTAAAACTACCAAATTCTGTAAATATATTGGGTACTTTCACTTCTTCTTCATCACAAACCAGTTTTATTTGATTTATTATCTCATCTACCATATACTCATAATCAAAATCAAACGCTAACGAATTTTTAATAGGAAATCCTCCTCCAATATTTAAGCTATCTAAAGATGGACATATTCTTTTTAAACTCGTATATACTTTTAGACATTTTGATAATTCGTTCCAATAATACGCATTATCTCTAATACCTGTATTGATAAAAAAGTGCAGCATTTTCAGCTTAACTTTTTTATTCATTTTAATTTGTTTATTGTAAAAAGGTACAATGTTTTTATAGCCTATGCCTAATCTAGAGGTATAAAATTCAAATTTCGGCTCTTCTTCAGATGCTATTCTTACTCCAATACTAAATTTACCATCAATTTTTTCGGACAGTAAATCTATTTCTTCATAATTATCTATAATGGGAATGCAATTTTTATGTCCATTATTTATTAAACGGGCAATATTTGAAATGTATTCGGCACGTTTAAACCCATTGCTTATAACGTAAGTATCATCGGTGATTTTGCCTTCCTTTTTTAAATTCTCAACAATATCAATATCAAAGGCAGAGGATGTTTCAATATGAATATCATTTTTTAAGGCTTCATTTAAAACATGTTTAAAATGAGAACTTTTGGTACAATAACAATAGTTGTATTTTCCTTTATACTTGTTGTTTTTTATGGCTTTTTCAAACCATCCTTTTGCCCTTTTAATGTTGTTTGAAATTTGTGGTAAATAGGTAAATTTTAAAGGGGTTCCATACGTTTCAACTAATTCCATTAAATCAATATCATGAAATTGTAAAGTTTTGTCTTCTAACTTAAATTCTTCCTGTGGAAAGTCAAACGTTTGGCTAATTAAATCAATATATTTTGTATTCATTATTTTATGTAAGGTATAAATTTCTCAAAAATATTTTAATTGTGAGTATAAAATCGAAAATTTCTAAGAAAATCAAATTCTTTTTTGAATACATGTTGAAGATACAAAACCTGAAAAACACTGGCTTGACATAATTGAATACGTGGAAGTTAGCTTTAAAATTTGGTTACTTAATCTGAAAGCTGCTTTTGAACTTGACTTCCTAAGGTTCAAAAGCCCAAACATAGAAACATATTTCAATATTGTTCAGCTAAATGCAATACAAATGAAATATAAAAAATTGAATTATAAACCTTTTTTTTATTTTTTTTGAAAAAATTATAAAACTATGGCTTACAGCATTTTAAGTGTATTTAATTCTTGTTCTGTAAGATGTTTCCAATGGCCTCTAGGCAAGTCTTTTTTGGTAAGATGTCCTATAGCAACACAATCAAGATTAACAATGTCGTATTTTAAGAAATCAAAGATTGCTCTAATGATTGTATTGCCGGTATTTTTCATTTTTAAACCAATTTCATTTTTTGAAGCGCCGTCTATATAGCTAACTTCTTCAACAGCAAATAATTTTCCTTCAATTTTAAAACCAGCTTGAATTTTTTTCAAATCTTCTAGTTTTAAATTTTTATCCAGTTCTATATGAAATAATCTGGGTACACCATTTTTAGAGTTAGTAAATTTTTCTGCAATAACTTCATCATTGGTAAATAACAATAATCCTTTTGAATTTCTACCCAATCTTCCTATGGGTTTAATACGAGAAGCTGTAGCGTTGGCAACCAAATCCATCACGGTTCTACCTTTTCCTTCGCTTGTTGTTGTAGCAAAACCCTTAGGTTTGTTTAATAAAACATAAGCTTTTTTTTCTGGGTTAACTCTGGCGCCATCATACCGAACCTCATCAGTTGGTTTTACTTTATAGCCCATTTCTGTAATGACTTTTCCATTAACACTAACCAATCCAGTAGCTATATGCGTATCTGCTTCACGCCTTGAACAAACACCAGAATTTGCGATATATTTATTCAATCTAATGTCATCAGTAGCTACCTTTTTGACAGGAGACTTTTTAACAACCTCAGTTGGTTTTGTACTTAAAGCATTCTTTTTTATTGGAGCATTTCCTCTTGCGTAACTTTTTGAGCGACTGGTATTAGTGCCTCTTCCTGAAGCTTTTCCATTTCCTTTACTATCTTGATGTCTACTCATTATTAATTATTTTGTGCAAAGATACTTTATATATTAGTATTAACTGATTTTGAATTTTAATTTTAAAACAATCTGTTTAATACCACGTCAACATCAATTAAAAGAATACAAAAAACACCAAGTAAAATGATGAACTTTAAAATGTTATGAAGGATTAAATAATGAATTTTTGTTTTAGATTTCCAAAGTAACCACAAGAAAAGTCCAAGCAAAACTATACTTAAATAAAAAAATAGGTACATGTGGCCTATTTTAAATTTAAACAATAAGAAAAACGTTGGTATCAATGCTAAAACCGACAAGATTGTTAACATAACTTTTGAAACCCTTTCTCCGTAAACCACAGGAATTGTATGATAGTTTAGTGCTAAATCGCCTTTAATATTTTCCAAATCTTTAGTAAGTTCACGCATGGATATTATTAAAAATAAAAAGGTAGCATGAACAAATATGACAGTTTCAAAATTTTTGTAATAAATAAAAACGGCAAAAAAAGGGGTAATTGTTAAAATGGCCGAAGTTAAGTTTCCTATAAAGGGTAGTTTTTTCAATTTGTGTGAATAAAACCAGATTCCGAAAATGTACAGTGAAAAAAACATGACAGCTCTAAAAGACACATAACTGACCAATATTACCGCCATAAAATTTAGCACAAAATAAAACGACAATTTAGTATTTTGACTAACCAATCTATCTAGTTTAGATTTAATGGGTCTGTTGATTAAATCTTTTTCTGAATCGTAAAAATTATTGATGATATAACCAGCGGCAATGGTTGCTGCTGAAGCTAAAACTATCAAAAACAAATTGAGATCGAGTATAACGTCTCTTAATGGTTTATGGTGCGCTAAAATATAAATGGAGGTTAAATATTGAGCCAAAACAATAATGAGAATGTTATAGCCTCTAACTACAGAAAACATGCCGAAAAATTGAATTAGAATATGTTTCTGTTTTCTACTTAACATAAAAAAAATGGTTCATGACTTTTTAGCAAATCTGCAAGTAGTTGCTTTTAGTCATTAAAAGATTAGAAGTTATAAACCACTTCCAGCTTATAGTCTTTAAGTGCTTGTTTAGCCTTATCAATATCTTCTGTAAAACCAAGAATATACCCGCCACCGCCAGAGCCACAAAGCTTTAAATAGTATTCGTTTGTTTTAATGCCTTTTTTCCAAAGTTCATGAAACTCTTGAGGAATCATAGGTTTAAAATTATTTAATACCACTTTAGACAATCGTTTTGTATTTTTAAATAACGATTTTATATCGCCTTTTAAAAAATCATCAACACAAGCATCTGTATGCTTAATAAACTGATTTTTAAGCATGTTACGAAAACCTTCTTGTTTCATACTTTCCATAAAAATACTTACCATAGGCGCCGTTTCTCCAATAATTCCACTATCTAACAAAAAAACAGCGTTTTTTCCTTCAATCTTTTGTGAAGGTATGCCAGTAGCTTCAATGTTATCTTTAGAATTTATAAGAATGGGAATACTTAAATAACTATTCAAAGGGTCTAATCCTGAAGACTTACCGTGAAAGAAGGATTCCATTTCAGCGAAAATAGCTTTTAATTTTAAGAGCTTTTCTCTGGTTAAATTCTCTAAAACCGTAATCTTATCAAAAGCATATTTATCATAAATAGCAGCTACTAATGCGCCACTACTTCCTACCCCATATCCTTGAGGAATGGATGAATCAAAATACATCCCAGAATGGATATCATTTTGAAGTGATTCTATATCAAATTTTACCAAATCAGAGTTTATACTGTTTAAATAAGCTGCAAATCGACTTAAGCTTTCGTTTGATTTTATAGCGTTTTCAGAAGTATTTCCGTCATTTTTTAACGCACCATTATAAAAATTATAAGGAATTGATAAACCCTTAGAATCTTTAATAATTCCGTATTCTCCAAAGAGTAATATTTTTGAGTAAAATAGAGGTCCTTTCATATTTTTTACAATTAATAATTAACAATTGATAATTGATAATTATTTTTGTTTTGATGTTTTTATGATACTTGTAAGAAGTTTTAAAATTTCTTTTATATCATCCTGAATACTAATGTACTCAGAATTATTTAAATAACTTGTCCCTTTAAGTAAATCTAACCAATATTCTGTTTCATTCGCTTCTTTCAAAGCAATTGACAATTTATGAACAAAATCTGCTTTACTTTCTGCATGTTCTGCTTCTCTTACATTTGCACCAATGGATGTTCCTGAACGCAATAATTGTTTTGAAAGCACAAACTCCTTTTTATCTTCAATTAAAAACTTGTACAAATTTACAATTCTAACGGCAAATTGATAGCTTTTGTTTTTAATAATATTTTCGCTCTTCATTGTCAATTATCAATTTTACATTGTTAATTGTTTTGCGCCAAAACCAATTTTGTCGCAAATATAATGTCCATTTTCGCAATATGCAACTAATTCATTCTTAATGAATTCTAAAATTTTTGTAGCATCTTTTTCTGGATACAGCACATGCACATTAGCGCCCGCATCTAAAGTAAAGCTTATCGGCAAACTCGTTTCCTGTCTAAATTGCCATATTTTGTTTATAATTTCCAAGGTGTTAGGTTTCATTAAAATAAAATACGGCATACTTGTCATCATCATAGCATGCAGCGTTAAGGCTTCGCTTTCAATAAGTGCAATAAATGCTTCTAAATGACCTGTTTCTAAAATGTTTTTTAGTTTTTCAAGATTTTCATGAGCTTGCTGAAACCTGATTTTAGCATACGGATGATGGTGCATTAAATTATGTCCAATGGTGCTGCTTACTTGTTTTTCGCCTTTATCAACCAATAAGATGGTGTCTTGAAAATTTTTAAAATGATTGTGTATTTTATATGGATATTTCATTCCAAACAAATCACTACTAACTTCAATACTATCCGTTTTTCCCCAAACCACCAGAGGACCTTCAATACTCCTGCAAGCACTTCCTGAACCTAATCTGGCCAAAAACGAAGCTTTTTTGTTGAAATAATCATTCGTTATTTCAGAATTTAATTGCTTTTCAATACTCATTAAACACAATGCCAAAGCGCTCATTCCAGAAGCTGATGAGGCAATTCCCGAACTGTGAGGGAATGTGTTTTTAGTTTCAATCACAAAATGATACCTTTTTAAAAAAGGCAAATACATCTCAACACGTTCAAAAAAAGTTTGAATTTTTGGCTTAAAATCATCCTTTTTAACCTTGTCCAGAAATACATCAAAAGAAAA
>Ga0210054_1000174_pt1 | contig 66476 bp, 55 predicted proteins | sample CryGeymeta201516_FD_185470 | JGI IMG/M metagenome (GOLD analysis project Ga0210054, IMG submission 185470) | Groundwater microbial communities from Crystal Geyser aquifers in Utah, USA - Crystal Geyser metaG 2015-16 (SPAdes) (version 2) | ecosystem: Environmental > Aquatic > Deep subsurface >... | reverse complement strand
CAGAGCCTAGTGCCGGAACACCATAATTATTGTGTCATTCTGAGCGAAGCGAAGAATCTAGCGGGCACTCACGTACTTCTGTCACTTAAGTATGTCTAAGCTTTGATTCACTGTGCTAAGAAGTCTTAACTCTAACTCTATCTAAGCTTAGACCCTCCTGCATAAGCAGAAGGTTTCTGCGCCCAAGATTCTTCAGTCGCATTCGCTCCTTCAGAATGACATGCACAGAAAGTAGATGTCGCGGTACTAGAGACTAGAACGGCACTTGTGCAAGACTAGATTAAAAACAGGGAAGCGGTTCGTAGTAGCGAATGTTTTCCTAGGGACTTTAATCTAGTTTCTAGTTTCTAGTCTCTAGTTTCTAAGACGCGAGAGTGGCGGAATTGGCAGACGCGCTAGACTTAGGATCTAGTGGGGAGACCTGTGGGGGTTCGAGTCCCCCCTCTCGCACAAAATCGTCCTGATGATTTATCAATGATATATAGGAGGCCTATATTGAAGACAGAAGTAAAGACAGAGGTTGAAAGGTTGGAGGAGGAGAAGGATACCGTTCTTCTCAAAGTAGAGGTTCCCACCAACGTATTTGACGCGGCTGTTGGTCAGGCATATAAGCGGATAGCCGACCAACTTGTCGTCCCGGGCTTTAGGAAAGGTAAAATCCCGAAAGCCATTATCGACAGCAGGGTAGGCAAGGAAGCTGTCCGCGAAGAGGCGCTGGAGCAGGCGCTGCCGCACTACTATATGGATGCGCTCAAAGAGAGCGACATAGAGCCGGTTGATCAGCCTGAGGTCGATATCGTCCAGGCTGAAGAGGGCAAGCCGCTTATCTTTACCGCCAAGGTCAAGGTAAAGCCGGAAGTAAAGCTTGGTAAGTACACGGGTCTTGAAGTAGACAAGCCGTCATCGGAACCGTCGGATGGCGAGATTTCGAGCCAGCTCGATGGGTTAAGAAACAACTTTGCGAACCTGGAACCGGTTGAGAATAGGCCCATCAAAGAGGGAGACTTCGCCCTGATAGACTTCGAGGGTTTCTCGGATGGAGAGCCGTTTGAAGGCGGCCAGGCCAACGACTACATGCTTGAGATAGGCTCGGGCACGTTTATCCCTGGCTTTGAAGAGCAGATAGCCGGCATGAAAAAGGGAGAGGCCAAGGATATTAAGGTAACGTTTCCCGAGGACTATGGGAACGACCAGCTAGCCGGCAAGGAAGCGACGTTTAAGGTCGCGGTTAAGGAGATCAAAGAGAAGAAACTCCCGGAGCTTAGCGATGATTTCGCCAAGCAGGTTGGATTTGATACGCTTGATGATTTACGGGCAGATATAAGGGAGAAGATTTACGAAGTTAAAAGTAAATACGCCGATGCTGAGGTAAAGGGCGAAATCGTTGACGCGGTCACCGACCTTTCTCAGGCAGAGGTTCACGAAGTTATGATCGAGCAGGAGATCGACGACATGCTCGAAGACTTTGCCGGTGACGTTAAAAGGCAGGGTTTAGACCTCGACCAGTATCTTGAATTAACCGGCATGACCAAGGAAGCTCTACGCGGCGACTGGCACGATAGAGCACGTCACAGGGTAAAAAGCCGCATGGTTGTTGAGGCCGTTGCGGAGGCAGAAAATATTGAAGTTACACCTGAAGAGGTCGATAATGAGATAAATAAGGCGGCAGAAGCAACCGGGCGCGACTTCGAGGAAGTAAAGCATATTTTCGAGATGAAAGGCAGCATCGGCGCGCTCAAAAAGAGGATTTTAATCAGCAAGGCAATCGACTGGTTGGTTGAGCGCTCGGTGATAACGGAAAAAGAAGCGGCAGAAGAAGCTGAAGAAACTACCGAAGCCAGCGAGGCCGGCGAATCCAATGAGGCCGATGAGGCTAGCAAACCGGAAGTAATAGAAGAGCAGTAAGAGCAGTAAGAAAATAAAAGCGATAAGGGGACTGAATAATGGGTGAGATTATCCGCAACCAGTTGATACCAATGGTCGTCGAGCAGACGGCAAGGGGTGAGAGGGCTTACGATATCTACTCAAGACTTTTAATAGACAGGATCATTTTTCTGGGGACACCTATAGACGATAACGTGGCAAATCTTGTGATCGCCCAGCTCCTGCATCTGGAATCGGAAGATCCCGAAAAAGACATCAATCTCTATATTAATAGCCCCGGTGGAGTCGTTACCGCGGCACTTGCAGTGTATGATACAATGCAATTTATAAAGCCTGACGTATCGACTATTTGTATCGGGCAGGCTGCGAGTGCTGCGGCGCTGTTGCTTGCGTCCGGCTCGGCAGGGAAGAGGTTCGCCCTTCCAAATTCACGAGTATTGATTCACCAGCCGCACGGTGGTGCACAAGGCCAAGCAATCGATATCGATATCCAAGCAAGGGAAATCTTGCGGACGAGAAGGGTATTGGATGAGATCCTGGCCCAGCATACCGGTCAAACGGTGGATAAGATTCATGCCGACACAGATAGAGACTACATCATGACGGCAGCTGAGTCCAAAGATTACGGATTAGTCGATGAAGTCATCACACAACGCAAGAAGTAAGGGAGGTAGCAATGGCCAAGTTCGGCGAAAACGAGCAGCTCAAGTGCTCATTTTGCGGTAAAAGTCAGCGCCAGGTTAAGAAATTAATCGCGGGCCCGGGCGTTTATATCTGCGATGAGTGCATTGATCTGTGTAATGAAATAATTGAAGAAGAGCTAACAGAAGAGGTTGAATTCAAACTAGAAGACCTCCCAAAGCCGAAGGAAATTTATGCAGTCCTTAGTGATTATGTAATTGGTCAGGAAACTGCTAAGAGAATTCTTTCAGTGGCCGTTTACAATCATTATAAAAGGATTCAGGTCGGCCCACAGGGGGACGATGATGTTGAGCTGCAAAAGAGCAACATCCTACTGCTTGGTCCAACCGGTTGTGGCAAGACCCTGCTGGCACAGACCTTAGCCAGGATTCTTAACGTGCCCTTTGCTATAGCCGATGCAACGGCGCTAACAGAAGCCGGATACGTCGGTGAGGATGTCGAGAATATTCTGCTGAAGCTGATCCAGGCTGCTGATTACGACGTAAAGAGGGCTGAAACAGGAATCATCTACATCGATGAGATCGACAAGATTGCCCGCAAGAGCGAGAACCCGTCGATCACACGAGATGTCTCCGGCGAAGGTGTGCAGCAGGCACTCCTGAAAATACTGGAAGGTACTGAGGCGAGCGTTCCACCGCAGGGCGGAAGGAAACACCCGCATCAGGAGTTCATCCAGATCGATACCACGAACATCTTGTTTATCGTTGGTGGTGCGTTTGCCGGTCTTGAAAAGATAATTCAGGGCCGTAGCGGCAAAAAAGGCCTCGGCTTTGGTGCTGAGATTAAGAGTAAGAACGAGCAAGAACTCGGCGTAATCATGAGCCAGGTTCTTCCTGAGGATCTCCTCAGGTTCGGTATGATACCGGAATTTGTTGGAAGGTTGCCGGTTATAGCGACCGTCGACGACCTGCGCGAGGAGGACCTCGTACGAATACTCGTAGAGCCAAAGAATGCGCTTGCTAAGCAGTACAAGAAGTTCTTCGAGTATGATGGCGTAGAGCTGGTCTTTACTGAGGAGGCGCTCGATGCGGTAGCCCACAAGGCGCTTGGCCGCGGAACGGGAGCGCGTGGCTTGCGAGCCATCCTCGAGGACGCTTTACTCGACGTTATGTACGATCTGCCGTCGCGCACCAACATTAAGAAGTGCGTGATAACTAAAGAGGTTATTGAGGAGAGCATAGAGCCGACACTGTTAACCGAGGGAACGGAAGAAACAGCCAGCCCTCACGACGAAACGGAAGTCTCGGCATAACATAAAGAACGAAACGAAAAGGCGACTCGAAAGGGTCGCCTTTTTTGGATTTCGTGTGCCGTTATTTTTCAAGTCTTTCCCAGGGTGGAGTGCCTCGTACTTCTATCCGAAGGGGATGATGAAATCGGGCCGGGCGCAAAGCTGTTATTCTCTTCGAAGGCTTACGAGTTTTTAACCACAGAGAGCCTGGCCGCAATCGGCGAAGCCCTCACAAGAAGGCTTGTAGAGTAAACCGTTCCTCAGCTTTTAAACCTTCTATTATTAAACCCCGACAATAACACCGTTGCAGGGGCCCGTGTGCAGTAACCTGCTTACACGCCGGTGTACCCTGTGGTATTATAATTCTTTAGTATCCAATCTAAAAGCAGAAGCCAGAAGTCAGAATCCAGAATTTGTGGGTCGAGAGTGGATAGGCGATTAGCTAATAGCGATTACATGTCACTCTGAACGAAGTGAAGAGTCTCGAAGGCACTCACCGCTACTGCTACTAAAAACCGTCTAGGCTAGGTTGCTTTCTTAGACGAAGGTTTTATTCTGAATTCTGGCTCCTGGCTTCTGACTTCTTAAGGAAAAGGGGAGATATATGGCTCAAGAAACCCTACCGAAAGTGTATAACCCCCACGAAGTTGAGGCTAAGTGGTATCAGTATTGGCTTGATAAAGGGTATTTTCATGCGGAGGTCGAGCCCGGCAAGAAGCCGTACACGATAGTTATCCCGCCCCCGAACGTAACGGGTTCGCTGCATATGGGGCATGCGTTAAACGACACGCTGCAGGATATCGTCATCCGCAAGCACAGGATGATGGGTGAGCCGACGCTGTGGCTTCCGGGAACGGATCATGCCGGTATCGCCACGCAAAACGTTGTCGAGCGTCAGCTTGCATCGGAAGGGCTTACCCGCCAAGATGTTGGACGCGAGGAATTTGTACGGCGTACCTGGGAATGGAAGGAGCAATACGGCAGCCGCATCATCAACCAGCTTAAGCGCCTCGGCGCCTCCTGTGATTGGTCGCGTGAGCGTTTTACCATGGATGAGGGCTATTCGGCGGCGGTGCGTCGTGAGTTTGTCCAGCTCTACCATGAGGGATTGATTTACCGGGGCAATTATATCGTCAACTGGTGCCCGCGTTGCCTTACGGCGCTCGCCGACATCGAGGTCGAGTACGCCGAAGAAGAAGGCAACTTCTACTACGTAAAATATATGGTTAAAGACTCATATGATTATATAACGGTCGCAACGACCAGGCCGGAGACGATTCTTGGCGATACGGCCGTGGCGGTTCACCCCGAGGATGCCCGTTACAAGGACTTCGTCGGGCAGACGGTTATCGTCCCGATTATCGGGCGTGAAGTTCCGGTTATCGCCGACGACTACGTCAATCCCGAGTTCGGTACCGGCGCGCTTAAGGTAACGCCGGCGCACGACCCGCACGATTTTGAGATTGGCGAGCGCCATCGCCTGGAGCGCATCAGTGTTTTTACCACAGAGGGCATGATGAATAAAAATGCAGGTCCCTATGAGGGTATGACGCGTTTCGAGTGCCGGGATGCAATCGTTAAAGACCTGATGGAAAAGGGTCTCTTGGTTAAGGTCGAGCCGATGACTCACTCGGTCGGCCATTGCTACCGCTGCGACACGGTCATCGAGCCGTATCTTTCGACGCAGTGGTTTATGAGCATGAAGCCGCTCGCAGAGCCCGCTATCAAGGCGGTTGAAGAAGGCAAGATAAGCTTCGTTCCAGTGCAGTGGGCCAAGACCTACTTTGACTGGATGTATAATATTCGCGACTGGTGCGTTTCGAGACAGCTTTGGTGGGGGCACCAGATTCCCGCCTGGTATTGCAAGGACTGTGACGAGATAATCGTTGAGGAGAAGGAGCCTACCGCGTGCACGAAGTGCGGAAGCTCTAACCTTGAACAGGACCAGGATGTCTTTGATACATGGTTCAGTTCGGCGTTGTGGCCGTTTGCTACGCTTGGTTGGCCCGCTGAAACAGAAGAACTCAAGTACTTCTATCCGACAAACCTTCTGGTAACCAGCCATGACATCATTTTCTTCTGGGTCGCCAGGATGATCATGCAGGGCCTGCACTTTACGGGCGAGATCCCGTTCCATGATGTTTACGTGCACGCGCTTGTTCGCGACGAGTTCGGGCGCAAGATGAGTAAATCCAGGGGCAATGTTATCGATCCGCTCACTATAATCGATGAGTTCGGCACCGACGCGCTACGCTTTACGCTCTCAAGCATGGCTACGCCGGGCAGGGATATCTTTCTATCTAGGGAGAGGCTTGAGGGATTTAGAAACTTCGCGAACAAGCTTTGGAACGCATCGCGCTTCGTCTTGATGAACCTGAAAGATTACGAGCGTATCGACATCAAGGAATTCGACCTGACCCTTGCCGACCAGTGGATTCTCTCAAGGATGAACCACACCACCATGCAGGTCGAGGAGGCGATCAATGAGTATAACTTCGCGGAGGCGAGCCGTCTCATCTACGATTTCTTCTGGAGCGACTTCGCCGACTGGTATATCGAGCTTTCAAAACCGAGGCTCTACCGGAATGAGGATGAAAAAGGCCGCCGCATTGCCCAGAACTTGCTGGTGACCATCATGGACCATACGCTGAGACTGCTGCACCCGTTCATGCCGTTTATTACGGAGGAGATATGGCAGAAGCTGCCCGGAGCGGGCGAGAGCATCGTCATAGCCCCGTGGCCGCAGGCCGACAGCGCCATGGTAAACGACACGGCGGAAGCCGATATGGGTCTTCTGCAGAGCGTTACCTCGTCGATTAGATCGATCAAATCGGTGCTCGGTATCGCGCTTACCAAGCCGGTCAAGGTTCTCTTGAGTACGCCTGATGAGAGCAAGCGCGCCGTCCTTGAGAGCGACAACTCATATATTAAAGAGCTGGCCTGGGTTGAAGAGCTTGTTATCGGCTCGGATATCATAAAGCCCGAGCACTCGGCGGTTGACGTTGAGCAGGGCGTTGAAATATTTATGCCGCTCGCGGGTCTCGTTGATATCGAAGAAGAGAAGAAGCGCCTGAGCAAGGAGTTCGCCAAGACCGAGGCCGATGCCGAAAAGTCTCGCAAAAAACTTGCGAACCCGCAATTCCTAGAAAAAGCAGCCCCGGCCGTTGTCGATAAAGAGAAGGCCAAACTCGAAGAACTCGACGAGAAAGCGTCCAAGCTGCGAAAACAGATGGCTAGTTTGTAGGGCCATAAACCTTTTGGAAGTCAGAAGCCAGAAGCCGGAATCCAGAAGGAAAACTGGTGAATCGGTGAATGGGTTGTGGGTCGAGGAAGTGGGCTTTAGTAGGCAGTAGGCAGTAAGCAGTAGGCAGCATATGGGCCAAGAATGTGGGTCTAAAAGAAGCCTGTTACTAGTACCGCGACATCTACTTTCTGTGCATGTCATTCTGAAGGAGCGAATGCGACTGAAGAATCTTGGGCACATTTGCCGTGACTATAACTGCCAGCGTCTAGGCGTAGCTAAACCAATGTAAGATAGCTGGTTTTATTCTGAATTCTGGCTCCTGAAGTCTGGCTTTTGCTTTAACGGGGGGTTTAATCTTTGAACTATAATCAAGCGCTGGATTATATAACAAGCGCATTGCAGTTCGGCATTAATCCCGGGTTGCGGAAGATTGAGGCTGTCTGTGAGTTGCTTGGCAACCCGCAGCTTACATACCCGACGATCCAAATAACGGGGACCAATGGCAAGACATCGACTACCTGGATGACCGGGAAGCTTCTAAGTGCGGCCGGATTAAAGACCGGCTGCTATACCTCGCCGCATCTTCATACCTATAGAGAGCGCTTCAGTATCGACAGTGAGATGATTTCCGAGGATGATTTTGCCGCGACACTTACAGGCATTATGCCTGCGCTAGATAAAGTAAAAGAAGAGTACGGTGAGTTAACCGAATTTGAGATTCTAACCGCGATGGCGTTTTATTACTTTGCGGTAAGCCGGGTTGATGTTGCGGTGTTTGAGGTCGGCCTTGGCGGAAGGTGGGACGCGACGAGCGTCGTGCGCCCCAAAGTTGCTGCAATCACCGGCATCTCTTTGGACCATACCGATCGGTTGGGGAATACCGTAGAAGAGATCGCCTGGGATAAGGCCCATATAATAAAGGAAGGCGCCACGGCGGTCATCGGTGATGTCCCGGTGGGTGCGCTCAAAGTTATCGAGGAGCGCTGCGCCCTGGTCGGCGCCCCGATGAGGCTGTTTGAACGCGACTTTGGCCCGCGTGACGTATCTATCGTTAAGAATGAAGGCCCACGTTTTTCAATCAACGGGCTGCACGCATCCTACCGGAACATCCCGTTGCCGGTGTTTGGCGGCTACCAGGTCTTAAACTTTACGGTGGCGATTGAAATCCTCGAGGCATTCAAGGGCCAGAAAATCGAGGCTGGGGTGATCGATAACGCGGTCATGGGTCTCATATGCCCGGGGCGCTTCGAGCTTGTGGCGAAAGATCCTCTGGTAGTGCTCGATGGGGCGCATAACCCCGAGGGCATCGGCATGGTAGTGCACGGCCTCCCGCAGGCATTCGCCTATAAAAATCTAATCGTAATTTTATCGGTATCGAGCGATAAAGATATCGAACAAATGCTCTCTATCTTGATGAACGAGGCTTCTATCCTTGTGCTCTCGCAAAACAACAGCTATAGATCGGCAAGCGCAAGCCAATTAAACGATGTTGCCAGTCACATTGGAAACAGCTATATTATTGAACCAGACCTAGAAAAAGCTATCGATACGGCAATCGCCAAAGCATCGACGGAAGACCTTGTTTGCGTAACCGGTTCTTTGTACACGGTTGCCGATGCACGCGAGATATTATTAAGGCGCAAAGACCTAGCTTCTAAAGAATCCGCTGTCCGGATGTAAATCGATATGGTAATCGTCGCGGCAAAATTTGTAGTACTTTTTAGTGGTCATCGTCGTAGAATTGAGTAAAATAGAAATTAGCCATGGATAAAGCAGGGGGATAAGTGGATTTTTTTACTTCAATAGTTGAATTCTTTAGTTCACCGGTTTTCAAACTCATCATCAACCTTTTGTTGCTGTTTTCATTTGTGCTGTATCTAAGTCTCGCCAAATGGACCTATTCGGATGCAAAGAGAAGGGGAGCTATGGCATTTTACTGGACCATAGTGGCGCTTCTTTTCCCGCTTGCCGGCTGGCTCGTCTATCTTATCGTGCGCCCGGGCGAGTACCTGGATGATGTCCGCGAGCGCGAGCTTGAAACCAGGGCCAAAGAGGCCATGTTAAACAGCAGTGATGTGGTATGTCCCGCGTGTTATAAACCCGTCGACAAAGACTTCTTACTCTGCCCGTATTGTAGGCGCCGGCTTAAGAAATCGTGTCCATCATGCGGGCGTGCGCTTAATACGAATTGGGCGATTTGCCCCTACTGCCAGCAGATACTGTAACGTCCCTGTTACTTTGTCGGATAATTATCAAAAAATTTGGTAAATTTTCGGTATAGCGCTTGCAAGTCTCGCTTACTCCTGATAAATTATACAAGGCGTATGCGTTGTAACAAAATTCACAAGCGTCGCAGCCGGTGGAGGTGCAAAATTGGAAAGAACATTCACAATGGTAAAACCGGATGGCGTAAGAAAATCACTTGCCGGTGAAATTATCAAACGGTACGAGAGTGCCGGTCTTAAACTTATAGCTTTAAAACTAGTGAGGCTTTCCCAAGAAAAAGCTGAGGAGCTTTATTCTATCCACAAAGGGAAGCCTTTTTATAATGAACTCGTAGACTTTATTATATCGGGTCCGGTCGTCCCAATGGTGCTGGAAGGGGAAAACGCGGTAAACCGCGTACGCGACATAATGGGGGCGACTAATCCAAAAGAAGCGGCCCCCGGGACGATAAGGGGGGACTTCGCCGAAGAGATATCGGAGAACATCGTCCACGGTGCCGACTCGGTCGAATCTGCTAATCGTGAGATCCCAGTTTTCTTCAGTGAAATCGAGCTTGTTGATTAGCTGGGATTTTTGTATATTAATAAGGCTTCGTGTAATTCGGAGCAAGATTGAGTAGAAGTTAAAGTCATGCCGACCATTATCCGATTAGGATGTGAACGGCAGGCATTTGATAGAATAAAACGGGCTATCGGGAGCGCCTAATTAACTCAATCCTAAGCAATGCAATAATGAATTGCTATATGGACGCGCAATAAAGGTCTGGTATATATCAGAGCCTAATTGCTCTTGCGTGCCGGCACTCCATCGAGCCCTATTTAAGACCAAGGGGACGGTATTAAATGGTAAGCGAGATAATTTACTTTTCAGTTTTCACGATCGTTGGTGTCGCTATCGTCGCAATTGCGATCGGATTGGCTAGGATACTCTCTACAAGAAAGCCGACCAAAGCAAAGCTAGAGACGTATGAGTGCGGCAACCTTAACGTAACCGGCGACCCCCGAATTCAGTTCAAAATCCATTATTATATCTTCGCTTTATTGCTAGTTCTTTTTGATGTGGAAATGATCTTTGTATTTCCATGGGCGGTTGTCTTTAAGGCTCTCGGTCTTTTTGCCTTCGTCGAGATGCTGGTCTTTATCGCCATACTTTTACTGGGCCTTTATTATGCCTGGCGCAAAGGAGTATTAAAGTGGACGTAGAGAAAGAACAACAAGATTACACCACCAAAGTAGGTCTATTAAGGGAGCAGATGCCCCCCACGAATATTCTGCTTACCAAGGCGGGTGATCTCATTAACTGGGGCCGCAAGAACTCCCTGTGGTGGATGGGATTTGGCCTTGCCTGTTGCGCCATCGATACCATCATGATAATCAATCAGGCTAAATATGATGCCGACAGGATGGGGGTCGTGTATCGAAATACCCCTCGACAGTCCGATCTCATGCTGGTTGCCGGGACCATCACGCAAAAAATGGCCCCGATGGTAAGGCAGTTATATGAGCAAATGGCAGAGCCGAAATATGTTCTCGCACTCGGTGCGTGTGCAATAAACGGCGGGCCTTTCTATTATGACAGCTACACGGTGGTAAAAGGCGCTGACAAGATTATTCCGGTTGACGTATATGTGCCCGGATGTCCGCCGCGACCTGAAGCAACGCTTTACGCTATAGAGATGCTGAGAAAGAAAATTATGGCAAGAGGAAAGATAGACTAATGAGCGATGAGAATATCATGAACCAGGGCAATAGCGAAGAAATCTCAGCGGGCATAAAAATCGTTGAAGAAAAAGGCATAGGCTATACGCTAACCGTTGAAAGGGAGGATCTCTTTAAGGCGGCTTCAGCGCTTAAAGAAGCCGGGTTCGATCTCTTCTTATTTGTCAGTGGTATTGATTATCCTGAGAGCATAAAGCTTACATACAGGGTTTATTCAAGCAAGAGACAGAATAAACTCGCGGTCATGCTAAAGACCGAGGTTCCAAAGAGCGATCCCACAGTTGATTCGCTTGTTCCGCTCTGGTCGGCCGCAAATTGGCACGAGCGCGAAACATATGATCTGTACGGTGTTATATTCAAGGGTCACCCCGATCTGCGTAGGATATTTTTGCCGCAGGACTGGGTCGGATATCCATTGCGCAAGGACTATAGCGATGACCACATGACAGTAATGGATGACGGCAAGAAAGATAAAGATAAGGCGGCCGCTAAAGACAAGCCCGCAGCCGCTGCACCGAAAGAAAGTGCCGAAAAGCAAGACGCGCCGGAGCAACCAAGCGATATTGCAGATGCAAACGAAGTAAGCACGAATGGGTCTGATAAAAATGAGTAAACTTGAAGAGATGAAAATATCTAACCACAACTTAAGCGAGTTAGAAAAAGACTTGGCGCTTAACGGTGAAGTAGAAAGCACCGAAGACATTGTAACGGAAGAGCTGGCTATTCATTTCGGGCCCCAACACCCGAGCGCACACGGTGTCTTCCATGCTATCTTCCACGTCAAAGGTGAAGTCGTTACAAAGATCGAGCCCGATATCGGCTATCTGCACAGGTGCTTTGAGAAGATAGCCGAAAATAGAACCTATACGCAGTTTATACCGTATACCGATCGCATGGATTATGTAGCGTCGATGACAAACAACTGGGCTTACTGTATGGCGGTTGAGAAGCTCGCCGGCATAGAGGTTCCGGAGAGGGCAGAGTATATAAGGGTTATAGTGGGTGAGCTGCAGCGTATTGCATCACACCTGGTATTTCTCTCAACCGCCGGTTCGGAAGCGGGTGCGCTCACGCCGTTCGTCTATTTCTTTGATGAGCGCGAAGGGATATTAACCCTTTACGAGAAGATATGCGGCGCGAGATTGACCTACAACTATATACGAATTGGTGGAGTAAGAGCCGATGCCCCCGAGGGATGGCTTGATGATACGCTTGCGTTTGTCACTAGGCTTAAGAAGAGAATGTATGATTACGACCGGCTGGTGCTCGGTAACTATATCTTTAAAAAGAGGTTCATCGGCGTTGCGCCGTTTTCGGCCGAGCAGGCCCTAGACTGGGGCCTTACCGGACCACCGTTGAGGTCGACAGGGGTTTCGTATGATGTAAGAAGATCAGACCCCTATTCCGTATATCCGCGGCTTGAGTTTGACGTAGTGGTCAAATATAAGGGCGATAACTACGACCGTGCATGTATTCGTTCTGATGAGATCAAGCAAAGCATACGGATTATCGAGCAGGCGATAGAACAAATCCCGGAGGGGCCGGTTAAGGCCGACGGTATTGCAAAGGTGTTCAAGCCGGCGGCGGGCGAGGGGTACGGTCACGTTGAATCTCCCAAAGGCGACCTCGGTTTCTATGTCGTAAGCGATGGCACGACAAAGCCGTATCGTGTGAAGATACAGGGCCCAAGCTTCGGCAATCTACAAGCACTGCCTGCCATGTCGGAAGGCACTTATATAGGTGACGTAGTCCTTACCCTCGGAACCCTCGATCCGGTATTTGGAGAGGTGGATCGTTAATGTTATCAAGTACTAAACTTCTCGAATTTGCAAGCAATTACGGTATACCGGTGTGGGCGCTCGACGGGGCTATTGCGATTGTGTTTGCAGTGGTACTCTTTGCCATTTGCGCTATAAGCGTCATCATTAACGTCTATTTGCTACGTAAAATATCGGCAGATTTCCAGTTGCGCTACGGACCGATGCACGTTGGGTGGCACGGGTCTCTGCAGTTGTTCGCTGATGCGATCAAGCTTTTAACTAAGGAAGATATCTTCCCGTCGAATGCCGACCGCTGGATATTTCGCCTGGCGCCTGTAGTAACGTTTGTACCTGCGTATCTTGGGTTTTTAGTTCTGCCGATAGGCCACGGCATTGTCATACAGGATTTAAATGTAGGTCTGCTCTATATACTGGCAATACCGGCGATCGGCGTAGCAGGCATTATTATGGCTGGGTTCGGATCATATAATAAGTATGCCATTATAGGCAGCCTTCGCTCAGCGGCGCAGATGGTGAGCTACGAGGTGCCAAGAGCGCTGTCAATCATCGGAATTGTTATGATCGCCGGGTCCGCGAAGCTCTCGTCGATCGTTGGTGCGCAGCACGTTTGGTATATAATTCTTCAGCCGATAGCGTTTGTGGTCTTCTTGGTCTCTACGCTCGCCGAGATTAACAGCACACCATTCGACCTTCCTGAAACTGAATCGGAATTGGTCAATGGCTATTATACCGAGTATAGCGGTATGCGCTTCATGTTTTTCTTCTTCGCCGAGTATGTAGCATTGTTTGCGGCGGCGACGCTTACCACGGTACTGTTCCTCGGCGGCTGGCATGGCCCGGGACCGGAGTACTTGGGGCCGATTTGGTTTACGATCAAGACATTTGCCATGATATGGGTCATTATGTGGATAAAATGGACGCTGCCACGGTTTCGTATCGACCAGGTAATGGACCTGGGCTGGAAGGTGCTCTTGCCTTTAGCCCTTATCAATGTCCTGATTACCGGACTAGTAATGATGATCATTTAGTAAGAAGGTAGATAACATGGCCGGAAGAATCTCGAATTTCATAGATGCCTGGAAGAGCATCGTCATAGGTCATAGCGTTACGGCGAAGAAATTACGTGAGCCTCGATCGACGTTTTTCTATCCGTATGAGCCGCCGAAGCTGGAGGAGCGTTATCGCGGTGCACCGATGTTGGTTCGTATCGCCGGTGAGACCGATGAGAAGGAAGGGGCCTGCACCGCGTGCGGGCTGTGTGCTAAGGCATGCCCGGTGAACTGTATTACGGTTGAGAGAAACAAGGATAAGGAAGCGCCGCTTAAGGCCGCAGTGTGGAATCTCGACCTTACGAGATGTATGATCTGCGGTCTCTGCGCAGAGACATGCCCGCAGGGCGCATTGAAGATGAGCCATGATTTCGAAAATGCGGTGTATGTTAAAGACAAGCTCATATATGATATGGAGCGCGTTCTAAGAAGGCCGGTAATGGTAAAAGCCGCGGAACCGGGTTCAGAGGAGTAGATACATGATCGAACAAGTTATATTTTTCGCCTTGGCCGCCGTAGCCATCATAAGCGCAATTGCGGTAGTGCTGAGCAGAAACCTGTTCCATGCCGTAATGATACTCGGGGGATTTCTGTTGACTATAGCCGGGTTCTATTTCCTGCTGAATGCCGATTTCGTCGGAATTATGCAGGTGTTTGTCTATGTTGGCGGCGTAATAGTCGTCATGCTGTTCGGTATCATGTTAACCCCTCATGAAGCCAACATAACTAACGCGGCGAAGTTACAGCAAAAACTTGGGACCTACATCGCGGTTGCAGCACTTATTGGGTTACTTGCAATGATTTTTATAAGAACAACGTTTATTACATCACCCGCTGAGCCCGTAAAGGACACCGTGTCCTTGGCAGGGAAGTTGTTCATGACGAACTACGTGCTGCCGTTTGAGGTTATATCCGTTCTCTTGCTGGCGGCGTTAGTCGGGGCGATAATTGTCGCCCGTAAGGAGGAGCACTAATGAACGTACCCCTCGAATGGTGGCTGATACTAAGCGCGGTTTTATTTGGAATCGGTTTAATCGGAGTTTTGCTGAGAAGAAACGCAGTAATGATATTGCTTTCGGTTGAGCTGATGTTAAACGCGTCCAACCTTAACCTGGTGGCCTTTTCAAGGTATATAACGCCGAATCTAGCATCAGGGCAGATGTTCGCCCTGTTTGTGATGGCGGTAGCGGCAGCCGAGGTGGCTGTTGGGTTGGCTATCATATTATCGATCTATCGAAATGTACGGTCGGTGGATCTGGACGACTTCAACATATTTAGGTGGTAGCGGGAGCAAAATGATGAATTACCTTTCGATTATTCTGTTGTTGCCGGTCTTAAGCTTTTTGGTGCTCGTAGTCTTCGGCAAGAAGTGGGGCGAGAAATCGGCCTACGTCTCGATCGGGGCTATGGTCGTATCTTTCGCGTTGTCGATCTATGCGCTCCTTTTCGTAATGGGCGGAGGACATACCGAAATTACGTTTACATGGGCCTCTATAGGGAGTTTTAAGTTAACCTTCGGTCTGTTACTGGATGCGCTCTCGGCAATGATGCTGGTGGTAGTAACTATCGTCAGTTTGCTGGTGCAGATCTTCTCGTTCGGCTATATGCACGGGGATAAGAGAATCGGCTGGTTCTATGCCTGCCTATCGATGTTTACGGCATCGATGTTACTGCTGGTGTACTCACCGAACTACGTGCAGATATATATGGCCTGGGAAGGCGTCGGCGTTTTCTCATACCTGTTGATCGGTTTTTGGTTTGAAAAAAGAAGCGCGTCGGACGCCGCAAAGAAAGCGTTTATGGTTACCAGATTCGGCGACCTGGGATTTGGGGTCGGCCTGGTGCTTCTCTATATTGTAGCGGGCACGCTCGATATGGATAAAGTATTTGCGATGCACCTGCCGGAGGCGACCGCAGCGCTGATTGCGATCCTGTTCTTCTGCGGAGCGGTCGGCAAATCTGCCCAGTTCCCGCTGCACGTGTGGTTGCCTGACGCCATGGAGGGCCCGACTCCGGTCAGTGCATTAATTCACTCAGCAACTATGGTTGCAGCCGGCGTATACCTGGTTGCCAGGTCGTACCCGCTCTTTGAGATGGGTCCGGTTTCGCTGGAAGTCGTGGCCATTATCGGTACGATAACGGCGTTTATGGCGGCCACGATCGCATTGACCGCAACCGATATAAAGAAAGTGCTGGCGTATTCGACCATCAGCCAGCTTGGTTATATGATGATGGGCCTCGGTGTAGGGGCCTATGCGGCAGGTGTGTTCCACCTTATGACGCATGCATTCTTTAAACCTCTTCTCTTTCTTGGTGCAGGTAGCGTAATTCACGCCGTTCACAGTCAGGAGATATTCGATATGGGCGGCCTGGGCAAAAAGATGAAGATAACGTCGATCACGTTCCTAATCGGTGGCCTTGCCCTGGCCGGAATTCCGCCGTTTGCGGGGTTCTGGAGCAAGGACGAGATTTTAGCCGGGGCATTTGCCAGTGGTCATATCACGATCTTTATCTTCGGTCTTTTGACCGTGCTGCTGACGGCATTTTATACCTTCAGGTTGATATTTATCGTCTTCTTCGGCAAGCCGCGAGGACATCATGGCGACCATGCCCACGAATCGCCGGCGGTAATGAGCATGCCGCTGATTATTCTCGGATTCTTTGCGCTGACAGCCGGTCTTATCGGCTCGCCGTTCGCGCAAAATGCATTCCAGGGTTTTATCGCCCACGGGCACGAGGCCGAAGCGCCGAACTATATGGTTATGGGTGCTTCCTGCATTATAGCGCTCATCGGTATCGGGTTCGCTTACATGAAATATATGACGAACGTGCTGCCGTCAAATGTTATCAGCAAGGACAACTTCTTCTATAAGTTGCTGGTAAACAAGTATTACATGGACGAGTTCTACTACTACGCGCTGATAGTGCCGACCCATGCGGTCGCACGTGCTGCGCTGGCGTTTGATCAGAAGGTTGTTGACGGCGCTGTAAATGGTGTGGCCTGGGTATCGATGCAGTTTGGAAAAGGGCTGCGGCATATTCAGACCGGTTATGTGCAGAACTATGCGCTTTACATGGTGATAGGGCTAGTGGTTTTACTGATATGGTCGATTAAGATTCTAGGCTTGTTCTAAGGGTGTGAAGAGATGAGTTACCCATTACTAACAATCACGATATTCTTACCGCTGCTCGGTGCGGTGCTCATGCAGCTGATACCGCGCGAGAAGGCCACTGCGGCGCGTTGGGCTGCGCTATCGATAACTATCCTCGATCTATTACTTGGCATATCGCTTGTAACAGGGTTCAAGGTCGGAGAGCAGGGAATGCAATTCGTCCAAAAATTTGCCTGGATTAAGACCGCAGGAATATCATATTATGTAGGTCTTGATGGGCTAAGTATGCCGCTCTATGCGCTGACATTGCTCCTTTCGATCGTTGCGATCCTTGCATCCTGGTCGATAAAGGAGAGGGTGAGAGAGCACTACAGCCTGCTATTACTCCTCGAGGTCGGAATGCTCGGGACGTTTGCGGCGCTTGATTTTGTCGTCTTCTACATATTCTGGGAACTCGTCCTTATCCCCATGTACTTTATCATCGGTGTCTGGGGCGGGGAGAACAGAAACTACGCGGCATTAAAGTTCTTTATCTATACATTCGCGGGAAGCGTGCTTATGCTGGTCGGTATTCTCGCTCTCTATTTGACGTCCGGCCTCGGCACGTTCGATATGGTGCAGATCATGCAGTCTGGATACCACGGCGCGCTAGCGACGTTTATCTTTGTAATGTTCTTTCTGGGATTTGCGGTAAAAGTTCCGATATTCCCGTTCCACACCTGGTTGCCTGATGCGCACGTTCAAGCGCCAACAGCGGGTTCGGTTTTGCTTGCAGGCGTCCTACTGAAGATGGGAACCTACGCCTTTATAAGAATAATCGCGCAGATCTTGCCTGGAGAATTCCAGAGGTTTGCGCCGTTCATTGCAGTACTCGCAATTATAAGTATTATATATGGCGCCCTTACGGCGCTTGCGCAAAAAGACCTGAAGAAGATGGTCGCGTACTCCAGCGTAAGCCACATGGGATATATCATGCTTGGTATAGTGGCGCTTACACCGGTCGCGCTTAACGGAGCGATTCTTCAGATGGTCAACCACGGGCTCATCACGGGATTGCTCTTCTTGATAGTCGGCTATATCTACGAACGAACGCACACAAGAGACATCTCAAAACTCGGCGGCCTTCAGGTTAAGATACCGATTCTTGGTGGAATGTTCGTCTTTGCCGCACTGGCGTCCCTTGGATTGCCGGGCTTAAGCGGTTTTGTTGGTGAGATTTTGATATTGTTTGGATCTTATGCACCGTATAAGATATATACGATACTCGCGATCGTCACGCTTGCACTCACCTCGTTTTACCTGATTCGAGCGAACCAGAACGCGATATTTGGGGCGGGGAAGACGGAGCACGAAGGTTACAAGGATGCAAACGGCAGGGAGCTTATAAGCGCCTTACCGTTGATAATTCTTATTGCGATAATAGGTGTTTACCCGAAGCCGTTCTTGCATTATATCGATCCTGCAGTAAATACCGTGTTACAGATGATAAGAGGTAGCTAAATGAACTTAACGATTAATTGGTCACAAGTTAATTGGTTGGCGTTAACGCCGGAGATGATTATCCTTGGTTTTTCGATTATCGTCCTGCTGGGCGAATTGTTCTTATCGAAGACCTCAAAGCATATGCTCGGGGCTGTGACACTCGTCGGTCTTGTCGCGTCGCTGGTTAGCCTGGGCTATATTTGGAACCTGCAGGCGACCGAGTTTAACGGCATGTTTTCCGTCGACCTTACCGCGAACGTACTTAAAGCGATACTGCTTGTGACGACGGCTCTCGTGGTGCTCGGCGTTCTAAAAGTCAATGTTTTAATGGGAGAAGGCGAGTTCTTCAGCCTGCTGCTGTTCTCTGTGCTCGGAACGATGTTTATGGCGTCATCGGCGGATCTCATTATGCTGTTCATAGCGCTTGAGTTAACAGTGCTACCATCTTATATCCTTACCGCGAGCAAAAAGACCAGGCAGTCGACCGAGGCTGCGTTGAAGTACTTCCTGCTTGGAATGATCTCCTCGGTAATTTTGCTCTACGGAATGACGTTGCTGTTCGGTCTTACCGGCGAGACAAACTTTGCGGCGATAGCCGGCAAGCTGGCCGGACACCCGATTCAGCCTGCGCTCGTTGCGTCGATGCTTATGATAGTCGTGGGTCTTGGTTTTAAGATCGCGGCTGTACCGTTTCATTTCTGGGCTCCGGACGTATATGAGGGCTCACCGATACCGGTTGCATCATACCTGGCCGCCGGACCAAAGGCGGGCGGTTTTGCGGCGATTATCCACCTGTTTCCACTGGCGTTTGGAGTTGTTGCACCGGCGTGGGCGGGGGTATTTGCGATACTCGCAGTAGCGAGTATGGTAGTCGGAAACCTTGTTGCGCTTTCGCAGACGCATGTTAGGAGACTTCTTGGTTATTCGGCCGTTGCGCATACCGGATACCTGCTAGTAGGTCTCGCGGTAGCCACTAAGCTGGGCTATGCATCTTTAATATTCTATTTCCTTGTCTACTCGCTGGCCGCACTCGGGGCGTTTCTCGTAGTGCTTGCGTTAGCCGAACGCGGGTTTGGCGAAAACTTAAAAGACTTTGCAGGGTTCAGCAGACGCGCACCGATGCTGGCCTTGGCAATGGCGATATTCATGTTCTCGCTAGTCGGCGTACCGCCGTTTGCAGGATTCATGGGTAAGCTGTACCTGTTTAGAGAGGCCGTCAGGTCGGATCTCATCTGGCTTGCAATCGTAGGTGTGCTCAACAGCGTTATATCGTTTGGCTATTATGTGACCGTCATACGGCAGATGTACCTTGTCTCGCCGTCCGAAGGAGAAGCGGTTGCGCGGATGCAAGTATCAAAACCGCTCTTTGCTTCGATAATGATAATTATGGCGGCAGTTATCGTCCTGGGAGTTTACCCGAACGCTTTTCTGTCTATAATTAAGCTATAATAGACGAAAACCGGGAGGGGTTACGATGGGCGAGGAACAATCCTTCGCGCTAATGATAAGACAGGCTCTCACCGAGTATGATTTCGAGCGCATTGACATAACACCCGAGAAGGCAACGGTTGTTCTGAAACGGGAGGTCTATGCGGAAGACAGCGAGAACGAAGTGCTCGAGTACGCCTTTCAAAACCCAACCCTTGTAAAAGTTATAGAAGAATTGAAATCGTATTTACCATCGCTGTAGAAATAATAGAGACGTATAGATCTATCCAGTTTACCGCCATTTTTCGAGGCAGACCACTTGGCTGGATATTTGAAGCCGAAGTCGTCGTTTATAAACGGTATTATAAACTTCTAAAAAACGCGTTTTCTTTTTACCCGATTTGGGGAAAAACAATTGTGGAGGATAGAAAAGCGGTAGTAATATAAAACATGTAATCGCTAATGTAGTAGCTAATTTTATAACTCATTTATAGTTTAGGGCTCAAGCATACAACACTACTTCCGATATATTACTTGTCAGGCAAGACGGGTTATTTAGAAGCTTTGGCGAGAGCTTCTAGGTCGTGGCAGACGGCTTGACTGACAGTAAAGCCCCGTATCTTACAGATCGGGGCCTTTCCTTATTTTTCTTCCTTTTTGTCTTCTTTGGGATTGGATGATTTTTTTAATTCGCGTATGCTCTGGCCGATCGCTTTTCCGATGCCGGGAAGCTTCTTTGGCCCAAAAATAACGAGTACGATAACCAGGATGATTACAAGCTCAGGCCATCCTAAGGAAGGTATGAACGCTGGAATTGATAGGCCATCCATAATAGGTGACACTGCGGATCACAATCCTTTCAAAACGCATCTTTACGTCACCCAAATCATAGCATTGATTGCACGGTAAAGCCACATTTACAGACCGTAGCGCGGCCAAGTAAACCCAATCGCAGAGCGCTTTTTACGATTATCCTTTCGCCCTGCGTATCCTAACACTCGGGCATGGGAAAAGCCGCTTTTTGTAAAGCGGCTTTATGCTTGTTGAGTGATTAATTATTCAATAACGGTGACGTTGGATGCACGGGCACCCTTTGCCTCCATCTCGATGTCAAACTCAACTGCAGTGCCCTCGTCAAGGGTTTTAAAACCGTCTCCGAGGATTGCCGAGTGGTGTACAAAGACATCCGGGCCGCCATCCTCCTGGCTGATAAACCCAAAGCCTTTTTTATTATCGAACCACTTTACAGTACCTTTTGCCAAATATTCCACCTCCTAGCGCCTTTTAATAGTGAAGCTTGAAGACGCTAGGCTTATGCGAAACTTAACAAAGAGTTTGCGACACCGACAAAAAAATAAGAGCCCGCCAAACAACGAGCACTCCTTTGCGAATTCACGTCTTAGCTTACTATGATTTTACACTTTTTCGGGGATTTTGTAAAAGCTAACCTGCTGGGCAATCAAGTACTTGGCTAGGGGGCAATATCACGACGTCTGAAAACCAGGATGGAGCCCAGATAAAAGACAATGGCGGTGCCGGCATAAACCAACAGGCTTTTTGCAGGGATGTTGCCGGTGGAAAGCAGTTTTGCCGAGTCGTAATAATGAAACAGCGATATCCTCTCCAGCTTTTTTATCCAGTCCCAGTTGGCAAGACCGGCGACCACGGTGATAAAATACATACTGACCAACAAGCCGGATGTCGTAAGCGCGGCGCGCCCGCGCTCCCCTAAAAGAACAGAGAAGAACAGGGAAATTGCGCCGATTGCAAGGAAAAACAGCGTGCCGATCACGATGAGTGCAACAATCCCGTCGACCTTAGGTTTTAAACCCACCACAAGCCCGAAGACGTAGGTCGCCAATACCGTCAGCACCACCATGCCGATGGTGGATATAAAAAGGTTAAGACTTTTTGTGACGAGAGCGGAGGTTCTGGTTATCGGTTGGCTGAGAAGTATCTCGATAGTGCCGCTCTCTAGCTCTTTGCCCAAAGCGGCGGCTCCGTACCCGATGACGAAAGCGCCGATGATGACGAACCACATAAGGCTAAAGAACTCGAGCGACAAAAAGCCCTCAACGGTTGTAAAACTTACAGCCGAGCCGCCACCGAAGATTTCTATAAAACCTTTGGGGTAGCTCTTTAATAGTTCCTGTATCTCTGCCGAGCGCTGTTGCACGGTAGGGTAGATGGATATGAGAAGGTAGACGTAGAAAAGGAGCCCGACCATATATGAAGGCCAGCTTACACGGATCTCTTTTAGCGATTTTTTAAACAGATTAACGTTCAACCGTGCCACCCTTCCCGTAAAACTCCAGAAATACCTCTTCAAGGCTTGCGTGGCTTGATGCGAGGTCTTTAACGTTATACTGCGCGAGCTTCTTGATAAGGGGATCGATCTCTCCCTTAACCGTGATGCGCAGGTGATCGTTGATTCTTTCGATCGCGGTAACGCCCGGTACGCGAAAGTCTTCCTGATTGACAGACCCCTCGAACGAAACATCGACGTAGCGCACGTGCTTGGCCTCAAGATCGGAGATGCGCTCGACCGACACGAGATGACCTTCCTTGATGATGCCGACACGATCGCAGACCCGCTCGATTTCGGGCAATATATGCGACGAGATAAAGACGGTTCTGCCGCGTGACCGAAACTCTTCCATAACGGCATAAAATTGCTGTTGCATCAGGGGGTCGAGGCCCGATGTCGGCTCATCCAACAGCAGCAGTTGGGGATCGTGCATCAGCGCCTGCACTATCCCAAGTTTTTGGCGATTGCCTTTAGAATAATCTTTTATCCTCTTGTTTGGGTTAAGGTCAAAACGCTCTATAAGCTCTTCTTTTAGAACCGGTGGTTTGCGTGGGCGAAAGCGCGCGATAAAGTTAAGGAACTCGGCCCCGCTCATTTTATCGTAGAGGCGGATATCGCCAGGTAGGTTCCCAAGCTCTTCTTTAATGATAGCCGAGTGCCGCCACGCGTCTTTGCCGAGGACGGAGGCGGTGCCTTTTGTGGGGCGCAGGAGCGCCGTCAACACGCGGATGGTCGTAGTTTTTCCCGCGCCGTTAGGACCGAGAAAGCCGAACACCTCACCTTGCTCGACCGTAAGATGCAGGTCTTCGATGCCGCGTGTCTTGCCGTAATATTTTGTTAACGAGACCGTGTTGATTACTGCCATTGTTATCTATATTTATCCATCGCAGTAGATATTCCTGCAAGAGAGAAGCTCTTTTTTATTTTATCAACCTGCGCTTCATCAACGCGATCGGCATGAGAAAGAAAACGAGCGATATTATGATAACCAGTGTAGCGCTTATCGTGACATCCGAGTTTGTTCTCCCTACGACAAGGTTTCTGCAGACGACCACGATGTGGTAAAGCGGTGTGAAAAACGCCAGTTTTTGCGCCCAGGAGGGAAGGGCGTTGATCGGAAAGAAGATTCCAGAGAAAAGAAACAACGGATCACGTCCTCGATGCTTAAAGGCGTCGCAAACACCGCATCGTACGTATTCTTGTTGTAGAAAAGGTGTAGAAATTAGTATGCAAGCGTAAACCATGAATGCTAAAATACTAGTATCGTATGAGCGGTTTATGGTTGCTTGTTGCCTGCAAGTGCAGCGCCCCTAACGCATGTGGCGGCGGTAACCAATGAAATAGGAGGGGCATATGAATATCTTTTTGCGCAGTGACGTAAAAACGAAGTACCGGCGACCTGCAGTTTTCCTCCTCGAATGTATCCTCATTATTGCTTTGTCGTTACCTGGGATAGCGTTCGGGGCGCCGGTGCCGGACTGGGGGGACAACGGGGTACTGATCGCACAAAACGTGCCGGAATCAGGGGAGATGACGCAAATCATCCCTGACGAAAAGGGCAACGTGTTTGTAACCTGGTTTGACCGAACGAACACACAGACCAAACTCTACGTGCAAAAGCTTGGCAGTGACGGTACGTTGCTCTGGAGCCAGCCGGTTTTAGCGATGGATGTAAAGAACGGCGCGTTCGGGATGACCCCCGCGGTGGAATCCGACGGCGGCTTGATCGCCGTCTGGACGGACAACCGCAACAAGAGAAAACCCGATGTCTTTGCCCAGAAGATAGACGGTAACGGCAACAAGCTCTGGGGCGATACCGGAAAGCCGGTCTATGTGGGTCCGGGCATGCAGGATATCAGGGCTTTGGTGAGCGATGATGTGGGCGGCGCTATTATTGTGTGGCGTGACGATGAGCGACCGGGTCTCTATATGCAAAGGGTAGACGGTACCTGCAATCCCCAATGGCAGGCCGACGGTGTGTCGCTCAACGATTTTTGCGGTATCCAGGTCGATGACAACCAACCGTACTATGGCGGTGACATGATGGGGGATTGGATCAACGTCCAGTCCGATGGCCTTGGAGGTTTCTATCTAAACTGGTCGGATATAAAGCCCAATTATATGACGGAGCCGATGTCGACGGGTCCCAGCCAGGCTAAGCAGGACGGACATTCATTTCTACTGCGTGTAAACCGCAATTGCGAGAAAGCCTGGCCGGTGGTGACGGTGGGCATAAAGGGCGTGCCCGCCGATATGATGATGGGTAATCAGTTGATGGTAACCGGTGACAACTCGGCGATTATCGCCTGGTCGCAGCCTAATGGGGACCCGTACATCGTGAAGACGATGGAGGGCGATGGCTACAGCGCATATCCAAATCCGGATGCTAATCTCTTTGCCGTGAAGGTAACCCCTGATGGCAAGCTTGCCTGGGATACAAGTAAGCCTTTGATAACTATGAGCGGCGAGAGCAACCCGCAGATGTACTTTCAGGGAGCGCCGAACGTGACAAAAGAAGGTCTTCTTTATTCGTTGCCGACGACCAGGATGAAGAAGCAGGATGTCCGGGAACCCGGCCCGGACGGCAAGATGCGCACGGTCAAAGTAGATATGCCGGTCGTCATATCTACGGAGTTTGTCAATATCGACGGAACCGGGAAGACGACATGGAAAAAGATGGTTCAGGGCGGCAATAGTTACCCTAGTATTATCGCTGATCTTAAGACCGGTGATTTCTTTCTTATGATGACCGAATACCTTGGCGATAACCCGATACCCATGTATCCAGAGCAGGGGTTGTATCAAATGAAGCTGCAAAAGTTTGATGTCACCGGTACAGCTCTCTGGCAGGAGGGTGGAGTTAATGTAGCCGGCGTAATCGGGATACTCGGCGGGAACCTTATTCCGGACGGAGCGGGAGGTTTCTATACCGCCTGGCGCAAGCCCAAGCCCGTTGAATCCGATTCGGCCGCAGCAACGTCCGAGGTGGTTAAGGAGGTCTACTACGGTCCTGTCCAACCTGGGCAGATGCCTAAATCGGATATCTACGTGCAGCACTTCTTAGATGATGGGAAACTAGCGAACACCTGGACCGATATGTCGGCTCAGGACTGGTCGTTCGATTATGTCGAGGGCCTGGCCGGGGTTAGGGCAATCGGCGGTTACGCTGATGGCAGCTTTAAGCCCTCTGAGGATGTTACGAGGGCGGAGTTCGCAAAGATGGCGGTCGTGGCCCTGGGTATTTTCGATGACACATCGACCGCTGCGGCAAGCCTAAAGGGAACGGATGCAGAACACCACTGGGCGGCCCAGTATATTGCAAAAGCGGTTGGGGCCGGTCTTTTGAAAGGATATCCGGGCGGCGGGCTCAGGCCGGATGCCAAGATCACCCGGGCGGAGGCCTCCACGATGGTCTCCAGGGCCAAGAATTTACCAGCGGATGCCGCGCCCCAGGGGTTCTCCGACGTTTCGGCCAAGCACTGGGCGTTTGCGAGCATCGGTGTGATGAAGACACTCGGCGTCGTCAGCGGCTACGGTGACGGCACATTCAGGCCGTCCGGCAACGCCACGAGAGCGGAGGCCGCCAAGATGATCTACAAAGCGCTAAAGATAACCGGCACAGAGTAGGGGATAGCCAAAAGAAGAAAGACCCGAGCGCAGAAGCCCGGGTCTTTCTCGTGGTGGTGCTATTGGCGGTACCTATCAAATTACTTCTTGGTACATTTGCAGCCTGGTTTCTTAGGGCATTTTGTAAAATGGACAATCGTGTTGCATGTGCCGCTTGCTGTTACAGTCGCGTTTACGGTGCTGACGAGTTTATAGCCCTTCAGCCATGCGCAAAGTGTGTAGGTGCCCGGTTTAATGTTCTTAAACTTAAAGTACCCTTTCTTGTTGGATTGCGCTGCGCGCACTACTTTTTTGCAGTCGTTGGTAAGCAGGCGAAGGTGGGCCTTGGCGAGTGTCGGGTAAACAGTTGTGGTAGTAGTTGTCGTATCAACGACTACGTAACCGGCGATACTTCCAGATTCTAGCTTAACCGGTTTCGGACATTTATTGTCCTTATCATCTTTGTCTTTATCCTTGTCTTCTTTGTTGCACTGGCACTGGCCATCACACGTTTGTGTTGCGTTACATGTGCAATGATCGGCTATCTGGTGCGTCTGCCGGTTCTCACATTTGTTTGCAGGCTTATCACCTTGCGGCTTAGCCATTGCAATACTGCCGATTGTCAGGATCAGAATAACTGCCATGACGACGGCGAGAATTGGGCGGTATGTTCTCATAGTTCTCCTCCTTTTCATGGTATGGAATGCGGAATTGGATTTCCTTCACGCTCGTGTTTAGAGCGACTGCCACAGTAGATATAACGTTGATGAGGGCGTTTTGGTTACGGGTCGAAATAATATTTATTAAGGATTTTATTAACGTAGTTTGCCAGAGCTGTAGCGCGGTATCTACTTGCTTGGTTTTGTCACTATGGGCTACTATGGGTTGGAGGATACACGGCAGAGCTAAAGCATTCAATACACATCCTTTTGAAGCAGAGTATGAATATCTCAAGGTCGACTCGACCGCCAAGAAGAAAACAGCCAGAACAAGCAGCAGAGCATGTAGCAGGATACTTCAAGCGAAGAGCCGCAAGTGAATGATCAAGCACAAGAGGTTCCAGCCGGGGCGAAGGCCGGTGAGGTAAAGAAACTCTGTCGCTCGCGGATAAATAAGGTGATCGGCGGTGTCGCGGGAGGGCTGGGTGAATATTTTGACGTCGATCCGACACTCATCCGGCTCGTCTGGGTGGTGTTCATCTTTACCCCGTTTGCGCCCGCCGCCGTTATCGCCTACATCGTAATGGCCATCGTCGTTCCGGAGGCACCCGAGAAGGTTGCCGGCTCATAGTTCCATAACAAGACCCTAAAGTTTATCGCCGTGTTGTAAGCGCTTGACAGGGACGGGGGATATACTGTAAGGTGCATTTGTGTATTTGGATTAATGAGCAAATAACCGCTATTCTGGAGGGCGCATGCTTTCGACGCTTAACAAATATTTTGGCTACACCAGCTTTTTGCCTCTGCAGGAGGCCATCGTTAAGGATATTCTAGGCGGCAGCGACGCGCTCGTGCTCATGCCGACAGGAGGGGGTAAGTCACTCTGCTACCAGCTTCCGGGGCTGTTATTAGAAGGGCTTACCGTCGTGGTGTCTCCCTTGATCGCTCTTATGAAAGACCAGGTGGACGGCCTTATTGAAAACGGCGTACCGGCTGCCTGCATCAACAGCTCGCTGGCTCCCGCAGCGATGACCAGGGTGCGGGCCGCACTTGAGCGGGGAGAGGTCAAACTGCTTTATGTCGCCCCCGAGCGGTTGATGATGCCGCAGTTTCTCGATCTTCTAAAGCGGCTTTCCGTGAGCCTGTTCGCGGTCGACGAGGCGCATTGCATCTCGGAGTGGGGGCACGATTTCAGGCCGGAGTATCGCCGGCTCGCAAGTCTAAAAACTAATTTTCCCGCGACACCGATTATCGCACTCACGGCAACCGCAACGCATCAAGTGCGTGACGATATCGCCGAGCAGCTCAACATCGCCGGCGGCAAACGCTATCGGGCAAGCTTTAACCGCGCAAATCTCACCTATAGGGTCGAGCCCAAGGCCAATGCATACAGCCGGCTACTGCACTATCTTGACGAGCATTCACGGGATTCCGGCATTATCTATTGTCAGAGCCGCAAGCAGGTGGATGCCCTCGCGTATGACCTGCAGCAGGAGGGCTACCGCGCCCTGCCGTACCATGCGGGTTTAAGCCCCGAGGAGCGAACCGCGAACCAGGAGCGGTTTATCCGCGACGACGCCGAGATCATCGTCGCCACCATCGCCTTCGGGATGGGCATCGACAAACCCAACGTGCGCTACGTCATCCATTTCGACCTGCCTAAAAACATCGAGAGCTACTACCAGGAGACGGGGCGCGCCGGCCGCGATGGCCTGCCAGGCGAATGTATCCTGTTCTACAGCCCCGCGGATAGGGCAAAAATTCAGTACTTTATCAGGCAAAAGGAAAATCCCAGAGAGCGCTCTACCGCATACAAAATGCTTAAAGAGATGGTCGACTACTGCGAGGGGAGTACCTGTCGGCGCAAGGTGCTTCTAGCGTACTTCGGCGAGCAATTCGATGAGCCGAGCTGCGGCGCCTGCGATATCTGCCTGGACGAGCGCATGGTTTTCGATACTGCGGCCGATGCGGGTGAGCACTTCGCGAGTGAACACCGTAGTAAACGCGATACAAGGGCTGGCCATGGCGCCGTTACCGATCAGGATGTCGATAGCGACTTGTTTGAGATCCTGCGCAGCGTTAGAAAGACTCTGGCCGATATCGCGGAGCTGCCGCCTTACGCGATTTTTCACGACACTACGCTCAAAGACATGGCGAAATATTTCCCGTGCGACTTGGACTCACTGGCCAACATCACCGGTGTGGGTGAGGTAAAGCTTGAGAAGTACGGCGACGCGTTTACGCAAAGTATTACCGAGTATTGCGCTTCGCGTGGGATCGACCCAAAACCGATCAAGCCCAAACGCCCGGCACGGGTGGTTAAAGAGAAGCGGCCCTCCGAGGCCAAAACCTCAACCATCCAGGAGACCCTCATGCTCTATAGGAGGGGCCTAAGCCTGAGCGATATGGCGCAAGAGCGTGCTCTTAATATCCGCACAATCGTAACGCATCTGGAAACCCTTATCCTAAGCGGCGAAGACATCTCAATCGAACACATCGTCCCGGCAGAGCGGCAGGCGAGGATTATTGAAGCCATCCAAGAGGTAGGCCCAGAGGTTCTGCGCCCCATAAAAGAAAAACTAGGCCACGGCGTCTCATACGAAGAAATACGCCTGGTCAGGGCACAGTATGTATACAACCGGAAACGGTGCCTGTCTTGAGTATTTGAGTAATCGAACTGTTGCCAAACAGCCACGAATTTTTGAGCTTCTAATAAAAAGAGACGGCAAAAGAAGTTTAACCGGCCAGATTTTTCTTCTTTTTAAAGCAGCCTTAGCTCTTTGTGTTTGAAGGTGTTCGCTAGTCCATTCAAAGATGGGTTCGTCTTTGCCTCTAGCTACCGTCCTGGTTTTGTCTTTGCCTTGGATACATTTTTCTTTAATGGGACAATTCTTACAGTTTTTCTTTTTATCCCACAACCAAGTAGAAGGTAAGCCACCAATCGGTTAGAATTAGTTATATGTAGCAAGAAACAAACCAAAAATTCAGGCATAATAAAAACTATTTCTATTAAGGGGGACGAATGATCGTAACAAAAAGACTACCTGCGCTAAAATTATCCGCACTTCTGCTGGCACTTCTACTAACTCTCGGCGCTCTTGCCGTGACCGGATGTAATGAGAACGACAATGGTGGCAACCAGGCAAAGGCGCCAACAACGACCGAGAAATCAAAAGAGGTCAATGCCAACTGGACTATCAAAGTAAACGATAAGCACACCGTCGATTCACAGGGCCTACCGATCGATTACACGCTGCAGTTTACGGCCACAAAGGCTGGCGGTACCGACCCGACGGGTTCCTACAAGGGAACAGCGCACCTCACTGTAAAATCCGATTTGAGCAAGTTCAAAGGACTGCCGCAGTCGGTTATTAAAGTGATGGGGAGCATAGACGGGCAAGGGGACGACAAGAACCTTACGTTCAAGGTTATAACCTTCGCCGATGCGCGGAAGGGCGCGGCGAGCCACGGTTCTGTCGATAGCGACTTTACACCGGCAACGCTGGTGCCCCCGACGAAAACTAAGACAACCGCAACATTAGCTTAATATCGAGGCTAAGGCCATCGGTGGCGAGCATGCCAAGTATTCGGATCAAAGGTCCGCAAGCGATAAAGTATCTTTCAGCATGAACATAGTCGGCGCGACCGTCTATATCGATATTCTTCCAAACGCCGGCAGATTTAAGGGCACTGTAACGGGCGATCCGATTAAATAGCAAGGTTTTATGTCATAGCCAGGAACGCCAGCCGAAACGGTGCCTGTCTTGGAAACAGTCCGAATACTCAAGGCAGGCACCATGCACAACCTAGTTTGCCATGCATAAATAATAGCAGAGGATGAACACTACTAGCTTTACTCCGGCAACAACGCCGCATCCTCAAAACCATCCAACTTCTTCAGATACATAAACCTCTCCAGGGGCCTGATGTATTGGCTCCACTCGGCGTCCTCGTCGGCGTTTTCGTCCGCCTGCAGGAACATATTGATTTTTGCGTCGGCGTCGTCGCAGAAGTGTAGTAGCAGGGCTTCGAGTGTTTTGGGCCTGCGGGGTGATTGTAGCTCGTATGAGCCGTGGTGGCTTAGGATGAGGTGGCTGAGCTGAAGCGTGACCTCGTCAGGTATGTCGGCAAGCTCGCTTGCTGCTTGCCGCAACATCTCATACCCAATAACGTGATGCCCGATCAGGCGGCCTTCAGTAGAGTAGCCGATAGACTTGAGGTATGAGAATTCTTTTATTTTGCCGATGTCATGCAGCAGGGCACCTGCGACTACAAGGTCGCGATTTACATCGCCGGGGTAGTTATTGGCGACAGAGTCACTTAGCTTTGCCACGCTGACCGTATGTTCAAGCAGGCCGCCGAGATATGCGTGGTGGAAAGCCTTAGCGGCCGGTGCTTTTAGGAAGCTTTCAAAGATGAGTTGGCTATCGAAGATATGGCTGATCAATTGCTTGATAGAAACGTTTTGGAGTGAGTCGATTAATGTCAGAAGCTCTGCTTGCAGCTCGCCGATATCTTTGCTGGTTACCGGAAGGAACTCACCAAAGTCGACCTGGCTTTCATCGACAGGATTAATGGTATTTATTTTTATTTGCGGTCGGCCTGCAAATGAACCGGTGATTCCCGATACCTCAACAACCGATTCAACACCAAAGAGATTGTAGGCAGCATCATCTAAATCCCATAGTTTTGCCTGTATGGAACCGGTTTTGTTACCGAGTATGAGGTCGCCGAAAGGCTTACCGTTTTTATCCAGCCTTTTTTCTTTTTTAAAAACCATGAGACGGCAGTTTACCCGGTCGCCGTCTTTGAGCTTATTTAGGTCGATAGCCATAATTCATCCTTAGTCGTAGTTGTTTTTTAGAATTATTTCTTAGAGTTGTTTTTTTAGATTTACTTCTTAGGCTGATTATAAAGCTAATAGGCGTAAGTTTACTAGCCTGGCGATGTGCATAGGTGGAACACTTATATAAGCATATCTTATATAATCACATCAATGGGTTGCGCAAAAGAAACGAGTGCCGATTTAGTTGGAGACCAACCTGCGCCTGCAGAACCTCACAACCCCGCAGAACTTGCACTTGCCCTCATCGCAGGTAAAAGGCCAGCTCTGGTCGGTGAGATTTATATCATCCACCATCGCCAGCAGCCCACCCTCGCACGTTGCGATTTCTTGCCGGTCGTAGACCCGGCTGATAGCTTGGGAACCATTCTCGAGCCCGATTACGGCCACCTCGACCTTCTCGGCGCCGCTTTTTAGAAGGGCAAGGCCGTAAATATCCATCTGCAGGCTATATTTTTCTTGAAGCACTTCTAAATCAACATCCCTGTTACCGGTCTTGTAATCGACGACTAGTATGCGGTCATCCTCTGCGGCCAGGGCATCGATTCGGCCCGAGAGGGTTACATCGCCGAGCAAGAAGGAGAAGGGGACCTCTTTTTGAATGTTCGCGGCCTGCCCGAGCCTTGCGGCAAGCGGCGATGCGCCGAATTCTTGAATGATGCCGAGAGCGCGTTGTTTGTCGCCTTCGTCGAGTTCGGGATAAGAGGCAATGACAGCCTCAACATCCTCGCTGACGGCCGGCAAGCCGCCTTCAGCCAGCGAGGGCATATCTATGCGCTCGAATAGCTCGTGCACAACGGTCCCGAACCAGGCGGGGAGGGAGACCTCTTTATCTTTGCCTCCAACGGGTACTTCAAAACCATCCGCACCCGCACCAGCACCAGCACTAATACTAGTGTTAGCATTAGCACCAACAATCCTCTTCAAATAAAACCCTTGCGGGCACGCTTGATATTCCTCGATCGAGGAATAGGTAAGTTCGCGGACGTGTAGACGGCTTACCAAATTAACCGGTGTGAGGTCGATTACCGGCAACGTCGCCTCATCATTCGTCTCATCCGCTTTATCCGCTTCGCCATTTTCTTCATCCTCTCCACCTCTTTCAGCAAGCCCCGAACCTATGCCAAGCAGGGGAGAAGGTGCCTCATCGATATCCGCGACCGTCCCGGGGCATACCACCCGGCAGTCAATACCACTCTCATGCCAGGCATACGAACCGGCATCTCTGGCATCTCGAATTCCATGGTGCTCGAGTCCAAGGGCGGCCATTAGCCACTCGATGTAGGTGTTGTTCTCGCTCTTGGCCGGATCTTTCTTATCGATATTGCAGATGCCCGTTATGACCAGGCGTTCTTCGGCCCTTGTTATGGCGACGTGCAAGAGGCGCTTATCCTCGCTGTCGGTATCTGCTTTTAGTTCATCCTTCAACTCGGGGTAGCCGGGCGCCTCGAAGGGTTTATCGATGCCCGCAACCTTGAACGCTATCGCGGGTTTTACGGCGCTTGCATCACCGGCCGCCTTGCCCGTCGAATCGCCCTTTGCGATGCGCAAAAGAACCATCTCGCCGCTACCGGGTGAGCCATACATCGGCTTACTTTGCGAGAGGGCCAAAAACACTACAGGAAACTGTAGGCCTTTGGCCGCATGAACCGTCATTATGCGTACCGCTCCGAGGTTCTCGTCGGCGAGAACGGCGTCGCCCTCTTGGCTGGAAAGGTCTTTCTGCAGGGCGAGGTACTCCACGAAGCCTGCCAAATCGCGACCGTGCACGTTTTCGTAGGCGTCGGCAAGGCGCATGAGCTTTCGGATGTTCGCATAACGCAGGGCGCCGTTGTGATCGCGCATGAGCGAGCAGAGGTCGTAGCCCGTTTCGGAAACGGCTCTCTCTATAACCGACGAGAGCCCGGAGTAGGCGGCGAATCGTCTGAGGTCGTTGAATATCGCGATAAAGCGATCGAGTTTCTCTGTATCCGCCGCCTCAAGCGGCAGGTTCTTGCCCACATCTGCGTCGATTACGGCGTGCCATAGCGGCGCGTCGGCCCCGCCGATCTTTCCGGCTGCTCGTCGCATCAGGTAGAGGGCGTCGTCACTTAGGCGAACGCACGGCCCGCGCAGAACGCCGATGAGCGAGATATCATCGTATGGATTTACCAGCGTCGCGAGGAGATCCCGTATCTCGGCAACTTCGTCGGCGGCATAATAGCCGGTGCCGCCGACTGTGTAATAGGGGATGCCGCGAAGTTTCAGGGCGTCTTCGATCTCTTTTAGTTTCGTTCTTCTGGGGATGAGGATGGCGATATCGTTTGGCTCATACACGCCCCGGCCGGTAATCGTCTTGTCGGTGATTTCTTTGATTCGATTGGCTATAAAAGCTGCTTCTGCTTGGGCCGCATCAACCTCTTCCCAGGTGGTATCGAATATCGCAAGCTCGATTGCCGTGCCTTCGGGCTGCTTAAAGTCACCGGGGTTTCTGCCCGGTTCGAGACGCAGGTGATCGTTGCCGAAGAACTTTGCGCTTGTGCCGATGCGATTCACAAAGGCGAGCACTTCTTCGCGACTGCGGAAGTTTTTCGGGAACGTCACCAGCTTGCCCGCACTCGTTTGCGTGCGCTCGCGAAGGCCTCTGAAAAGGGAAACATCCGCGTGGCGGAATTTATAGATCGATTGAAACTCATCGCCAACGGTGAACAGGTTATCGTTGGCGATAAGATTTATAAGGTCGCATTGCAGCCCGTTTGTATCCTGAAACTCATCGACCATTATCATCCTAAATCGTTTCCCGTAGCTCTCTCGAATCTCGGGATGGCCCTCGAACAGGTCCTTGGTCAAAAGCTGAAGGTCTTCAAAATCAACCCCCGAGATATCCGCTTTTCTCTGCCGGTATATCGCCGAAAATAGGCGCAGAAGCTCGGCGTAAAAACCGCGGTATCGATGCGCCAGGTCTTCGGCGAGCATGCGATCGATGGTATCGAGAAGGTCTTTGGTGCGTCCAAAAACCTTCTTGGAGGGGCCCGCCGACATATTCAGCTTAAATCTACTATCTTTGCCTCCTAAACCGGGCAGCAGGTCGTATTCCTGGATATCAAGGTAGGCGAGTAGGTTCCCGGCGACGCCGAAATTGGCGGTGTAGGTTTTCGGGCCGGCGTTTCGGTCGGCCGTATTCAGTATCCCTGCGATTTCGCCTTTAAGCTCATCAACGAGGGTGTTAACTGCCGAACGGTCTTGGGGCCGTACATCGGATTGAGGTAGCCCATCCGCTGGTTCGCTAAAACCGGCGCTTCTCAACGCACCGTACAGCGATAGAACCACATCCGATAGCTTGTCTTTGCCGATTTGGTAGATGAACTCCACGTGCTCCTGACCGACATGCGAGAACTCGTCTAAGGCCTGCTCTATTGCCTCATTGACCAGCGATATCATAGCCACGTCCTCGACTACGGTAAAGTTGGGGTCGATGCCCGCCGCAAAAGGATAGGCTTTGAGGATGCGCGAGCAAAAGCTGTGGATGGTGCTGATGTAGGCGTCGGGCAGCTTTCTGCCCGCCTCGACAAGGCCCGCCTCGGCGAGGCGGGCCTTGATCTTATCCTGAAGCTGGGCTGCGGCCTCGTTGGTAAAGGTAATGGTAAGGATGCGGTCGACAGGGATTCTGTCTTCAATGACGGCTATAGCAAAGCGCTCGGTCATAGCTTTGGTCTTGCCGCTGCCCGCGGCGGCGCTGACGAAGACGTTGCCTTTGCGCATGTTTATCGCTTCTTCTTGTTGGGGATTGGGCTTAAATTCAGCCATCTTAGACACTTAGGCACGCCCCTTCCGGCAGATGTGGGTGAGACCGCAGAATGTGCAATCCGCGTTATTGGCAGGGGAGAAGGAGCCCTCTCTGATGCGCCCCGCTATCTCACCGACCTTTTCAAGGGCATTGGATATTATCGTCTCGAACTCCTCGTCGCTTTTTGCCGCCTTCGACGGCAGAGCCGATTTGTCGATAGCATCGCTGTTATATATGCCCTCAGCCGTGGTTTTTGCTATTGAAAGATAGCCGCCGGCGATCGGGTGCAGGCCCCAAAGCCGCTTGACGGCCTCGATATAGAGCGGCACCTGCAATTTCTTGGCCGATTCTATATCCTTCACACTCGGGATGCCCCTGCTTTTATAGTCGATAACCATTGCCCGGTTATTGTCGTCGATATCGATGCGGTCGATTTTGCCCCGGATTTTGGTGCCGCCGTCAAGCACCAGGCACTCTTCTTTGTGCTCGTCATCATACGTGTCGGCGGGTAGGCCAAACGACGCTTCGAAAAGGCTGGGCTTAAAATCGGTCGGTCTGCCCGCCTCAGCCCTGATAAAGCGCTTGAGGTTTTCAGCCATCTCATGCCGGCTGAATTTTGCATCAACACTCTCCGTATCCGCCGCCTCACGCCTGAATTCTTCTTCAAATATCCCTACGATGAGTTCTTCCAGCTCATCGAGCTTATCCTTAACCGGCTGATGCACGCCAAAGCGCTCGGGAAGAACCCTGTAGAACTTCTCGAGCGTTGAGTGCAGGATCGACCCTTTATTCCGGGCATCGAACTCAACGTCAATCATCTGCGGCTTGAGCATTCTCTCTACATACCAGTTGAAGGGGCAGTTCGCAAACGACTCAAGTTCGGTGATGCTAAAGGTGTCACGGCGCGCGATTAGTTTTTTCACCTCTCCGGAGGTAAAGCGGGCCGTCGGGGAGGGCGCCCTTGCCGTTGCGCTCTCCAGCTGATGCGAGCCGCCGGTGCTATCAGCGATGGTTTTTGCAAGGGCCGGTTGTTTGCGGTGACATTGTGCGGCAAAGCGAATAGCCTCTTTGGCGTTGGGAATGGACACGAGATTGCCGTCGAACACCACATCGGACAGGTAGCGTTTTGTTGTCAGCTTTTTTATCTCGTCCTCGTCCATCGACTCCTGGAGGTCGCTCAGGAAAGAGGATTTTAACAGCGATCTGCCATTGCTGTTAACGCTTTGACAACTTAAGAACAACCTCTCAGTTGCCGTGGTTGTAGCGATGTAAAAGAGGTAGCGCTCCTCGGCTATATCGCCGCCCCTGGTATCTATCTCAAGATTATAGGATGCGAGCTGCTTGCGCTCGTCCAGGTTAAAGAAAGGGTCTTCGCTCGTTGATTGGGGAAAGCAGCCCTCGTTTAAACCAAGCACAAAGACGGCCCTGTAGGTGCGACCGCGTGCACGGTGGACCCTTAGAATATGTACTTTTTCAGCTTCCGCCTCACGGCTGACGCGCATCTCGGCGGTAGAGAGGATTTTATAAACATCAACCGGGCTTGGGGTAAGCCTTGAGTCAATGGCTACCAGCTCATTGAGGCTGGCCAACGTATCTTCAATAACCGTTAACGACCCCAGGCCGGCCTTCTCGTCGTAGGTGAGAAGAGGTGCGCTGCGGCCATCCGCCCCGTTGCTTAGACTCAAATTACTTACCAGGATGCCGGTAAGGAGTTCGGAGCCGATCGCGTACACGCGTGATGCGACCTCTGAAAAACTATCAAGCGTTAAAAGACTGCTGATCTCTGCCGTGCCCGTACCGGATACCCGGGCCCATTGAGCGAGCATTTCGTGCGCTCCGGTGGTTCTATTGAGCCTTGCTTCACGCTCAAACCGGTCGATTTCACCTTGTTTATCTATATAGCGAATACGCAGGTAGGTGATGAGGTCGGCGATATTTCTCGATGCGTAGCAGAAGTTCAAAAGCGACAGCACCGCACGTCCCAGCGAACTGTGGCCAAACGGCACCAGCTCGCTCAATGAATAGGGGATGGCGAAGTCTTCAAACACCTGGATGAGGGTACGGGCATACCTATCCGGATCTCGTATAATAACCGCTATCTCCTCGGCCCGAAAGCCTTCTTTTCTGATTAGCTCTAAGATTCTGGCGCCGACAAGCTCGATCTCGCCCTGCTCGCCGGCCGCTACCAGAAAGTTGCGCTGCAGTATCGGTTTGGGGGTGTTCTGCGACGTGCCTTCGTTCGTCCAGGTCACGCTATCTGCGGTATCCGTAAGTGCCTCGACCGCCTCTTTGCGGCCGCTAAAGGCATCCGTATCTTTGAAGGTGAGCGCAAACGTGATATCCGCGTTGAGGCTTAAAAGCTCTATGATCCGCCGCTGGCTGGTTGTGAAATCATCAAACCCGTAGAGAAAAATCGGGCGAGTTTGAACAAGCTCGCCGTTCTCAAGCGCCTCAACCAGTTCCCAGCGGAGAAGCTGTTCATCAAGCAGGTTGAGGTTTTGAAGCGACTCCAGATAGCCTCGGTAAAGCTTGAAGATGTCATTAAGATAGTTGGCGGTTCTATAGCTGTCACCAGCCCACCGCGTAAAGGCATTCGCAAGTTTTTCAGGGGTGTTCATGCCCTGTTTTAAGTCGTTAAACAGGTAAATCAGAGCCTTACTAAAACCCGGATACTGGGCCGACTCGGCAAGCGAAACTAGGGTTGAGCCTTCAATGATTTGCCTTACGATAAACTCCTGCTGGATGGGGTCGATCCGGTGCTGGGTTATTTCTGCCTGCTGTGCCAACTGGCCCAAGAACTTATCGTATGTTGTGATGTTTATCCCCACAGCCGCAGCAACAATCTGGAGTAGTTCCCTTCGAATAGAAACAGCTTCTGTTCCGCTGGGCACGAGAAGAAGGGGATTATCGTCCAGCCGCCCGACGAAACGCTTAAAAAGCTCTCTTTTCTTTCCGCTTTGAGCCGGACCGACGATAACGTTAAGAGGCATACATATCTCCTGGTAGATGTGGGCATTGCTTGGGAATGCTCGTCTTACTAGTTGTAACTTATTTTACCAGAAGTTTGTGGTGGGGTCACTTAGCCAGAAACACCAGTGTCTCGATGTGGTAGGTCTGGGGGAAGAGGTCGACCAGGCGGATCGACTCGATCTCGTAGTTAGGCGCAAGCCGCTTTAAATCCCTTGCCAGAGTAGACGGATTGCATGAAATGTACACGATGGTGGCAGGATGCGCCTGCAGCAGGTTCTCGACGATTTTTGGCGAGAGACCGGCTCTTGGAGGATCGACGATGACGATATCAAACGGGCTGTACCTGCTTATATCGTAAGCCTCCGCCGCAGCCCTGTAGAAACACATGTTTTGTATGCGGTTTAGCCGCAGGTTCCTTTTACCGTCTTCCACTGCAAAAGGGTTCTCTTCAACAGCGATGACCTCATCCGCATCCTGGGCCAGCGGAAGGGAAAAGTTTCCCGCACCTGAGAACAGGTCGAGCACCCGTTTTCCGCTAAGGGGCTGAAGCCTATCCTTAATGAAATCGACCATGACCCGGTTGAGCTTCCAGTTGCTTTGGAAAAAACTCATCGGAGAGGCCGTATACGAGATTCCATCCAGGGAAAGGGCGAGGTACTGCCGGCCGTATTTGAGCGTTTCAAGTTGGGTTTTTATAAATACCCCCTCGAAACAACATTCGAGCAGCAGATCCGCAAGGCTGTCCCAAAAAAGCCGGTCGTGTTTGGCGCGTGGATTTGCTTTTATAGAGGCGTAAGTACCGTCACCACAGGATATCTGAATCTCATTGATGTCCCTGAAAAGCTCGGGCTGAGCGGACATGGCGCTTCGAACGCTCTTCAAGGCCTCGTTTATGGGGTCGATCATCAACGGGGAATAGTCGGTATCGACGATCTCGTTGCTCTTCTCCTTGTAGAAGCCGATCAAACCGTTCTCGACCTTAAATTGCCCCCTGAAGCGATACTTCCAGATAGCGTCTTCGTTGATGATGGGTGTATCCGGGGCAACGATGATGTTACCGATTCGCCGCAGGGAGTCGGTGAGAACCTGTTGCTTTATCACAACCTGTTCGCCGTAGGAGATATATTGAAACTGGCAGCCGCCGCATGCCTCAAACGAGGCGCATTTTGGCTGTATCCTGTATTCCGAAGGCTCGATTACGTTTTCCACCGATGCGATGTAGTAGTCCTTTTTCTCCTCGTTAACGGAGACCTCGACCATTTCGCCCGGTATCGCACCCCGTATAAGGATGATCTTAGGGACGGCCGCGGTGCGCCCGAGCGTGTACCCTCCGTAGACCGGGGCCCCGGCCCGCAATATGATGTTTTTATGCGGTACAGTTTGTGCCATTGCCACCTCGCTTCGCACCATATTCTTACCTAAAAGAGTCTTATACAAAACAGCATATGTAGTAAATAGGTCGCAGGGCAAGGGGTAAAATCCATTTAGAGGGAGACTAAGCTATTTTGTCTTTCCAAGTTGCTCTCTGGCGTGGTAGGAGCTTCTGACCAGGGGTCCGGATTCTATGTGCGAGAAGCCCATCCCTTTCCCGATCGCTTCAAGCTCTTCGAACTCTGCCGGCTCGTAGTATCGCGCGATGGGAAAGTGGGATGTGGAAGGGGCCAGATACTGTCCGATGGTTACGATATCGCACCCATGGTGACGTAAATCCGCCAGGGCCTCGATCAGCTCGTCTTTCTCCTCGCCCAGCCCGACCATAATGCCGGACTTGGTATGCCCTTTAAAACCCCGTTCCTTGGCGACTTTAAGCAGGCTTAAAGAGCGTTCGTAGCGTGCGGCCGCCCTTACGGCGGGGTAGAGCCGGGGGACGGTCTCGATGTTGTGATTGAGGATATCCGGCCCGGCATCGACTACCGCTTGCAGTGCTTGCCAATTGCCGCCAAAATCGGGGATCAACACCTCTATACCGCAGTCGGCATTAAGGTTTCTCGTTTCTCTAATTACTTCGGCAAAGATTGCGGCCCCGCCATCCGGCAGGTCGTCTCTTGTTACCGAGGTGATGACTGCGTAGTTAAGCCCCAGCGTTGCAATGGCTTTGGCAACGTTTAACGGCTCATCCGGGTCTGGAGGGAGGGGTTTGCCGCCGCCCACTAAACAAAACCGGCAATTGCGCGTGCAGATATCGCCAAGTATCAAGAAGGTCGCCGTTTTGGCTTCAAAGCACTCGTAGATATTGGGGCAGCCGGCTTCCTCACAGACCGTATTGAGTTTGAGCCCCCGCAAGATATGTTTTACCGCCCGGTAGTTCGGACCCTGCGAAACTCTAATCCTTAAGTGGAGGGGTTTTCGCTCATAACGCTGTGAGCGGCTATTACTGTCGCTATTAAGCTCAAGTATAGGTTTGTAGCTATCCGGCATAATATTCCTTATTGATTGGTATCTCGCCGAGGCCGACTTTAAGGATTTCTTCGCCCGGGATGGGGACCATATCCACATGGAAAACACGCCCGAAGTTTTCGATGACACGACTGCGAACCGGCTCGAGCGGAACTTCCAAACCGAGCAGTTTCGATAGAGAAGTGACGCCCTTGTCGCGGAGACCGCAGGGGATAATCCCATCGAAATAGCACAGATCGGTTGCAACGTTAAGGGCAAAGCCGTGCTTAGTCACGCCGCGGCTTACGCGAAGGCCGATCGCACCGAGTTTTTCCAGCCCAAACCAGACGCCGGGATAGCCGGGTAGCCTGTCGGCGTCGATACCGAAATCGCGGACGGTTCGCAGCAGCACCTCTTCGAGATTTCTCAGGTAATACTTGATCATCGAGATACCGCCGATCTCTATAATAGGGTACCCCACCAGTTGTCCCGGGCCATGGTAGGTTATCTCACCGCCGCGGTCCGAATGAAAGAGCTTTACGCCCTTCATTTCCATCTCCTCATCTGTGAGGACCAGGTGCGAGGAGTCGAACCGCCTGCCGACCGTGTAGACATGCGGGTGCTCTAAAAGAAGCAGCATGTCCGGCAGCTTCGATTCAGCGCGCATCGTCACCAGGTTCATCTGTAAATCGAGCGCGCTCTGGTAATCAATTATCCCAAGCTCTGCGACTAAACATTTCATTTTAGACATCCCAACTACAGCACGCTTGCGAGATCGGGGGAGAAGTCCCAGGTCTCAAGGTCTTCTTTTATACGGTTCAGGAACTGGGTCGCCATCGCGCCGTCAATCAGCCTGTGATCATAGCTAAGCGGCATGTAGACCATGCTGCGGATTGCGATGGCCTCGTCGATGACGATCGGGCGTTTCTGAATGCCCTCTAGGCTTAAAATCGCCACATTCGGCTGGTTTATAATCGGTGTCTGGATGAGCGATCCAAACGAGCCGGGGTTTGTAATAGTAAACGTCGAGCCGGTTACCTCATCCAGCGTGAGCTTGCCTGCGCGGGTTTTTTCCGCCAGCTCGTGGATGTGATGGGCGAGACCGAGAAGGTTCATCTCCTCGGCATGCTTTATCACCGGCACGATAAGGCCGTTCTCAACGGACACGGCGATCCCGAGGTTGACGTAGTCATGAAGCGCCATGTTGTGCTCGTCGATGATGCGTGCGTTGACCATAGGGAAATGGATAAGCGCGTCCACGGTCGCCTTTGCGACAAAGGGCAAGAAGGTAAGGGAGAAGCCCTCGCGTTTCTTAAAGGCCTCTTTTATCTTGTCACGTTGTTTAACCACATTGGTCATGTCGACCTCGACGATGCCTGTGACGTGCGCGGATGTGTGCCTGCTGCGAACCATGTGCTGGGCGATTTCACGCCGCAGGATATTCATCGGCACGATGCGCTCACCCAATGGCACCTCAGCCGAGGGCATGGGGGCAAGAGAGATCGGCGGGGCCTGGGCCATCGGCGGTTTCGGAGCGCCGGGGGCCGCGGCTTTTTGCATATCGAGATAGCGCTGAACATCTTGCTTGGTAATCCTGCCCCCGGAGCCGGTTCCGGTGACTTGCGACAGGTCGACATTATGCTCGCGGGCGAGCTTTCTTACAATCGGCGAGACAAAACCCACCGCTGGAGCGGGTCCGGTCTCGGTTGTCGTCTCATCGATGAGCGCAAGCTCGGCCCCAACCGGCACGGTCTCGTCTTCGGGCGCAACTATTTTCGCGACCCTTCCGCTGACGGGGGATGGTATCTCGGTTTCGACTTTCGCGGTCGATATCTCCACGATATTTTCATCCTTATCCACAAAATCGCCCTCGTTCTTGAGCCACTTCAGAATCGTCCCTTCCGTGACCGTCTCTCCAAGCCGGGGCATCGTTAATGCAACCGTCATATGCTAATTCACCCTCTTCTTTATCTGCTCCTGCGAATACCTAACCCATCAATTTCTCCTTATAAGAACCTAAAGGATATTTAAATATGCCTTAGCCCGCTCTCTAGACCCACACCCCGGCCCACTAATACGCCGATAACTTATCAATTGCGGCCATTACATCGTCCACCTGGGGGAGGAAGTAGTCCTCGAGGGGTGGGCTATAGGGAATCGGGGCGTCCGGGGAGGAGACCCGTAAGATAGGGCCGTCCAGGTATTCGAACCCCTCCTCCGCGATGATCGCAGAGACCTCCGCACCGATGCCGAGCGTCCGCGTGTCTTCGTAGAGCATGATGGCTTTGCCTGTTTTGGCGATCGACTGCAATATTTGGATTTTATCCAGGGGATAGATGGTTCTCAAATCCAGAACCTCGACCGAGATGCCTTTTTCCTGGGCTTTATCCGCCGCCGCCAGGGCGGTCTGCAGCATCGCACCATAGGTGACGATGGTGACGTCGGTGCCCTGGCGCTGTACTTTGGCGGCCCCGATGTGGCAGGCGTAATCGTCCACCGGAACCGGTCCTTTGAGACGCCGGTATAGGTACTTGTGCTCGAAAAACACGACCGGGTTGTTATCCCGTATCGCGGCTTTTAAGAGCCCTTTTGCATCCCAGGGGGTGCCGGGGACGATGACTTTAAGCCCCGGGACATGGGCGAACCATCCTTCGGGGCTCTGGCTGTGAAACGGCCCGGCCCGCAAGCCCGCGCCGGACGGGGCCCGCATGACCATGGGTACCGCGTCCCGGGTGCGATAGTGTATTCTGGCCGCGACGTTTACGATCTGGTCCCAGGCGCAGTGGATAAAGTCGGCGTACTGGTACTCGACGATCGGGCGCATCCCCATCAGGGCGGCCCCGACCGCCATCCCGGTAAAGGCCTCCTCGGCGACCGGCATGTCGATGATACGCTCCGGGCCGAATTGCTCCAATAATCCTTTAGTGACTTTAAACGCCCCGCCGTAGGTGCCGATATCCTCGCCGACCATGAAGACGTTCGGATCGCGCTGCATTTCTTCCCTGAGGGCCTCGGTTATCGCGTCGATAAAGAGGGTTTCTTTTGTTTCTCTGCGGCCGCCGCCGTTTACGTTGCCGGATGCCGGCATCCGGTTACTCGGCGTAGACATCTTCGATGGCCTCCTTTGGTTCCGGATAGGGGCTTGCTTCGGCGAAGGTTACGGCATCTTCAACCATGGCGTTTATCCGGTCGATGACCTCTTTCTTGGAGTCCTCGTTGAGAAACCCTTTCTCGTTGAGGTACGCCTCAAAGCGCACGATGGGGTCGCGCTTGGTCCAGAGATCGATGATATCTTTGGCCACATAGGTGGCGGAGTCGTGCCCGGCGTGGCCGCGCATTCGCATGGTTTTGGCTTCGATGAGCGTCGGGCCGCCGCCATCCCGGGCCCTTTCAACAGCTTTCTTGGCTTCCCGGTAACACTCGACGACGTCGTTGCCGTCAACGATTACCCCGGGCATGGCGTAGGCTACCGCGCGGTCGGCGACGTTTGCAACCTTCATTTCCTTATAGACCGGGGTGGAGTAGGCGTACCCGTTATTGATGACGACGAAGACGACCGGCAGGTTGTGCACCGAGGCGACGTTGAGCGCCTCGTGCCAGTCGCCGACGCTTGTCGCGCCCTCGCCGCAGTAGGCCATCGCGACCCTCGGCTCTTTGCGCAGCTTAAAGGCAAGCGCCGCGCCTGCCGCAACCGGGTAAAAATTGGGGAGCATGCTGACCGTGGCAAAGGTACCGCGACGTAAATCCCCCTGGTAGTTATCCTCGCCCTTGCCGTGGGTGAGGCTATTTGCACGTGCGTAGTGCTGCAAGAACACTTCCCGGGGGGTTATCCCTCTCGGGAGCTGGGACATCATATCACGGTGGGTGGGCGCAAGCACATCACCCTCCTCAAGGGCGTAAGAGGCGCCGATTTCGATGGCTTCCTGCCCGGTACCTAGATAAATGGCGCCCGGCAGTTTGCCGCCTTTGTAGAGAAGGTTGAGTCTATCCTCGATCGCCCGCCCGAGCCGCATCAAGTAATAGATATCCATCAACTCTTTTGTTCCAAGTTCCAACGGTTTTACCTGCATATTGTTACCTCCACGAGCAACCTATCATTCCTATGAAGAACCCTATAAAGAGTGCAACGGTTTTCCGGCCAGCTTCAGCGCAGCTTCTCCAATCGCCTCGGTAAACGCCGGGTGAGGGTGGAGGAACTGGGCCACGTCGGCGGCGGTGGCTTCCCAGTTGGTAATAAGCATCGCCTCCGAGATGAGATCGACTACATCCGGGCCTATCAGGTGGACGCCGATTATCGGGCCGCCTTTTACGGAAACCATCTTTGCAAAGCCGATTTCCTCTTTATTTATTGCCGAGCGCGGTATCACCTGGAAGGGAAGACCCACCGTTTCGATATCGTAGCCGGCCTTTACCGCCTCCTCTTCCGAATATCCCACTTTGGCGAGTTGGGGATATCCGAACGTATAGATAGGGATTTGCCGCAGGTTAAGCGGTGGCGGATTTATACCGGCGATTATTTCCACGGCATGGATCCCTTCAGAGAAGGCGAAGTTGGCGTATTGCGGGTTATAGGTGACATCGCCGACCGCGTAAATTGCATCGACATTCGTCTTCATGTCGGGATCGGTTATAATAAAGCCGTCTTTGGTGTCGATGCCGAGGGAGTCGACATCGATATTGTCCAAATTGGCGATTCTGCCTGCGGTGACAAGTAACTTGTCTGAGGCAATCGTTTGGCCCTCATCGTTCTTGGAGAGTTCGACCTCTATCTTGTTGTCGACCAGGACAGCCGCCTCGACTTTCGATGCGGTATGGATGTTAATGCCCCGCTTTTTAAAGATTCGCTCCAGGCGTTTTGAGATATCTTCGTCGTCGCGCGGCACGAGGCGCGGGGAGTGTTCGATAAGATGAACTTCCGCACCGAGCGAGCGAAACAGCGAGGCGAACTCGACACCATACGCACCGCCGCCCACTATGGCTATGGATTTCGGGACCTCATTTATCTCAAGCGCCTGTGTTGTATTCATGGCGATATCGCCGACGCTTCGAAGCGCCGGTATACTCTGGGGTTGTGAACCGGTTGCGATAATGATGTTGGGGGCGGTCACTACGGCGGTTTCTGATCCGGTTTCGACCTGCACCCGTCCGGGTTCGCTAAAAGTTGCCGTTCCGTTTATAATCTCGACTTTGCGCTGTTTAAGCAGTGTCTCTAAGCCCATAAACAGGCGATTTACAGCAGTGTTTTTGGCTTTTTGCATGCCCGCCCAATCGTAAGAAACGCCCTCCACGCTAATCCCGAATTTATCCGCTCTTTGGACGGTATCAAGCACATACGCACATTGCAGCAGGCTCGCGGTTGGGATGCATCCACGGTGCACGCACGTCCCGCCGACTTTGTCTTTTTCTATGACCGCCACCTTAAGGTTTAACTCAGCCGCCCGCAGCGCCGCGGCGTACCCTCCGGGGCCTCCGCCGATGATGGCGAGGTCGTAGCGTGCTTCTGCCAACGTAAAATACCTCCAGAGTTAAGTGCTAAATTACCTGTGCCTGGGTTGCTTTGTAAGCAATCCAGTGCCGATTTTAAATATACCCGTTGAGGGTGGCCGCTAATCTTGTCGTCAATCCAAATCTGCGGTAGGTATATACATAGCAATGCCCGCGAACTTGATTAGAGGGGAGAGTGCCGGGTAGTGAGCGGTCGGATAAAGGATGTCGTAGTTGTCGGATGCGGTTTTGCCGGCATGGAGGCGGCAGGTATGGAGGCGGTTGGTGACATATGTAGCTGTATCCTATAGAATGTATCTTAATTCCACAGACTGGTCTAAAAAAGTTTGCATGCGCAAAAAGCTGCCGGTCTGAGGCGCAACGGGATTCTCTTCGACGCGGGAGGGGCATTGACCGAGGGGAACGGACATCTGACCATCAAGCAATTGCCGCCTGAGCTGAGGCCACGGGAACGGCTTATCCAGTTTGGTGCGGGCAGTTTGTCAAATGCTGAATTACTGGCTATAGTGTTGGGTACCGGCACAAAAAATAAGACTACGGTTCAACTTAGCGAGAAGTTGTTATCGCGCTTCCAATCGCTCGGGTCCCTGGGACGGTCGACCATCGAGGAACTCTGCGATATCAATGGAATAGGAAAGGTAAAAGCCACAAAAATCCTGGCGACGCTCGAACTGGGCCGGCGGCTTACAGCGGCGGCACCGGCTGAGCGGTTTACCATCGGTTCCCCCGAGGATGTCGCGCGACTTCTCATGTCCGATATGCGCGACCTGGACCGCGAGTATTTTAAAGCGCTGGTGCTGAATATAAAGCACCAGGTGTTAAAGGTTATCGACGTGTCCATCGGTAGCCTGAGCTCATCGGTCGTGCACCCGAGAGAGCTTTATAAGATGGTAATCAGGCACAACGGCGCGGCGGTTATCGTCGTGCATAACCATCCCAGCGGGGACCCGACGCCGAGCGCCGAGGATATCAGGGTTACCAAGCGCCTTTCTGAGGCGGGTGGTATCCTGGGGATTGATCTGTTGGACCATATTATTCTAGGGGACGGTCGTTTCGTCAGCCTTAAAGAATATAGCTTAATGTAGCCGAAAGGAGCATCAATGTTTGATTTTTTAGCGATGCCGCTAAGTCGAGATATAGCGATTGATTTGGGTACCGCCAATACTCTCGTTCACGTTAAGGGGAGAGGCATCGTTCTAGTTGAGCCTTCGGTTGTTGCTTATGATAAGACATCGGGCAAGATACTGGCTGTTGGGGTAGATGCCAAGAGAATGATCGGCCGCACGCCGGGGAGTATCGTCGCAATCAGGCCGCTTAAAGACGGTGTTATTGCAGATTTCGATGTGACCGAGGCAATGCTGCGGCATTTCATACAAAAAGTACACAATCGCAAGCAGCTCGTAAGGCCGAGGGTTGTAATATGTGTCCCATCCGGGGTAACCGAGGTGGAGCGGCGCGCCGTGTTTGAGGCCACGCTTCATGCGGGCGCACGCGAGGTGTACCTGATAGAAGAGCCCATGGCGGCGGCTATCGGAGCGGGCCTGCCCATTCAGGAGCCCACGGGCAATATGGTCGTCGACATCGGCGGGGGAACCACCGAGGTCGCGGTTATATCGCTGGGCGGCATCGTTACCTGCCAGTCGATCCGAATCGGCGGCGACGAGTTCGACGAGGCGATCATGAATCACGTCAAGAAGGAATACAATATCATGATCGGCGAGCGCACCGCCGAAGAGATAAAAATCGAGATCGGAAGCGCCTATCCAATGGGTGACGAAGAGGATGCCGAGGTCAGGGGGCGCGACCTCTTAACCGGGCTTCCTAAAAACGTCGTTCTCTCATCTGAAGAGATACGGGCGGCGATTGAAGAACCGCTTTCGGCGATAGTTCTTGCGATAAAAGGCACGTTTGAGAATACTCCGCCGGAACTATCAAGTGATATTATGGATAGAGGGATTGTCATGACGGGCGGCGGTTCGCTGCTGAAAGGCCTCGACGAGAGGATACGGCAGGAGACGGGGATGCCGGTTCATGTAACGGACGACCCCTTGAGCTGTGTGGCCATGGGAAGCGGCATAGCCCTCAGCGAGATACAGACGCTAAGGAAGGTATTGATCGGCACTTCATCAAGGTAAAAGTAGGCAGTAGGGAGTATGCAGTAAGCGAGAGGGTGGGCCGCAAGAAGACTATTGCTAGGTGTCATTCTGAGCGATAGCGAAGAATCTAGCAGAGAGAGAGTGGGCCGCAAGAAGACTATTGCTAGGTGTCATTCTGAGCGATAGCGAAGAATCTAGCAGAGAGAGAGTGGGCCGCAAGAAGACTATTGCTAGGTGTCATTCTGAGCGATAGCGAAGAATCTCGGGTGCAGGCACTGTGATTGTAACTTACTAGCGTCTAGGCGTAGCTTTACCGTTCTTAGGTAGATGGTTTTATTCTGACTACTGACTACTGACTACTGTTTACTGCTTTTATGATAGCTGACGGCTGATAGCTTTTAAAAGCTATCAGCTATTTATAAGGAGTTTTTTATGCCGGAGTTTTTCGGTAGACGCAATTACCTGATTCTCTTCGGGCTTATTTTTATAAGTATGGTTATCCTCACCGTTCACTTTCGTGAAGGTCAGGACGGCCCCATCCACCGGGCACAACGCCTGGTGCTGGCGGCAACAGCCCCGCTGCAAGCGGCCGTAACTACAGCGCTCACTCCTGTAGGGGACGGCTGGGATTATCTTGCGCATTTTGGCGAACTCAAACGCGAAAACAAGGAACTGCAAAAAGAAGTATCGGCGCTTAAAAGCGAGCTGTTCGCGCGCCACGGCCTCGAGGCCGAAAACGACCGCTTACGAAAACTTATCGATTTTAAGCAAAAGCAAAAATACGGTACCATCGCCGCCAATGTTATCGGTATGCCCGAGAACAACTGGTGGTCTTCAATCATCGTCGACCGTGGTCTCTCGGCCGGGGTCAAGCATAATATGCCCGTTATTGCGGGCGGCGGGCTTGTCGGCCAGGTTTCAGATGCCTCGTCGCGCGTCTCAAAGGTCGTCCTCTTAAACGATGCCCAGAGCGGCGTCTCGGTGCAGGTGCAGCGAACGGGCGAGGTGGGTGTTATAAAAGGCCAACTCAAAGACAAGCGGCTGGTTTTGCAGTACATTTCCAGGGATTCGGACATTAAAAACGGCGATATTATCGTCACCTCGGGACTTGGGGGGATTTTCCCCAGGGATCTCTACGTTGGCATGGTCGCCAAAGTGCGCCAGTCGGTCTATAGCCTCTATAAAATCGTTGAAGTCGAGCCGCCTATCGACTTTTCGCATATAGAGGAAGTTCTTATCCTGCAATATGACCCCGGGGTTTCGATCACGGAGGGCAACTGATGTGGCCGATAATCCAATCTTGCCTGGTCGTGCTCGGTGCCTTTATTTTGCAGGCGGTGCTGGTCCCGCATATAGCTCTAGGCGGAACTAAACCGGATGTCATTCTCATTGTGACGGCGCTCTACGGTTTTACCTATGGGCCGCCGGTCGGTGCGATCGCGGGCTTTTTCGGGGGGCTCTTAGGTGATCTTGTCGGCGGCACGCACGTGGGGCTCGGCCTGGTAAGTAAATCAATCGTGGGGTTTTTCGCGGGGCTGGTCCAGAGGACGATCTTCGTCGAAAACATTCTGTTGCCGATGGTAGCGATTTTCATCGCAACGTGGCTCAACGAATTCGTCTACGTGGGGTTTATGTTCCTGCTTGGCGAAATCACGCCCATCAAAGTGCTGATGCTTCAGGTAATTCTTCCGACGGCGATCTACAACGCGCTTCTCACCCCGCTTGTCTACTTGATCGTCCGCCGCTTCCTCGTGTTTAAACAAGAAACGCCCTCGATCAATGTAGCCAGGAAGTATGAATAAGAACAGAAGCCAGGAGCCCAAAGAGCAGAAGTCAGAAGTCAGAAGGTGTGGGTCGAGAGAGCGGGTTTTAGTAGGCAGCAAGGAGTATGCAGAAGGCAGTTAAAAACCAGGGTATGGTAGATGTCATTCTGAACGAAGCGTAAGCGAAGTGAAGAATCTTGGGCGCAGAAACCTTCTATCTGTGCAGGAGGGTCTAAGCTTAGACAAGCTTAAGTGACAGAGGTCTGTGAGTGCCCGCTAGATTCTTCGCTCCGCTCAGAATGACACAATAATTATGGTGTTCTGGCACTAGGCGTAGATAAACTATTCTAAGAAGAAGGTTTTATTCTGGCTCCTGTCTTCTGACTCCTTAAGAAGTGGTTTGATATGAAATTAGTCGATTCGACATTAGATAAAAACATAAAGCCCGAAGATGTGCGGCCAAGGTTGATCGTGCTTACGTTTATCGCGATAGGTATCTTTGTCGTCTTGTTGAGCAGGCTCTGGTTCTTGCAGGTCATGGGCGGGCAGAAATATATGGAGCTTGCCGAGGGTAACTACATCCGGGTCATCCCGATCGAGGCACCGCGCGGGCTTATCTACGATCGCAACGGCAAGGTGCTCGTTAACAACCGCCCGAGTATCGGGGTCTCGCTGTCGCCGCCGGTTGCGGACAAACATCCCCAGATCATAGGCAAGCTCGCAAAAATCCTGAAGATGTCGGTTGGTGATATCAAGGAGAGACTCGCGGAGAAACGGTCCGACCCGTTGAAACCGAGAGTTATCATGCGCGATGTAGACGACAAGACGCTCGCCTATATCGAGGAGCACCAGATGGAGCTTCCCGGGGTGGATGTCATCACCGAGTCCATCCGCGGCTACCCGTTCGGCAATCTCGGGGCGCACGTGTTTGGGTATATGGGTGAGATTTCCGATGCCCAGGTCTCGAAACTTAAGAGCATCGGCGACTTTTCTCCGGGCGATATTATCGGACAATCCGGTGTCGAGAGCACCTTTGAGGGCCTCCTGAGGGGACAGAAGGGGAGCCAGCAGGTCGAGGTGAATGCCTCGGGCAGGCCGCTTAGCGTGATAAAAAGCCAGGATCCGATTCCGGGGCATAACCTTATGCTCACCGTCGATCTCAACATTCAAAAAGTAACCGAGCAGGCGTTAAAGGACGCGATCGACCGGGCGCACAGGACCGGTAAAGCCGATCGGGGCGCGCGGGCGGATGCCGGAGCGGCGGTCGTGATGGACCCACGAAACGGCGAAATCATAGCGATGTCCAGCTATCCGACATATAATCCGGAGCTTTTCATCGGCGGCATCTCCAAAAAGAATTGGGCGGAGCTTATCGATAAGAAAAACAACTATCCGCTTAACAACAGGGCATTGATGTCATACCCACCCGGCTCCGCCTTTAAGCCGGTCACCCTAATGGGTGCGCTTGCCGACGGGTTAACGTCGCCTAGCGAGACATTTGTTTGCAGCGGTAAGTGGACCGGGTTAGGGAAGGACTGGGCCAGGTGGTGCTGGGATCACTCCGGCCACGGCACACTGGGCCTTACCGCCGGAGTCGCCCAGTCCTGCGATACCGTGTTTTATATCCTGGGCAACAAATTCTACAAACAGGGCGAGGAGCGTTTGCAATACTGGTCTAAAGTCCTGGGCTTTGGCTCTCTGACCGGGATTGATATGCCTATGGAGAAGAGAGGCCGAGTACCGAACAAAGAATGGAAGCGCAATTTTAATAAAAACAACCCCGCGTATCAGCGCTGGTATCCTGGAGATACCGTAAGCCTTGCGATAGGCCAGGGCGACCTGTTGACATCGCCGCTTCAGGTCGCTTCGCTCTACTCGATTATTGCCAATGGCGGAATGTTTTATCGCCCCCATGTGGGCAAGGCGATGATATCATGGAATGAAAACGTAAAGACCGAGTTCAAGCTCAAACCGGAGGACAAGCGTAAAGTCCCGATCCGAAAGGATATTATCACGTTCACTCAGCAGGCCCTTGAGCAGGTAATAAGCCAGGGTACGGCGAAGGGCGCCTTCTCGGGATTTCCGGCACGCGTTGCCGGTAAAACCGGAACCGCCCAAGTAAGCGGCAAGCAGGACTTTGCCTGGTTTGCCTGTTATGCGCCCGCGGACGAGCCCAAGTACGTGGTCGTAGTAATGGTAGAACAAGGCGGGCACGGCGGCTCGATCGCGGCCCCGGCGGCACGCAAGATACTTGCGACGGCCCTTGGGATCGCAGACAGAGGACCGGGCACCGTCACCGATACTTCGAGGTAATCAGCATGGATTTATTAAGTATTAATCGCAGAGTAGATCTAACAATGGTCGTCACCGTACTGCTTCTTTGCATCTACGGGATGGTCGCGGTATTCAGCGCGACCCAGGCAAGTGCGCAGAGCGGAGGCGACCCATACTTCTTGCTGAAGAAGCAGGTTCTCAGCATCGTTATCGGGCTTATCGGCCTTCTTATTGCAAGCTTTTCCAATTACAACAGTTTTAAGAGGTATATGATTCCACTCTACCTGCTCAACATTGCAATTCTCATTATCGTGCCGTTCATCGGGCACACCGTTAACGGCGCCAAGAGCTGGGTAAACATCGGGTCTTTTCAGCTCCAACCGTCGGAGTTCTCAAAGCTTCTGCTCATCATCACTCTGGCGAGCTTTTTTGCCTTGCGCAGGACACAGTTGGAAGGCATCCGGGATTTAGCCGCCTCACTGTTTCATATTGGCGTGCCGCTACTTCTGGTACTGGCCCAGCCCGACCTCGGAACGGCTATGTGCTACGTGGCGATTCTACTCGGGATGATGCTCGTAGCCGGCTTTCCGGCACGCCACTTTGCAATTATTATCCTTGCGGGTATCATCGTGGGTTTTGCCGCCATCCAGTTCCATCTGGTAAAACCGTATCAGGTCGATAGGCTCACCGTTTTCGTTAACCCGGATAACGACCCCCGTGGTGCCGGATACAACCTTTTGCAATCAAAAATAGCGGTAGGCTCAGGGCAATTCTCCGGGAAGGGACTATTTTCCGGCACGCAGACCAGGCTGCAGTTCTTACCTGAGCGCCACACCGATTTTATATTCTCGGTCATTGGCGAGGAAAGGGGCTTCATCGGCACGTCGGTCCTGCTGTTCTTGTTCTTTATTTTGATAATGCGCGGCCTGCGAACCGCCGCATTCTCGAAGAATCTCTTTGGGACATTGCTTGCGGCCGGGATCGTCTCGCTTTGGATATTCCAAATTATGGTAAACATCGGTATGACTATCGGTCTTATGCCGATTACCGGTATCCCACTACCATTCATCAGCTACGGAAACAGCTCACTTATCGTACATCTCGTAAGCGTTGGAATACTTCTTAATATTTACCTGAAAAGTTATATATAATAGAGAGCAGAGGAATTTCGAATTGCGAATGTCGAATTACGAATTGGTGTAGGTCTAGAGTGGGCCGCAAGGAAGACTATTGCTAGGTGTCATTCTGAGCGATAGCGAAGAATCTCGGGTGCAGTACGCATGGTTGCAACTTATTAGCGTCTAGGTGTAGCTAAGCTACTGTAAGAAGAAGGTTTTATTCTGAATTCTGGCTCCTGGCTTCTGCCTTTTGGGGTGTCGATTAGCCGGGGCAAGCCGATAGTTTATTTGTATGCCTTAAAATAAGGAGAAAACGGAAAAGCTATGTCATATATCGATCATTTTAGGAAAGTCAAAAACATCAATAAGGTTCTCAAAACGGTTCGTGGGGAAGTCGAGCAAGAGGTTAAGATCGCGGTTTTAGCTGAACCTGAAGTCGAGGCTGAGATATTATCAATACTGCAGATCAATGAGGGGAATAAGGTTGTTTTCGGACTCAGTGAAGTACGGGATGAGGCTTCGAGAAAGGCTAAATTAAAGGCAGCCGATCTGGCGCTTGTCGTTATATCGACGGGCAAGCTTAAAGACGAATTGGATAAGATTGCCAAGCAGGCGTTAATGGCGAAGAAGAAACTCGTCATCATAACCGGCCGTGAGATTAATGAATGGTTAGTAGATAACCTGGCGTATGTTTTCCGGGTCAGCGGGGAGGACGTTGCGTTTGTTCCGCTCTCGGATGTTCGGAAAATCAAGACCACTCTGATACCGCGAATCGTAAGCAAGATCGGTGATAAAGAAGTCGCTCTTGGCGCGGCGGTTCCGATATTTAAAGATGAGGTGGTATCGCGTATTATCGCCAAGACGGCGCAGCAAAACGCGCTCATCGGCGTAGCGGTCTTTATCCCCGGTGCCGACATGCCTCTTTTAACCATGAACCAGATTAAGATGATACTCAGGCTGTCCGCGGTGTATAATCAAGAACTCAGCGTGAAGCGGCTTTATGAAGTGCTGGCCGTGGTCGGCGGCGGTTTCGCGTTTAGAGAGGCCGCGCGGCAGATTGTGGGCACCATGCCGGTAGTCGGCTGGGCGCTAAAAGGCGGTGTCGCCTACGGCGGAACGATAGCGATGGGGCAGCTTGCGAAACGATATTTTGAGTCCTGGAAAGGGAACATAGAAAACGGTGAAGAAACAGACGGTGAAACATCAAACGGCAAGCGAGCCGAAACGCAGAAATCTCTGGGCGCGCATAGAGCAGGTACTTCAACAGGTGGAGAAGCCGAGCCGGTACATAAATCATGAGCTTAACTCGGTTCACAAGGAGATTTCCGAGGACCTTCTGCGATTTGGATTAGCATATCCCGACACATATGAAGTCGGCCTACCCAACATGGGCCTTCAGATACTCTACGAGATTCTCAACCGGCGCGAGGATGTCTTTGCCGAGCGCATCTACGCGCCCTGGGTCGACATGGATACCGTGATGCGGGAATCCGGCATTCCGCTGTTTACCGTAGAAACACACAGCGCGGTTTCCGATCTGGACGTCTTCGGCTTTACGCTCCAGCATGAACTCATCTATACCAACGTTATCAATATGCTCGATCTTGCGGGCCTGCCGGTTTTCGCAAAAGACCGGGACTTGTCGTATCCCATTGTAATCGCCGGGGGACCCGGTACGGTCAACCCCGAACCGATGGCGGCGTTTTTTGACGCCTTTGTTGTCGGTGAAGCCGAGGAGCTAATCCACGAGCTGGTCGATATCCTTGGAGGGTGGAAGAAAAGCGGGGGCACTGATAAAATCGTCCTCCTCGAAAAGCTCTCACAAGTACCGGGCATCTATATCCCCGCGTTTTACGAGGTGGCCTACGAGAATAGCGGCCTGGTGAAAGGCCTTATAACCTCACACGGCGCCCCGGCGGCCGTGACCCGGCGCATAGTAAAAGACTTCAGCAAAATAGCGGTTCCGGCGCGACCGATCGTCCCGTTTGTGGACGCAGTGCACGACCGCTGCTCGGTCGAGGTCATGCGCGGCTGCACCAGGGGGTGTCGTTTCTGCCAGGCGGGTATCATCTACCGCCCGGTTCGAGAGCGAACAAAAGACCAGGTGGTAGAGGGCATTGCCACCATACTTGAAAACACGGGGCACGAAGAAGTATCCCTGTCGTCGCTCAGCAGCACCGATTACACGTCGATCGCGCCCGTGCTGAAAGAGCTTTCAGATCGCTATACCGAGCAGGGAATATCGATATCGTTGCCATCGCTTCGGGTGGATGCGTTCTCCGTGCAGTTGGTAAAGGAAATTGCGAAAGTCAAGAAAACCGGCCTAACCTTTGCCCCGGAAGCGGGCACGCAGCGCTTGCGCGATGTCATCAACAAGAACGTCACCGAGCAAGATATCCTCAACACCGCAAAAATAGCATTTCAAGAAGGGTGGCAGAGGATAAAGCTCTACTTTATGATCGGGCTTCCGACCGAGACGCAGGACGACTTGCAAGGCATCGTCGATCTCGCTAAAAAGGTCGTGGACGTCGGGCTGCAAACGCTCGACGCATCGGCGAAATCCCGCCTGATGGTGGCGGTTAGCGTATCGGCGTTCGCACCAAAACCCGACACCCCGTTTCAATGGGTGTGCCAGGACACGCTTGAGCAGTTCGAGGCAAAGCAAAAGTTTCTGGGCGACAGGATTAGGGGAAGGCATCTCACGCTTAAGTGGCACAACGCCAAGTCCAGCGTAATCGAGGGCGCGATAGCCCGTGGCGACAGGCGTCTCTCGGATGTGATATACCGGGCCTGGCGGTCGGGCTGTAAATTCGATGCATGGACCGGGGAGTTTAATTACGACAACTGGCTGAAAGCTTTTGAAGACGCGGGGCTTGACCCAAACTTCTACGCGGCCAGGCAACGAGACCTTGACGAGGTCATGCCGTGGCGCCATATTGATACCGGCGCAACGCAGGAGTTCTTCAAAGCAGAATACGAAAACGCCCTCACCGGCGAGCTAACCGAAGACTGCCGCACCGGCGCATGCTCCGGCTGCGGAGTGTGCCCGAATTTGGATGCTGAGAATTTGTTGTTTGGCAAGTAGCTGAATGACCAGGATTGCTAGCTATAATTAAGAAGGAGCGAACAACGACTAATTGTCATTCTTATAGCAAATAGCAAACAGCGATTAGTTGTCATTCTGAAGGAGCGAAGCGACTGAAGAATCTTGGGTGCGGAAACCTTTTTCTTGTGCAGGAGGGTCTAAGCTTAGACAAGCCAAAGTGAGACAGACGGTTTATAGGCGGTTGGTATTTGTTTGATACATGCTTGATAGATATGATACACGCTTGGTAAACGCTTCTTAGGAAGGTATATCAAAGCTTAGACGCACTTAAGTGACAGAAGTGCGTGAGTGCCCGCTAGATTCTTCGCTGCGCTCAGAATGACAATTGCCGGCGCTCAGAATGACAATTGCCGGCGTTCAGAATGACAATTGCCGGCGCTCAGAATGACAAGTGCTGGATTCTTCACAATGCTTCAGAATGATAGCTTGGCAATGCAAGTTTTACTTTGTGAGGTTGATTAAACTGACAAACGCACATGGCAATCTTAATAGCAATCATAAGGTTCTCATACATTACGGGAAAAGCGGACCGCTTAAATACCTCTCGCACCTGGAGCTGATACGTGCGCTCGAGCGCTCGTTCCGGCGTGCCGGGGTCGAGATTAAGATGAGCGGTGGATTTCATCCGAGGCCCAAGGTATCCTATGGCCCGGCGCTTTCCGTCGCCGTTGCGAGTTCGGCCGAATACTTGCTGGCAGAGCTGGTGCATCCTATTCCAGAGGACCAACTGCTAACGAAAATAACTTCCGCGTTGCCGAAGGGATTAAGCATCTACGGGGCGAAATATATCCGTGACAAAAAGCCCTCGATTGCAAGCGCTGTAAAAAGCGCGGCGTATCGGGTGAAGGTCGAGTTCGATGCGGATTCCGTCGATATCGTATCCCTCATCGACCAAATAAGGGGTCAAGAGCGGTTGCTCGTACGGCATAAGGGAAAGGAAAAATGGGTAGAAACAAACGTAGCTCTACTCGATTGGACGATCGTGCGTGAGAGCGACAATGAGCACGAGTTTCACATCCTGGTGTCCGTCGGCGATAGCAACAGCACGCGCCCTGAACTTTTAGTCGGTAAGCTGTCTGAAGTCTCCCCGGGCCTTAAAGGGTTCAAGATTACAGAAGTTAACCGCGTTGAGCAGTATGTTAATCGGGGTAACCCGTTAATAGATATTTATAATTTTTATGAAAGAATTTTTATGAAAGTGTGAAGATGGGAAGTGAGCGTGACAAATCGTGAATTGATGATCTCTGTCGACGCCTTCGAGACCAGGGCTGCCGTTCTCGAGGACCGCGAACTCGTCGAGGTATACCTTGAGCGGCGGGAGGCTCCGTCGATTGTCGGCAACATCTACCTGGGAAGAGTCAAGGACATCCTCCCAGGGATGCAGGCGGCGTTTGTAGATATCGGTGTGGAGCGAAACGCGTTTCTTTACGTGGAAGAAATCGTTTTTCCCGGGAAAAACGAAGACGAGCCGATGCCGCCCATCCAACACCTGCTCAAGCCGGGCCAGGATATCCTGGTGCAGGTAATCAAAGAGCCGATGGACGCAAAAGGGGCTAGGGTAACCACGCAGGTGACCCTGCCGGGGCGCTACCTCGTGTTGTTGCCGTATTCCGATTTCGTGGGGACGTCACGGCGTCTGCCCGAAGAGGAACGGCGTCGTTTAAAAGAGACCTGTGAGCAAATAAAACCGCGTGGTGAGGGGCTTATAGCCCGAACCGCCGCCGAGGGTGCAGACCTTATCGATCTGCGGGCGGACTTAAAACGCCTGCTCTTATATTGGAGAAAGATAGGCCGGAAGGTACGCGATGCTGCGCCCGTCCAGCTTATCTATCAGGAGCCGCAGCTTGCGCTCAGGATCGTGCGCGACCTGTTTTCGCCCGAATTCAGGCGCCTTGTGATCGACAGCAAAGAGGACTACGATGCTATCACCGACTTTTTGGGGTCCACCGACCCCGAGCTTGCCAAGCGGGTCGAGTTGTACTCCGAACGGCTGCCGCTTTTTGATAAATATAACATCAACCAGGACATCGAAAACGCCATGAAGCGCAAGGTATGGCTGCGAAGCGGCGGCTATATCAGCATCGACCACACCGAGGCGCTTACGGCAATCGACGTCAACACGGGCAAGTATGTCGGCAAAACAACCCTTGAGCAGACGATTTTTAAGACCAACCTGGAGGCCGCAGGGGAGATAGTCAGACAGCTTCGGCTGCGGGATATCGGCGGTATTATCGTCATCGACTTCATCGACATGCAAGACCCCGATAACAGAGAAGAAGTATCCCGGGTGCTGAATGAGGCGCTTGCCTCAGACAGGACCAAAACCCGCGTTATAGAGATATCCAAGCTCGGGCTTGTCGAGATGACCAGGAAGAACGTAAGCCAGGGACTTCTCGAGTTCCAGGCGGAAACCTGCCCGTGCTGTCACGGTCTGGGCGTCATACTTTCTGATGCGACCATCGGTATGCAAATGTACCGCCAGGTTAAACGCTTGGCTGCGACCCATATCTCCGAGTCCTTCGTCTTCAAAGTCAACCCGCGCGGCCGGGAGTTTCTCAAGCAAAAAGGCAAACTCACCGGCAATATCCTCGATCTTGAATGGGACAAGAAAGCCCACCTCATATTCGACGATACCGTCCCCATCGGACGCCCCGAGATGATAGATGAAGGCACCGAAGCCCAAATCGAGCAGAGCATGAGCAACTACTATTGAAAACAAAATTTCTGCCTTTTCCTTGGGTGTTGTTGACACTTGTTTGACCTTATGCTACCATCAATGCTTGTTGCTAAGGAGGATTGCTATGTATGCCATCATAAGATGCGGTGGACAACAATATAAGGTAAGCAAAGGCGATGAGATCGTAGTCGACCAGGTAAAAGGTAACCCTGGCGATAAGTTCGATATCGAAGATGTTCTGATGCTCCGTGATGATCACGTGGTTGCCAACAACCTCGATAAGGTAAAAGTTGTAGCCTCGGTCACCGAGCACTTCAGGGGAGACAAGGTTATCGTCTTTAAGTATAAAGCCAAGAAAAACTACCGCCGCAAAAACGGTCATCGTTCGTATTTGTCGAAGATAAAGATCGAGGACATCAAGGTTCCAAAGGCAAAGGCCGCCAAGAAAGAAGAAGAGCCGAAAGAAGCCGAAGCAACCGCTTAACCGTAAATAAATAATACTAAAAAGAGGCTGCGGCCTCTTTTTTTTACTAATTTTATGCCGATATTTACGGGCAGGTCAGCACGGATAGTCGGATAACTTGCTTGCTAACACACTAAGAGGTAGCACATCTAAAAAAGTTAGCGGATTTAACATGAAATATATTGATTTTTGCAAAATATTGGTTAATACTAATGCTAGCTGGGAGCTATGGTAGAGCAAGTTACTACGGGTTACAAACTCAAGATTTATAATTAAATAAGATACGGCGAAAGACAGGCCAAAAGTCTGTCTTTGTTAATGTGTGTCGATTGTGTAAACATTCACAATCTAATAAAAACTCTCGAGCGGAAAGAAGGTTATTAGCTTGGCTGTATCTGGGCAGCTTAAATCCATCGACATGGATTTAAAGAAAGAGATCGAAGAGCGATCCGGGCAAAAGCTCTCAATGTGCTACCTGTGCGGTAAGTGCACAGCAGGTTGTCCGGTTGCTCCGTATCAGGACATCCCGCCACACGTAGTCATGCGTCTGGCGCAGTTGGGTAGTAGGGCGCTATTGCAGTCGAAGATGATCTGGAACTGCGTCTCTTGCGGAACCTGCTACACCCGGTGTCCTAACGGCGTCGATCCCGCGAAAGTTTGCGAGGCGGCGGCGCATATTTCAAAACGCACGGGTCAAATCGCAAGCAAGCCGGCGTCAGTCCTGCGCGAAGGGTTCGTGGAATCGATCAAACAAAACGGTCGCATACACGAGCTTAACCTCGGCGTTAAAATGGTAATGTCGACGGGCGATTATCTCGGTAACCTTGATATCGGTATACCGATGTTTCTTAAGGGCAAAATGCCGGTTTCGGCCCACAAAATCAAGGATCTGGATAAATTCCAAAAATTATTTAAGTACAATCTTAAGAAGGGGGATAAGTAATGACGAAATATGCTTATTACCCCGGCTGCTCGCTTGAAACGGGTGCTAAGGAATACGATACTTCGGTGCGCGGGGTATTCGGTAAGCTCGATCTTGGGCTTACCGAGATCCCCGACTGGTCGTGCTGCGGCTCATCGCAGGCGCACAAGGTTGATCGCGGCATGGCTACTGCAATTGCCGGAAGAAACCTGGTCCTTGCGAGCGATATAGGCGACATCGTAGCCCCGTGCGCGTCCTGCTCCTTGACGCTTAAAGAAGCCATAATCGAACTCGAGCATGAGGGACCGGAACGCGCTGTTCTAAAGGATGCCGGTTACGAGTACCTGCCGGGAAGCGTCAACGTAGTATCCGCGGTTGAAGCGGTCTACCGGGCGCTTCGGGACGGCCAATTCGAAGGCAAAATCAAAAATCCTCTCGAGGGATTGAAAATCGCATCCTATTATGGGTGTCTTCTGGTGCGTCCACCGGAAGTAGCCAAGTTCGATGATCCCGAAAATCCAACCTCAATGGATAAGATAATGGAAGCCGCCGGCGCAACACCGGTTAACTGGTCACATAAGGCAGAGTGCTGCGGCAACGCATACATCATGGTAGACAAGAATATGACATTAAGTCTGGTCACGAAAATCATAAACGCCGCGGATAGGGGAGGCGCCGATATCATCGTAACGGCGTGCCCGCTCTGCCAGGCCAACGTCGAGGCGCGGCACTCGTTGCTTCAGCAAAAATTCGGCTTAAAACGCAGCATCCCGGTGGTATATTTCACACAACTTTTAGGTGCCGCCCTGGGCGTCGATAAAGGCAAGCTTGCGATGGACGAGAGCGTCTACAAGCTTATCGAAAAAGCGCGGCAGGCAGAAAAGGTAGTTGGTTAGTATGGCGAGAACTGGAGTATTTATCTGTCATTGCGGTGCGAATATCGCCGGTAAGGTGGATGTCGCAAAGGTCGCAGAAGAAGCTGTCAATCTTCCCGGTGTGGTATACACCGGTCACCAAAAATATTCCTGCTCCGAGGCGGGGCAGAAGGTCATCGTCGATGCGATTAAGGAGAATAAGCTCGACCGCGTGGTCATCGGCTCCTGCTCGCCGAAGATGCATGAGAACACGTTTAGAAAAACCGTCCAGCAGGCGGGGCTTAACGCGTACATGCTGGAGATCGCAAACCTTCGCGAGCAGGTTTCCTGGGTTACGGGGGATAAGGAAGAGGCCACCGCCAAGGCGTTTGATTTGATTAAGGCCGCGGTCGGTAAAGTAACCTTTGCCAAGCCGCTTACCCCGGGCCAGGTCCCGGTAACGAAACGCGCGCTGGTTATCGGCGGGGGTATCGCCGGCATCCAGGCTTCGCTCGACATCGCCGGTATGGGATACGAAGTCGTTATGGTCGAAAGGGAACCTTCGATCGGCGGGCGTATGGCGCAGCTCGATAAGACCTTCCCGACGCTCGACTGCTCGGCATGTATCCTCTCACCCAGAATGGTCGACATCGCGCAGCATCCAAAGATCAAACTTTATACCTATTCCGAGGTCGAGACGGTCAACGGCTATGTCGGTAACTTTAACGTGACGATCCGCAAAAAGGCGCGTTTTGTCGATGAGAAGCTTTGTACGGGTTGCCTCGAGTGCATAGGCAAGTGCCCGTTAAAGAAAAAACTAAAGAACAAATTCGAGAACTTTCGCGCGCCGCGCGGGGCTATCTATGTTCCGTTTGCGCAGGCAGTCCCGAAGGTTCCGGTTATAGAGAAAGAAACCTGCCAGTATTTGAATTCGCCCGACCCGGACACCATCGAGGTCAAAGAAGGCGAGAAGAAGCCCAAACGCAAATGCGGCGCCTGTGCCAAGGCTTGCGCCCAGGGCGCCATCAACTACGATATGCAGGATGAGCTGATAAACGAGACCTTCGGTGCGATCGTCATTGCAACCGGCTTCAACCTGTTCGATCACAGTAAATACGGCGAGTACGGCGGCGGACAACTCCCCGACGTCATCACCGGGCTCGATTTCGAGCGCATGGTCAATTCATCCGGCCCGACCGAAGGCAAAATCGTTCGCCCATCCAACGGCGAGAAGCCAAAGCGCATAGTCTTCATCCAGTGCGTCGGCTCGCGTGACGAGGCCAAGGGCGTGCCGTACTGTTCGAGGATTTGCTGCATGTATACGGCGAAGCATACCATTCTCGTCCGCGAGAAAGTGCCGGACGCCGAAGTATACGTCTTCTATATGGATATCAGGGCCGCCGGTAAAGGCTACGAGGAGTTTGTCCTTCGCGCCCAGCGCGAGTATGGCGCCAACTATATCCGCGGCCGCGTCTCGCGCATCTACGAGGAAGACGGCCATATGACTATAAAGGCGGCCGACACGTTGGCCGGCATGCCGATTGAGATGGCGGCGGATATGGTTGTCCTGGCGACGGGCTCCATCGCCCGCGAGGATAGCGTAGAGTTTGCCAATACGATCGGTATTACGACAGACACCTACGGCTTCATCAGCGAGACTCACCCCAAACTGAAACCGGTCGAGGTCCCGCGCGAGGGCGTGTTCGCCTGTGGAGCGGCGCTGTCACCGCGCGATATCCCCGACACGGTGGCCACCGCCGGTGCGGTCGCCGCCAAGGTCGGTGTGTTATTCTCGAACGATATCCTGATGAGCGATCCGATGGTTGCCGAGATCGACCCGATGAAGTGCGTCGCCTGTGGCGCGTGCGTAGCCGTGTGCCCGTACTCGGCGATCACTATGGAAGAGTTCAGAGGTAAGAAGTTCGCTAAGGTAAACGAGGCCATGTGCCAGGGTTGCGGAACCTGTTCGGCGGCGTGCCGTCCGGGTGCGGCCCAGCTCAAAGGCGTGACTGATGAACAGATATTAAAATCGATAGAGGCGGTATTACAGTGGTAGATAATGGGCATTTCAAGATAATCGGATTTTTCTGCAACTGGTGCAGCTACGCCGGTGCAGACCTGGCGGGAAACCTTCGCCTGAGCTATCCGGCGGATCTCAGGATTGCAAGGATCCCCTGTACGGGCCGGATGGACCCCTTGTTCGCGCTGAAAGCATTGCTTGAGGGCGCAGACGGGGTCATGGTATCCGGCTGACACCCCGGTGATTGCCACTACAGAGAGGGCAATTACTACGCCAGGCGGCGCCTGGCACTGTTTAATGAGATACTGCCGGTATTAGGCATTGAGCCGGAGAGGTTCAGGTACACCTGGATCGCGGCCTCCGAAGGCAAAGAGCTTAAAGAGGAAGTCGAGGACTTTCTCGAGGTGCTGCAGAGAATCGGCAAATTCAACCCTAGTGTCTTCTCGAATCTCGACCCGGCGACGGTTACAGAGATAGAGAAGTCGGGAGAGAAGGTCGAGGCCTAATATGGAGAAACTTCAAACGCAATTACGAGAAAAAGCTATAGAACTTTTGGATAAAGGTGAAGTTACCGCCGTTATCGGTTGGGGCTCGGGGTGGAACCCGGCAAAAGCGACACCGCTTTTCGCCCGCGATAAAGAAACGGCGGATAAATTCGTCTTTAACCCGTTCTGCTTCAACAACCTGGCAGTTTACCTGCCGAGGATGAATGAAAAGACCGCGATCATGGCCAAGCCCTGTGAGGCAGGCTCTATTGTGGCGCTCTTGGCCGAAGGCAAGATCGCCCGCGAGAACATCTACGTGGTAGGCGTCGCATGTCGCGGTATCGTCGACCCGGTCAAGCTTGAGAAGGCCGTCGGCTCCATCGACGATGCGACAGCCGCATACCTCGATGGCGACAGCGTAGTCGTCGAGATTGGCGGAGAGGCGAAGCGGGTACCGTTTGCGGAGGTCGCTATGGATAAGTGCATGTCGTGCAACCAGCAAGACACGACCTTCAGCGATGTTATGGTAGGAGAACCGGCCCAGGTACCGCAGGGTCAGCCATCCTTGGTCGTACCGGAGGATGCCGACGCCGCGTGGTGGGCCGCGTTTTGGACTAAAGAATTCGATCGTTGCATCCGCTGCTACGCATGCCGCGAGTCATGCCCGGCGTGCTACTGTCGCGATAACTGCGCGGTGCAGTCGCTTCGCGAGAGGTGGCAGCACGTAACCTGGGATTCAAAGGAAGCGCTCATGTTCCACGCCCAGAGGGCCATGCACGTAGCCGGCAGATGCATCGAGTGCGGCGCATGCGAGCGTGCCTGCCCGATGGGAATTCCGCTCACACTGCTTCACCAGCAGGTAGGCAAGGCCGTAAAAAAACTATTCGACTTTAATGTGGGGGAAAAGGTGGATGAGCGTCCACCGCTTGAAACCTTCCGTAAGGAGGAGCTAGAGAAAAGTGGTCACTAAGATATTACCCGCTGGAAATATCCAGTCATGGATTGATAAGTTAGTCGCTTCTTACGGGGTATATGCTCCGGTGGAAGTTGAAGGCGCCTCATCGTTTAAACAGATCAAGGCCGGGCAAGCCCCTGCTTTTGATGCCAGAACCGATCTTTCACCAAAGGGCATCATATTCAAGCAGGTCGAGAAGATTCTCTCCTACAAGAAGGATGAAAACGGCATAGCGATTGAATACGCACCGGAAGAGGAGACGAAGACCGTCATCTTTGGTCTGCGTCCCTGCGACGCACGGTCGTTTACGTTAACCGATAAACCGTTTCTCGATCCGGTAATGCCGGAGAATAAATACGCCGAGCGCAGGAAACATACCGCGCTCGTAACCATGGCCTGTAACAAGGCCTGCAACACATGTTTTTGTACCTCAGTCGGCGGCGCTCCGGACGAGAAGGTGGGCGATGTCTGGATGATGAATCTGGACGGGCGCTACATTGTAGAAGCGCTCACGGAGGCCGGCGAGGAGCTTTTGAAAACGGCCGGCTCGCTTAGCGATGCAACCGTCGATGATGAGGCCGCTGCAAAGCGTATCGGCGAAACGGTTGCGGCTTCGATGGAAAAACTTGAGGTACCGAGTGCAAAAGCGCTCGATAACCTCTTTACCGATGAAGCCTTCTGGCAAAACCTTACGGCCAAGTGCTTAAGCTGCGGCGCATGCACCTTCGTGTGCCCGACCTGTTATTGCTTCGATGTCAAGGATGACGGCACCGTTAAATCGGGCGACCGTTACCGTGGCTGGGATTCATGCATGTTCTTCCAGTACAACCGCGCAGCGGGCGGCCATAACCCGAGGGAGTTTCACTGGAAGCGTATGCGACAGAGGATGCTGCACAAGTTCAGCTACTTCCCGGAGAAATACGGCGATATCGACTGCGTAGGCTGCGGTCGCTGCATCAAAAGCTGCCCGGTCTCATACGACCTGCGCGACTTCATCCAGTCGGCGCTTCGCGCAACCGCCGGAATGGAACTCGGTTTCGCCGAAGAGCTTCCAACTGAAGATCAAGTAGAACCATTGGCGTGTGATGTAAAACCGAGCGACGAAATTGTCAAGACGGGAGTTGGTTCGGATGACTAGTGCGACAGACATCAAAACAATGCTGCCGCTAACAGCTACAATCCTTGAGGTCTTCGATGAGACCCCGGATATAAAAACATTTAGGATAAAACCGGATGACGAGCAGGAGTGGGAGAAATTCCAGAACAGAAAGTCCGGCCAGGTCGCCGAGCTTTCGGTGTTCGGCACGGGTGAATCGGTTATATCGATCACTTCGCCGCCAACCCAGCCGGATTATTTGGAATTCACCATCAAGCGCACCGGCGTTGTAACGGATATGATCCATACCTTTATCGCGGGAGACAAGATCGGCATTCGCGGCCCCTATGGCAACGGATTTCCGGTTGACGACTGGAAGGGTAAAAATCTTGTTTTCGTCGCCGGCGGTTTCGCCCTCGCACCGGCGCGAAGCGTCCTTAACTACGCGCTTGATAAGCGCGACGACTACGGTCACATCGATCTGTTCTACGGCGCCAGGACCCCGGGGGATCTCTGCTTTAAGTGGGAGTACGACCGCTGGAAGAACGAGAAAGATATGTTTTTCGACGTCACCGTTGACTGTGGCGATGATGCTTGGACCGGCAAGGTAGGCGTCGTTCCTGCTCTAGTAAAAGATGCCAACCCGTCACCGGAGAACACGATCGCAATAATTTGCGGTCCTCCGATCATGATCAAGTTTACCCTGCAAGAACTCAACGCGATGGGCTTCCAACCGGAGCAGATCGTCACTACCCT